>Ga0123337_10001572_pt1 | contig 28784 bp, 18 predicted proteins | sample frozenSSSSmetaG_FD_89792 | JGI IMG/M metagenome (GOLD analysis project Ga0123337, IMG submission 89792) | Glacier valley bacterial and archeal communities from Borup Fiord, Nunavut, Canada, to study Microbial Dark Matter (Phase II) -... | ecosystem: Environmental > Aquatic > Freshwater > Ice >...
GTTGGCTTGGCGGCAACGCTCGTGCTGGGGGTGAGCGGGGCGGTGACAGCGCTGGGCGATACGCTCTATCCTTCGGCGTCATTCCTCGATGGAATCCGCAGTGACTTCGCGCCCACCGCACATGCGCTGATTCGGTTCCGCGTGTATCATCCGCTCTTCGCAATGCTGGTGGGCGGGTACCTTGGGGCGTTCGCGGTGTGTGCCCTATTGAAGCGACGCGGCGTTTTAGTACAGACGCTTGCCACCGTGCTACTGGGACTCATCGTGGTGCAGTGGGCGCTCGGAGGGCTGGATGCAATCCTACTCGCACCGGTTTGGATGCAATTGATTCATCTGCTTCTGGCCGATGCGTTGTGGGTGTCGGCGGTGCTGCTTTCGGCTGCTTTAGTCGCGGTTCCCGTCGAGCATTTTGGCACCCCCGTTAGCACAACGGAAGACGAATTATTTTCGGTAACATCGTTTTAACCGCCCTCGTCCTACACTTTGTGAGGAGATCGTCGATGAAGAGTTTCGCTCTGGTAGGCGCTGTGGCACTAGCTGGGTTAGCGTTACCCGGCGTCGCTCAAAAAGCTGACAACGAGTATAAAGTTCTCAGATCCGCGAAGGTTGGCGGTGAAGGTGGGTTCGACTACGTATACGCGGATGTGGAAGGGCGCCGCTTATATGTGCCGCGAACCGGTCCCATGAAGCGAATTTCCGTATTCAATTTGGATACGCTGGAACCAGCGGGTGAGATTGCGGATGTAAGTGCCCGGGGCGTCGCAGTGGACCCCAAAGCGCATCATGGCTTTTCCACCAGCAAACCTGTCGTGATGTGGGATTCGGAGACGTTGAAAACGCTCAAGACGATCAATGTCGATGGCAATCCCGATGGAATTTTGTTCGATCCATTCAACCAGCGAGTTTATGTTCTAAGCCACAGTGCGCCGAATGCAACAGTAATCGATTCGAAAGACGGATCGGTGCTGGGAACTATCGATCTGGGTGGCGCGCCGGAACAGGCTGCCACCGACCTGAAGGGTCATCTTTATATCGATCTAGAAGACAAAGACAATGTTGCAGTGGTGGACGTTGAGACTATGAAGGTGACAGCGCATTACGCCCTCGGCGGGAGTAAAACACCGGCTGGACTGGCGTTCGATGCGGATAACAATGTGTTGTTCGTGGAATGCCGCGAGCCTGCGGTGAGCGTGATCATGAATGCAAAAGACGGCAAGATTATTACCACTCTGCCGATCGGTACCGGTGTCGATGGCGCAGACTTCAACCCGAAGACCATGGAAGCGATTAGCTCTCAAGGGGATGGTACGCTCACTTTCATTAAAGAGAAAGATGCGACGACATTTGCCGTGCAACAGACGCTGAAAACGATGCCATCAGCGAAGACGATGACGATCGATACGAAAACCGGGCGTGTCTTGTTGATCGGGGCCGAGTTTGGGAAGCCAGCCGCGGGGGCTCGGCGGGGCGCAGTAGTTCCGGGGTCGTTTACGATTCTGGAAGTCGGGAAATAGTTACCTAACGGGGCGGGATATGTCTCTGGCGAGCTACCTGCCCCGACGCAGAAAGAGCAACAGCAGCACAATGGCAACGAGCCCTAATCCACCTGGCCAAATGAACCAGCCGCCCGTAGTGCTGTAGTTAGCCACAATGCAGGCGGATTGAGTGAATGCAAGGAACAATGCCGAGGGACCAGCGGCTTTCATCTCGCCATCGTCTCAGAGGTTCACGCTCCCTGAGGCATGGTCCTGTAGTTTTTCCCACACTGCGAACAGAATTTCCGTCATTATTTGCTCGAACGCAACCGAAGGAGCAAAGGATACGCGCTATCATCGCTACCCAGGAGTGATACTGTTGCGCCTTCGTCACATTGTTCTAGGACTCGCAATTACGGGATTGCGGGCCGAAGTACGGCTTCCCGCCATCCTTTCCGATCACATGCTGCTCCAGCAAGGCATGCCGGTCCGGTTATGGGGAACCGCAGCACCGAATGAGACTGTATCCGTCCGCCTGCCGGAGCAAAATTTAACTGTCAAGGCCGGAAGCGCGGGCAAATGGCAGGTTTTTCTCGCGCCCTTGAAAATGGGGAAGCCTTTCGAAATCTCGGTCAATAGCATTGTGATTCACGATGTGCTGGTGGGCGATGTCTGGATCGGCTCCGGCCAATCGAACATGGAGTTCCCGATGGCTCGCACCATGAACGCATCGCAGGAGATAGCGGAAGCGAGCTATCCCGAGCTTCGGCTATTCACGGTCAAGAAGGCCGTGTCCGAGCAGGCTTTGGACGATGTAACTGGCACCTGGCAACTCTGTACTCCTGATTCGGTTAAGAATTTTTCGGCGGTGGAGTATTTTTTCGGGCGTGAAATCTGGAAGACCCAGCATATTCCCATGGGGTTGATCCATAGCTCCTGGGGCGGCACTCCCGCGCAGTCCTGGACGGCACCTCCTTATCTAAAAGAAGATCCGGCGCTGGAGATCTATCTAACGGGGTGGCAGAAGTCGCTCGATATTTATCCGACTGCGAAGGAAAATTACGATAAGCAACTGGCTCAATGGAACGAGTCCGCTGCGGCTGCCAAGGCTGCGGGCAAGACGCCTCCGAACCGGCCAAATCCTCCACAGGGGCCCGGCCACCCCAACACGCCGAGCGGGCTTTTCAATGCGATGATTGCCCCACTCACTTCATACGCGATTCGAGGGGCCCTGTGGTATCAGGGCGAATCAAACGCAAACCCGGCAGGAGCTTGGCTCTACCGCCGGTTAATGACTTCAATGATCGAGAGTTGGCGGGAAGCTTGGGGGCAAGGCAGTTTTCCTTTCTACTTTGTGCAGTTGGCCAACTTTGAATCCAACGGATGGTGGCCCCTGCTGCGCGAATCGCAAAACATGACGTTGGAGTTGCGCAACACCGGAGAAGCACTGGCAATCGACGTGGGGAACCCGAAAGACATTCACCCGACCAATAAACAGGAGGTCGGACACCGCTTGGCGTTGACGGCCCGCGCGCTTACTTATGGGGAGAAGATAGAATACTCGGGCCCGTCGTTTCGAGAGTTAACCGTCACAGGCTCGAACGCCCGGTTGTGGTTCGATCATGTAGGAAGCGGTTTGCAAGCAAAGGGCGGCCGGCTGACAGGATTCTCTATAGCTGGCGCGGACCAGAAGTTTGTTGCGGGTGAGGCGGCCATTAATGGCGATAGCGTCATTGTCAAGAGTGTCGACGTGCCGGAACCTGTTGCAGTCCGATATGCCTGGCAGGACAACCCCGCAGTGACTCTGTATAACAACGACGGGCTGCCCGCTTCAAGCTTCAGGTCAGATGTCTGGAAAGACGCAAAAGCTCTGCAGTAGCAACACCTGAACAGAGGCGTGATTCAGATTTTCCCTAACCGTGAAGGATCGCACCTTGTAGACATTTTCCAGTACTGCTCTCCTATTGAAACGACACGTTCGCTCAATATACACTCCGGGTAAACACGTTTTTAATACGGGTCCAAGTACGCAACTTTCAACATTTTTTTCTTGATGAATCAAAAATCTACGTCTTTCGGATCGCTAAAAAACCTTGTCCTGCTCGCTCCGGTTGGTTCCCGTATGCCGGGTCGCTTCGATAACATCTGGCGCTCTGACGAAACGTATGGACGCTTACTTTCGGAGATGCAACGCCTGCGTGGCGTTGTGTACCTGGAAGACGGGGCGCTTGCCGCCTCCGCGTTAACCTCGGACGGCCGTCATGAATCGGCCTTCGATCCAGCTAGTTGGCACCTGCTGACTGTGGACCGTGCGGGACGGGTTCTTGCCTGCCTGCGTTACTTTCGGCCCAACCTTACGAGGTTTCATTTTTTCAACATGCGCCGCGCCGCTCTCTTGAAAGCCCGTGCCTGGTGTCCGCAGCTTCATCATGCGATACGCGCGGAACTGATCGGTGCCCGGCGGGCCGGCCTTTCTTACATAGAGGTGGGCGGATGGGCTCTGGCTCACGAATTGCGGGGCACCACCGAAGCCTTGCGAGGGGTGCTTGCTACTTATGCCTGGTCTCAGCATATCGGCGGGGCGCTCGGGCTCTGCACGGCGACAGAGCGTAACAGCTCCCGTATGATTCTGAAGCGCTTGGGAGGCAAGCCCCTTGAGGCGGCGGGAGCGCATGCCCTGCCGTACTATGACCAGGAGTACCAATGCCACATGGAACTTCTGCGCTTCGATTCCCGGGAGCCAAATCCTAAGTACCAAAACAGCATTGAAGCAATGCGCAACCGGTTTTGCGAGGTACCGGTCGTTTGCGCCGCCCAGAAGGCCCCATGGCGAAGCGTTGCTGCTCAGGTGAGCAGACTCGCGAACATCCCGCTGTGGACGGAAGAATTGATTGCTGGATTTATCTAAAGTTAATTTAGCTCAGTCTGGATTTAGCCCAGCTGGATTGGGCTCATTCAGTTCTACTTGCCTGAATCGGAAAGCAGGTCCTCTATCCGCATCAGCAAAGTCTTCTGGGTGAAAGGCTTCTGAAGAAAATCAGTGCCGCGCGGAAGGTTAACTATCGGCCCAATACGGTCGGGCGAATGACCCGAAATAAGAAGCACCTTAGCTTCCGGATGAAGTCCCGCGAATTGGCGCACCAGATCCGGCCCCGATATTCCAGGCATCGCAATATCGGTCAACAGAAGGTCGATTCGGCCTTCGTGGAGCTCCGCTATCATCATCGCGTCTTCAGCATCCTGAGCCTCTACGGCCGCGTAGCCTCTTTTTTCAATGATGCGCCGCAGCAGTTGCCTCACCGCATGATCATCTTCAACAATCAGCACGGTTTTCAGCGTGGATTCAGTATCCGCCTTTTTATCTAAATACGAAAAGGTGTCGGGTTCGATAGCTGGAATTCCGAATACCACGCTCGTACCCGAGGCCACCTCACTGTTCACATCAAGAAATCCGCCGTAATCGCGAACCATCCCCTGTGCGATGCACAAACCGAGACCCGTATGCCCGCCCCCGTTTTTTGTGGTGAAAAACGGTTCAAAGATGCGCTCCCGAATCTCACGGCTTATCCCAAGGCCAATGTCGCGCACTGTTACCGTCGCGAAAGTTTGGGGCACTTTGCTAAGTTCAGCTGACTCTATGATGGTGTTCCGGGTAGAAATTACAATCTCTGAGCCCGCCGAAACAGCGTCGTGCGCGTTGGACACTAATGCAAACAAGAGCTGCTCAACCTGTTGTTTATCAGCGCTGATTCGATGAAGTTCGGGCTCTAGTTCAACTCTGATGTTGGCTTTGCAGGAGAAAGAGTTCTGTTCGCTTTTGAGGAACGTTCGAATCAGGTCGTTCAGGTCGATTTCCCGCCGCGTGACGAACTTTGTCCGCGAAATCGCAGAGAGTTGGCGCACCACTTCAGCAATATTTGTCGTCCCGGTCTGGATTGCTAATACCGCATCCCGTTGTTCAACCGGCAAATCGGGCGTATTCAGAAGCAGCTCACTGTTCCCCAAAAGGCTTGTCAGAAGATTATTTAGGGAGTGCTTCGTTGCTTCCGCCAAACCTTCCACAGCTCGGATGGCGTGCTCCTGCCGGTGTTGATACTCCTCCCACTTGCGCTGGGTTACGTCCCGGAGCGTAAAAACAGCATTCCCGGGTTGCCCGTCCGCCGGAGGAGCCCTGGAAATCTCCGCCTCAACCTCCTGCCAGTGCCCATCCTGCGAAATCAGGGCCAATTCAGAACCGAGACTAAGAGGTTCCTCATTAAGGGTCGCCAAACGCATAATGTCGTCCGTCATCGGCGATCCCGCGTGTTCAAACCTCAAAATGGACGAAAAATGTTGTCCTTGGGCTTCTTGCCGTGACCAGCGTGTGAGGTGTTCAGCTACCTTATTCAGAAACTGCACTTTCCCGTCGTCATCGACGATGACGATCGCATCTCCTGCGGAATGCAGCGCGGTTGCCAGCCAGGAGTAATCGATCTTTCTCCTAAGGTCTTGGCGTTTCTCCGCCTCTGCGACAGCTTGAGAATCGCCAGCGCCTTGGCGCGGTCCAGAGGGGACTTTTTGAAGCTGCATGGTTTACCTCACACGTCCTTTCGCAAACTCCGCAACTGAACTCTTTGCAAACCAGAGACCATCCCGACAGCAAGGAATAACAGCAGCTCTCGACGAGAGCATTGAACTTACGCCGCACTTCCTTACAGTGGTGACCAACATTACAAAGATAAGAGAGCTTAATATCGGTTTCTAGATTGATTCAAATCGTTAAGACGTTTATACTTTGTTCACTGTGTGCACGGGATGTGCGATTACACACTCAGTTCTTTATCGGAAATAAGAATGCAAAACGCAGATAAAAGATGAATCTTCTGGCCAGACAGCCCGGTGTTCGGCATTCTTTCGTTCTGCTTGGCCCCGAAGGAGCATCTTTCGACTTGTTCCCGGGTCAAAAAAGAAAAGATTCGGCCGCGTATAACGATTTAATTAGCCGAATGCAGCGGTTGCGGGGACGTGTTTATTTGAAGGACGGGGCAATCCGGATTTCCGACCTGACAGCCGACGGCAGACACATTTCCCTGCTGGACGAATCAAGCTGGCACCTTCTGACCGTTGGGGCTGAAGGCCATGTTCTCGGATGCGCCAGGTTTCAGGCCCATCCCGCTTCTGTGTCTTATGAAAATTTGAGCATCAAGCATGCTGCAATCGCCAAATCCCTGGAATGGGGCCCGCAATTTCGTGATTCTGTCGAAACGGAAATCGCACTTGCCCGCACACAGTCGTTTTTTTGGCTGGAAATGGGTGGGTGGGCTCTTTCGGAGGAACTTCGTGGCACAACCGAGGCACTCCTTTATGCACTGTTTACCTATGCGTGGTCACAAGCCATCGGTGGCGCTATAGGGGTCACCACAGCCACGGAACGTAATGGATCAGCCTCAATCTTACGGCGGCTCGGAGGTGAATCTCTATATTCAGGCGGCGTGGCTATCCCTGCCTATTATGACGAGCGGTATCGTTGTGTAATGGAAGTATTGAGGTTTGATTCCCGGTTTCCAATGGCCAAATATCGCTCTACCGTGGAAGCACTGCGTATTCAGATAGCCAATGTGCCTGTAATTGGTGCCGGTCTTGTTTCTAATCCAAAGGTCGACGGCCCGTGTCCAAAAATTCCAGCGCAATCAGCGGGTTATTGGACAAAGCCGCAATCCAATTTTGCTGTCGCGGCGCCCTCTTCCTGACAGGAAGTATGCCCAGGAACCCACCAAGCACAGCCCTGGGGGAACTACGGACCGCTCTGGGCGAGGATTCCGTTTTTTTAGAGCCGAGCGAACTACAGGCGGCCGAGCGCGCGACGTTTTCCACCAGCCAAGCTATTCCCCTCATCATCCGTCCAAAGAACCGGCAAGGCGTTTCCGACGCAGTTCGTATCGCAAATCGCTACGGTATGCCCTTATATCCCATAAGCAGCGGTCGAAACTGGGGCTACGGTTCGCGTGTTCCCGTACTCGATGGGTGCGCGCTGCTGGACCTGAGCCGCCTGAACAAGATTGTAGATTATAGCGAGGAGCTAGGATACGCAACGGTGGAACCGGGCGTTACCCAGCAGGCCCTTTATGATTTTCTTCGAGAACGAAAATCCAATCTTTGGATCGATGCGACAGGTTCCAGCCCGGACTGCAGTCTGATCGGCAATGCCGTGGAGCGAGGCTTCGGGCATACGCCCTACAGCGATCATTTCGCCAACCTATGTGGATTAGAAGTAGTTCTTCCAAATGGGGAGGTGGTGGAAACGGGCTTTTCCGGAATGCCGGGCGCTGGTACCGGGAGCGTCTACCGCTGGGGCGTGGGCCCGACCCTCGATGGTCTGTTTTCGCAGTCGAATTTCGGGATTGTTACACGCGCTACAGTCTGGTTGATGCCCGCCCCCCCTTATTTTCAGGCGTTCTTTTTCCAGGCTTCCGATCCCGAATCGCTGGTTGGACTAGTAGATGCCCTGCGCCCCTTGCGCCTCGACGGAACGCTGCGGAGCGCAATCCACATCGGAAACGATTATAAAGTACTGGCGGGGATTCAGCAGTTTCCGTGGGACGAGAAACTTCCCCTCACTCGAGATAAAATGGAAGAGTTCCGACGAAAGCTGAAAATTGCGAGCTGGAGTGGATCGGGTGCGCTTTACGGTACCCGCCGGCAAGTCGCGGAAGCCCGCAGGCTTCTGAAAAAGGCAATGAACGGCAAAGTGGAACGGTTACAGTTCTTAGACGATCGCATGCTGCGCTTGGCATCCAGATTCACTCGACTTTATCAGAGCGTCACAGGTTTAGATCTGAGCCGTACCCTGGCGCTACTGAAGCCTGTTTATGGCCTATTGAAAGGAATTCCCACACGTGACGCGCTCGGAAGTGCATATTGGCGCAAGCGAATGGAAATCCCGTCAGATCCGAATCCGGACCGGGATGGTTGCGGTTTACTCTGGTGTGCTCCGGTGGCGAAACTGGATGGGCAAGAAGCCAGGACGCTAGTCGGCTTGGCAGAGGACACGCTTCTGAGTCACGGTTTCGAACCCATGATTTCTCTTACACTTCTGACGGAACGGTCTCTCGCCGCCATTGTTTCCATCAGCTACGACCGGTCCATAGCAGGGGAGGACGCAAAGGCCATGAATTGCTACAAAGAGCTAGAAAATCGTTTGTACCAACATGGCTTTTACCCCTATAGGCTCTCCATTGCCTCTATGAAGGTGCAGTCAGACCGGAACTCCTATACCGACCTGCTGAAAAAAATCAAAGCGGCTCTTGATCCAGGGGGAATTCTGGCACCCGGACGCTACGTTCCCTCAGAACCAGTGCAATCAGAGGCGGCAATTTGAGTTTCAAAACGATGTTGGAGCGTGATTTCGCGACGGAAGCTCGCCAAACGCGCGACTTGGTGCGGGATCTTCATCAAGCGCGCCAGGGAATCTACTGGGCGGATCTCCTGATCTCCGCGGTTGCTGGATGGACATCGTTCGTGGCCGCCTGTCTGCTATCGCCGTTGTCGGGAAAGATGATCGCATGTGCTGGCTTGGCGGTGGTCTTCCTTTACCGGGGCTTGTGTTTCGTTCACGAAATCAGCCATTTGGATCCGCGCGCGGTGCGAGGCTTCGAAACTGCTTGGAACCTGCTATTCGGTTACCCGCTTCTGATGCCCTCCTTTGTTTACAGTGGAGTTCACCCGAACCATCACAAACTCAGTACTTATGGCACCAGGCAGGACCCGGAATACATGGCTTTTGCGAAGTCCAGCCGAATGACGCTGTTTTTCGCGCTCGAAAGCTTCTTCATCCCCGTTGCACTCCTCACGCGATTTCTGGTGCTGACCCCGGCGGGTCTCCTGCTTCCAGCGTTCCAGAAGTGGCTGGTCATACATGCTTCTTCCTTGACCATGAACCTGCAGTACCGGCGTGAGGCCAGCGTCGATCTATTGCGTAGCGTTCGCTTGCATAGTAGCTTGGTCTGGTTGTTATGGGTATCAGCGCTAAGTTTGGCCGCGCTGAAAATTATTCCCTGGCGGGTTTTCGGTGTTTGGTTGCTGGTCTCGGCATTCATAAGCTTTGTAAATACCCTTCGCACCCTGGGAGCTCATGGGTACGAAAGCGAGGGAGAAGCTCTGGACCGGCAGGCGCAGCTGCTAGATTCAATTGATACACCCGGGGCTCTCTGGACCGAATTGTGGGCGCCGGTTGGTCTGCGATATCACGCCCTGCATCACTATTTCCCTGGCATTCCCTATCACAACTTAGGACAGGCGCACCGCCGTCTGGTGGAATCTCTACCATCCGATGCTGCGTATCACGAGTCCCGGAGCCCAAGCTTGTTGTTTTCGCTCCGTAAGCTCTATCGTAACGGCCGCCATGCACTTCGGCATCATTAGCCCGCCAGTACCAGGTCATCTTCACCCGTTCGGAGCCCTTGGACGCGAGTTGCTGGAGCGAGGCCACCAAGTCACGCTGATTCACATGGAGGATGTCCGCGCCAAAGCAGTTGCCGAAAACCTGGGTTTTCTCCCCATTGGATATCAGGACCATCCACCAGGGTCGCTCCCGGAATCTCTGGCGCTGCTGGGCCGATTGGACGGATTTGCCGCACTCCGCTTTACCGTGAACGCGGTGCGGAAAACCACTCAGATGTTCTGCCGTGATGCGCCCGGTGTGATCCAGAACGCTAAGGTAGACGTCTTACTGGTCGATCAGACGGAACCGGCGGGTTGCACCATTGCGGAACATCTGGGAATTCCGTTTATTACAATCTGCAACGCACTGAATTTGAACGAGGAACCGGATATTCCGCCACCATTCACATGTTGGCGTTGGTGCGAATCGCCCTGGGCACGTGCTCGGAATCGTCTTGGTTACCGGGTGTCCGCAATCGTAATGGCGCCAGTCAGCCGAGTGATCGCGCACTACCGTTCCGAGTGGCGGTTGACCAGGCAATCGTACCTTGATCAATCGTTTTCTACTCTTGCGCAAATCAGCCAGTTGCCGCCGGGGTTTGATTATCCGCGCAAAAATCTGCCCCCGACGTTTCATTACACCGGCCCTCTGCGCAAACCCCAATTAATAACCATCCCGTTTCCCTGGGAACGCCTGAACGGCCGGCCGCTAGTTTACGCCTCGCTGGGTACGCTGCAGAATGGCCGGGACCGCGTGTTCCAAATTTTTGCCGAGGCTTGTTCCACGCTCGATGTGCAGCTTGTACTTGCTGGGATCAGCGCGGAAACTGCTCGCGCCTTTGCGGGTAAACCATTAGCCGTAGCTTACGCTCCGCAGATTCAGGTTCTGCAAAAGGCAGCCCTCACTCTTACACACGCCGGATTAAATACCGTACTCGATTCGCTGTCGTGCGCCGTACCCATGGTTGCCGTCCCCATCAATTATGAGCAGCCTGCGATTGCGGAGCGCGTGCGATGGACAGGAGCCGGAGAAGTAATTCCATTCTCAGCGCTTGAGATTGGGAAACTCCGCCAGCTGATTTCTACTGTTCTGAACACCGCCTCGTACAAGCAAAGCGCCGTGAGCTCCGCCAAGGCTGTCCAATCGGCTGGCGGTGTCCGGCGGGCCGCAGATATCATCGAATCCGTTATCGCTCAGTAAGAATGGGACAAAAATAAAAATGCCTCCTGGGCGAGCCCAGGAGGCATTTTTGGCAAAACTAAACTGCGGAAAGCCGCTACTGCCGCACGAAGCGGCGAGCAACCATCGTCAAACCTACGAGTCCAAAACCCAGCAGCAGTGAAGTACCGGGTTCAGGCACTCCGGCCGGGGCAAGCGGGCTAAAACTCGCAGAATACGAACTAGCAAAGAAACCCGTTCCGCCGTTTGCTGCTAAAGCGTTAAGAATGGTTTGAGCATTAGCGCCCGCAATCTGGGTAGTAAAAATACCGATGTACGGCGTAAAACTTGCGTTCGTTCCAGTGTAGCCATTCACATTAACGGTGAACTGGACGCCAACTGTGTTGGCCGGGCCGGTAGCATTAGTGCCTGTACCGGGTCCATTGGTGAGCCGGAAGGCAGAAGGTCCAACTGCTGAAGGCACACAGGTGATTCCTCCAGCCGTGGGGTCTACTAAGCCTGAGCTGCAGCCCGGGCCTCCGGCAAACGGTAGGTTGGTCAAGTCGAAGCTGACTCCATTAGTAAAGGTAAGGAACTGTGAAACAAACTGAGGTCCTGTTGGAGGGCCCGTTAAACTCTTAATAGTGCCGATGGTGCCTGACAGGTTAGTGAAGTTGCCGTCAGGTATACCGCCGACCAAAAAACAACCCGGACCGCCTGGGGCTGTTGGTGTTGCGCAAGCCGGGGGGGTGTTGTAAAAATTGATGGCCGAACCCGACACCGCAGCAGTTCCGTTTAGAGACACGTTTCCAGTAATCATCGCCGCCGAACCCGCCGACGAAGCTAGAAGCCCAAGGGCAATGGTCATTCCAAGCCCGCAAAATCTTTTCTGTTGCATCCTCTTCCTCCTGGGCGGACTTTGCGAACTATCCTAACCCTGAGTCTACTTTGAATTAACTATTTCGCTTCGTCAATTCGAGAAAGAGAGTTTAAACACTGAATTGCGGAATTGGCCTCTTGCGAATGTGATTTAAAGCTCAATCGACTGATCTTTGGCCGCAACTTGTGAGGTTTCCTGCCTGGATGGCTGTCCGGCCCATAAAGTGCGAAAACAGACGAAAGAGCGATGGAACGCGACTCACAACGTCGATTCTCGCTTATTTGTATTCTAATAAGACTGACTATGATTACGCTGGCAGATGCAAGACGGATTATCGCAGCCGCTGAAAAAGAATCGGAGAGTATAGGACAACCTATGAATATCGCGGTCGTCGACGCGGGAGGTAACTTGGTGGCACACGTCCGTATGGATAAGGCGTGGTTCGGAAGTATCGACATTTCCATAAAGAAAGCCTGGACAGCACGTGCCTTTGACGTCGCCACAAAAGACTTGGCGGGACTCAGCCAATCGGGCGATCAATTCTTCGGAATTCACGCGTCAAACGACGGTAAAGTGATGATCTTCGCGGGCGGAGTGCCCCTCAAAAGGGACGGCGAAGTGTTAGGTGGGCTCGGGGTCAGCGGTGGGTTGGGCAAGCAGGACCAAGCAGTGGCGGAAGCCGGGGCAAAAGCCTTCTAAGAATCGCGGTTAAAGTTTTTTTCAGCCCTGCCGATTAATACAAACAGTAGGGCTACTCTGCTGCCACCGCCAAGAATCTCCGCTCTCTTCTTCTTGCTTGCCAATTTGGCTCAACTGGGCGTGGGGGGTTCCAATGAGTCCGTGAACTGGCGAGTGTGGAACACCGCGGACGGGATGCTTGAGGGCTTTGTATCTCAGGTGAGCCGGACTCCCGCTGGACGTGTGATCGTACGCCATGGAGACGTTTCCAACCTGGATATTCTGGATGGGTTCACTTTATCCAAGTTGCCGGATACGGCAAGTCTGGGCACGATAAACGCGAACATCGCGGGAAACCTTTACACTTTCGACCGCTCCGGAGTAGCGGTGTTCTCTGGCGGCAAATGGAACCACTATCCGGTTCCCGAAGTTGCCGGGTTCGCGGGATTCGGAGCTTTCGAACATTTGCACTGGTTTGAATACCCTTTCAGTACGGATCTGCATCCGCGAATCAGCGCAATTCCCTCCAAGGGTGGCAGTATGCTCTTCGCGCTGGCCAGTGGCGTGGTCGAATGGTCTGGCGTGGGTTCACAACGGCAAGTGCTCCGAACATCCGCAGCGTCCGCCATCGGTGACTTTATTCAGATATCGCCGGCCGGAAAAGGATCGTACTTTGTCTCGGGAGTTCACGGTCTGGCTATGTTCACGCCTGCCGATTCTACCTGGACGGAACTCCCTCTATCACCTCCAGGCTTCACTCGTTTCGTTTTTCCCTCAAGAACGAAAAACGGCATTCTTGTCACCGCGACAGGCTCCGATGGCCGCAAACGGCTCCTTTCTTTTGTAAACGGCGAATGGAAGATGATTTACGCCGGCGGGCAGCAACTAAGAGGCTGGGAATCGGGCGCTGGCCAAGTGTGGGCATTGGAACGCGACAGGCTCATGTCCATCGGAAATGGTGACGCGCGGCGCGTGGACTTGGATCCTGTTATATCTGGCCAGTTCAACGATGTTGTACCGGATGGAAACGCTTTCTGGCTGGCAACTTCTCAAGGCTTGGCCCGGTACGCGCCACCCATCTGGCAGTTGCCGGGTGATGCTCCCGAAATCCGCGGTACAGTAAACGCAATCTCCCAGGACAAACAGGGTACGCTCTGGTTTACCAGTGGAGCATTGCTGTACTCGTATTCGGGCCGGCGGTGGAGAACTTACAGGTTGCCGTCCGGCGCGGCTCAGGACACTGGAAAAACCAACTCAGTGTGTCCAATGGACAACGGTCATCTGCTCCTCTTGACCAACAAAGCCACCCACTTGCTGGATATGAACGTGGCCACTGGAAGTTTCCTCACTATTTCCCATCCCGAAGGACGCCAGATTGGACTCATCGAGCGTCGCGACGGGAAAAGTATTTGGGTGCAGACTGTTGAGCGCGGGCAGAGCACATCCCGGATTCAGATCTACGACGGTAATAAGTTTCTAGATGTACCAGGCGCGGAAGCTATCCCCACCACCGACGTCAGAGCGCTGTTGTATGCTTCCGATGGCGTGCTCTGGGTGGGGGGAACCGGAAATCTGGTTCGGATTGTTCATGGACACATGGAAATTATTCCCCGCGAAGATGGCTTGCCTGAGGCTTCCGCCTTCAGCCTCCTGGAAGGTGCCGATCACTCCATCTACATTGGACATCGCGATGCGCTTTCGGTCTACACAGGCAATCGCTTCCGGGTGTTAAGGCGCGGACTCGACCGTACGCGACGGTTCGTGCAGGCAGCGGATGGAAGCCTCTGGGCTGCTTCTGGAACTGGTGTTCACCGTTACAAAGACGGAATATGGCTAACCAATTCCTCTGAGGAAGGGCTCCCCTCAGATGCGGCCTACACAGTATTTGCCGATCGGGAGGGGAGAATATGGGCAGGTACAACTCTGGGGCTGCGCCTCTACCATCCCGAAAGCGACCTGGATCCTCCAATCACATTCATCTCTGAAGACCAAAACCAGCGAAAGGCTCCTCCCGGTGGCGAGGTAAGGTTCGCCTTTTCCGGCGCAGACCGCTGGAAACAAACCCCGCAGCCAAGGCTGCTATTTTCCTGGAAGTTGGATACAGGGCAGTGGAGCCCATTCCAGAGCGCCACCCTTACATCGGTCCAGAATGTGAAATCCGGCAGTCACACATTTCAAGTGCGCGCCATGGATCGGAATGGCAATATCGACCCTCATCCCGCGCTCTTCCAGTTTGCGGTGCTTTTCCCTTGGTATCGCGAAACGGGTTTCTATTTCGTTGCAAGCATTCTGGCACTTGCAGTCCTGCTTCTCTTTAGAACCGGTTTTAACTACCACAAGAACCTTCGGTTCCGAAGTCGCCACGACACTCTGACCCATCTTCCCAACCGTCTTCAATTCGATCAGGCGCTTGCGGCGGCCGCCTCGCAACGGTGTCAAACAGGATTTGCAGTGCTCTTCATCGACCTTGATGGATTCAAGGGGGTCAATGACACTCAGGGTCATCCAGAAGGTGACAAACTGCTGCTCAGAATCGGGACCTCTTTGCGCTCAAATCTACCAAAAGGCGACCTTCTGGCCCGTATCGGCGGAGATGAATTCGCCGTCCTGCACTTCTCTAACGATAGCCGCGGGACGGCTGTGCTTCTGTCGGACGTCATTCTTGAAAATGTGCGGGCATGCTCACCGGCGGGTTGTAAGGTCTCCGCAAGTATCGGCATCAGTCTTTGGCCGGAACACGGCGTGTCACCTAGTTCGCTGGTGCGCCTCGCCGATCTGGCGATGTATCAGAGCAAGTCGCGCAGCGGAGATTGCGCGCTACTATACGAATCGAACAGGAAAGTGGATTTCGAGAGCGCCGAAATGGCGGGCTCCATTCGCGCCGCACTGAAAAATGACCGTCTCGTCCTCTGGTTTCAACCCATCATGGACGGTAGCGGGCGCGTGGTGCGAATGGAGTGTCTTGTGCGCATCGACGATCCACTGCTTGGACTCATTGAACCGAATAGTTTTATTCCTTTAGCGGAAGAAGCAGGGCTGATCCATGCAATAGGCGCGTGGGTTTTAAATAAAGCCGCAAACACCGCAAGGGAATGGCGGGAACGCGGTTGCGATATGCCGGTAGCCGTAAACATTTCAGCTCGACAACTGGAGCGAACCGAATTTGCAGTGGAGGTCCTGGACATTTTGACACGGTTCGATTTGCCGGCGACCGCTCTCGTTCTCGAAGTTACAGAAGGAGCAGTGGCCCACAATCAAGAGGGCGCCACGCGCATTCTCAGCGTCTTAAGGAACGCGGGCGTAAATATCTCGCTTGATGATTTTGGCACGGGCTTCTCTGGACTCAGCATGCTGGACAGCCTTCCGCTTAACGAAATCAAACTCGATCTTTCCTTCGCCGCGAATCTGACCAGCGAGCGCACATGTGACGTTGTGCGCCAGAGCGTCAACCTGGCTCACAAGCTGAATTTGACGGTGGTGATGGAAGGAATCGAGGAAAGCAGCCAATTCGAAATCGCTCAAGAGCTTGGATGCGATCTGTTCCAAGGGCATCTGCTGGCGCCGCCCCTCGACCGCGATATGGCGACCCAATTCATTCTGAATCAGGCTAACCGGTCAACAGTTGCGGTTGGACTTGATTCGCAAGCGTATCAGTGCTTAGCTATAACGGAACCTTCCGCAACCTGAGGGCGTTGGCAATCACAGAAACGGAGCTAAACGTCATAGCCGCGCTCGCAATCATAGGACTCAGAAGGATTCCGAAAACCGGGTAAAGCAGTCCTGCCGCGATGGGTACGCCGAGAATGTTGTAGATAAAGGCAAACAGCAGATTCTGACGAATGTTCCGCATGGTCGCGCGGCTTAGGCGAATTGCCCGTACAATCCCCCGCAGATCTCCCTTAACCAGAGTCACTCCCGCGCTTTCCATTGCCACATCGGTGCCAGTGCCCATCGCAATACCCACTTGAGCCTGCGCCAGTGCGGGTGCGTCATTCACACCGTCTCCCGCCATCGCAACAATACGCCCGCTGGCTTGCAACTTCTTTACTGCTTCACTCTTCTGATCCGGCAAGACATCGGCCTCGATCTGATCGAGGCCCAGTTGCCGGGCCACCGCTTCAGCCGTTTGACGGTTGTCACCGGTAATCATAACGATGCGCACTTTCTCCGCGTGCAGCATCTGAATCGCCTCAGCAGTGGAAGCTTTGATCGGATCGGAAACGCCAATCAACCCCGCAGCTACGCCATCGAGGGAAGCGAACATTACGGTGTGACCTTTGGAGCGCAGGTCCCGCGCGTCGGCAAGCAGACTCTCAATCGAGAGAGAGCGCTCCTGAAACAGCTTTTCGTTCCCTACCAACACAATATGACCGTCCACAATTCCGCTGATTCCGCGTCCCGTCATCGATTGAAATCCGCTCACGCCCGCCAACCCAATCTTCTTCTCTTTTGCGCCCCTTACAATGGAGGCTGCCAGGGGATGTTCACTGGCTTGCTCCAGACTAGCGGTCAGACGCAGAAAATCGTTCTCGGAGCGGCCGTCAAGAGTCTTAATAATTGTGAGTTGCGGCTTGCCTTCCGTAAGAGTTCCCGTCTTGTCGATGACCAGCGTGTCCACTTTCTGCAAAATCTCAAGAGCTTCGGCGTTGCGAATCAGAACGCCGGCGGTGGCTCCTCTTCCAGTCCCCACCATAATTGACATGGGTGTGGCTAAGCCCAGCGCGCATGGGCAAGCGATAATCAGAACCGCCACTGCGTTCACAAGCGCGTGAGCGAATCGCGGTTCAGGCCCATAGATGGCCCAGAACCCAAACGTGATGACTGCCACCGCAAGCACCACCGGAACGAAATAAGAAGCAACCACATCGGCCAGCCGTTGAATCGGCGCTCTGGTCCGTTGCGCTTCGCTGACTAGCCGCACGATATGCGCCAGCACGGTGTCGCTTCCCACTCGTTCCGCTCGCATGACGAAGCTGCCCGTTCCGTTAACCGTACCTCCCGTAACTTTCGCTCCAGCCTCTTTCTCTACCGGAATAGCTTCCCCGGTGAGCATCGATTCATCTATGGAGCTGTTGCCTTCCATCACGATTCCGTCCACCGGAACGCTCTCGCCGGGGCGGACACGCAGCCTCTGCCCGATCGCGACCTGATCGAGCGAAAGATCTTCTTCCACTCCGTTGTCGTTTATTACTTTTGCCGTCTTGGGTGCCAAGCTAAGAAGAGAACGCAAGGCGCTGCTGGTTTGGCTTCTCGCGCGCAATTCCAGGACCTGCCCTAACAGCACCAGCGTCACAATGATGGCGGCTGGTTCAAAGTACACGCCGATTCCACCGCCGGCCTCTCGAAACGAAGACGGAAACACCGAAGGAAAAATAGCAGCCGCAACACTGAAAAAATAGGCCGAACCCGCACCGATGGCAATCAGTGTAAACATATTCAGGCTGCGGTTCACCACCGAAGCCCAACCGCGTGCGAATAGCGGCCAGCCAGCCCAAAGAACCACGGGGGTGGCGAGCGCGAACTCAATCCACGTAATGGCTTGGTCACCAAGCACATGCTTCAACGGCATCCCGGGTATCACATCGGCAATCATCAGCAAAAGGATGGGCGCGCTGAGCGCTAGCGCGGTCCAAAAGCGCCGGGACATGTCCACCAGTTCCGGATTTGCATCATCAAGGGTTACTGTTCGCGGTTCCAGAGCCATGCCGCAAATCGGGCACGCTCCCGGCTGATCGCGAACAATCTCCGGATGCATGGGGCATGTGTATTCTGTGCGGGACGCGGGAGCGGAAATCGTTAAAGGTTCCAGTGCCATGCCGCACTTGGGACACGCTCCCGGTCCAGATTGCCGGACCTCCGGGTGCATCGGACACGTGAAATCTGAACCGCTCAAAACAGGTACGTCCGCATGATCAGGGTCTGTTGACTTCACGGCCGGCTTGAGGTAAGTATCCGGGTTGGCCTCGAATTTCGCCAAACACGATTTGCCGCAGAACCAATAGCGGACGCCTTCGTATTCCGTTGTGCCGGCAGCCTTCACCGGGTTGACGGTCATGCCGCAAACCGGATCTTTAACGGTTTCCGCAGCAGAATGCGGGTCAGTTTTTGTATTCGTCATTTGCTCCCCATGATTACTGCGCCGACACATCCCCGTGCATCGTCGCTGGTACACGTGCACCGAAGGAATCCATGGGGGCAGATAAGCCGTTCATCAAACCGAATCCCCGAATCCCCAGTGCCCCCTGCCACGCATTCTCTAATGCCTGTACATAATCAACCTCTAATTGGAACAAGGTTCTTTGGGAAATCAGAGCTTGCGGATATGCTGCGGACATGGTTTGGTAATTCGCCTGGTACAGCTTGTAGGCTTGCTCGGCCCTGGGTAACATTTCGGTCTTGTACTGTCGCGCCGTGATGCGGGCAGAATCGTAATCGCGAAACAAGCTTGCCACATCGCGGGCTAGCTGCAGCTTCACGCGGGCAAGTTCCTGCTTAGCGCTCTCGATCCCATACTTTGCCGCTGCCGCATTGCCTTGATTGCGATTGAAGATGGGAAGCTGCACCCCGATTTGAACGCCCCCGTTCAACCCGATCGGCTTATGGGTTGGTTCCAGAAGTTCATTATTTTGTGAGAGATTCCCGTAAAGTTGAAGATCCGGAATCGCCGCCTTCTTCACTTGCGCGAAGGACGCCTCGGAACGTTCCACCCCTTGCTGCGCAAGCTTCACCTCCGGGCTCTCGCGCAACGCGGTGGCCAGCCAATCGTCGTAATCCAATTCCGGAAGAGCTTCCAGATCGCCTTCCAGGCGCGCTTGCGGAAGGCTGGGCTTTCCCACCACAGCAGCCAAAAGTCTCCAGGCAGACTGCAGGTGCTGGCGGGCAATTCGCAAGCTGACATTCACCTGCTGCTGCTCCACCTCCGCTTGCAAAACGTCCGGGCGGTCCGCTTGACCCACATTCGCAAGCTGATACGAAGTCTGCGTTGCATCGGCTGCCAATTTCGCCAGCCTCTCGCGCACGGCAATCAGTCTCTGCTCGGCAAGAACCCGATAAAACGCGCTGCGCACGTTGTTGAGGATTCGTAACCGCTGCACGTCTCCGGCTGTTTCGGCTTCCTGGCCAAGCAGCTTCGCAACCCGGCGGGCGGCACCTAGCTTGCCTCCAGTCACAATCGTCTGGCTGATAAAAGCACCCTGCTTGCCGCCCCCGGTATATCCTCCACGAATTTCATCCCCGTAGTAACCGGCGGTGGGGTTCGGATAAAGGCCCGCCTGCCGCGCAAATCCCGCTGACACCTGAACATTCGCTTGCGCTTGAAGCATAGTCGGGTTGTTCGTGAGCGCCATTCGCTCCAGGTCTTCCAGATAAAACCCCGGTGTGCTTTCCGTTTGCGGGGCGGGAAGAGCGGGAACAACCTGTACTTCGTACAGCGTCGAATCGCCGTCGTACATCTTTGCCGTAATCCGGTCTCCCACTTTCAATCGGCCCAGGACCTCTTCTTTCTCCACCGAGTAGCTCATCGTCATCGCACCCATACCGCCCGGAATCGGTTCATTGGCGACGCTGATTCGCCTTGCGCCCGTATTCACCTGCTGCACCGTGCCCCGAAGAGCATACGCCTTGCGACCACCTTGCTGAGCATGAACCACACCGCCACACAGGACCATCAACACAAGAACTGCCCATTCCAATCTAAACCGCATTACGCCCCACTTCCTCTTCCAGCATTCGCGTTCTGCCGGGCCTTCAGATCCATAATTTGCTGGTATTTCTCAGGCGGCAAAACACGAACGAGAGTCATCATTCCCCCTGAAAATCCGCTCCAACCCGCAGGCAGCCCGAACGTCTCCGGTTTTTCAACGCTCTTGTCCATCGCCATCATCGAGCCTTCCATATATGCGTCTTGAGGAAAGAGCGGAACTTGATTGGCGTTATCGGGCAGCTTAGGCATTGCCATGCCTTGCATGCCGCCGTGCTCCATGCCCTGCATGTTACCCATAGCCTCGACAGCCGCACTGGCAGTGAGCGGACCATTGGTCATTGGCATCTCAGCGGTGGAACCGACTCCTAGACCGCGCCCCAGGCTCGGCCCGCGATTTTCTGAAGTTGCATTGCCGTCACGAAGCATGCCCATCCCGTCTTCCATGCTGGCTCCCGCCTGCATGCCCCGGCCTACTCGCGTCATAGGCCCAACGCTTGATGCCATCTGATTCATCATGTGGTGCGGCAAGTGGCAATGGAGCATCCAGTCGCCTGACCGGTCCGCCACAAATTCAATGTCCTTTGCTTGAGCCACACCCACCAGAACCGTATTCCCCCGCGTCCATGCCGATTCCTGCTGCCGCGCGGCTTCGCGTCCTGTTTCCCAAAAGGTAAAGCCATGAAGATGAATCGGGTGATGATCCATGCCCATGTTGATAAATCGGATGCGTACACGTTCGCCTTGCCGGATCACCAGCGGTGTTGTGGCGGGACCGGATTTGCCATTAAACGTGAGCCAGTTGAATTCCATGCTCATGCTGTTTGGGATGGAGCTGTTCGGCAGCACCGCATACTCCTGCAGTGCGATCAGATAATCTTTGTCGACGTGCGGCGCATATGCGGTTTTGGGATGGATGATGAAACCGCCCAGCAACCCCACCATCTCCTGCATCGCCATGTGAGGGTGATAGAAAAACGTTCCGTTCTGGTGAAGAGGGAACTCATATACAAAACGCTCGCCAGGCATCACTGGCTTTTGTCCAACGCCGGGGACTCCGTCCATTTCGATCGGCAACTCCAGCCCATGCCAGTGGATGCTGGTCGGCTCCGGCAGATGGTTCTCAAAGACGATCCGTACGCGGTCGCCTTCGTTGGCCTGAATTGTAGGACCCGGCGAACTGCCGTTGAAACCCCAAAGGTCAAACGTTCTGCCCATAGCGCCCGGCAATATCACCTGTTTCACTGGTTCAGCAACAAGATTGAAAACTTTCACGCCGTTGTCCATCGTGAAAGGGAGGTCCCCAACATCAAGGGTAGTCACCGGGACTGGTGAAGAACCACTGGTTCGGGAACTGGTATTCGCATTCACGCGGAGAGCCGCCGCTTGGGGCGATTGCGGCAAGTGCTGCATGTTGCCATGGCTCATATCCATTTGCCCCATACCGCTCTGCTGAGCTGAAAGAAACCGCCTTCCTGCAAATACTCCTGCGGTTAAAGATGAAAGTCTTGTAAAAAATGCGCGTCTGTTGTTCATAAATCCTCAAATTCCGGCCAACACGTCTGGCCTCAACGAATCAACGCAGCAAATACCGCGCAAAGCGCAGACATCACTTGAGTAGATCTGGATTGAGAGGGAGCGCTAGACGCGCAAAATAGCAAAAGCCGAACTGAAGGGAAGACAAGAGGCAAGCGTGATCACAGACCTATCGGTTCCGAACTCCGCGATGGCTGAAGCAGAAGTACACCCGGAAGTGCACACCGCCCAATGAGATACGACGAAATCCTGCAGCGGAGTTACTTCAGCGGCACTGTTCACCACAGGTGCGGGATCAGGACACAGCGGCTTGGGTTGTTCCTGCTGCTCTCTTGGTAAGGAAGAGTGCCGCTCTGGACAGCAAGCGTGAGCCGCGCCGGACACTTGATAGTGGCTCTTGCTTGTTGGCGTTTTGGCTTGCAACGAACAAGTCAATGCACACTGCGCGTTGATCGTAGAAGCCAATAACGCAAAAAGCGCTAAGGTTTGACCTAGCTTGAACATCCTACTTAAAGTTTAGCGCGAGATCGCCGGTACAGGTGGAACTGGCCACAGCGTTGCTTCATCCATAAGTACCCGAGGTTACACAATGGCCGATATTGAAACTGAAAAGGAATCCGCAGCGAACAAGAGCATTGACGAAGTGCAAAGCGGAATGCTTGTGGGAATAGGCTCCGGGAAGACCGCCGCGTTCGTGATCCGGGAGCTCGGCAGACGGGCCAGGAGAGGAGAGCTGTACATCAACGTGGTAGTCACCTCAAAGGGCTCAACCGAACTTGCGCAAGATGCCCGGTTGGCGGTTGTGCCTTTCGATGCGTCGCTGAAAGTGGATGTCACCATCGACGGAGCCGACGAGATTGGACCGGGGTTGGTCTTGAATAAGGGTGGGGCCGGTGCTCTCATGCGCGAGAAGATCCTGGCCTACAACTCAAAACGCCTCATCATTGTGGGGGATTCCCGCAAGCCGGTTGCAGTTCTTGGTAAGGCATCGCTCTCTGTTGAAGTCCTTCCGTTCGGATGGGTAGGTGCGGTGAGAGCGATTCGGGAAAAGTTCGGCGTGCGTGTCTTTCGCAGGCTGGACGCGCACGAACACGTTGTACTTACAGAGCAGAACAATTACTTGCTGGACTGCTTATTCGAACGAATTCCCGAACCGGCAGCGCTCGCCCGGGAACTGCGGGAGATTCCAGGTGTCCTTGAACACGGGTTGTTTATGGGACTTACCTCGAAGGCCATCATCGGGCATGGAAATGAAATTCAAGAGCTTGGTCCCGATTGGGATGGGAGCGACCTACTTCATAATCGGATCCGAAATTAACTATTGACTCGGCTTAATTACGGGACTACAGTCCTCCTTGAAGAAGAAGTATTCGTGCCCGATTCGATAAAAGCTTCTGAACTTCCCGCGCTGGTCGCCAAGGCTGTTGAGCATGCGCTGAGACAACAGAAAGTTTCTGAAGTCGACCTGAACAAGCCATTACGCGGGCCGATAATCATCGGTCTCATCGCTTCGGAAAAGCTTGGCGCTGCAGGGACGTTTGATTCTTTTAAGGCCGGAACCGAGTTGTCCAGTGTGCACAATCCGCATCTCATCGGCTTTGTTGCGAAAGATTTCGCCGCGATCAAGAAAGAAATCGAGATGTAAATGCTAACGGTAAATGGAGTTCTGCTTTGCCCCAGTGCGCCGCCGGAAATAGCGAACGGTGTGGTTTTCGGAGTAGTCAGTGAGAACCGGCAGGAGCGCATGCAGTATCTGGATACTGCGGTTCTGGGTTGAGGGGATTTACTCGCTTTGTGCGCTCAGGTTAGGCCAACCGAAGCGTTCCGTATCGCGGCACCCTGCCAGTAGAGTAAGTGCGTACGCTTCGATGGTGCCGATTGTCGATTAGTTACCCGCTTAGTCAACATACTGCCTCTCACGTCGAATGAGATACCCCGCTGCGCTGTGCGGGTCAACTGTTTATGGTTCGCTCAATCAGGACCGGCCGCTTGCAAGCGTTGCCCGCAGGTGATGACAAATTACCATCAGGCGCCTGAGGTATTTTCGCAGATTGTCGCAGCCCCGAACTTCCCGTAAGCCCTCATAATTTCTTGTCAGGCCCGCACCGATGTTAAACTTCGGCCATCCTCACCGTGTCGTGAGCCGGAAGCCGATGCTCTTTCATCTATGGCCATTCACGTCGCCCTCAATCATAAAACCCACTATCGATATGACCGCAGCATCAATCTCGGTCCCCAAACGGTTCGGCTCCGCCCGGCCCCCCACTGCCGCACTCCCATCCTTGCGTACTCGCTAAAGGTTCATCCAGCAAAGCATTTCATTAACTGGCAGCAGGACCCGCAGGCCAACTATCTGGCCCGCTTGGTCTTCCCGGAACCGACTACCGAATTTTCGGTTGAGGTGGATCTGGTTGCTGAAATGGCAGTGTTCAATCCGTTCGATTTTTTTCTGGAACCGTATGCCGAGAATATTCCTTTTGCCTACGAGGCGACCCTGGAACGTGAGCTTCGGCCCTTCCTGGAAATAGAACCCGCAGGGCCTAAACTGGCGGCCTTCGTTGCTGCCCTGCCGCGTGCCAGCACTCGTTCGCTTGATTATCTGGTCGATCTGAATCAGCGCGTGCAGCGGGAAATTGCATATGTGATCCGCCTGGAACATGGCGTCCAAACGTGTGAAGAAACGCTGGCGCTTCGTACAGGTTCCTGCCGCGATTCTTCCTGGCTGCTGGTACAGGTCCTGCGGCAGCTTGGTCTTGCGGCTCGCTTTGTTTCGGGTTATCTGATTCAACTGACTGCTGACGTAAAGCCGCTCGAAGGTCCTGCCGGAGCGAGCACCGACTTCACCGATCTTCACGCCTGGGCCGAAGTCTTCCTCCCCGGCGCGGGATGGATCGGGTTCGATCCCACCTCGGGTCTGCTCGCGGGCGAAGGCCACATCCCACTTGCCTGCACTCCGGATACCGGAAGCGCGGCGCCCATCTCCGGCCTGCTCGATTTTTGCGTCACCACGTTTCACCACGAAATGTCGGTCCGGCGCATTCTGGAATCGCCGCGCGTCACCAAGCCCTATACCGATACTCAATGGAACGCCATCGAAGCGCTCGGCCACAAGGTAGACGCTGAGTTGCAGGCGGGCGATGTGCGCCTGACCATGGGCGGCGAGCCGACGTTCGTCTCGCTCGATGATCCGGACGGTCCCGAATGGACCAGCGCCGCTTTAGGCCCAGCCAAACGCAAGCTTTCCGTGGAACTGTTCCTGCGCCTTCGGGACCGCTTCGCGCCGAATGGGTTGCTTCACTTCGGGCAGGGCAAATGGTATCCCGGCGAGCCGCTGCCCCGTTGGGCGCTAGGATGCTACTGGCGCAAAGATGGTGTCCCGATTTGGGAGAACCACGCTCTGATTGCGAACGATGATCTCAACTACAACCACACCTCTGCCGAAGCCCGCTATTTCCTCGAAGCCCTGACCCGCCGCCTTCAGGTGGATCTCTCCTTCGCGATAGCCGCTTACGAAGACGTCTTCTATTACATGTGGAAGGAACGCCGCCTTCCCATGAATGTCGACCCGCTGGATTCCAAGCTGACCGATCCCATTGAACGCGCCAGCTTATCCGCCGCTTTTGAACGCGGATTGGATCAAGTGGTGGGGTATGTTCTTCCACTGCGCCGTGTTCCCACCCGCTCCGGCACCGCGCGCTGGACCAGCCAGCCTTGGTTTCTAGCCTCGACACGCATGTTTCTTGTCCCGGGCGATTCTCCCATCGGCTACCGTTTACCGCTCGATTCCCTGCCCTGGACCAAGCCCGAAGATGTAACTTACACGTTCGACAAAGATCCATTCGCCGCCCGCGAAAAGCTGCCGGAACGGCCCGAACGCAAACCTGAACTGTTCAACACCCGTGCTTATACGGACGCTCCCGAAGCTTCAGGCGATAAAGTTTCGCTTCCTGAAAAAGGGGAGTCAGCCCCGTGGGTTACGCGGCCCGCTCTGTGCGTGCAGACGCGCGAAGGCAAGCTTCGCGTGTTCATGCCGCCAGTTGAATATCTGTCCGACTATCTCGATTTGACCACCGCCATCGAAGACACTGCCGCATATCTCAAGATGCCGGTCATGATTGAAGGCTACACGCCGCCTGAGGACCCGCGAACCTCAGTCTTGAAAGTGACGCCTGATCCCGGTGTGATCGAGGTCAACATTCATCCCGCCGCATCATGGGACGAGATTGTCGAGAACACAACTACGCTTTATGATCTGGCCCGCCAGACGCGCCTGGGCACGGAAAAGTTCATGCTCGATGGCCAGCACTCCGGCACAGGCGGCGGCAACCACGTTGTGATCGGAGGCGCAACTCCGGCCGACAGCCCTTTCCTGCGAAGGCCCGATTTGCTCCGCAGCATGGTGGGATACTGGCACAACCATCCCTCGCTCTCCTATCTGCTTTCCGGCCTGTTCATCGGCCCTACAAGTCAGCACCCGCGTGTGGATGAGGCGCGTACCGATTCCATTTACGAACTCGAAATCGCCTTCGATCAGATTCCTGATCAAGGCCCGGTGTCGCCCTGGCTGGTGGATCGCGTATTCCGGCATTTGCTCACCGATCTCACTGGAAATACTCATCGCGCGGAGTTCAGCATCGATAAGCTCTATCCGCCGGAAGGCTCCGGTTCGCGTTTGGGTCTTGTGGAACTCCGGGCTTTCGAAATGCCTCCGCACGCGCGGATGAGCCTCACGCAGCAACTGCTGGTGCGGGCGTTGATTGCCGCTTTCTGGAAGGCTCCCTCCCGGCGCAAGTTGATCCATTGGGGCACCACGCTGCATGACCGGTTCATGCTGCCGCACTTTGTACGCAGCGATTGGGAAGATGTCGTGACAGATCTTCGTGAAGCGGGGTTCCCGTTTCAGAACGAATGGTTCGATGCTCATTTCGAGTTCCGCTTCCCGCGAATCGGCTCTGTCACTCGCAGCGGTATCCAACTGGAACTTCGCCATGCGCTGGAACCTTGGAACGTGCTCGGTGAAGAAGCGTCGGGCAACGGCACTGTGCGCAACGTGGATTCTTCTCTGGAGCGCTTACAAGTTAAGGTCTCGGGCATGGTGGATCTCCGCTATGCCGTGCTCTGTAACGGCCGCCGCGTTCCGCTGCATCCTACGGGCGAAAAGGGCGAGTTTGTCGCGGGTGTCCGCTACCGTGCGTGGCAGCCGCCTTCCTGCCTGCATCCCAATATTCCGGTCCATACACCGCTGGTCTTTGATATCGTGGACACGTGGTCGGAGCGAGCGATTGGGGGCTGCACGTACCACGTCACTCATCCGGGCGGCCGCGCTAATGAGCACTTTCCAGTGAATTCTTATGAAGCAGAAAGCCGGCGGTTGTCGCGGTTTAGTGATTTGGGCCATACACCGGGAATGCTGGATGCCATCTCTGTGCCAGCCCCAGAGCACAATCCGGAATTCCCGTTGACCCTCGATCTGCTGTGCTCTCCGTAGCACGGCTCCCCCCGAGACTCTCGATGCATCTTTCCTAACCGCCGGTTATCGCCAGACAGCCGGCGTTTATGACGAGATGTCCGAGATGCCCGGAGTTCTTCGCCCACATTGGGAGCGATACATCCAATCCCTGGGTGCACTTGGGCCCGCGGAATTAGCGCACCGCTGGCAAACCGCGCGCAAACGCATCCGCGACAACGGCGTTACTTACAACGTCTATGGCGATCCGCTGGGCATGGACCGCCCCTGGATTTTGGACGCGATTCCGCTCATCATTCCCTCTGACGAATGGAAGCGCCTGGAAGCTGGATTGATTCAACGGGCTCGCCTGCTGAACTGGATCCTCTCTGATCTTTACGGCCCGCAGCGCCTGTTGCGTGAAGGCCATATTCCGCCCGCGCTGATCTTCGCGAACCCAGGTTTTTTGCGTCCCTGCCATGCCGTGCAAGTGCCCGGGAACAGCTATCTGCATTTACTGGCAGTGGATCTGGCGCGATCCTCCGATGGCCAGTGGTGGGTGATCGCCGACCGTACTCAAGCTCCTTCCGGCGCAGGTTACGCAGTTGAAAATCGGGTTGTGCTTGGCGAAACCTTTCCTGACCTCTTCCGCGATTCGAACGTTTGCCGCGTGGCCTCATTCTTCCGTGAGTTCCGTAAGACGCTGTTGAATCTCGCGCCCTCCCGAACCCCGAATCCGAGATGCGTGCTGCTCACGCCCGGCCCTCTGAACGAGACTTACTTTGAGCATTCTTACCTTTCGCGCTACTTGAATTTCCCGCTCGTACAAGGCGGCGATCTGACCGTTCGGAACGGCCGCGTGTATCTCAAATCGCTTGAGGGCTTAAAGCCTGTTGACGTGATCCTGCGCCGTGTCGACGACAGCTTCTGCGATCCGCTGGAACTACGCTCCGATTCCTACCTCGGCGTGGCTGGTCTGGTGGGCGCGGTGCGCGCCGGCAACGTCACCATCGCGAATGCACTCGGCAGCGGCCTGATTGAAACATCGGCCTTCATGCCCTTCCTCCCTGGCCTGAGCCGGAGGCTGCTTGGCGAAAATCTGGCGCTCCCTTCCGTCGCAACGTGGTGGTGCGGTCAGCCAAAAGCGGCTCGATACGTTCACGAAAATCTCGATTTCCTTGTTATAAAGCCTGCGTTCCCGTCGAAGGGCATGGAGCCCGTTTTCGGTGGCAAGATGAAAACCGAAGACCGTTCACGACTTCTGGCGCGGATCGACGCGCGGCCTCACGATTTCGTCGGCCAGGAACTGCTCAACATTTCAAGCGCGCCCGTGTGGTCCGAGGAGGGATTGTTTCCACGCCGGGTGGTGCTGCGGGTGTATCTTGCCTCCGTTGGCGATTCCTGGATCGTCATGCCCGGGGGCCTCGCGCGCGTGTCACCAGCGCTCGATATCCCCGTTGTCTCGATGCAGCGCGGGGGCGGCAGCAAAGATA
>Ga0123337_10001574_pt1 | contig 28762 bp, 23 predicted proteins | sample frozenSSSSmetaG_FD_89792 | JGI IMG/M metagenome (GOLD analysis project Ga0123337, IMG submission 89792) | Glacier valley bacterial and archeal communities from Borup Fiord, Nunavut, Canada, to study Microbial Dark Matter (Phase II) -... | ecosystem: Environmental > Aquatic > Freshwater > Ice >...
TGCTGGTGCGGCAGCGCAATCAGCAGCGGGCCAACGCGTTTAATGCCCAACTGCGGCAGCAGGTTATTGAACTCATAAAGTAGAAAATGAGGATGTTGACCATAAAAAACGCCTTCCAGAAGATTCTGGAAGGCGTTTTTATAGTTGGGGACATTGGCGTTACATATTGCCACCGCTCCACATAAAGAATTTAGGATTATCGACGTAGGGCGAGATATTGTCGTTGTGGATAATCAATACGATGAAGTCAACCAGCGGTACGATACCGAAAATACCACCACAGGTCAGGATGTAGCCCACCCAGGTTAGCGTTTCAGTGCCGAGATACAGCCGGTGGATACCCAATCCACCGAGGAAGAAGTTCAGCAATAGGGCAGGAACAAACTCTTTGTTGGCTTTAACACGGGCAGTACCGGTCAGTCCTGCCGTGAGCTGCTCGCTCTGGAGTAGGTCAGTAGTAACGGCCGCCATGCTTATGTCGTCGCTTTGGGCCATAAGCTGTTCGACCTGCTGGTCATCAATCACATAGGCCGATACATCAGCCGCGCGGGTGGTCAGAGCTGCTGCGGTGAGGAAGCAGAAAAGGAGGATTTTTTTCATGAATATAATGTAGTAAGTGGTAAACGGTCAAAAATACGGCTTCCGGTCATATATCAATCATTGGTCCAGAAAAAAGCGACGTGAATTAGATTCACGTCGCTTTTCCTGAAAAAACTGCTCACCTCTGCGCCACCTCTTTCAGCGTCGTGATGCCCATATTCCAGAGGATGAAGGAATAAATGTCGGCGGTGGTTTCGATGTTCTTTTTGGTGTTGCTCGCGCCGTGGCCGGAGTTCACATCGACCCGGATCAGGACGGGGTTCGCGCCTTTGTAATTTTCCTGCAAGGTGGCCGCGTACTTGAACGAGTGGGCCGGTACTACGCGGTCGTCGTGGTCGGCGGTGGTAATGAGCGTGGCGGGGTACTTAATGCCGGGTTTAATGTTCTGAATGGGCGAGTAGGCGTAGAGCGTCTTGAATTCGTCGGGGTTGTCGCTGCTGCCGTAGTCGGCAATCCAGTTCCAGCCGATGGTGAACTTATGAAACCTGAGCATATCCATGACGCCCACCTGCGGAATGGCCACCCGGAATAAATCGGGTCGCTGATTAATAACTGCACCTACCAGCAAACCGCCGTTCGAGCCACCCTGCGCGGCCAGTTTGTCGGCACTCGTGTACTTTTGGGCAATCAGGTACTCGGCAGCGGCAATAAAATCGTCAAATACGTTCTGTTTTTTGGCTTTCATACCCTGCTCGTGCCATTTCTCGCCGTATTCTGACCCGCCCCGCAGGTTGGCCTGGGCATAGATGCCGCCCTGCTCCAGAAACGGAATCCGCAGCGGACTGAATGCGGGTGGCAGGCTGATGTTGAAACCACCGTACCCGTAGAGCAGGGTTGGGTTGGTACCGTCCATCTTCAATCCCTTTTTGTACGTCACGAACATGGGCACGCGAGTACCGTCTTTGCTGGTGTAAAAAACCTGCTTCGTTTCGTAGTCGGTGGGTTTGAAGTCCACTTCCGGTGCACGGAACACGCTGCTTTTCTTCGTGTCAATGTCATACCGGTAAATGGTGGGCGGGAAGGTGAATGAGGTAAACGTATAGAACACGAATTTGTCGTCTTTCTCGCCCCCGAATCCTCCTGCCGAACCAATGGCAGGTAACTCGATCTCGTTTTCGAGTTTACCGCCGTAACTATAGACGTACACCCGCGACGTTACGTCTTTCGAATATTCGGCGAAGAGTTTACCCCCGGCGGCCTGCACGTCTACGAGTGGTTCGGGTTTTTCGGGTAGGACCACGCTCCACTTTTTCGTGGCCGTGTTGTAGCGCGTGATTTTGGTATTGGGCGCGTCGGCGTTGGTTTCAATGAGCAGGTCGGCTCCGTCGTTGTCCAACACGCCGTACTTATCGTTGCCCGGCTCGGCAACGACGGGTACAAATGCGGGTTTGGCGGCTTTACTGTCCATAAAAAACAGCGCGTTGCCGTCTTTGCCTTTGCCCCGATCGCTAATGGTAAGCAAGGCAAACCGCTCATCGTCAGTAGTGCCAACGGTGTGAAACCGCTGCGGATTTTTTGGGTCTTCGTACACCAGCCGGTCCTGGCTTTGGGGTGTATTGAGCGTATGAAAAAATACCTGATGGTTCTCGTTTTTAGCGGCCAGTGCCGACCCGTCTGGCTTGGGGTAGCGGCTGTAGTAGAAGCCGTTGCCCTGCCAGGCCGTCCCTGACACCTTCACCCATTCAATGGTTTCGGGCAGGTACTGCTTGGTGCTGAGGTCCATGATGCGGTACTGCTGCCAGTCGGAGCCACCCACCGACGTACCGACAACGGCGTATTTCCCGTCTTTCGAGAGGGAGAATGCGCCCAGCCGGGTCGTGCCATCGGCAGAGAGTTTGTTGGGGTCAATGACCACTTCGGGCGTACCGGTCAGTCCTTTTTGCCGGTACAGCACCGACTGATTTTGCAGCCCGTCGTTCTTGGAGAAATAATACCAGTCGCCTTTGCGGCTTGGGGCCGAGTATTTGGGGTAATCATAGACCTGTTCGAGCCGGTTTTGCAGTTGTTTCCGGTACGGGATGTTGGCCAGATAATCGAACGTGACCTTGTTTTCGGCTTTGACCCACTCGGCGGTTTCGGCAGAGCGGTCGTCTTCGAGCCAGCGGTACGGATCCGCAACAGCCGTACCGTGATACGTATCGACGTGATCCGTTTTGCGGGCAGCGGGGTAGGTAAGCGGGGCGTTGATCTGGGCCAGCAGGGCAGACGAACTGAGCATAAGCAGACAGGAAAACGAAACGGCAGAACGCATATAGGTCTGGGTAAGCGTTGATGAAAAATTGATTTGCGCCACGAAGTTCGGCCTGGCGCATCAGAAAGGCAACCCCCGCCCGGTTAATGTGCTTTATGGGGCGATTTACTTGCATATTCACTAAATACTCTGCTCATTTACAGTAATTTGAGTGTGCCTGATATCAACGGCTCGTAATCAGTTTGCTCCTTTTCTGCTGTGTATAACGTAGGGGAGATGCGACGTACGGATTCTTAAACAGGAGTATTTGTTTTGCCCACCAGCTCTATGACGCTATCTGTACGTTTTTTTCTACGATGGACTCTGACTGTCTGGTGCGTATGGACGGGTCTGGTGTGGGCACAGCCAGCGCATTTGGCTGACTCCATGCCGTTCCGGGTCGACGCTATCGGCGTAGCTGATGGCCTGGCCCAGGGATCGGTCTACTACATGCTTAAGGACAGCCGGGGGTTCATGTGGTTTGGTACGCAGGATGGTCTTAGCCGATACGATGGTCACCATTTCCAAACCTATCGCCCGGTATTCGCCAGCCACGGGCTGCTAAAGCCCGGTAGTATTCGGGGCATCAACATTTTCGGTATGGTTGAAGACCCCGATGGCAACCTCTGGATCGGCACCGAAGAAGGGCTGAATCGCTACGACCGGCTGACCGATCAGTTTGAACTCGTTCGTCTGAATAAAACCTCTGCTCAGCGTACAACGGGCAGGATATTGCCTTTTTTCGTCGATAAAACCAATCTGCTATACCTCAGCGACGCCGAGGGGCTGGTGCGTTTTGCTTATCGAACCGGCAAGCGAACCGTACTGGCGGCAGACCTGCGCCCGCCCAAAGAATATGACCTGCAAAGTGCTACGGTACGCACGCCAGCGGGTGATGTCTGGCTTCACGCAGCCAAAGGGCTGATGCGCTATAGTCTCGCCGATGGCACTGTATCGCACTATTTCAGCGATCGACCCAACAACGTGGTGGGTCCGGTACAGGCCGTGTTCTCATTCTTTGTCGATGCCGATAATATCGTCTGGATCGGGAGCGCTACCGGCTTAATCCGGTTCGACTACCGTAACAAAACGTATCAAATCTACTCAATGGCGGGTGTGGGTGCCGTGGGAGCCATTTATAGCATCGCACCTGATCAGCGGGGGAGGCTCTGGCTGGGTACGCAGCGCAATGGGGTTTTGTATTTCGACAAGCGGGCGCGGCTGTTTGGCCATGTCAGGCAACCCGTCAGCAGCAGCCGACCACTTGCCGATTTCGAGATCAGCAAAATTTTTGTCGATAACGTAGGTATCGTCTGGGTCAATGCCGACCCCAACGGGCTGGTGCGTATTGTGCCCGATGCGTTCATTTTTGGTGGGCTGTACAAGCAACAGATAGCCGACCTGCCGCCCGACCGGCTGCTGAGTAACTATACCGTTCGGGGGTTTATGGAAGAGCGGTTTGATCGGGTCTGGATTGCCACCGCTACCGGTATCGACGTACTGGACCCGTGCTCTAACCGCATCGTACAGCGGTTTCTGACCAATGCCGAACGCAGCGACGTGCCGAAGCAAACGACCGTGAAATGCCTGTACCGCGATCCGCAACGGCGTATCTGGGTGGGTATGCCGGGGGGCGTACTGGCTTACCAGCCCAATAGTCAGTCGTTTCTACCCATCCGCTTCAGTCCAGACAGCAGTCTCCTGGTCAGTAATTACGTTCGGAACCTGACCAGTCTGTCTGATACGACGCTCGTAGCTGCCACTGAAGCGGGGCTGTATTTGCTGAACACCCGCCAGAAACGATGGACCAAGCTGCCCTATTTACCCGAGACCAATATTTTCAGTTTATGGTACGATGCCCCGGCCCGTCAGCTTTGGATCGGTACGTTCCTCAACGGTTTTTTTTGCTATCAGCTCCCCAACGCCCCGCTCGGAGAAGGCAATGCCAGCCCCTGGAGGCTCCTCAAATCTGGTCTGAATGGATCTATGGTGCTGCACATCCGGCCCGATACTGCCAGAAAAACGCTTTGGCTGGCCACCAGCCGGGGGCTTGTGGCCCTGAAACCAAAGTCGGGCCGGAGGGAATTATACGCCGAAGCCCAGGGACTGGCCAATTCCTTCGTGTATGGGTCACTGCCCGACATAACGGGGGCTGTTTGGATGAGTACCAACTGGGGACTCTCACGGCTCGATCCGGCTACGGGTAGTGTTAAGAATTTTACGCCCGACGATGGAATACAGGGCTACGAATACAACGGAAACGCATTTTTACGGGCTGCGAATGGCGAACTGTACTTTGGGGGTGTCGATGGCTTTAACCGGTTTCTGCCCAATCAGTTCAAGAGTAGTTTTTTTAACCCTCCGGTCTATATCTCTTCACTGCTCGTAAACGAAAAACGACTGGAGGCCAATGCCTATGCGGGTGAGATGGAACACATCAGCCTGCGGCACGATCAAAACACGCTCTCACTGGAGTTTGCCGCCCTGGATTACCTCAGTAATGGCCATAATGCCTATCAGTATAAACTCGCCGGTTATGAAGATAACTGGGTCATGGCTGGTGAGCGAAACTACGTTCGCTACGCCAACCTGCCCCCCGGAACCTATACGTTTCTGGTCAAAGCCACCAACCGCGATGGTAAATGGAGCAATCACGTGCGACAACTGACCATTCAGATTAACCCACCCTTCTGGCGCACCTGGTCGTTTATTATCCTGCTGGCGTTGGTGCTCACAACATTGATTCTGGCCTGGGTGCGCCGTCGGGAAGGCGCTATACGACAACAGCAGGTTGAGCGGCTGCGGCTGGCATATGACATTCAGGAACAGGTAAAACGGGATATTGCCCGCGATTTGCACGACGAAATCGGCACCCGCTTAGCCACGGTGAAACTGTACACCACACAGTTAACCCGGCAGGCTGGCGAGACCCCCGCTATCCTGTCGCTTAAAACCACTATTTTCTCGCTCATCAACGATACCATCAGCGACGTTAGAAACTTACTCAGGAAGCTAAATCCTAAAACGCTTGAACAGTACGGGTATGTGGCGGCCATTGAGGAACTATTTGCCCGTGTCAACGCCAGCGGTGTGGTACGGGCGCAGGTCCTGCTCGACGAACACAAAACAACGGACGAATCAATTGCCAGCATCCGCTTACCTGCCGATATAGAGGTGATGCTGTACCGGATTACCCAGGAGTTAGTCAGCAACTCACTCAAACACGCCAACCCCCGGCGTATTAACCTTCGGGTACTGATGTTGCCTGATACGGTACGATTGCGCTACGCCGACGATGGCAACGGGTTTGACCGGGAGCAGATCCAGCAAAACAGTACGGGGCTGGGTATGGGCAGTATCGAGTCGCGGGTGGCGTTGCTGAACGGAAAGATTACCTGGCAAACCCAGCCCGGTCAGGGCGTGTACGTCACCATCGACGTACCAGTTTTGGTAATGCCGGGCCGCCAATTCGCCTGGACTATGCGCTCAACGCAAAATTAGAGAAGGTGTACGGTACTATGCTGTATACTTATGGCTTTGGAATCAGTCCGTTGTGGTCGCGCTGAAGCAACATTTCGAACAGCAAAACCGTGGCGGCAGCGTCGCCCTGCGCCCGGTGCCGCCCGTTGAGTGGAATGTTCAGCGACTGGCATAACCGCCCCAGACTATAGGATGGGTAGCCCGGAATCAGCTTACGGCTTGTACGGACGGTGCAGAGCGTTCGGCGCAGAAAATCGTGGCCGAGCCAGTTCAGCTCTTTCCTGACAAAATTGAAGTCGAAGCTGACGTTGTGGGCCACAAAAACGGCATCCTGCGTAATGCGCAAAATATCGTCGGCTACGTCGGCAAACAGCGGGGCGTGGGCCACCATGGCCGGTGAGATGCCCGTCAGGCCCTGAATAAATGGTGGAATCTCGCACTGCGGGTTGAGCAGCGAATGGAACTCATCAACAACCTGACGCCCATCGTGGCGGTACATGGCAATTTCGGTCAGGCGGGCCGGACCTTTCACGCCCCCGGTTGTTTCAACGTCAACGATGCAATACAAAGCAGTTATCGGTAAGCAGTGACCAGTTGGTAGTAATGAACTGCAAGTTACAAAAGGCGATCTGGATGGCCTAACTCATTCATTGGCCGCCAGGGTTCGGTGAGGTACGGGCGGGTGAGCTGGTGAGTCAGCGGGCGAGTCCACGCGGGGTCGCACCACCACGCCGTTGCTGATGAGCTTCAGGGCGTAGTCGAGTACGTAATCGCGGTTGCTGAGCAGGTCTGTATAGGAGCGGGACACGGCAAAATCCGGTTCGACAGTGAATCCGTTGGCCCGGTCAGGACTGACGGCGTGGTAGAGTTTTTTGAGCGGTATGCGCACCTGAATTTTGGAGTTAGGCAGGGTTACGGTCTTGAAATAACCCGCAAAATCGCCCCAGTACGCACTGCCACTGGCTTCGCCCACGTACGTGCCGATGCCCGCATCAAGCGTTTTGGCCAGTACCGACGTAGTTGCTGAAAACGACGCACCGTTCATCAGGAAGTATAAATTGCCCCGAAAGCCCATTCGGTTGCGGGGCCGAAACCGCCGATGAACTGACCGGCTGGCAAATCCCCCCACTGCTTTATCGGCCCGGTAGTGCAGACTGAAATTCAGGGCCGAAAATGGATTCCAGCGGGTGGTGAGTTCGGCGCGGGCCGCCCGCTTCATTTCTTCGTGCTGCATAATGGTAAAGGGCTTCGGCATCCAGTAGCGTAGTAGCCGGGCCGAATTCAGCACAATGCCGCCCCCGTTCCCCTGCATGTCAACGACCAGATTTTGTACGTTCTGCTTCCGAATTTCCCGGAAAGCCCGTTTGAGTCGTCGATTATAGGCTGCCTGAAACGGGTCATTTTTTTTCAGCCCCATGAATGACGATACCCGCAGCACTGCCGTTCGGGTCAGCGTGTCGATGAGCTGCACCGACAGGTTGGCCCGGTGGTCGGATTCCTCATGATAACGCCGGTGCATAACGCTCCTAAAGACCGACAGCGTAGGGCAGCGCAGGGTTTTGGTCTGTATGAGGGTGTCGTTGGGAAACTGATTGGGCCGTCGATAGGTAATTTGTACGGAGTCTGTTGAGCCAAACCAGGCTGCGTAGTAGTCGGCAAACTGTATCATACTCCACTGCCGTCGTCCCGTCAGGTTGTCGCCGTCGGAGCCGGTACGGTCGGCGTCCATCAGTTCGCGGTGGAGGTCGGCCACGGCCCGACCATTGATGCTGAGCAGTTGCGTACCACGCCGAAGGCTGGTATCGGCAGATGCGTTATGGCTGATGAAATACTGGTTGCCTACCTGCCGGATGTAGAAGGGAATGAACCGGGTGCTTTTGCCCGCCCATGCCTTTCGGTGGTTTATGTTGGTGTGACCGTCTTTGAGTGCATTGACGAACGGACTGACGTGCCGGAAAAACGTCAGGTAATTCATTGACCCGGTCAGGCCGTTATAGAGCGAGTCGTAGAGTTGCTCCATCCGGGCTTCGGGGGTGTAATGGCCCATGCCGGGGTGCAGCAAATCGAGTTTACGCTTCAGGTAGCTAAGGTCCTGGTGGGTTTGGCTGGTCGTGAGCAACTGAGCCGATATAGGGTGGGAGTTACACGCAATGGTGAGGCTCCAGAGCAGGAAAATTCGACCAGGGTTCTTCATGTACGGTCACGGTAGGCAGGCCAGTTGCTAAACAGGCTGTTGTTTGACTGGTGAAGATAGAAATCGGCGAAACTATTCGCAAGCTGTTTTGTTCAAAGGCGAATGAAAATTTTGTGTTTGGTCGGTTTGACGGCAGATTGTAGCCCGGACGTCCACGTCCGGTGGCCGTAAGGCTAAAAACTCGTTACTGTTTATGCTTTCGACTACCGGACGTGGACGTCCGGGCTACTTACACCTGAACCGCATTGTCACCGCACGGGTTGGCCATTTCTGAAGAACCCTGCAATCGTCTCCCCGTCCGAAAACGTGTAGATACCTTTGCCGTTGGGTACGTTGCCGGAAAACTGGCCTTCGTATCGGTCGCCGTTGTGGTAATAGTAAAGGCCGTAGCCGGTGCGTAGATTGTCCCGAAACAGACCCCGGTATTTCAGTTTGCCGTTAGCATAATACTCGATTCCGGTCCCCTGCTTATCGCCGTCGGTAAACTCGCCTACGTACCGTTCCTGGGTTGGGTACACAAATACGCCTTTGCCATCCTCGCAGTTGCCCGATACGCAGCCAAGCGCAACACGAGCGGGAGCTGACCGGGCGAGTACAGGCATGGAAACGACCGGCTCATTAACAGGTTTAGGCGCAGTAGCCACAGCGGGCTTACTCATTGAGCGGCTTTTGGGGTACATAGCCTCCGCTTCCAGCCAGCCTTTCCGAATAGACTCGATGCGAATGGGCTTGGCCGGGTGCGTGGGGGTGGCATACGTATTGCCCAGCTTACGCACCGCCACCAGCGACTCCTCCAGCGACGCGCCCAGCTGATGCAGCACAAAGCCCGAAAATTTGTCTGCTTCGAGTTCCTTCTGCGGCTGCTCACCCCGCCCGTCTATGGTGTGACCCTGCAAATGGTGACCAACTTCGTGAGCCATGATGCTGATGGCCGACCAGTCGGTTTCGGTTTCCTCTTCGATACCCTGCATGAAAGCCGCATCATATACAATGAATCGCTGCCCTTTCAGCACCGTAGCAAAGCAGTTGTCGGTGTTAGAGCATTCAACCACCTTGAAGTTGCGCAACAGACCAATGGGCCGCAGAATTCTATCTATAACGCGTTCGGCATGGTCGTTGGGTGTTGCCTTTTCGTTGCAGATCACCTGGGGTTTCAGGCCGTTGCCGGTGTAGTTGCAGATGAACTGGCCGGGGTTGTTCAGTACGCCCGACGTGGTCTGGGCCATTAGTGGGGCATATAAAGCCGCACCCAGTAAAGTGATCGTTAAGGATAAAGCCGTTCGCACAGGATAAACGATGGGGTTAGCTGGTAGTATGGCAGAATAACGACTGGAAAGTACGGTTTCTTATGACTTCTTTGCCACCACCATTGCCCGGCCCGGCACGGTGCGGTATTTGACAACCTTGTACAGGGTTAGTCCGGCCTGTTGCTGCCACGCCTGAATTTCAGGGATGGAATAATTGCCTGCTGTACTGCTCAGGCCGTAGAATAGATCGGTGCTGCTGCCGAGGAGCTCGGGTTTCGCGCCGGTTTCGGGCCGGATAAACTCGTTTACAATAAATACGCCCCCGGGCCTTAATGCCCGCGCCACTTTATTGGCCACCAACTGATTCTGTTCCGGCGTAAAATGATGCGCCAGACTCGACAGTAGTACAATGTCGTAAGTGCCTTCGCCAAAGTCGTCGGTGAGGGCATTGCCGGTCTGTTGCCGGATACGGTCGCCCATGTTCAGCTTTGCCACGAGCGGAGCCGCCTGTTCGATGGCACCGGGTAAATCGAGAATAACAGCGTTCAGGGCGGGGATTTTTCGGCACAGGGCCGCCGAGTGCTGACCGTGCGAGCCGCCAATATCAAGCATGGCCGTGGCCGATTTCGGGACTGGTGCCCGGCGGCCAAACTCCGGGGCTTCGGTATTACTGGCCGCTACCATCGCTTCCTGATAATACCGCCACTCATCGGGCGTGAGCTTATCGTGGTAATGAACGCCTTCGCCGGTTTCGAGGTACGTACCCAGCTGGCTCATCCAGTCCCAGACAACCCGGCTGTTAAAGACCATCATGCCGTGTACCGACTGCGCATTGTCTTTGAGCGCGTACTTCCGGGCCATGGCCGTAAGCGTGAACCGTTCCTCATGGAATGTGAAGTAACCCATGGCCGTAAGTAACCCCATCAATTCGCCGAGAGCTTTACGGTTCAGGTTTAGGCTGGTATTGAGTTCATCGAGGGTTTTGGAACCGGAACTGGCGGCTTCAAACACACCTTTGTCGGCGGCTTCGAGAACGGCTTTGGCCAGCACGGGCATAATCTGGACATGCAGAATCGGTACGGCTACCTGATTGGTGCGCAGTCCAATCCATTCGAATAGGTTTTCGGGGGTAATGGTGAGTTGCATTCCGGTGGATTATGTCTGTATGAACAACCCCGAATGAGCCGGAATGGGTAAGCGAAAAAAAAGTTTTTTTCACGGAATAGGCTTTGTAACCTCCCATTGCCTTGTTTTCTGTTTAGCCTGCTATCCGTTTCTAACTTTCCTATTAGTCGATAGTTTCTATGTACGTACACCGATTTTCGGTTGTATTCCCCTCAAACCTACCATCTTACGTGAATACTACTGCCTACGCTTCTGAAGCTGACCTGATTGGCGCGCTGCGAATTGGTCGACCCGGTGCGTTTGCCGCCCTGTACGATCAATACGCCCCGGTTTTGCTCGGTATCATCACGAAGATTATTGGCGACGAACAGCGGGCCGAGTCGGTACTTGCCAGGACATTCACTGTCGTTTGCTCCGAGATAGAGCAGTGTCCGGCTAATCAGCCATTGTTCTTGTGGCTCTTCGACATAGCCCGGCAAACCGCAGCCAAGGCCCTTGACACGGGACCAAAAATCAATTCATCCGTAGTTGAGCTAACCGCCTTCGGTAAGGTTGTAACCGGAACGGGCCGGGCAACTCTTATTCAGGCACCAACTGATACGCAGCAGCGCCTGCTCAACGCCGTATTATTTGAGCGTTGCACCCCCCAGGAAGCCAGCCAGGTCGCCGGACTACCAACCGAACAGGCCCGTCAGCACTTGCGTCAGGCTTTCCTGAAACTACGTAAGCAGAGTGCATGACCCCGCGTAACCATAATTGACCCATCCGCCTATCTTCAAATTCCTATTTCTTCTTCCTGACAACGGGTTTTTTGGCGGTGACAACCGGAGTCGGTACGTTTTTGGTCATGGTGACGGGATTCCAGTTGACGACTTTCTGCTCAAAATAGCTTTCGTTACAGGCCAGGGCCGGGGCAGCCGCCCGGAACGCAAAAATGGGGTCTTCAACGGTATTCTGACTGCCTTCACGCACGTTTTTAAAGAAATTTCCGAAATGCTGCGCGTGGGCATCGTCACCTTTGGGCGCGTCGAAACGAATTTCTTTGGCGGGTTCGGCCGTGCGGGTATCGGGCGGGTACTGTGCATCGTACTGCTTCACGAACTCCTGCTGCACCTCTGGTGTGAAGGTAAAATAGCTGTCGTAACCACCGTAGCCCGGCGCAATGGACAGTTTTTTCTTGGTCAGAATCAGGCTGTTTTGCGAAAATTCGATCTGACCCTCGCTACCCACAATGCGCGTTACGTTGTTGATTTTACCCGCGTTGGCAAAGTTGACCCGCAACACCATCTGAAAGGCCGCGTGCGCATCGGTTTTTGGGTATTCCATTACCGTCGTCATTACGTCCGGTACGTCGCGGCCATCGTTCCAGTACGCCAGATTACCCGACGAAAAGATGCGCGTCGGCCCCAGCGAATTAGTCACGAAATGCACACCCGTCAGTAAATGTACAAAGAGGTCGCCCGCCACGCCGGTGCCGTAGTCGCGGTAATTGCGCCACCGAAAAAAGCGTTTGGCGTCGAAGGGGCGTTTGGGTGCGTCGCCCAGAAACCGGTCCCAGTCCACGGTCGTCAGCGAGGCATCGGGCGGGATAGAATAGTTCCAGGCACCAATTGCGCCAAAGCGGTCGTAGGTTGCCTCAACATAGTTAATAGGGCCAATCTCGCCTGCCTGCACCAGCCGTTTCGCTTCCTGATAAGCCGCGCTGCTGATGCCCTGACTACCCACCTGCATGGTTTTGCCCGATTTCTTCCAGGCATCAATGACGGGCTTGCCTTCGTTGAGGTGCTGCACCATTGGCTTCTCGCAGTAGACGTGCTTACCCGCTTTGAGGGCTTCGATGGTGATGTGATCGTGCCAGTGGTCCGGTACTACAATCAAGACGGCGTCAACATCGGGCCGGGCCAGTACTTCGCGGAAATCGCGCGTGGCAAACAAGGCTTTGTCCGCTCCAAAGGCCGTTTTGGCGTGGACCAGCCGCCCGTCGTACAGGTCCGATACGGCCACCAGTTCAACGTCGGGGTTACGCAGCGCAGCCTGGGTGTCGGAGTTGCCCTGAATGCCCATACCGATGGTTGCCATGCGAATTCGGTCGTTTGGGCTGTTGCCCACCAGATTCCGAATGTAAGCTGGGGCGGTGTTGCCCAACACGGTATTTACCCCGCCCGTTGCGGCCAGTGCCGAAGCGGTAGAGAGGGTTTTGATAAAGTTCCGGCGCGAGGGTGTCATAGAGCTGATTGATTTCGATCAAAAGTAAAGCGGCCCGTCAATTTACCCCACATCGGGCTTTAATTGACGGGCCACCGATTAGGTAGCCCGGACCTCCCGGTCCGGTAGCCAAAGGCTAAGAATATATTTGCTAGGTCAGCCTTCGACTACCGGACCGGGAGGTCCGGGCTACTTCTTCACCGAAGCCGATGCGCTTTTTTTGATAGTCTCCTGTTGCCGCCTGTTGAAGCTGATGAAGTCTTCGATTTGCTCAACGGGTAGTTTGCGGGCCAGAATCTTTTTATTTCTATCCAGTATATACACCGTTGGCGTAGTCCAGACATCGTACTTATGCCGGTAATCGGTGCGGGATGTGTAATCGTAGCCATTGACCAATTTCTGGAGCTTAAACTCGCGGATGAATTTCTTCCAGTCTTCGGGGCTTTGCTCAACGGCCACCGCCATGACCGTCACACCTTTGTTGCGGTTGGCATCGGCAAACTCCTTCAACTTAGGCGCACTGTCGCGGCAGTGTCCGCAACTCGGCGAGTAGAAATACACCACGGTATAATCGGACTTGATGTTGTTGAGTACAATGGGCTTGCGGAGCGTATCACTTACGGCGGGGTCAACCAGCGTTTTGCCAACCAGCGTTGGTTTGAGCGTAGCTACGCGCTCGCCAATTTTCTGGATGGTACTTGAGTCCGTAATGGGCATAATGCCGGTGGCGTAGTATTTCTCGAACATATGCACGTACAGGCCGTCGGTTCCCATCACTTTGGGCTGCTCATACTGACTGGTAATGTACCAGATCGCGTACGACTGCATCTCTTTATCCTTACCCGCCCGTACTTTGCTCACGATATAATCGGCTTCTTTGATGAGCGAATCCGGTACCTGCACGGTCAGTTCTTTTAAATACCGGTCAATCTTACGCTGAAGAATGGGCGTCCTGACGAACCGCTCGTCCGAGAAATCAAAGTCGTCCCAGAAATGACCTTTGTAATAATTGAATACCCAAACCGAATCGGGGCGACCGCTGGCAAGTTTGGGTGCGGTGGGTACCTCTGGTTCGGCGGTGGCTTTGAGGAGTTTCACGGCGAAAGTGCCGGTGTTGTCGGTCAGGAACTGCTTTCGGTAGGTCTGCGCCTGTTGCTGCAACGCACCCATCTGCTTGCCGAACATCGCTTTCGATACGTCATCGGTACGAAGTTTCTTTTGTAGTTCGAGGGCCTGCGCTTCGTCGTAAATCTTGCCGAGTTCCTGCTGGTATCTATAGAACAGTTCATTCTCGGTGGAACCGGTAATTTTCATGTTCCTGACGAGGCTAACCGTGTCGGTAGTAAACGAAAAGTCCTGATTTTTTTCGTCGATGATGAATTCAATATACCCGTTTTTCGGCGTTACCAGCAGATACAGGCCACCGGGCAGGCGTTTCGACCCCGAAAAAGTCATCTTTCCCTCGCTGTTCACGCGGGCGGTATCTTTGGGAATGTACTGCGTGGCCCCGAAGTAATGCGCCAGTACGCAGGTCGTGTCTTTGAGTCCGCCAACCTGACCGGTAATGGTAAACGCGGGTGTAACCGACTGCGCCCAGAGCAATGAAGCAGTGAACAGGCTAAGCAGGCTAATAAGCAGAAGGCGGTTTTTCATGGACTATGTGGTATATCTTCGCGACGCCGGACTGACCAACGTGGTAAATTCGGTTAACAAAATTACGGGTTTCGATTCGTAATCAGACAGCTACAAAACGCTTGCCAGACCCGGCGTAGTCTATGTTTTATTTCTTTTCCAAAACCCTCAGCTATCTCATTACGCCCGCCGGGTGGCTCGTGGCCGCGCTGGTGTTTGCCCTGTTCACTAAAAAAACGGCGCGTCGGCGGGTAGCGCTGGGCGTAGCCCTGGGTATCTTCTGGCTCTTCGGCAATACATTTCTGGTCAATGAACTGGCGTTGGCGTGGGAGTACCCGCCCGCACCCGTCCCGGCTGATTCGTCGGTCCGCTTTGCCGTAGTTCTGACTGGTGGCATGACCAACGGCGAAACCGCCGTGCCGGACAGTCGCTTCCTGCTCGGCCGCGAAGCCGACCGCGCCGGGCAGGCCCTGTATCTTTATAAGCAGGGCGCGGTTAAGTATATTCTAATCAGCGGTGGAAACGACGACCTGCCCTTCAATCGCAACGTCATCGGCGACGAGAATGAGGTCACCACCCGATTTTTGCGGACAGCGGGTGTTCCTGTGGGCGACGTACTGTACGAAAACAGATCGCGCAATACGCACGAGAACGCGGTGTTCACGGCCCGGTTCCTGCGCCAGCGGGCCAATACCAATCACTGCGTGCTGGTTACGTCGGCCTGGCATATGCGCCGGGCGGTGGGGTGCTTTCAGAAAGCAGGAATTATCGTAACGCCTTTTCCCGGCAGTTTTCGCAGCCACCCCCGCACGTTTGTCCCCAGCGAATGGCTCCTTCCCAATGCACAGACCTTTTTCGATGCCCATACGCTCGTGAAAGAGATAATTGGTTACGCAGTGTACCGGGTAGCGGGGTATGTCTGAACCAGGATTTCAACAAGATTAATAAGGTTGAAAAGATTTTTAGCTGGACAGCTATCCTGCAAATCTTTTTAATCTTGTTAAAATCCTGGTTCAGAAGTTTAAACGGACAGAATCTTGACCATTCTGAGCAGGTCTTCGCTGATGGGTTTGGGCAAACGAATCGTGTCCTTCAGGGGCGTATAAACCAGCTCGTTATTGATGATTCCTGCCATCACGTTCGCCTGACCATTCATCAGCCCTTCTACGGCTCCCAGCCCTAAGCGGCTGGCCAGAATCCTATCGTAGGCCGTGGGGACGCCCCCGCGCTGAATGTGGCCCAGCGTAGTAACCCGCATGTCGATGTCGGACTGGACCCGTTTGCGGATTTTTTCAGAAATTTCACTCGCGCTGCCTTCTTCTTCGCCCTCGGCCACGATGATGATGGACGATGATTTCTGGCGGCTCCAGCCCGCTCTAAGCGTTTCTACTACTTCTGAGATGGGGGTTAGTACTTCGGGCACCATGACCAGTTCGGCCCCGCCCGCAATACCTGACTGAATGGCAATGTAGCCCGAGTCGCGGCCCATGACCTCGATGAAAAAGATACGGTCGTGCGAGTCGGCGGTATCGCGGATTTTATCGATGGCTTCGAGGGCGGTGTTCACGGCGGTGTCGAAACCGATGGTGTAGTCGGTACCGTACAGGTCGTTGTCGATGGTGCCAGGTGCACCCACAGTGGGAATGCCGAACTCATCGTAAAAAAGCGTAGCTCCTGTAAACGTACCATTGCCACCAATGGCAACCAGCCCTTCAATGCCGAATTTCTGGAGTTGTTCGTAGGCCTGTTGCCTACCTTCGACGGTCATAAACTCCTTGCTCCGGGCTGATTTCAGGATGGTACCCCCACGCTGTACAATATTGCTGACCGAGTGCGACGACATCTGGAAAATATCGCCGTTTATCATACCGTTGTACCCCCGGCGGATGCCAAACACGTCGATTCCGTGATAGCATGCCCCCCGAACCACCGCCCGGATACAGGCATTCATTCCCGGCGCGTCGCCCCCCGATGTAAATACAGCAATACGTTTCATTAGTTAAGTCAATTTTTTTACGGGAATAGCACAAATTCGCTGATTTTTATACCGACGAACCCCGCAAATTTATCCGCAATTATTAATCTAAAGCTATCCAACTACCATTTATCCCGCTTCCTTTCATGGAAACTTAATATGCCGGGCAATTTCGTTATAGGCTCTGCTTACCGTTTTGCGCAGGTCATCGGCCACGGTATCGGCCACCTGTCGGTGCTGTTGAATCCAGCCGGGAGAAAGGCGTTCCAGTGCCGCTTTTACCTGTGGGTCTATAGGATGGCGGGCGTCGATGAGCAGGGCCGCGTCCTGCAACAATACGTAGCTATCACTATTAGGATCTCCGCAGAACAGTATCGGCGAACCGGCCCCCACCGCACTCATGGCTTTGGACGGCACCGCAATATGCGTCCATTCCGGTAACAGGCTCACCAGCTGCACGTCCAGATACCCCAATTGACTGCGCGGAATATTCGGCAACTGGACAATGCCCACCCGCCCGTTCGCCACGGCCCAGACATCATTGGCTTTGGTGCCGTAGAGGGCCAGTACGAGCCGGAACCGGGTTGGGTCAAGGTTCAGGATGACGCTTTTCAGAAACGCTGCCGAATGCGCCTGCCCCACGTTCCCCGCGTAGCCGAGGTACATCAGCCCGTCGTTGGCCCGCCAGTTTGGGCGGTTGGGGTCGTGAGGCTGGTGCATCAGGACACCACAGGGCAGGATAATGGTCGGGATGGGCTGGTTGTATTGCGCCAGTAGGTGCCGCGCCTGTTCGGGGCCGAGGGCAATGAGCCGCTGGGGTGCGTGCTGGTATGTTTGCCGGATTATCCAGCGATAGACCGGGTTCTTTAGGCTGACTTTTCCTTCGGCGGCAAAGCCTTCGGGAAACAAATCCATTGCCCACAACCAGTACGTTCGTTTGCGCAGCAATAGCGATGCCCAAAACGGCAGCATGGGCGGGCTGGTCATAATCAGCAGCGGCCCGCGCCCTACCCGCAACGCTTTTCTGATGAGCATAAACCCGTCCCATAACCCCGCCAGAATGCGCAATACCCCGTTCTTGCCTTCGTAAATGGTCTTCACCGCGTGGGTTTCGCCCACGGGTTGCCGCACCTGTCCGCCCCCGTCGTACGTCCGGTCTATGTAGACTACGATGACCTCAATGCCGTGCTGCTCGATGAGGTACGTAGCCAAATCCCAGGCCGACTCGCCGGTAATACCGGGGTTGGGCGGATAGTGCCGGTTAACGATGGTGATGGCCGAGTTCTGCATACAATTTGGCGTAGGACGTGGCCACTACTTCTTCCGAAAAGAGGGTCTGTGCTGTTTTGCGGGCGTTCTGACGGAGCGTTTCGAGGTTGGGGTGTGTGAGAATAAACACCAGCCCGTCGGCGAGTTCCAATACCGAACCGGTAGTGGCTAAGTAGCCGGTTTGTTCGTGGTCAATCAGTTCGGGGATGCCGCCAGTAGCAAACGCCACCACGGGCGTACCGCAGGCCAGCGACTCCAGCACGGTGTTGGGCAGATTGTCTTCCAGCGAAGGTACCACGAGCGCGTCGGCCGCGTTGTAAGCCGCCACCACGTCGTCGGTGCTGGTCAGGACGCCGAGGTGCCGAACGGGATACGGGAGCTGGTCGATGAGGTAACTACGGCCTTTGCCGAAGATCAGGATTTCGGCTCTGAGGTCGGGCCGCTGCTCGTGCAACAGGGTCAGGGCTTCGGCAAAATACGCGAATCCTTTGCGCGGGTCGTTTACGCTGGCACTGCCAAACAGCAGCCGAACGGGTCCGTTGTCAGACTGGGGCGTGGCGGGCAGATCGAGCCGGTCGTTGGCGTCGGCGCGGGCCACGGGGCAATACAGGGCCAGGTCGATCGGGTTGGGAATGACCACGAATGGAAACCGGCGCAGCAGCGTCGAGCGCATGGCATCATCGGCCAGCCAGCGACTGGGGGGCGTGAAGCAGATGGTGGCGTCGGTAAAAAGCGCGAGTTTCTGCTCGAAAATACGGTACGATAAGTCGCGTTCGCCGGGGGTTTTCAGGTACGGGCAGCGTTGGCAATGGTCCAGATACCGTTCGCAGCCGCGCGTGTAGTGGCAGCCACCCGTAAAGGCCCACTGGTCGTGCAGGGTCCAGACGATGGGTTTGTTCAGTGCAAACAATGCCCGCAGCGTGTCGATGGACAGAAAGCCGAAATTAATCCAGTGCAGGTGCAACACATCGGCCTGTTGAATGGCCGGGTGAAACGTCAGATTGGCCCCGAAGACGGCGGGTGAGAATAGAAAACGTATCGACCGGTCGCGCTCGTAGGGCAGAAAATACAGCCGCTCGGCCACGAATCGCCCAAAGGCCGTTTGCTCCGCCAGAAAATTATTGGCCAGATAAATTACCCCCGGCTCCGGTTTGTGCCGCTCCTGCCGCGCCGACGTGCCCACCAACAGCGTGCTTTCGGCCAGACCCGTGCGTTGCAACGCCCGGTGCAACCGGGTAGCCGCAATGGCGGCCCCGCCAAACTGATGGTAGGTGCTGAGGTGGACGACGTTCACGGGCGGTAGGCGAAGATGTTAAGCTGCACATCCATCTGGTCATTACCCCGGTAGCGGTGGTTCACGAGCGGCTTGGTCCGGCCCTGACTACTGTCGATGTAATACCGGAACCCGGCCTCTTCCAGCACCTGCATGACGGACGCCAGCGTTTGCGGATGACCGATGTAGGCGTGAAACTCAATAAACATATTCTGCACGTTCGTCAGAGCGTCGCGGCAGTCGAGCAAGACGGCGGTTTCAGCCCCTTCGATGTCGATTTTGAGCATGTCGATGCGGGTTTCGCGGAGCAGATAATCGCGCAGCCGTACCGAGGGCACCCGTCTGCGACCGGTTTCGGAAAACAACGACGCTGCGTCGGCCTCGCCACTGCCAAAGTCCAGCCCCCCGTTATCGGTCCAGACGGCTTTTTGCACGATGTCAACGCCGGAAACGCCATTGCGCTCCAGATTGCGGGTCAGCACCTCACCAATGGCGGGTTCAGCCTCGAACGCAATAATCCGGGCTGTCGAGTACATTTGCCGAAACCAGACGATGCTCGTGCCGATGTTGGCCCCGCAGTCCAGAATAACGGGATTAGATGAGTTGGTGGCAAAGCGGTACGATTCATCGGCGAAGATTTCCTTGTACTGCCACACAAACGAAAACGCATCCGGCACCGTAAACCGATACCGCCCAAACGGAATCTCCATTGTCTGGTGACGGGGCCGACCGGCATAACGAAAAAACAGCCACAACAGCCGACGCCCGCTGCTGGTTTGCACCGCCCGGTACAGATTCGTGAAGAGGTATTTAAACAGCCACATTTTTGAGGTATATGTAGGTTGGACACTCTTGTCCGACCAAGCCGCCAGGCTAATAGGGCAAGTGAAACTTAGTCGTTACATCGTTAGCCCTACCGGGCTTGGTCGGACAAGAATGTCCAACCTACTTACGCCTGACCAACCCCCTTAGCAACTCGTTGGCATCGGGCGAGAGGTTCAGCACATAGACCAGCCCGACGAACAGCCCGGTAATCAGACCCGACCGCAAAACTACGTCGAGGGCCACGCGCCACCAAGTTTCGTCGGTATGGGGCAGTAGACTGGCAACCAGCCACACCAGTCCGGTCACCAGAATAACCGCGCCATTGCGCCATGAAAACGGCTGCATCCTAAACAGCCGCCAAACCAGCCCTGTTCTGACCACGTTATACAGTGTGGTAGCCAGCACCGCACCAAAAGCGGCTCCATTCATGCCATAGCGCGGAATGAGGTAATAGTTAGCCGCAATCGTAACCACGACTACGCCAATGAACAGCACCGTATCGAACGCATAAAACCGCGACGTGGCCAGAATAATACCGTTCACACCCGTGGCCATGTCGATGAGTTTACCCAGACCTAACAGAAGAATTACGGCGTAGCCCGCTTCGTAGCCCGGTGGCAGCAGCGTAAATAAACTCGGCAGGTTGGCCGCTACGCCTACAAACACCAGACAACCCGCCAGCAGTTGGTTCAGGCAGCTTTTCTGATAAATGGTCAGGATATTGGCCCGGTCGTCGGTTTTCCAGGACTCGGCAATGAGTGTGGCCGACACTTTGTAGAGTGCCGTAGCAGGCAGGGCAATGACGGCGGCAAAGTAAGACGCCGTGCTGTACACCCCCGTATCGGACAGCCCCGCGTCGGCACTCAGCATGGCTTTGTCGATGATGAGAATGACCTGACTCGACAGGGCCGTAGTCAGCGTCAGCGATGAATAGCGTACCAGATTCCGGCGCAACTCCGGCGCAACGGACACGTAAGATAGATTCACGGATAGATTGCCGCCCCGCGCCACACTGCCCGCCATAAGTAAGGTTGACACCAGAAACGCGCCCAGCCAGCCTATTAGAAACTGCCCGAACGTGAGCCAACCCATCCAGTACATCCCGCCTGCTGCCAAAATCAGCAACCGCAGCACAAACTGTTGCAGCAGCGTACCGGTAACGGGGTCGTAGAGCAGTTTGGCGTAATTGTCGAACACCGAGAAAAAGACCGTGAATAGCGTCAACGGAATGAGCAGGTAATAATACTGCACAAACAGGGGCGATTCCGGGCCGTACTGCGCAATGACCCAGGGCCGAGCTAGCCACAACAGCAGCACACACAGCCCAAAACCCGTCAGCGTAGTGAGCAGGCTGATGGTCAGGTAGCCGTTGTGTTGCCGCTCGGCGTTGCGGAAGTACGGAAAATACCGTCCCCCGGCGTTGTTCAGCCCCAGGCTCGCCACCTGCATTAGCACCAGCGACAGCGCGACGAGCAGGGCCAGCAACCCAATCTGCGCCTTGCTGAACACGTGCGGAAAAATCAGCCCCTGCGTCAAAAATCCCACCGCCACCCCCGCGTAGGAGTAAACGGATGCCTGAATTGTCTGACGTTTGATTATACCCACTCTCTGAATTATAAATTATTGGGGCGTTTTGTCATTCCGACAAAGGATGAATCTCTGTGTAGTGAGAATTTGTCTGCGATAGAGAGTCCCCCTTTGTCGGAATGACAGAAAACCGTGTCGTAACGAAATAGAATTTGTCAGTAACCGTAAAACTACTTCGAATCATTTGCTTCACGCTGCTGCATCAGAAATTCGGCGAATTGCCAGTCTAAGGGGGTGTCGAGGTCAACGGAATCGGGGGCGGACATGACGTATTTCCTGATGTGGGCGAACTCCCGTAGGGTCTGCGTGGACAGCGATGCCGTGTTGATGACATAGACCGCGCCATTGTAGCCGTAGGCCGTGGGCGCGTCCTGCCGCCGAACGAATTGCCCGCCGTCTTTTGACGGTTCGAGATAGCCCGCGCTGCTTTCCTCGAATAGATTGAAATACGGGTTCAGGTCCGACTCCGTTACCGATACCACCATGTCCAGATCGCTCGTATACAACGTCATCGCTTCGCGCACGTGCCGGGCCTGGCGAAACGGCGATGTGGGTTGCAGCAATACAACTACGTCATACATCCGGCCCTGCTGCCGGTAAAAGTCAACGGCATGGCGCAAAACACCGTAGCTGCCTGCCTGATTGGTGGCCAGTTCGGCGGGGCGTTTAAACGGTACTGACAGTCCGTAGTCCGTAGCCGCCCGGATAATCTCGTCCGAATCGGTCGATAGGCAGATGTCGGCGTCGGGGGCGAGTTGGCGAGCGGTGTCGAGGGTATAATAGAGCAGCGGTTTGCCAGCCAGTGGCTTCAGGTTTTTGCCGGGAATGCCCTGCGAGCCGCCCCGCGCCGGAATCAGAAACAGGGTTTTCATAGGACAATATGGTTAATGTCGGTGCAGGCTTTCTGGTAATCGTCGGGGCGTCCAATGTCGAGCCAGTAGCCCAGCAAGGGGAAATACGTGACCGTGTGTTGTGTCGCGATAAGCTGTTCGAGCAGGTCGGTAGCGTTGTACGGACCCGGCGGTATCATATCAATCACACTGCGTTTCATCAGATAAATACCCGCGTTGACGTAGTAGGTATAGGTCGGTTTTTCGCGCAGGGCATGGATGCGGCCCGCGTTGGTTTCCAGCACCCCAAACGGAATACTGACCGGATACGGCACCGTAGCTACCGCCATGTCGGCATCCTGCCGCCGGAATTCGCTGTAAAAATCCTCGAAGTCGATGTTAGTCAGCAGGTCGGAGTTCATCAGCAACACCGTATCGTTGTGGTAGGTAGGCGTCAGACGCATGGCCCCCACCGTGCCGAGGGGTTCGGTTTCGCGGGTGTAGTCAATCTGAATGCCCTTGGCCGTACCATCGCCAAAAAACGCTTCGATTTGCTCGCCGAGGTAGCGCGTCGTGATGTGAACGTGGCCAACGCCGTACTGAATCAGCCGGTCCACGTTATGCTCGATAATGGGTTTTGAACCCACCGGCAACAGCGGCTTGGGCGTATTCCGGGTCAGTGGCAGTAGTCGTTCGCCCCGCCCCCCGGCCATAATCACGGCGTCGATGGGCAGCAACGCCCGCGTTTTGACCAAATTGATAATACGTACCAGCCGACCGTCGGTGTCGAGTTCGGGAATGAGCTGAAGCAGCTGCGCCCTGAACTGCCGGATGGTATCGGTATTGTCTTCGTGCTGGCGTAAAAACCGGAAGTTCGGATTCATAAACCGGCTTACGGCGTCGGTAAGCGGCTTTCCATTCAGTAACCCGCGCCGAATGTCGCCATCGGTGAGGGTGCCAAAGAGTTTGCCGGTACCGTCGGCCACGAATAGCGTCAGGTACTGGCCGAGCTGCCCAATCTGTTCGAGGGCGCAAGTCACGGGCGCGTCGGGGGCGATGATATGGTTAGCGTAATTCGTCACGAATTTTGCGCAGGATAGAGACAGTTTGTTCGGCAGCGGTACCATCGCCATAGACATTGATGGGCGACAACGGATCTGCATTTTCGATGGCCCTCACTGCCGTCAGGATAGCCACCGAATCGAGCGGGCAGTCGATGATGTTAGGCGTCAGGATGCGGCCCCGCTGCCGGTCGCCCAGATTGATAACGTATTTTGGAAAGAAACTCGCTTCCACAAACCCACTCGACGTATTGCCCAGCATAAACTGGCAGGCTTTCATGCACGACAAATACCCGATGGTCCCGAATGATTCGACGCCAACCGCATTAGCGTGCGCGTCGATGAAGTCCAGTAGCCGCGCCCGGACGTAATTGCCCATCGTATCGGCATTGGGCATGGTGATTACCAGTTGATACGTATTGAGTTGTTGCATCGCGTCGAGCAGGGCCGTTACGTGGTCGGCGGTATGCTGAAACGATACTGTTTCGGGATGAAACGTGATGAGTACAGTGGGAATATGGAGGTCAATGCCGAAACGGTCGAGAAACTGCGCGTTGGTCAGCAACGTGAGGTGGCTTAGGTTGTCGATGCTCAGCGCGCCGACGTTGTATACGTTCTGGTCTGAGCCAGTAAGTTCAATAACCCGCTGTTTGTACGTTTCGGTCGTCGTGAAATGATACGTGGCCATGACCGTAATGGCGTGGCGAAACGCATTGTCGATGGCTCCAAGCGTCGTTTCTCCGCCGTGAATGTGGGTAATCGGAAGATTAAACGGAATTGCGCTGGACACGGCGGCAAACATCTCGTAGCGGTCACCGAGGCACAGGAGCAGGTCGTAACTCTGGTCAGCCCACACATCCGCAAATGTCTGCATCGTCGCGCCCATCGTCCGTGCAATATCGCCGGGCGTATCGCCCACGGGTACGGCATCGACCGTACGCACCAGAAACCCGTCGGCCCTAATTTGATCGATGGTATGGCCATGCTGCGCCGACAGATGGGTGCCAAACGCCAGCACCTCGACCGCAAACCCCGGCTCGCTGGTCAGGGCCTTTAGTAGCGGCAGGTAGATGCTGTAATCCGCACGGGAGCTACTCAGGACACCGATATTCATACTACGTCCTCCCAGGTTAAGAGGTGATCGGCGGGCAAATTGCGGGTTAGTTGGCGGCCCATGAGGGCATCGGTTTGCATAGGCGAGATGCCGCTGCCGGGGCGTTTCATGGTCAGGTCGCTTTCGGTCAGGACGTGTCTGGCGGGCAGATCGTGGCTCAGGTGAATACTTTTGCGGGTTACAACCCGGTTTTTGGCCTCCGACGGGGTAGGCCGCTTAATGCCATCGCCGAGGGCGGCTTCGATGTGGCGAATGCTCCATACCATCTGCTTCAGTTCATCGGGTTCGAGCGAGGCCAGGTGGTCGGGGCCTTCGAGCGAGCGGTCAAGGGTGAAGTGTTTTTCGATGACGGTAGCCCCGAGGGCTACGGCGGCAATCGGTACTTCGATGCCCGATGTATGGTCGGAATACCCAACTGATACCCCAAATGTATCGCCAATGGTTTGCATGGCCCGCAGGTTCACGTCGGCAAACGGCGACGGGTATTCCGTGTTGCAGTGCAGAATAGTAATCTGACTGTGGGGCGTACCCGCCTGCTCCAGAACGGTCAGCATCGCCGAAATATCGTCCATCGTGGCCATACCAGTGGAGGCAATGATCCGCCCACCAAAACTGCCGATTTTGCGCAGATACGGCAGATTCGTGATTTCGCCCGACGGAATCTTGAACAGGTTAATGCCTAAACTCACCAGAAAATCGAGACTTTCCAAGTCGAAGGCGGTGGATAAAAACCGGATGTTCCGTTCGTGGCAGTGTGCGATCAGCGCGTGGTGGTCGGCTTCGCTCAGTTCAAGTTTTTTAAGCATGCTAAACTGCGACGTATCGGCATCTTCGGGCATATTCCCGACCTGATACGCTGCTTTCTGCGCGGCTTTACTGACCAGATTCTCCGCTTTAAACGTCTGGAACTTCACAATATCAGCCCCGGCATCAGCGGCTACGTCGATGAGGGTTTTGGCGAGGTCGAGACTGCCGTTGTGGTTCACGCCCGCTTCGGCAATAATGAGGGTTCTGTTCATAGTGTATGACCGTAGCCCGGACGTCCACGTCCGGTAGCCGCAAGGCTAACAATGTAATGCGTTTTTAAAACCTCACGGCTGCCGGACGTGGACGTCCGGGCTACCTCAAAAACTTCGCTTTAAAACGGCCGGATTACCCGCGTACAGCGCGTTGGGACGGGTATGAGCCAGTACAACAGCCCCGGCTCCAATGACACCACCGGGCGATAGCCGCACCCCGTGGCCCAACACAGCGTTACTCCCTACAAAACACCCATCGCCCACCACACAGGTTCCGTTCACAATGGCCCCGGTCGAAATGTGACAAAAATCGCCGATCACGGCGTCGTGTTCAATGAGGGCCGCCGTATTGACGATGTTGTTTACGCCTACCGTTGCTCCGGCATTCACAAAAGTACGATGCATGATTACTGTACCCTCGCCAATAGTTGCGTGTCTGGAAACGTAAGCTGTTGGCGCGATGAGCGTGGGTAATATTCCGCCGAGACTTTTAATCTGCTGGAATAACCGGGTACGTATCGCTCCTGATTTTACTTGCCCCACCGTCACCAGAAAATATCGGTATGTCTGCGCCAGATTAGGTAGATCGTCGTCGGTAGCCGTAATTGAATAGCCGCAGATCTGTTCGCCTACCTTCTCCGGCGCATCCACGATACCGACGATGCGAAACCGGCCATCGGCCTCAATTACGTCGATGACCGACCTGCAATGCCCGCCACCGCCTACTAAAATCAGGTTGTCCATCATAGCCGAACGCTGCTGGGAATGTTGACGAGCCGGTCTTCAATGTCCTGAGCATTTGCCCCGCCGTCGTGCATACAGTGGCGTAGCATGGGCAGGCTGCTGAGTAGCGTCCAGGCCGGGCGGGTCATTACGCCGTGGTCATTGGTGTAGGTCAGAAACGCGTCGCGCTCGATACGGTCAGCCAGTAAAATAGCGTTCAGCCAATAATTCGATTCGCTGCGGGCCGGTTGCGTGACGAAACGGGCGGGGTAATCCTGAAAAAACGTTTGGTACAAGCTGGCGAGTTGCCGTTTGTTGGCAATGAACCCGTCGAGCTGCTCCATCTGGGCGCAGGCCAGGGCCGCATTCAGGTTGGGCAGGCGGTAGTTGTAGCCCGTCTGGTCGTGATTGAACTCCCAGCGGTGCGGCACTTTGGCCTGGGTGGTCAGGTGCTTGGCCAGCTTACCCAGCCGTTCATCGTTCGTCACAATCATGCCGCCCCCGCCCGACGTGATGGTTTTGTTGCCGTTGAAACTGTACGTACCCAGTAGCCCAAACGTACCGGTCTGCTGCCCATCGTACGTACTCCCCAGCGACTCAGCAGCATCTTCTACCACCGGAATTCCGTGCGCTGTACAAATCTCAACAAGCTCGCCAATGCGGGCCGGGTGGCCAAAGGTGTGCATCGGCACGCAGGCACTGATCCGGCGTCCGGTGGCTGTGTGATAACAAATGCCGTTACGAAGGGTAGTTTGGTTTTTCAGAAAGTCCGTCAGCGCGTCGGGACTCAGGCTCAGCGTGTTGGGGTCAACGTCGATGAAACACGGTTCGGCATCGGTGTAGGCGATGGCGTTGCTGGTGGCCACGAACGACAGCGGTTGGGTCAGTACGAGGTCGCCCTGTTCCACGCCCGCCAGTAATAGCGCGATGTGCAGCGAAGCCGTGCCGTTTACCGTAGCAATGGCGTGGCGGGCTCCCGTATAGTCGCGAATCTGCTCCTCGAATTTATCCACGTACCGCCCCACCGACGAGACGAACGTCGAGTCAATGGCGTCGATGACGTACTGCTTTTCGTTGCCCACAAACCGGGGTTCATGCAGGGGGATGAAGCCCTCCGGTTCGCCAAACGCCTGGCGGACAAACTGAACGAATGACTCAAACATTATATAGATGGGCTTTGTACTGGCGCAGGTTTTCGGGCTGACTGAACCATTCTATTGTCTCGCGGAGTCCGTCGGCCAGGCTGTACGTCGGCCGCCAGGGCGTGGCCGACGTGATTTTTTGATTATCGCCGAAGAGCCTTTCCACTTCGCTTTTTTCGGGCCTTAGCCGCTGGTCATCTGAGACAATCTCGGCGTCTGCACCCATCAGGTCGATAATCAGGCGGGCCAGATCGCCAATGCTGATTTCGGTATTGGTGGCTATGTTTACTTCCTGCCCAATGAGCGTGTCATGGCGGGCAATCTCGGCGAATCCGTTGACCGTATCGGCCACGAAAACCAGATCGCGGGTGGGGTGGGTGGCACCGAGTTTGATGTTCCGCTGCCCACTCAGCAACTGCGTAATAATGGTCGGAATCACAGCCCGCGCTGACTGCCGGGGGCCGTAGGTGTTGAAAGGCCGCACCGTTACGACGGGCAGGTTGAAACTCCGGTAATAAGCGTCGGCCATAGCGTCGGCCCCGATTTTAGTGGCCGAGTAGGGCGACTGTCCCTGCCGGGGATGGGTTTCGGTAATGGGTACAAACTGCGCCGTGCCGTATACTTCCGATGTGGACGTAACGAGTATTTTTTCGACGTTTAAATCGCGGGCGGCCTGTAATATGTTGAGCGTACCCTTTACGTTGGTGTCGACGTAACTGTCGGGAGAGTGGTAGCTGTACGGAATGGCAATCAGGGCGGCTAAGTGAAACACGGTGTCAACGCCCTGCATGGCCGTTCTGACACCGTTTGGGTCGCGGATATCACCCGCAAAAATCTCGACTTCGTGCAGAATTTCGGCGGGGAGCGTGTCTAACCAGCCCCAGCTATTGAAGGAGTTGTAGTATGTAAAAGCCTTTACGGCATAGCCATCGTGCAGTAACTTCTCCACTAAATGGCTACCAATAAAACCATCGGCACCGGTAATCAGGGCTTTTTTCATGCATCTTTTGTATTTTGAGACAGGCCAAAATTACTAAACAAATGCCGGGGGGCAAGGGAGCCGGGTCGGCACGGTCTTCCGGTGGTTTACGGTGTTCGTCGTACTTTCGCCCCTTTCCCCTGCTCGCTTCCCGATGAAATACCTCGGCCTGAATATCCCCCGCATCCTGCTATACTGGTTAGACACCGTAGCCCGCAACTGGTATTACCGCCTGAAAGTTGTCTTGCCCAA
>Ga0123337_10001577_pt1 | contig 28729 bp, 24 predicted proteins | sample frozenSSSSmetaG_FD_89792 | JGI IMG/M metagenome (GOLD analysis project Ga0123337, IMG submission 89792) | Glacier valley bacterial and archeal communities from Borup Fiord, Nunavut, Canada, to study Microbial Dark Matter (Phase II) -... | ecosystem: Environmental > Aquatic > Freshwater > Ice >...
CCCGCGATAGGATGGCCAATATCCTGCAAATGCACCCGAATCTGATTCTTACGGCCCGTTTCCAGTTCGAGATGAATCAGTGAATAGCCGTTGGCGGCTTTGATGACGTTATAGTTCGTGATGGAAAACTGACCACCCTCCGGATTCTGACTCGAATACACAATCAGGGCTTTACTTTCCCGCAGATACGAGGATACCACGCCCGCTGGCGGCTCCGGTACCCCCTCGGCCAGGGCTACGTAGGTGCGTTGCTGCACCGTATCGATCCAGGACGCCTGCATAAGATGCTGGACCCGTTCACTTTTGGCAAACAGCATCACACCCGACGTTTCGCGGTCGAGCCGGTGGATGATGAACACCTTGTTGTCAGGGTCAACCCGCTTGGTATAATCGCTCAGGATGCTGTACGCAGTGCGGGTACGCTCTTTGCTGGTACCCATCGATAGCAGGCCCGATTGTTTGTTGATGACAATCAGGTGGTCGTCTTCAAACAGGATCGTAAGGCCCCGGTACTGACTGATTTCGGCGGCCCGGTTGCCCGCCACCGTCACGACCTGATCGGGCTGGAGGCCGTGATTGAACTGCGTATACACCCGATCATCGACCAGAATCTGCTTATTGCGCAACAGGGACTTGATATTGCTGCGGTTTTTACCCGGCAGGTTCTCCAGCAGAAAGGTCATAAGTTCGGCGGGTTGCCGAACGGTGAACTGCTGGTCGGTACGCTGCCCGCGCCGACGGGGCTGATCGGTTGGTTTCATAGAACAAAGTTACGCGCTCTGCCTTACGAATCATGGGCCAACACCGGTTTGTGAATGTAGAGCGGTTGGGTACCGCTATCGAGCGTAGTGGCCACAACAGAGACTTTGTGCGTAATCAGGGCGATGGTACGGGCAAATCGGAGCATTTCTGCGAACTTCGCGGTCAGGCCACTTCGCTACTCAACCGTATTAATATGATCCGAATCTTCCAGCAGGACGAAACGTCCGTCCGTAAAATCCGCGATATTGACTCCTTTCAGGATACGCACCGTACTCTTTGGGTCGATTTGCAAAACCCGACGCCCGCTGAGATAAAAAGCGTCGAAGAAAAGTTCGACGTTGATTTTTTGAGTCAGCAGGAGCAACTTGAAATCGAAAGCTCATCGCGCTACATTGAAGAGGATGACTACCTGATTGCCAATTCCAATTTTCTGGTACCCGACCCCGAACATCGCTACGTGACGGTGCCGGTCAGCTTTATTCTGAAAGACGACACGCTTTTTACCTATCGCAACGCCGACCTGCGGTCGTTTGCCGATATGGTGAAGCGGATCAAATCCAGGCGGTCGTCGTACACTGATGGGGCGCAGATTCTGATCTTCATCTTCGAATCACGCATTGATTACGACGCCGACCTGATCGAGATGGTGTCGGGCGAGATCAAAGCCATCAACCGGATGCTCGATCTCGACGCTAACCTGGACCGCGAGATGCTGCTGAACATCAACGACTATCAGGAACTAACCATGAATATTCGGGAAAACGTAGTTGATAAACAGCGGGTTATCTCGGCCATGATCCGCTCCGACGGTTGGTTTAACGAGGCTGAACAGGCCCGGTTACGCATCCTGACCAAAGACATCAACTCACTCATTGATCATACGAACTTTATCTTCGAGCGGCTGGAGTTTCTGCAAAATACCTACCTCGGCCTGATCGATCTGGAGCAGAACCGGGTCATCAAAATCTTTACCGTGGTGTCGCTGGTGTTTCTGCCGCCCACGCTGCTGGCGAGTATCTGGGGCATGAACTTCGATGCGATGCCCGAAATTCACTGGAAATATGGCTACGTCTTTGCCTGGTTTATGATGATTGCTGCCTCGGCCCTGACACTGCTGATTTTCAGGCGCAAGAACTGGCTTTAGCACGCGTGGTCTGGGGCGTATGCAACAGGGAAACCGGCATAAGGAGCGGTTACTTATTGCCGGGTAAACGTCTGAGCAGTGCATATAAACCAACACGCACTATTATGGAAACCGTACAATCCAACTCGCAGCGTCTCTACGACCAGATTGGAACCTTTGCCACTTTATACGGCGGTCGAATCCTGCTGGCCATTCTCACCTTAATTGTTGGACTCTGGCTGATCGGGTGGCTCGTTAAGCTTCTGTCCGGCATAATGACCAGGCGACGCGTTGACCGCGATGTGCAGCCGTTTCTGATTTCGCTCGTCAACGGACTACTGCGCGTGCTGTTGCTGCTGAGCATTGCCGGTATGATTGGCGTACAAACCACCTCGTTTGTGGCCATTGTGGGCGCGGCTGGGCTGGCCGTTGGGCTGGCGTTACAGGGCAGCCTGGCCAACTTTGCCGGTGGGGTACTCATCTTGACCTTTAAGCCGTTTCGGGTGGGCGATTTGGTTAGTACACAGGGGTTTACGGGCGTAGTTGAAGCCATTCGTATTTTCGACACGACGCTGGTTACCCTCGACAACAAGACGATTATTCTGCCCAACGGCCCGCTCTCGACGTCGGCCGTGACCAACATCAGCACGAAGGGCGTGATTCGGGTCGATCACGTGTTTACGGTGGGCAGTCAGAATGCCATCGACGTTACCGAAGCCTGCTTCCGGCGCGTAGTTGTAGCCTGTCCGTTCGCCCTCACCGACCGCATGCACGACGTACTACTGGCTAAACTCAACGCCAATTCACGCGATTATGACGTTCGGGTTTGGGTAAAGAGTGAACATTACTGGGATACGTATTATTATATGGTTGAACACGTGGCCCGGCAGTTCGGCGTCGATGGCATTCAGGCACCCAAGCCGCAGATGTTCGTCACCAACGAACTGCCCACTACGTAGCCGAACGGTTCGCGGTTAACGACTCAACGGTGTCTATGACTACACAACCAGTTCATCCATCATCAGCGCGTTGGGCAGCGATTTGGCGCAACTGCGACACCGGGTAATAACCACCCGGTGTCGCCCGTTCACGCAGTTAGTTTCTTTACCCGCCCCACCACCGCATACAGCGGGTCGCTCCAGCCGCGCGGGCTGCGGTCAAGTATGTCTATCTGGTCAAACAAACCCGCCTGCTCGTAGTAGGATCGGACCAACTGCTGATGGCCCCGGTCGTCGAGGCTTTGCCAGATGGCCACGGCTTTTGTCGGAAACATGCGGTTCGAGAAAACGGTCAGGAAGGGCGCGCCGGGGCGCAACACCCGCGCCAGTTCGCAATAGACCGCTACGGGATTGGTCAGGTACTGTACCGATACCGTAACCATGCCACCGTCGAAAGTACTGTCGGGGTAGGGGAGTTCGGGGTTTTGGTTGAGGTTTTGTACTATGTAGTCGGTCAGTTGCGGGTTGGCCCGCAATTCGGTTTCGTTCATGCCTAAACCCGCCACGCGCCCGTAGCGGACATCGGTGGGCAGGTGACTCACCCAACTGCTCATCAAATCAAGGATATCGCCGTTGGCGGGCAGGTATTCGTGGTAAAGTGCCGTGGTAGCCCGGACGGCCTGGTCGTCAATGTGCTGAACGAAGCGTGGCTGCACATAGAACTGCGCATCGTGGGTTTCGTCGTAGCGTTGAAACGGATTGTTACCTGTCATGGCAAAAAGCGTCTGAGTTTAAAGTGGTTAACATTTCGTTCTCGACTGATGTTTCGGCTACGGACCCGTAGCGCAGGCGGTCAACTTGTATCTCATCCAGCTATTTCTCCTGAACAATCAGCTATGAACCGTGTCCTGGTCCTGGTTTGGTACGGCAGTCTGCTGTCGGTGTCGGTCGTGGCCCAGGAGCCGGACACCATCCTATCCCGGCACCCGGCCGATCCTGCTCTTACGGCTGCTGTTCGTCCGCTTACCGCTCCCCCGGAACTGCCCATCAGTAGCCCCGACACTGCTTATCAGCAACTGTTTCGGCCTCAGTTTCACTTTTCGCCCCGCGCCAACTGGATCAATAACCCCAACGGGCTGGTGTATTTCGACCATGAGTACCATTTGTTTTATCAGCACAACCCCTTTGCCAACGTATGGGGAAATATGAGCTGGGGCCACGCCATCAGCCGCGACCTGGTTCACTGGCGCGAACTGCCACCTGCTATTACCGCCGAGGATAGTACCCAGATTTTCTCAGGAAGCTGCGTGATCGACAAAAAAAATAGTAGTGGTTTTGGCCACGACGGCATGGTGCCTATGGTTGCTGTTTACACCGCCTTTCGGAGTAACCGACAAAGTCAGTGCCTGGCCTACAGTCTCGACAAAGGCCGTACCTGGACCAAATACGCAGCTAATCCGGTACTGGACCTTCAGCAGGCCAATTTTCGGGACCCCAAGGTATTCTGGCATGAGCCGAGCCAACGGTGGGTGATGGTCGTCTTGCTGCCTACCGAAAGGCGCGTCCTGTTCTATAATTCTCCTGATCTGAAGGCGTGGACCAAAACCGGTGAATTTAAGGCACCGGGCCGCCCGACAACAGTAGTCTGGGAAAGCCCCGATCTGGTGGAGGTACCCGTTGACAGTATGGTGAAACAGAAATGGCTATTGATGCTTTCGGTCGATGGGGGCGGACCAGCCGGTGGCACGGGTGTGCAGTATTACGTGGGCCAGTTTGATGGACATACGTTTGTGAGCGACGGTAAAACCAGCAAGCCCCGTTTTGCCGATTACGGTAAGGACTATTACGCGGCTATTACCTACAATAACCTGCCCCGGCGCGGCAACCGGGGGCCAATCAGCATCGGCTGGATGAACAACTGGCAATATGCCGGCACTGTTCCAACTACCCCGTTTCGGGGTGTAATGACGCTGCCCCGTGAGCTGCACTTAGTCCGAAAAACAGAGAAAAAGCTGGTGCATTACGAACTGCGCCAACAGCCCGTGCAGGAACTCACGCAACTCCTCGGCCAACCCTTCGACTGGGTTGGCACGACCACAAACCAACTTGATCAGCAACTTGCCACGACTGACCTGCCCGCTGAAACATACATGATGACGATTGACATAGAGCCTAAATCCAGTCGCGAAAACTGCCGGATTTTACTCAACAAAAGTAGCCTGACCAGTACTGACTCGACCGTCATCGGCTATGACATGGACAGGCAGCAACTCTATATCGGTCGTGGTCAGGCGGCTGTTGGTAACGGATTTTCAGGGCAGTTTACCGCCCCGCTCAAGCTGAAAAACGGGCGTATCAGTCTCCAGGTCTGGGTTGACCGGGCCTCGGTTGAGGTATTCGCCAACGATGGGCAGGTGACGATGACCAGCCAGATGTTTCCCGACCCCACCAATGCGGGTATTACGTTTCAGGGCGACGGCGCGTGGCGGGTAACGATCCAGGCCGTGTCAGGAATCTGGCGATGAACACGCCTGTTACCGACCCAACTAATAGCCGTGGCAAAGACCCGGCGTCGACTTTTGGGGTCAAACACCTTAAATTTTCTTAAATTGGGCCGTTACGCGGTCTATTGCGCTAAATTTGTCCATCTAAACACGAACCCCTGAATGGCTCGTAAGAAGAAAAAAGTAGGGATGTACCCCAGCGGTATGATTTTATTCAGCCTCACGCTGGCGTTGTTTTTAATTGGTTTTTGCGGGATGCTGGCCGTGCAGTCCAAGCGACTCGTTACGTTCATCCGCGAGAACTACGAAATGCGGGCTTTTCTGGATAAAGACCTGAGCAAAGCCCAAAGTGAAACGTTGTTCAGGACATTGGCCGATGAGCCGTTTGTCCTGAAAACCAACGGCCAGCCGCAGATTACACTGGTCTCGAAAGATGAAGCGGCCAAAGAGTTTGTTGCTGAAACAAAAGAGGATTTCTCTAAATTTTTAGACGAAAATCCCCTTCGCGACAGTTACCGGATCAAACTCAACGAAGCATACTTTGAGGAGTCGAAACTGGCTATCGTCAAGCAGGACATCGAAAAAATAGACGGAATATTTGAGGTAGTGTACCAGGAAAACCTGGTCGATAGTATCAACCGAAACATTACCCGTATTTACATGGTCATGTCGGCTTTTGCACTGGTACTGCTGGTTATCATTGTGGTGCTGATGAACAATACCATTCGGCTGGCGCTGCATTCGCAGCGGATGCTGATCCGGAGTATGCAACTGGTGGGGGCTACAAATAGCTTTATTACCCGGCCCTTTTTGGGGCGGGGCATCTGGCAGGGGTTCCTGGCTGGTATTATTGCGGTGATGCTGTTGCTGATTGCCCTGCAAATTGCCATCCGCAGCCTGCCCGAACTGGCCGCGTTTCAGGAATACGAAAAATTGGTTCTGCTTTGGGGGGGGCTGGTAGGTCTGGGCGTGGTCATTGGATTTTTGAGTACGTTTCAGGCCGTAAACCGCTACCTCGGCCTGTCACTGGACGATTTACATTAAACGAAAAGAAACTATGGCAACGAAAGAAAAACGCACCGGCGCGGCCACAATCACCGGCGATGAACCGGCCCGCAAAATGCCCCCCATACCAAGCACGACTATTGCCGAGGAGCCAAAAGCCGTGCCGGCCCGGCCCGTAGCAGCCGCGCCCGTTTCGCCCGCTGCCGCGCTGCCGTTTGGTCAGCGCAACTACACCATTATGCTGGCGGGTATCGGTGTAATTCTGCTCGGATTTTTCATCATGACCCTCGATAAAGAAGAGTTTGGCTTCGGCTTTCTGGGCCTGACTCTTGGCCCTATTGTGGTGATGAGCGGCTTCATGCTGGAGTTTTTCGCTATCCTGAGCCGCCCCAAAAACGGTTAGTTGTAAAGTTATAGAGTCATAAAGTTGTAAAGTTCCTCCGGAGTCCGCCAACTTTACGACTTTATAACCGCAGTAGCGGACCACTTACAACTTTTTTTGATGGAGTTAATTCATGCCATTGTCCTGGCTATTATCGAAGGACTTACCGAGTTTCTGCCCATTTCGTCAACTGGGCACATGATTATCTATTCGTCGCTGGCGGGTATTGCGGGTAACGAGTTCACCAAACTTTACACAGTCGATATTCAGTTCGGCTGCATCCTGTCGGTGCTGGTACTCTACCACCGCCGGTTCCTGACCGACACCCGCACCGGCGATGTGCCACTGCCCAACTGGGTGAAGTCGCTGCCGGAAAAGACGCAGCAACTGGCCGATTTCTACGCCAAAATTCTGATTGCCTTCCTGCCCGCTGCCGTTACTGGTTTGCTGCTGAACGATTTCATCGACTCGCTGCTCGAGAACGTGACCGTTGTGGCTATTACGCTCCTGTTAGGTGGAGTTCTGCTCGTGTTTATCGACAAAATGCTGGCCGACCAGCCGAAAGACCACGACGTAACGGCTGTTGACGCGCTAAAAATCGGATTTTTTCAGTGTCTCGCCATGATCCCCGGTACCTCGCGGTCGGCAGCTACGATCATTGGCGGCATGACGCAGGGACTCAACCGGAAGCAGGCGGCTGAGTTTTCATTCTTCCTGGCAGTGCCCACTATGGCGGCTGCATCGGGCTACAAACTGCTCAAAACCTATAAACTCCTCCAGCCCGACGATTACCAGATTCTGTTACTTGGCAACGCCATTGCGTTCGTAGTCGGGTTGCTGGCCATTCGCGGATTCGTCAACTTCCTGACCCGCTACGGGTTTAAACTATTTGGCTATTACCGCATTGCGCTCGGTTTGCTGTTGCTGGGCCTGATGGCGTCGGGTGTGAAACTGGATGTGCTTTAATTCGCCTGCCGTGTCTCAATCCAACGAACAACAACCCGATCCGGGTCAGCTCATTCTGGTCGATAAGCCGCTGACGTGGACCTCATTCGATGTGGTCAGAAAACTGAAATATGCCGGAAAGTTCAAGAAAATTGGTCATGCCGGTACGCTTGATCCGTTGGCTACGGGGCTGCTGATCCTGTGTACCGGAAAAATGACGAAGCAAATCGATCAGTATCAGGCCCAGGAAAAGGAATACACCGGTACCCTTGTGCTGGGCAAAACTACGCCTTCTGTAGATCTGGAAACCGCTTTCGATGCCGAGTTCGATACCACCGGTATTACACCCGACCAAATTCAGGAAGCCGCCCGCCAACTCACGGGCGACATTTTGCAGGTACCGCCCATCTACTCGGCCATTCGGGTGGGTGGGGAGCGGCTCTACGAAAAAGCCCGGCGGGGCGAAACCACAGAAATCAAAAGCAGGCAGGTAACGGTTTCCGTTTTCGAGGTGAACACCGAGCAGTTTCCCGAAGTCGATTTCCGCATTGTGTGTTCCAAAGGAACGTACATTCGTAGTCTGGTGCGTGATTTGGGGCTTTTACTTAACAACGGGGCCTACATGAGCGCACTTCGCCGAACCCGCATTGGTGACTTCCGCCTAGAAGACGCCGATACAATTGAGGAGTTTGTTGATAGGTATAAGGTATAAAATACGGTGTAAGGTGTAAATAGAGTGTACGTGTAAAGAGGGTGTAGGGGTGTACCAGGTATAACCACAATTACTTCGTCTGATTTAGCAACGCCCACTATACCTGATATCCCTTATTCCCTACTCCTTATCCTCCTTTATATCTAAAAAAATGCTCATCCATCGCGGTTTTGAAGACCTTCAGCCCCTGCCCAACGCCGTTGTTACGAGCGGTACCTTCGACGGTGTGCACCGGGGGCATCAGACCATTCTTGCCCGGCTCACCGAAGTGGCCCAAAGCAGCCACGGGCAGTCGATACTGATTACGTACTGGCCACACCCACGCACGGTGGTCTCGAATGACAGTCAGGATCTGAAACTATTGTCGACGCTGGACGAGAAAGTTGAGTTAATCGAAGCCGCCGGGGTGGATCACCTGATCGTGATTCCATTTACCCGCTCATTTTCGCAGCTGACCTCGGAGCAATACATCCGGCAGATTCTTATTGATAAAATTGGCACAAAAAAGCTTGTCATCGGTTACGACCACCGCTTCGGTCGTGACCGGGAAGGCGGGTTCGATTATATCCGGGCGCATCAGCACGAATACGGGTTTGAGGTCGAGGAAATTCCCCGGCAGGACATCGACGCGGTGGGCATCAGTTCGTCAAAAATTCGGACCGCACTCAATGAGGGTGATATTGAAACCGCTAACCTTTTTCTGGGCCGACCGTACAGCCTGACCGGTACCATCGTGAAAGGGCGTCAACTGGGCCGCACCATCGGCTTTCCTACTGCCAATATGCAGGTCGATGATCCCGTGAAACTCATTCCGGCCAATGGCGTCTATGCGGTTGATGTTTTGTACGGCGATCAGGTGCTGGGCGGAATGCTCAACATCGGTTTCCGCCCCACCGTAGCGGGCACCAATCAGACCATCGAAACCTATATCTTCGACCGAAACCCGGCTGCCCGGTTCGACAAAGACATCTACGGCGAACACCTGACGCTGCATTTTCGCAAATTCCTGCGCCCCGAACAGAAATTCAGCGGCCTGCCCGCCCTGGTAGAGCAACTCAAACAGGACGAAGCAGCCGCGCGGGCGGTTTTGTAGGCCGGCATCACGCAGCAGCCGTGTAAAAGGCATTGCCTTGATCCAACCTGCAACAAAAAGGGTCACTACACATAGTAGTGGCCCTTTTTGTTAGCAATGAAACAGCTTACTGCGTTACTTCGATGCTGATCCGGCGGCCTTTGATGGTGTTGCCTTCCATGGCATCAACCACGCGGTTGGCTACGTCTTTCGGCACGTCGACGTAGGTGTACTTGTCGAAAATATCGATGCTGCCGATCATGCTGCCCGAAATGTTGGCTTCGCCCGCAATAGCCCCAACGATGTCGCCCGGACGCACAAAATCTTTGCGGCCAATGCTCACCATCAGGCGGGTCATGTTGGCTTCACGCTCACGCGGAGCGCGGTCACGGTCCGATGATTTGCGGTCTTCGCCACCCCGGTCGCGGTCGTTAAAACGCGGGCGGTCGTTATCGCGGTCGTTGAAACGGGGACGGTCACTGGTAGCAGCGCGGTCACGGTCTCCAAAACGTGGGCGGTCGCTATAACTGCCCCGGTCGCTACCCTTGTCACGGTCGCCGAATCGCGACGAGCTGCCCCGGTCCGGTCGGAATGCCGCATCACCGTCGTTACGGTTGCGGTCAAAACGCCCGGCTCCGGCACCACGTCCGTCGCGGTCAGCGTAGCGGTCGCGGCCTTCGGTGCGCTCCTTCCGGCGGTCATCGCCGAGGGTGAGGTCCTGATCGGCAAATTCGTTTTTCTCCATCCCCATGCTCTGCTTCACCAGCGCACCCACAATCTGCTCGGTCGAGAAACCGGCGTGCTGCAACTGCGTCAGGGTGTCGTCGTACAGGTTCAGGTCATTGCTCTCCTGAATGGTTTTCTGTACCTGCTCGATAAAGCGGGCCTTACGAATACCTACGATGTCCTCAAACGACGGAATCACGCCTTTTTCAACCCTGACTTTCGTGTAGTTCTGTATGTCGCGGAAGCGGTATTTCTCATCGCGGCCAACCATCGAGAACGCCCGGCCACTTTTGCCGGCGCGGCCCGTGCGGCCAATGCGGTGTACGTAATACTCTTCGTCGAGCGGAATGTCGTAGTTGATAACCGCGTCCACGTCGTCTACGTCGATGCCCCGTGCGGCTACGTCGGTAGCAACCAGAATGCTGGTGGTACCGGAGCGAAACTTGCCCATGACGTTATTACGCTGTGCCTGCCGCAGATCGCCGTGCAGCCCCTCGGCCTGGTAGCCCCGGATTTGCAGGTCTTCCACAATCTCGTCAACCTTCCGCTTGGTGTTGCAGAACACGAGCAGCAGTTTGAGATCGTACATGTCGATCAGGCGGCACATTACCTCGACTTTGGCCTTCGGCTTCACTTCGAAAAATACCTGCTCGATATTGGTAGCGGTCAGTTCTTTCTTGACCACTTTCACCAGTACCGGATCGTTCTGGAATTTCTGGGTGATCTGCAGGATTGGCTTCGACATCGTAGCCGAGAACAGAATCGTCTGCCGCTCATCGGGCATTTCTTCCAGAATGCTTTCAATGTCTTCGCGGAAACCCATGTCGAGCATCTCATCGGCTTCGTCAAGAATCATCATCTTCACGTTGTCGAGTTTCAGCGTATTGCGTCGCATGTGGTCCATGACGCGACCGGGCGTGCCGATTACGATATGCACTCCGGTTTTAAGCGACCGAATCTGCCGGTCAATGGAGTCGCCCCCGTAAATGGCTTCGATGCGGATACCACGCTTGTATTTGGCGAGTTTCTTGATCTCTTCGGCTACCTGCAGGGCCAGTTCGCGGGTGGGGCAGAGCACGAGTGTCTGCACCGACCGGTCCTGCACGTCAATCAGGTCAAGGGCGGGAATACCGAAGGCTGCCGTTTTGCCGGTACCCGTCTGCGCCTGTCCAATTACGTCGCGACCAGCCAGAATGGGCGGAATGGCCTCGGCCTGAATCGGCGATGGGCTTGTAAAACCCATGTCGGTCACGGCCCGTAAAATCTCGTCGGAAATGTCGAGGTCGGCGAACAGAATCTGGTTTGGATCGGCGGGTGCCGGAGCGGGCTGTTCGGCAACGGGTTGTGCTGGCGCGGGCTGTCCCGGAACGGCTGGCTTTAGCTTCGGCGCGTCGGCAGGTTTAGCTTCGGCCATCGGCGTTTCGGGTACCGTAATGACTTCGGCTACCTGTTGCGCTACGTCAGCAGCAGAGACGGGCGTCTCGCTGTCATCGTCCGTTGCATCCATGGACGTTTCGGCCACAACAGACGTTTCAACTTTCGCTTTCCTGGTCTTAACGGGTTTGTCTGGTTGGGCCGCTTCTGTTATATCTGCTACGCCGGTATCTGCCAGCACCGCTTCTACTGGAACGGATTCGGTGGTAGCGGTGGCTTTTTTCTTTGTTGTTTTTGCTTTGGCGATTACGCCCTGAAGTGCTTCACCCTCGTCGGTAATGTTGGCGTCGGCAGCAAGTTGCGCCAGCAGGAGGTCGTCCTGCTCATCTGTTTTTGATTTTTTGGTTTTCATCACTTGTTAGAAAGTTTGTGTATCAACTTTCCAAGCAAAGACGAGTGTGTGCTGGCGAACAGCGCGTATAGCCCAGTGTAAATTGCCCAACGACCCCTCAGGGTCTTAGCCGATCCATCCCCAGCCTGTCATAGGGGAGAAGATGCCAGAAAATTAACCGATTAGCCCACGCACGGAATAGTCGCTTTGAGTTGTTCCAATCCATGGAACGTCCAGCCAGAAACCCATCTGTACATCCGTACAAAGTTCTGTCAGACCTAACTCAGCGTGTAAAAAAGGAGAGAGACAGAAACGCGACGGATGCCGCTTGTAAAATCTGGTGCAAAAGTAAGGGTATTGTGCCAGAAAAGCAAGTAGGGGTGGTATTAAATTGTATTTATTTTAGAATCTGCCTGAAATTGGTATTAACCCAGCCTTCTTTTGTGTTTAACCGGTATGAATCCCGTAATTGCCAAATACCTCATGTTCGTTGGTGTTGCTCTGTTGCTCGTTGGCGCGGCTTTCTACTTCTTCGGCGATAAACTGACCTGGCTGGGGCGTTTGCCCGGCGACATTCGTATTGACCGTAAAGACGGGGGCGGGTTTTACGTTCCGATCGTGACCTGCATCGTGCTAAGCCTGCTGCTAAATCTGATTATCGTTCTGATCCGGCGTTTTTTCGGGTAGTGGCCGGGCTGGTTTTAGCGGGCTTTGCGTCAGGATCGTAGGTGAGTTTTTGCAGGTAAAATACTTCGCGTTGTTTGGCAAAGTTGCCCGATGCCGCAATTTTCTGGAAACCACAGGCCAGGAAATGCCGATCATGCCAGGCCATCAGATTATTCTGTGCCGAGTAGGTAATCCGCTCATCGCTGGCGTTGGTCTGGAGTTTAATATTCTCGCTTTGGGTCAGCACCTTGTTTTTCTGAATGACTTCGGTCGTGATTTCTCCTTCGTTGGGGTAGGCCAGCACCATGCGGTCGCCCTGCTGCGAGAGCTGTACCATCTCGGTCAGGTCAGGGCTAACCAGTTCTTTGATGGGCAGGCAATTGTCCCACAGGAACTTGCCGCTGTTGTCGAAGCCGCACACAAAGGCGTGGGTGTACCGAAAGCCATCGTAGCGGTCGGCTCCGCGCAGGTAGCCACCGTAGGCCAGACTGCCACCCCGATACTGCGGGTAATAGACTTCAGCAACGAGCGTAAACCCGTCAGACGAAGGCAGCAGGTCATGGACCAGCAGGCGGTAGCGGAATTTATAATCCTTGCCTTCGTCTTTTTTGCGTTTGGCTTTTGCCAGTAGTTTCTCCTGCCGTTTGGGTTTGAGGTAGTTGAAGAAATTCTGGAGTTCCGAAAACTCGATGTACTGCATATTTTTCACCGCTTCGGCCGACACATCGGCGGGGAGTTCATCGGGCTGATGGTGCCGGATGCGGGTCACGTACACGCCCTGCGAATACGGCGTACAGTCGGTCGAATAGTTGCCCACCAGCAGGGATTCCTGATCGTTGACGGGCAGAAGTTTGCCTGAAATCAGGCTGTTGGTGGCTTTGTCGAAGTTGACTACCCGGAGGAGTTTACTGTCATAGCCGTACGTGCGGATCGAAAACGCGCAGCGTCGGCGGGTGGAGTGGATCAGTACGTTTACCTCCCGGCGGGCTTCGTCGAGTTCCAGACTGCTGATTTCCAGATGGTTGACGTATAGGCCGGGTAACACCTTCGATGTGCCATCGAAAAACGAGAATGCCATTACTACAGGCCGTTGGTTTCGATAGCCGCTCACGTACGCCTGACTACCCATGACCTTGAAGCCCAGCACGTTGAACTGATCGAGCAGAATCCCGTCGATGCTTTGCATGGTACCGTCCTCAATATTGAGTTTCAGGAACCGAAACTGATTGCTGTCGTATTCGCGAAACAGGTGATAAACGTATTGCTGACTGTGGTATGAAAGCAGCGGCTGAAACTGAATGTCCTGTTTGATCGTCGTTTGCCAGAGCGGTTTCAGATTGGTGTCAAATTTCTGAAACGAGAACTGGGACGCTGAATTGTTGAAAAAACTACCCGTCCGAATGGTCATCAGTACCCCCCGATCGTCGAGGGGCGTTACGTCGAAGGCTTCAGCCTCGGTGGGGTTCGATGGGATCTCGATCCGTACCGACTGTGCTAACTGAGCGCGGGCTGTAGATATGGATAGATGAATCAGCAGAATGAAGAGAGGGCGAAGCATAAAGTAAATTTAGGAAATGTAGCGGGTTGTCAGGCAAAGACACGTGGAGAAACAGGATAACAGGCTGTCATAAGAAAACAGATTACTGATTTTATTTGCCGGTTGGTACGTCTTTGCCAACGAATCAATTTTCCTGCCAGCGACATTATTTCGAGATTATCCCCAACTTTACCCCTCGTCGGCAGCGGTAGCATTGATTCGTCGCTTCGACAAAATTAATCTTGAATCAATCCAAAAAATCACCAATCCAATGACTACTGAATCTGCCGCCCGCTTTGCACCCGGCGTTGTCACCGGCAACACCGTAACCGAATTGTTTCGCCACGCCAACGATAACGATTATGCCCTGCCGGCTGTCAACGTCGTTGGTACCGACTCGGTGAACGCCGTGCTGGAAACAGCCAAAGCCGTTAACTCGCCCGTAATCATTCAATTCTCCAACGGGGGCGGCATCTTTTACGCGGGTAAAGCACTCTCGAACGACGGACAGCAGGCGGCCATTGCCGGGTCCATTTCGGGGGCTATGCACGTGCATCACGTAGCTGAACTGTATGGCGTTCCCGTTATTCTGCATACCGATCACTGTGCCAAGAAACTGCTGCCCTGGATTGACGGCCTGCTGGCCGCTGGCGAAAAGCATTTCGAGCAAACCGGTAAGCCGCTGTATTCGTCGCATATGCTTGACCTGTCGGAAGAACCCATCGAAGAGAATATCGAAACCTGCGCGAAGTATTTTGAGCGGATGGCCAAAATCGGCATGACGCTGGAAATTGAACTCGGCGTTACGGGTGGCGAAGAAGACGGCGTTGACAATACTGACGTGGACGACAGCAAACTATACACCCAGCCGTCGGAAGTGGCATACGCCTACGAGGAGCTGAGTAAAATCTCGCCAAACTTCACCATTGCGGCTGCCTTTGGCAACGTACACGGTGTGTATAAGCCTGGCAACGTGAAGCTACAGCCCATCATCCTGAACAACTCGCAGCTGCACATTCAGGAGAAATACAAAACGGCAGAACGCCCGGTGAATTTTGTCTTCCACGGTGGGTCGGGCAGCAGCCGGGAGGAGATCCGCGAAGCCATCCGTTACGGTGCCGTAAAAATGAACCTGGACACCGACATGCAGTGGGCCATGTGGGAAGGCATTCTGAAGTACTACAAATCGAAGGAAGGCTACCTGCAAACGCAGTTGGGTAGCCCCGATGGTGCTGATTCGCCCAACAAGAAATATTATGACCCGCGCGTGTGGCTCCGTAAAGGCGAAGAAAGCATGGTGCAGCGGCTGAAGGTGGCCTTTGAAGATCTCAACTGTATCAACCGGCTCGCGTAATTTCTTAGCTGACGCAGAAGTGGCTCCCTTTAGGGCAGGGAGCCACTTCTGCGTCAGCTAAGACCCAAACCAAACCCTAAAATAATCCCTGTCCGAATAACTTATCGACGGAGACGGGTTCGTTGTGCAGAATCAGGAAATAGATTAATCCGGCCAGCACCAGATAACTAATGGCGAGCCATTTCTTTTTCTGGGCGAACTCAACCGGCTGATGATAGTAGTCATAGACCATCGACGCCGACAGTCCGGCTACCATTAAAAAGAAGGCAAATACGCCAAAATCGGTCCGGTACAGGCTAAACGACTGCATAAACCGCGCACCCGATACAATGTACAACAGCCAGCAGCCAAAACCCGCCCGGTAGAGATAGGCACTCAGCCGCCGGTCGTTTTTGAGGTCGAAAATGTCATCGGTGAATTTTTCGGACATGACACTGTTTAGTTAGCGTACCTGAAAGTACGAACGATACCCAATAAACGCAAAAACAGCATGACTGATTCACAAGCCGTTGATACTCCCACAGACTACCAGACTATGCAGGTCGAACTCGTCCGGGTGGACGATGCCTTCCATTTTGAAGCCACCGGGCAGTCGAATGTAACGCAGCATATCGACGGTTCGGTCGATATTGGTGGACACAACGCCGGGGCGCGACCCATGGAGATGCTGCTGATGGGCCTGGCGGGTTGCTCGGCCATCGACGTGATTCTGATTCTGAATAAGCAAAAGCAGGTGATCGAGGATTTTCGCATGACGGTCGATGGCCTGCGCGAAAAAGGGGCCACGCCCGCGCCGTTTCAGAAAATCCACATCACGTATAAACTCAAAGGGCAGCTCGACCCCGACCGCGTTAAACGCGCCGTTGATCTGTCGATGGATAAATACTGCTCAGCCACGGCGCAGCTACGACCTTTGGCGGCCATTACGTTCTCGATAGAACTGAGTTGAACAAAACCGCCAGCATTCGCGCAAATTCGGTTTGTACCGGTGCGTCGATGGTGATGGTTTCGTTTGTTGATGGATGCTGAAACCGGAGTTGCCGGGCGTGGAGCAGCATCGTATTCATATCGAATTGCTCCAGAAAAAGCCGGTTCTGTTTATTACAGCCGTGGGGCCGGTCGCCAATAATGGGATGGAGTACGTGGGCCAGATGTTTGCGGAGCTGGTGCATCCGGCCCGTTTCGGGCGTTAGCTCCACCAGCGAATACCGCGACGTTTCATGTTTGCCGAAGGGCAGCGGAATCTCGGTACGCTGGCTTGTTTTCAGATGCGTCACAGCTTCCTGCAAAACCCCCGCGCCGTTCCCATCGTCGCGCCGGAGTGGGTAGTCAATCGTTAGCGTGTCGGGTGTGTAGCCGCGCACAATGGCGAGGTACGTTTTGTGGGTTTGCCCGTTCATAAACTGCTGCTGCATAGCGGCATTCATGGCTTCGGTAAAGGCAAATAGTAACACTCCGCCCGTTTTGCGGTCGAGCCGGTGTACAGGATAGACACGCTGCCCCAACTGGTTGCGCAAAAGCTGCACGGCAAACTCGCTGGCGTCGGCGGCAATGGGCGAACGATGCACCAGCAGGCCATGCGGTTTATTGATGGCCACCAGCACATCGTCCTGATACAGGATGGGTAAGGGAACAGGTTCAGTTACGTTACTCATGCCGGAAAATCCGCGCTGGCTTTTATTTCGTCGATTTGTTTGAGGTGCCGCACCGGGTGCAGACCCAGCACAAGCAGGGCCTGGTACGTGTCGATCCAGCCAAACGCCGGGTGCCGGGCAAAGTGGGTTCTCAGGTTTTCGGTCGCTTTTTCAACAACGTTCAGGTTGGCCGTACGCGCCTGTTCAAACGCATCCAGCGCCCCCGAAACCGACGCAAACTGGCCTGCCGGAACAACGGGTTCAGGAGCAGGAAGCGTCATATTGCGACTCCGGACGGCTTTGATAATGTCGAGGTCTGATACGCGGATTTCGGCGCGTTTGTCAGGGTTATCCGGGTAGCTCAATCCCTTCTGAATGCCCTGAAACATGGCTGATTCAACCAGGACGATGTGTTCGATATTCTCGCCGATAGACCAGCGGTTGGGGCTGGCTTTATAGGCAAGCTGAGCATCCGTCAGATTTGCTGCGGCAGCGCGGAGGCTGGCAGGACCGGTAGTTAGCAGGTCGAGGAGGTAAGCGCGCTGTTCGTCGGTGACGATGGCGGGGTCCTGGGCGGTGGGGAACATAGCTGCGGGTGAAATTGGTATACAGCAAAAGTACGGTTATTCGTCACGCATCAAACCATCCGGTTGCGCAGTGGTTCTACACGGGTATCATTCCCATATCATGGACACACTTGTTAGCTTACTCGCCCTGATTATTGGTGCTCTTTTCATTGTCTGGCTGATCTGGTGGTACGTAAAGCGTCAGAAAACCACCAGCGAACCTGCCCCGCCATTACCACTGTCGTATCCTGACCTGCTGACTAAACACGTAGGGTATTACCGGGATTTACCCGACGACAAAAAGCAGGAGTTCGAAACCCGCGTCGGCCAGTTTCTGGCCCGCATCACCATCGAAGGGGTGGGCGTTACCGTAAATGACACAGACCGCGTACTCGTAGCCAGTAGTGCCATTATTCCCATCTTCGGCTTTGCCAACTGGGATTATTATCGCCTGACCAATGTGGTGCTGTACGACGGAAACTTCAGCAAAGATTTTGACGAAACCAGCGAACGGAACGTACTCGGTATGGTAGGGCAGGGGGGGGCGCTGCAAAGTTCGATGGTCCTTTCCAAACCGGCTCTGCACGCGGGCTTCGACATCGACAGTAGTAAATCGAACACCGGCATCCACGAGTTTGTCCACCTGCTCGATCAGGCCGACGGGGCCGCTGATGGATTGCCCGAATACCTCCTCGACAAAGACCACGTGAAGCCCTGGCTGAAACTGATTCACACCAAAGTCAACGAAATAAAGGCCAACCAATCCGATATTGACCCCTATGGCATAACCAACGAAGCCGAGTTCTTTGCCGTAGCGTCGGAGTATTTCTTCAAACGACCCGATCTGTTGCAGGAAAAACATCCCGAACTCTTTGTCCGTCTCGAAGAGATATTTCAGCAAAACCCCGCCGAGCCGGATAAACCCATTGACGAAACGGACTAAGATGACTGTACAGGGCTGCACCTCGCTTTACCGGGCTACCTCGATTTTATATTTCTTTCCCTTCATTTTCTCATCACGTATGCGGGCCAGCAGTGGCTCTACGCGGCCGCGCTTCACGGCTACGAACGACATAAAGTCCTGCACGTCGATACGGCCCAGGTCGGCTTTGTCGAGTTGTCCCTTCTGCATACAGAAGCCCGCAATATCGCCTTTGCTGAGTTTATTTTTTCTGCCACCACTGATGTACAGCGTCACAAAGTCGGGCGGGGCGGGTAGGGAGTAGGTTCGATCTGAGGGCAGGATTTCTTCGTCCATATCGGCAGGCAGGTACTCAGGTCGGGGCTGGTTGCGGGTCAACATGACGTAGGCGGTACCCGTGGCGTGCATCCGGGCGGTGCGGCCATTGCGATGGATAAACTCGTGTTCGTGGCGGGGCAGCTGGTAATGAATTACATGCGGCATATCGGGAATATCCAGCCCGCGGGCTGCCAGATCGGTTGTAACGAGGTATGAGACGCTGCCGTTTCGGAACCGGATCAGGGCGCGTTCACGGTCGGGTTGCTCCATCCCGCCGTGGTACGTCGTTGCCGACAGCCCCCGCTCATTAAGCAGCGCACTGACATACTCGGCAGTATGGCGGAGGTTGGCGAAGATCAGGGCCCCGCCTGGACTGGCCCCGCCTGGATTGGCCCCGCCTGAATTGGTCGCATCGTTGCCAAACGAACACAGCAGCCGGACCAGCGTGTCGGGTTGATCGTCTTCGCTGGCGTACACGACTCGCATCGTCAGGTTGGCCGGTTGCTCACTGTCTTCTGTAAAGTCCAGCGTTTGTGGCTTGTTAAGCCGAACGAAACCGGGAATAGCAACACCCGCCGTGGCCGATACCAGCACCCGCTTCCGCAAACCCGTCAGGCCACTTACAATGAATTCCATCTGGTCGTGAAAGCCCAGCTCAAGCGATTTGTCGAACTCGTCCAGCACGAGTGTATGAATGTCGTCGGGCGAGAACGACTGCCGGTCGAGGTGGTCGGCAATTCGTCCGGGTGTGCCAATGAGCAGCGCGGGTGGATTGCTGAGGTTGTTTATTTCGGTGTCGATGGGATGGCCGCCGTAACAGGTGTTGACCTTGAAGCCGGTGCCCATGGCTTTCCAGACCTGCTCGATTTGCAGAGCCAGCTCGCGCGAGGGGGTCAGGATGAGGCACTGCACCGTGCGCAAATCAGCGTTGAGTAATTGCGCAATGGGCAGTAGAAACGCCAGTGTTTTGCCGGAGCCGGTGGGGGCCATCAGCAGCGTATCGGTATCATCCAGAATGGCGGTTTGCGCGGTTTCCTGCATTGGATTCAGCGCGTCGATGCCAAGATTGTTGAGCAAATTCAGTTGTAAATCGGGTGTCATGCCCCGAAGGTACGACGCCGGGATTTAGCGTTACCTTTGCGTGACTTAAACAGTAACTTTCTAACACAGAGGAACCGAGTATTTTCACAGAGAGACAGAGTTGTCGGCTCGTGAAATTTGATAGCCTGTTGTCCTTTTTCTCCCGCTCCAGCGTACCGGTGAAAACCTCCGTTCCCTCTGTCGGTCCGCCGATGCGGTTAAATTTTCTTTTATGACTTTCGCTGATCTCAACCTCAATAAACCGCTGCTCAACGCTCTCGCAGACCTCGGTTATACGACACCCACTACTATCCAGGCCAACGTCTTTTCCGTGGCCATGTCGGGCCGCGACGTGTGCGGCATTGCGCAGACGGGTACCGGCAAAACCATTGCGTATCTGCTGCCCTGTTTGCGCCAGTGGCAGTTTCAGGCCGCTCAGACGCCCCAGATTCTCATCATCGTACCTACCCGCGAACTGGTGGTGCAGGTGGCCGAAACCGTGCGCGAACTGACGCAGTACATGAATGTGCTGACGGTGGGCGTGTACGGGGGCGTGAACCTGAAACCCCAGGCCGCAGAAGTACAGCAGGGAGCCGACGTACTGGTAGCCACGCCGGGCCGCCTGGTCGATCTGCTGATGAGCGGGGCCGTAAAGATGAAGGCCCTCAAACGACTCGTTATCGACGAAGTGGATGAGATGCTGAACCTCGGCTTTCGCACGCAGCTCAAAACAATTCTGGACTTGCTGCCCGTTAAACGGCAGAACCTGCTCTTTTCGGCCACGCTCACCACCGAGGTGTCGGACCTGATGGACACGTTTTTCACGAACCCCGTCCGGGTCGAAGCCGCGCCCGCTGGCAGTGCCGTTGACACCATTGAACAGCGGGGCTATGCCGTGCCGAATTTCTACACCAAACTGAACCTGCTGAACCTCCTGCTCCGGCGCGACGCCGACATGACGAAGGTGTTGCTGTTTGTCTCGACCAAGAAATTAGCCAATGAACTATTCGATCTGCTGGAAACCGATTTTGCGGAACAGTTGGGCGTTATTCACGGGAACAAAGCCCAAAATCAGCGGTTCGACGCCGTTGACCGCTTCACCGACGGTACGTTCCGCATCCTGATTGCCACGGATATTGTGGCGCGGGGCATCGACGTAGCGGGCGTGAGTCACGTGATGAATTTCGATTTGCCCGAAACGCCCGAAAACTACGTGCACCGCATTGGCCGCACGGGCCGCGCCGACCGTCCGGGGATTGCCATCTCGTTTATCACCCCCGCCGAAGCCGATCGGCAAACGGCTATCGAAGCGGTTATGAACGCCCAAATCCCCATGCTGACCCTGCCCGAAAACTTAGTGATTTCCGACGAACTGACCGACGATGAGCAGCCGAAAATAAACATGAAAATCATTGAGCCGAAGCCCAAACGCGAGGACGCCGGCGCGGCTTACCACGAAAAATCGGCGAAGAACCAGAAAGTAAACGTCCGTCGCGATATTGCCGCCGAGAAGATGCTCAAATACGGTAAGCCGATTAGAAGGAGCGGGAAGAAGTAGCCCGGACCTCCCGGTCCGGTAGCCATAAGGCTAATTATGTAGCTATTGTGTTAGCCTTACGGCTACCGGACCGGGAGGTCCGGGCTACGGCTACCGTTTGCGCGAAAACTTCTGCTTTTTACCCGTTTCCGGCTTTGACGTTCCCAGTAGCCGCTCGGCGAGGTCGGGGCGGTTGAGCTTGGCCAGACGGTTTCTGATCCAGTCTTTGTGTTCGGGTTTGTACCAGAAAAAGTACCGGTTCTGCGCCTGTTTTTCCTCGCGGGTTTTGACCGTTTTTATCGGCTTCAGCGTGTACGGATGAACGCCGGTGTAGTAGATAACCTCGGCCACGGTCATGGGCGTGGGCGTGAAATCCTGCACCTGTTCGAGCTGGAAACCGAGGTCTTTGGTTTCGGCGGCTAAATTGGCCATGTCCTGCTCCTCGCAGCCGGGGTGCGACGAAATGAAGTACGGAATCAGCGGCTGGCTCAGGCCAAACTTCTCCTGAATCTTATCGTATTTTTGCTTGAACAGCTTGAAATACTTGAATGACGGCTTCCGCATTACCCGCAGCGTATCGTCGGCGGTGTGTTCGGGGGCTACCTTCAACCGACCCGATACGTGGCGCGTGACGAGCTGCTCCAGATATTCGTCGTGGTTGCCGTCCTGGTTGTTCTTGTTGAAATCATCGACCAGCAAATCGTACCGGACGCCGGAGCCGACAAACGCTTTTTTGATGCCGGGCATCGCATCGACCTTCTTGTAAATCTCCGTCATCGGCTTGTGCGACGTGTCGAGGTTCGAGCAGATGACCGGGTGTATGCAGCTAGGACTCTGGCAGCGGGCGCAAATGGCCTCGTCTTTACCCTTCATCTTGTACATATTGGCCGATGGTCCGCCGAGGTCCGAAATGTAGCCCTTGAACTCCGGGTGCTTCGTAATTTCCTCGACTTCTTTCAGCACCGACTTCTCCGACCGCGACGCAATGAACTTGCCCTGGTGCGCCGAAATGGTGCAGAAGCTACACCCGCCAAAACAGCCCCGGTGCATATTGACCGAAAACTTAATCATGTCGTAGGCCGGAATAGGCCCGCGCTTCTTGTACTTCGGGTGCGGCATTCGCGTGTACGGCAGATCGAACGACTGGTCGATTTCGGCTTCTTCCATCGTTTTGAACGGTGGGTTGATGACCAGCGTCTGCTTGCCGGTAACCTGAAGAATCCGGTTGGCCTGCCACTTGTTCGACTCGACCTCCACGATTTTAAAGTTGGCCGCGTACTTCATTTTATCTTTCAGACACACCTCATGGCTGGCCAGTTCGACCGAGTTCCAGCCGTTGTAGTCGCGCAGTTCGGTGGTGTTGTCGTGCATAAACGCCACCTGATTAATGGTACGCATGGACGTGAAAGGAACGCCTTTGCGGGCCAGCTTCAGAATCTCGCGCAGAGGCTGCTCGCCCATGCCGTAGACCAGCATATCGGCCCCCGAATCGGCCAGGATAGACGGCATTAGCCGGTCCTGCCAGTAATCGTAGTGCGTAACCCGGCGCAGAGAGGCTTCAATGCCGCCGAGCAGCACCGGTACGTCGGGGTAGAGTTCTTTCAGGATTTTGGTATAGACCGTACTGGCGTAATCGGGCCGGAAACCGGCTTCGCCACCGGGCGTGTAGGAGTCGTTGGAGCGCCGGCGTTTGTTGGCCGTGTAGTGGTTCACCATCGAATCCATGCAACCCGCCGTAACGCCGAAGAACAGATTGGGCCGACCAAACTTTTTGAAATCCCGGAGGTCGTCCTTCCAGTTGGGCTGGGCCACAATAGCGACCCGTAGCCCCTCGCTTTCCATGATACGCCCAATAACAGCGGTACCGAACGAGGGGTGATCGACGTAGGCATCGCCCGAAACGAGCACAATGTCTACGCTGTCCCAGCCGCGCTTTTCAACTTCGTTCATTGTCAGCGGCATCCAGTCGGTAATCGGGCGTTCAAACATATAGCAGTAAATTGTCTATCTGCAAAACAGCGAATGCCGTAAATAATTCACCCGTTAGCGGCCAAAGGAGATAATCTTGGCGGCAATTTCTCCCAAACCCCCACACCGCCGGGCCGTTGTACCGGAGCGTGCGTGATGAGGGCCTGGATTTTGGAGAGATCTGGTCTACTGCCGAGCCGCAGAGGCTTTGTGGCCGGGTGCCTGGTAGCTGATTTTGAACAGCGTACCGTTCAGGTCGTCCGTAACGTAGAGCGAACCGTCGGGACCCTGGGCCAGCCCACAGGGACGGTGCTGCACGGGGCCGGTGGGTTTCTCCAGATCGGTACCGGCAAAATTATCGGCGAAGATCTCCCACGGGCCCGACGGTTTGCCATTTTTGAACGGAACAAACCCGACCAGATAGCCTTTGTGCAGCGCCTGCGACTGGGCGTGGAAGGCAATGAACGCACCGTTCCGGTATCGCTCAGGGAAGGCCGTGCCGGTATAGAACAGCAGCCCGTTCGGACCCAGATGCGCCGGAAAAGCCGCTACCGGATCGATGGTTTTGGCCGTGCTCGTCTTTTTGCCATCGCCCCCGTACTCCGGTGCCAGCATTTTTTTCTTCTGGAGATGGTCGTAATACAGGTAAGGCCAGCCCGCATCGTCGCCCTGATGCAACTCGTACATCGTTTCGGCGGGGAGTTCGGCGCTCTGCTGTGGGGTGTAGTAATTGCTGTAAAAATCATCGAACGCACCGCGGCCGTGCTGCATCACAAACAGCGAGTTGGTTTGGCTGTTCCAGTCGAGGCCAACTACGTTTTTCAGGCCGGTGGCGTAGCGCGTACCACTGGCAAAGGATTGGTTGAGTTCGTCGGCTTTAAACCGCCAGATTCCGGCGGCCGAATCCAGCAGGGAGCAGGGCATCATGCCTTTGCCCGTGCCCGGCTCCCGGCACCGGTCATTGTCCGACGCAATGTTGACGTACAGGTTTCCCTGCCTGTCAATCGCAATCGACTTCGACTTGTCGCGGGCTTTTTCGCGCAGGCCCGACACCAGTTTTTCGGGTTGGTCGGGGGCTATGACTTCCTCGCTGTCGTTGAGTTTATACCGGTAGATGCTGTTGTTTGACGATGCGTACAGATACCCGCTGTTGATCAGGATGCCCGTGCCGGGGTAATCGCCGAAGCCAACCCGCTCATCAATAACGCCATCGTGGTTGGTGTCGCGCAGGCGATAAATGCCTTTGCCTTCTTTCAGGCCCGCCAGCTTTACGTAGATGTCGCCGGTTTTGCTGATGGCAATGTGCCGGGCCGATCCCAGCACCTTCGCGACGATCGTGGCCGAAAATCCCGCCGGGAGTTTAACAACCGCCGGATCAGAGGTCCGTTTGGCGCCCGGTTTGGTGGGGGCAATTGGTGTGGAAAAGCCCGTTGTGCTGTTGAGGGTCAGCAGCGCGGTAAGGAGACAGGCAACAGAACGAAGCGGTTTGTTCATGGATCATCGGTTTAACTCTGCATTAAAAACACGATCATCTCTGAATACTACCCGGCAACCGGGCGTGTTCCCTGTTTCCCGGCACGAACGGACCGGGTTTCCAAAGGCCCGGTAAACTAACGCTGGCTACAGCCTGTGGGTACAGGTTCACCCCCTGAAACAACACCGATGCCTGGATGGATTGCTCGTTGAGGTGAAGAAACTGCTTACGAGTCTCGTCCTGCGTGAAGTCTCTAACGTCCTGTTCCTGGTTGAACTACACCAGGTGTATCCCGTAAGGCTTATCGATCTGGTTGCCTATGAGCGCGTTATCACCCGGCATTACGCAGATAACCTACCCCGCGAGTAACAGCCTTTACTTTCCACCCAACGCCCGAAAGGGCTGATGAGCGACAAATTATTCTCCTGAACACGAGACGCTCGCAACCTTTATACCCTTTCTTGGTTGGGATGAAAAGCTTCCTCCAGGACGTGCGTCTTGTGTGCGATTCGTTCATCCGAAACCACGAAAGTGGGGGATGGATGGCAAGGTAAAGAGAAATCTGAACCTTGACAACTTGATAACCGTGAGGGTGTGAGTCCCTCTCCCCGGTGCAGGGGTAACAGCATCACCCCTACGGTAGCGACTGGTCATCAATCTGTAAAGCGGGGTGAAAAGGCGGTAACGGCGAACCTAACGTCGAACCCCGTCGAGCAAGAGTATATGGATAGCGAAAGCAAAGATGTGGTTGAACTGTCGTCACACGTAAACAGCCAACTTAGGTTAACAGGCTGTAGCCAAAAGGCGAAGGATATGGGACTGGCTGCTACAGGACAGACCAGTATGCACACCCACCAAACCCGGCAGAGAGCATCATCCTAAGGACTCGAGTACGGTGATCAGGAACGAAGTAACCAACAGTAGTTCTCAATCAAATTGATTGAGTAGGTGCCAACCGGATACTGCTGATTGGAGGGATTGCCTAAGAAGCCAACGCTCCGGGTAACGCCTGAGATATGCTGACGTAGGCACGGTAGTGTGGAATGAGTAGGCGCAAGTAACGGTGCATATGCCTAAAGCACGTAGGACAACCTACGATGAGGGGATGGAAGACTTCGTGTTTTCGAGCCGCCAACGTACATACTCAAAGCCTCCCTGGTGGTTAGGGGAGGTATGTTTGACAGACACCACGCTACTGAGGAGCCGTGTGCCGGGAAACTGGCAAGCACGGTTTTGGAGACCGGCGGGGCTGGGGACGGCCTCGCCGAGTTTAACCAGCGGTGACCTGCCCACGTAGAGCGATCAACAACGCGCTTTCGCTTTTATACCGAATTAAGATGCTAATTAAAACGCACCAAAACCGCTTTGCTCAACCATCTTTTACGGGTCGTTTGGATTATTACAATCAAACTGACACATTTGTCAAAGCCTGACAAGTGTGTCAGTTTGCTCCGTCAGCCGAAAACTGTAATTTACTAGAGTATTAATTTCCCGATAGTTTCAAACTTCCTATCGTAAGGGTAAACCCGAACCCAGGCAAATACTTTCGTTCTACTATATCATCCAACTTTTCTACATCAGCCGGGAGTGGAAGTCCAACTCCACCTTTACTAAGAGCTACAGGTGTATTTACAAATGTTGCACCAAAGCCTAAGGTTATAGATGGTGATTCGATTGGACTCCATATTATACCCAAAAACAAATCCGGAACTTGTTCTGTCCCACGAGGTCTAACCCCTACAGCTCCCCATATGGGAGCTAGCCAGTCTCTCACTTGAAGAATAGGAAGAATGGGTCGAGAAAATTCTACTGCTTGCTCTACAACTACTCCGTTTTTCACTGCAAAAGATTTGGCTGAATTAGTAAGAGGGTAACTTAGTAGTAATGCCGGTGCAATCCTATAATCGAGCTGTGGACTGACAGTAAAAGAAGCTAGTGAATCTATTGGCCTCAGCTTACCTTTCTGATCCTTAATTTCTTTAATTTTAGGGACAGCACTCAACGTCACTACCATTCTATCTTTACCTACTACTACGCAACTTTGCAACTCGTTGAGCTTATATGTTTTAACTGCAGATACATCTCCTTTTATTGTATTAATTTTATCCTCTATAATCAGTTGATAAGCTCGAATAGATGCAGCTTTCGTCTGTTGTTCTTTATCTAAATCCCCATATGCATCATTTGCTTCGGTTATATTAGTTTCAGCATCGCCAATGCTGTTTTCAAGGGTTGTTATAGTCTCACTAAAGTCTGTAACATTATCAGAGTTTAATCTGGCCTTCTGTATATCAATATACGATTTATTGATATTATCTACGTTAGACAAATAATTATCAATACTATTTGCTGTAGCAGTTCCTGATACTCCCCTCGATACAATAGGTGACAATTGAGAAATGAATTTTGTTATTTCTTCGGGTTCATCTGGACTGATAGTTTTAAATGAAACACTGTACGTATAGAGAAGTGGGTTTGGATTCTGGACAACAAAACAAGCTTGGCTACCTTTTCTAATCTTTAGAACAGGTGGAAGCCCAGGCTTACGATCACTTTTATTATCTCCAGCTTTAATATATTCTATTAGCCTAGCATCTTTTTGTAGAGAAGGTGCATGACTATAATACACGTAAGCATTCTGCGCTTTTACGTCTATACAAAGCCAGAAAATCAAAATGGTGGTAAGTAAGGTTTGTCGTAACATGATAATTCTTGATTAAATTGTGAACGCAGCACTATCAGCAAATTTAATCTGCCCCTCATTTGTTAGCTTCGGGACTTGAGGAGGTTTTCTTTGAGGTACTGTAAATTTTATCAATAAATCTTCATAAAAATCATTATAACTACCTTGAAATTTCCCCCCATTCCAAAGTTGCTTTATTGAACTTGTAAAAACTCCATTATTAAGCCCATCCTGTGTTTCTTGATTATCTTGGCAAGCAGCTATAAAAAGAATCCCTAACTTCAAGCTAGATAGATTAATCGGAGGGTTGTTATTTAAGATAGAGTCATATATAGGCTGATTTTTAAAATATGTAGCTGAAGCCACAGACGATTTTAATGATTTAATAGTACTTTGTTTCTTATGGCTTGCAACTAAAAGATTTACTTCAAACATTGTTCCACTATGGCAACTGTCAGACACAACAACAATACGAACTCCTTTAGCGAAGCCTCTCCAAAGAGAACCTAATTCATTATCAATTAACATTCTATCAAAAAAACACCAAGTTTCATTGAAGTTATCTGGCTCAACATTACTTGGAATCTGCGCCCCGTGTCCTGAAAATGTCAAGAAAAATGTATCCCCATCTTTAAGTTTTGTAGAGGCATTTAAGATTATTCTTTTTACATCTTCAGCTATAACTTTTGTATTTAAAAGCGGAGATAATGTCAGGGATTTAAATCCCTTTTTTTTGGCAATTTCAAACATTGTCTTTGCGTCTTCCACACAGCCTTGAAGAATGGGAAATTCTCCAGAGTAATGATTGTTATTTAGCATCTCAACGCCAATATGTAATGATAATCCGGTTGCCATAATATAATACATTTAGGTTATTGAGGCAGGATAATTCTTTGCATTTGTGTAGGCTTTGTTGCATGGCTCCTAAACTGTCTGCAAAGCCTGATTATTGTCCATTTTGAAGGCGTAGTAACCTCTTTCAAGTAATCACTACCCGCTCAAATAGGCACTTGATTCGTCCAATTATCAGGTTGGTTCTAATCAAAGCTGACCTCG
>Ga0123337_10001578_pt1 | contig 28721 bp, 34 predicted proteins | sample frozenSSSSmetaG_FD_89792 | JGI IMG/M metagenome (GOLD analysis project Ga0123337, IMG submission 89792) | Glacier valley bacterial and archeal communities from Borup Fiord, Nunavut, Canada, to study Microbial Dark Matter (Phase II) -... | ecosystem: Environmental > Aquatic > Freshwater > Ice >...
CCGACATTGACGACATGATCTCCGTTTGCGCGGGCCTCGTTGCCGTCGATGAGGAGAGCGACGTCATTCGATTGGTTCACTACACTACCCAAGAGTACTTTGAGCGTGTACGAGAAGCCTGGATTCCTAAGGCTCAGGAAGAAATAGCGTCAACATGTCTGTCTTACCTATCCTTCCACACTTTTGACAGTGGTCACTGCTACAGCGACGAAGACTTCAAGCGTAGGATTACGCAGAACCCGTTCCTAGATTACGCCGCTCGATACTGGGGAAACCATGCCCTTACAGTCCAACAGACAATTGAAAAGCTGGCTCTACCATTTCTCCGCAACATGAATCAAGTTTCATGCTCAAACCAGGTCATGTCAGTTCCTAACTATGAGTATGGGGGCTATAGTCATATATACCAATGAAAATCACAGGTGTATACCTTGCAGCAGCCTTCGGGATGGCATACTTGCTACATGAGCTAACGCATGGCGATGGAAACGAAAATTGTATGTTCATAGATGCGCGCGATTCGCACGGTCGGACGCCGCTATCGTGGGCGGCGGCGAGTGGGCACGAGGCGGTCGTGAAGCTACTCGTTGAGCGGGACGACGTCGAGGCTGACGCTAAGGACAACGACGGTTGGACGCCGCTATTGTGGGCGGCGGTGAGGGGGCACGAGGCAGTCGTGAAGCTGCTCGTCGAGCGGGACGACATCGAGGCTGACGCCAAGGACAACGAGGGCCAGACGCCGCTGTCGTGGGCGGCGGCGATGGGGCACAAGGCGGTCGTGAAGCTGCTCGTCGAGCGGGACGACGTCGAGGCCGACTCCAAGGACAACGACGGCCGGACGCCGCTGTCGTGGGCGGCGGAGATGGGGCACGAGGCGGTCGTGAAGCAGCTCGTCGAGCGGGAAGATGTCGAGGCCGACTCCAAGGACAGCGGCGTCTGGACGATGCTGTCGTGGGACAACCACGGCCGAACGCCGCTGTCGATGGCTGCGGAGAAGGGGCACGAGGCGGTCGTGAAGCTGCTCGTCGAGCGGGACGACGTCGAGGCCGACGCCAAGGACAACGATGGCCGGACGCCGCTGTCGTGGGCGACGACGATGGGGCACGAGGCGGTCGTGAAGTTGCTCGTCGAGCGGGACGACGTCGAGGCCGACGTCGAGGCCGACGCCAAGGACAACCACGGCCGGACGCCGCTGTCGTGGGCTGCGGAGAACGGACACGAGGCGGTCGTGAAGCTGCTCATCGAGCGGGACGACGTCGAGGCCGACGCCAAGGACAACGTCGGCCGAACGCCGCTGTGGACGGCGGCGGACATGGAGCACGAGGCGGTCGTGAAGCTGCTCATCGAGCGGGACGACGTCGAGGCCGACGCCAAGGACAACGACGGCCGAACGCCGATGTGGACGGCGGCGGACATGTAGCACGAGGCGGTCGTGAAGCTGCTAGGATCACATATTAAAGACCGACATTAACTTTTTATATTTGCAGAACCTCGTCCCCACCCACCCTTAGTACTAGCCTTCTTCTTCTATATAACGAGTGGTGAATTAAATGATTATTCTAATTTATAATCAATGAGCACCTAGGGGTACAATACCAGTTGAGAATAGAGAGGATGTTTGTCGTACATGTATATACGTGCTTGAATTCCCCGAGTATTTGCCTCTCGTGACATGATGGCAAATGAGGCATCACTCAGCTTATGCCAATATCAAATTATCATTTTCAATCTAGATCCCAGCCTATACCGACCCCAAACACACACAGCACGCTAATTCCGGCCTTGCCAGAAAGCAGACGCTCAATAAATCATTCCTCGTTACTCGTAAATCCACAGGTCCTTCCCTCGTCGCCGCCTTACGCCTGGGCATCCAGCGGCTTGCGCGCCCACACGCGTCTCGTGTAATGGTAGATGTGCAGGCCGTTCTGCCCCTCCGTCAACTCCCTCCTCACCTTGGCGACATACACCCTAACCTGCTCGGCGGTCCACGGCTGCGGCTCGCCATACTTGGTGAGCAGCCACATGGCCCAGCCCTCGAGGCCGGAGCGCCAGTGCACGCTGTTGACGCGGCCGGCGTCCTTGTAGACGGGGTGCTTGGGCCACGCGCCGATCGGGCACTTGTACAGCTTCTCGTGGACGTCGGTGAAGCCGGCCCTGGCGATCGCGTCGCGCATCGTCGTCTGCGTGTTCAGCGGCCGGCCGGCCTGCTCGGCGCAGCGCAGGAAGGTCGCGCCCCAGCCGGCGAGCAGCGAGGCCGCGGGCAGCGAGCCGTCGTCGGAGAGGACGCGCACGTCGAGCTCGACTTGTTCGATCCAGCCACCGGGGGCGAGGTTGCTGGAGCGCAGGACGTGCTGGTCAGTGGATGTTGGGGGGAGTGTCTGCGACGGAGTGAGGGCTCACTCGTAGCAGCGACGGTACAGCGCGTCCCACTCCTCGGGCGTGAAGGCGCCGAGAAGGAGACGCATGTGGATCAGATCGAACTTGTTGCGCCAGGTCCAGTCCTGCGTGATGTCGTCGACCTCGAAGACACAGTTTGGCGGGACCCAGGTTGCCGGCGGCGGGTAGAGGTCGACTCCATGAATGGTGGCTGGAGCATGTCAGTACATGATCGAGGTCGGCGCAGATGGGACGGCGCGCTTACTGCCGGGGAACCTGTCCGCTACCTCAATAGCCCAGGTTCCGTCGCCGGTGCCGAGATCAATGATGTGCTGCGCGGTGTCGGGGATCGGCGAGCGGAAGAGCGTATTCGTCTCCTGGCTATCCAGGATCTGATACAAGAGATGGCCGGCCTCCATCGTCTCAAACTGCTGTTCATCGGACGGACCCCAATACTTGTCCTCCCTCACGGTCTGGTAACGTCTTCCGTTCTCTATGTACCCCGCATACATCGACGAGGCAATCGACGTCGTCTCGCTGCTCTGGTCAGCATCGCGCATGTCACATCGCTGACCCACTTGGCTCTCATGCCAGACGCGTGGAGCACTCACGATTGGGTGTCATCACCGCCATATGCCGAGTCCTGGTCATCCTTCACGCAGGTCAGCGGAGGCACATCCCGACGTCGTCGCTCATCTCACTCACAGCCTCTACAACGCCATCCTCGGGCAGCGGCTCCTGCGGTATAGCGGGCGTCTCGCTCGCGGGCGATTGTGAGCCTGTCATGACGGCTCCGATGTGCGAGGGATCGAAGTGCCGGTCCGACAGTTGGTAGTCCGAATGGGCAGGTGGATGTGAGACGTCGCATTGTGGCTGCCACGCGGTCTGCAAGGAATGCCTTCAACGCTCCGATCCCGAGACCCAGGTTCTGTGTCGGGAGGTGTGTCGGGAGGATGTTGGTGTTGGATGTTGGAAGTTGGATGTTGGATGTTGGTTTCAACAATGTAACAACATCTGCGAGAAATGGCAAAATGAGAAGCCACAACGGCCACACGATAATATGATAAGGTGCTGATGCTGAGGAGAAGCAGGAGACATTGCGCCCATGCGCTCGCTGTATCATGTATGCAGGCGCGGTAGCCGTGTTGAGATGTTTCTGACAGACACGGACACTTTTATTCTCAAATCGTCTAGAAAGGAGCTTTTTAATCATAACTAACAAGCCTTATGACATTTAATTTTATCACTTGGAGTTTTAAATATAAATTAACCTTATTTATGTACTAGGTAATAAATAGTCGGGCAGTAGGGCACTATGAGGAGCGTGTCCATCTGTTTTAAAGGGAAAATGAATTAGTTAGGCGTATAAGATAAGATTTACTTGTAGAATGCCTTAATGCTTGCTTACATAATATAATATAATATAATATAATATAATATAGTACTAGCTAAGCGAGCCAGCCAGAGGAGACGGTGTCTAGACGGGGCGGGCGGGGAATACGGGATCCCCTCGCGGTCCGTTCCTTCCTCCCGGTCCGTTCCTTCTTTCCTCCTCCTCCTCCTCCTCCTCCTCCTCCTCCTCCCAGGGCTATAGGGGATCCATCCACCGTTCACTTACCGCCTCACTCCATCGCCTCGCCTAGTAAGCACGACCACGATCACGACCACGACCACGAGGAGGCCAAGCAGACAACTGTCGTGTTCTCAGGAGATGGCCTTACTAGTTGACGTATGTACATATATATGTACGTACACATGTACATACTACGTATGTATGTACGTATAAACCCTCTCCTTGTCCACTGCCACTGCAGAGTACTGGCCCACTGCGAAGGACGGCATAATGTTGTACTGTACCATGCTCCCTTCGAGGAGTGATACGAGCGGCAACACCATGCCAATACATAGTGGGGTCGCTCATCCCTCCTCCCCCCTCTTTCTCCCCCTCCCCCCACCATAGATGGCGCTGTAGAAATACCTCTCCACCCCCAAAACCCAACCGCGTCCCGACACTCTGTCTTCCAACCAACAGGGAACCCTCATATCAGAGTTTTCACATCCATCACATCCCATCTCGTCTCCGAGCTCCTGGGTCCTCAATCTCATCATCCCAATCACCTCCCCATCACATCGCCGACCATGGCCGCCACGGTCCCCACGCGCGTCCTCGCCGGCGTCACGATCCCCGACACGCCACTAATCACGAAGGCGCTCGCGTTCGCGCGCGCGCACTCGGACGACTTCGCCTACAACCACGTCGTGCGGTCGCTCCTCCTCGGCTTCATCATCGCGGGCAAGCTCGAGGCGCTCGCCGGCCGCGACGTCGAGGCGCACGCCGTCGCGGCGCTGCTGCACGACATCGGCTGGGACCCGACGGGCGAGCTGGTGTCGCGCGACAAGCGCTTCGAGGTCGACGGGGCGGATGCGGCGCGCGCGTTCCTGCGGCGCGAGGCGCCCGACTGGGACCGCCACCGCCTGCAGCTCGTGTGGGACGCCATCGCGCTGCACACAACGGGCTCGATTGTGTTCCACAAGGAGGCCGAGGTGCAGGCGTGCAGCTATGGCATCTGGGCCGACTTCCAGGGGCCGGATCGCGTGCCGGGCGGGCTGCTGACGTGGGACGAGTACGGTGCCGTCGTGAGGGAGTTTCCGCGGCTGGGGCTGATGGAGGGGCTCAAGAAGGTGATGTGCCATATTTGCGTGACGAAGCCCGAGACGACGTATGATAATACGGTGGGCGAGTGGGGGGAGAAGTATGTCGAGACGTATAGCAGGAAGGGCAAGTTGACGCAGGACTTGCTGGACACCTGTGATCTGGATAGCAGGGATCCATAGAGTTCATGGCAGGATGTACTGGCACTGTATCTAGGTTGTCGTTGTCGATGTTGTCGATGGCTTGTCTATACAGTGGATATGGATATCGTCGATATTAAGGCTGCTATCTGTCTCGTGGCACACTGACTCTTCTGGTTGATCGATCAAGGCCATATATATAATATATATATATATGTATATGCCTTTTCGATATTTCGTACGTCCACCTGCAAATGACGGACGGCATGATATTCATTCTTGTCACGTGGTAACTCTGGGAGTCTATCAGCCATCTAGACTTAGGAACAGCCAAACAGGCCTTCTAAGCGTCTTATTGAATGTATATATGATATAGAGAAGAAATAATAAGCCTATCTTTTTATCATGGTTCATTTAAATTTAAAATTTAAACCCTAGAATCTAATCTCTAGTCTTGAAATTCTCATCTTGTTATATATACATTTTCGCTAGATATATTCTGAAATCTAACAAAATACCCAAATTCCATATTTCGCCATCCTAAAGTGGGATAGACACCTAGAAAAATTCCTACGTATACTAGAATATGCTTACAATGATGACAACTCTCATCTACGCAGCTAGACAGCTTCAATTGGGTGTAATAAACAAAATTGCTGATCATCGTGGGTCGTCACCGAGCCTCATCGTCTCATCGCACCTGCATTATGATATCGAGTTGCGATGTGGGCCGTGCGCCCTCCCAAAGTAAACAAACCGGCCATATCTACCATCGAGCTTCTCTCCCTCTTCCTCTTCCTCTTCATCCACATATCAACAACAACAACAATTCAATTCTTCGACAACAACTCTATCAATCCAATCCAATTCTTACGACTTATATCGTAATTCAACAAGCTGCTTTTTATACCATTTGAACTTCCAAACGCGCTCAGAGCTCCCAAGGCGACGGAATCAACATCGACAGCCAACATAAACAAACCTTGGACAACATCTATCTTCAACCAAACCGAACCTCACAACGACACAACCCGCACAACACAACCCAACGGTGAGTGGCCCCAATGGCTACCTCATCCAACTCGAGGCATCACTCTCGATTGATCCGTGAGATGGCTCGAGATCTCAACAGACACGAGCACTCCTGCGCGTCCTCGACCGGCTCTCAGCACGGCACCGTCAGCGACGACTCGACCATCGACTTCGACCCCGAGAACGAGGCCATCATGTCCACGCGTCAAATGGACTACGACTTCTCCCAGAAACTCCCCGAGATCCGCGACACGGCGAAGAAATATGGTCGCTGGAACGGCGGCAGACAAATCACCAACGATTTTGTCATCAACACATCGGCCATCGGACGCGCCTTCCCCGACTTCTCTCAGGGCGGCAGCTCCGACGAGAGCTCCTTCCACGTCGAGGTCGGTCGCGGCCCAAAGACGAAGACGAAGCAACAGCAACGCGTACCCGGCAGACTGCCGCGCCCCGAATACTCCGACAACATTGATTCCCCCGTCGTCAACTTCGGCGACTTCAAGATCTTGAGCACGCCTCCCCATAAGGGTCAGGTAGGCGGCCAAGTCAAAGCTACGCGACAGGACTCTCTTCGCGGCAGTGCCAGAAAGGAAGGCGGCCAGAACAAGCGCTCCTCCTCCACCTCCACACCTCAGAAGGAGAACATCCCTCCTCCACCAAACCCATCGTCGGGCAGAAGGATGCCAGACTACGTCTCTGGAGCTACGCGCTCTTCCAGCGGAGAGCAGCGCCGTACCCTTGCAGAGATCCACGCTCGTGTTACAGACGAGTCGGATGCTTCGTTTGTCAGTGATGACCGGCCGGCCACTGTCACCTTCCAAATGAAACAGTCGCGATTCTCCAATGCCCAACCCAAGGGCTCACCTCTCTCGGCCGTCCACAATATCCCGCAGCAACAAGTCAAGGATGCTCTGGTCGATGCTCTGTCAAGACATCGCGATGCACCGCAGGAGACACCATGTCGAGCATCTCGACCACAAAATAATACCACGCAGAATTCGAATACTGTGAATCAGACAAACCAATCATTCCTTCTTCCAAACATGCCAGACCTGTCTGAGCTTGTTTCGGGAACTTTCAAGGATGGTGCACCAGTGTTCTCACGCAATGGTAAGCCTCAGTCCCGCTTTGCTTCTGGCTCTGGCAAGACGCCACCAAAGCCAGTGCACACCCTATTGGATAGTGTCCCTGTCCCGGATGAGGAGAAAGCCATCTTCATCTCATTGCAGCTTCTTCAAGACAAGGTTGCAATGCTGGAGATGGAAAAGGCCGATGCTCAAAGGATCGCGCAAGAGTTGCAGCATGATAACTATCAACTTCAATCTGAGAACGCTCAGCTTCAGAGGCATCGCAGATCAGATAGTGCACTGGGAATGGCGGATAGTGGCAGCGATGGAGAGTATGCGCAGGACAACAAGAAGCTCATTGCTGAGAAGACCAGTAAGTACATCCCTTCGCAACCTTCAACAACCCGTTCACCAGTTAATTTCTTTCAGAACTTGAAGCACAACTCAAATCTTTGAACGCTCGCTTAATCGAGAGCGAGCGCATTTCTTCTAACCAAGAATTACGTCTCAAGGATATCTCCTTCGAGCGTGACCAGGCTGTCAAGCAGCTTGCTGAGGCGTACTATACGACTGAACAATTGCAGTCTGACAATGAGCTTCTTCAAAGAGAGAATGGCGAACTGAAGCTTCACCTTGCGCGCCTCAATACCGACTTCGAGGAGAATACTCGTCAGTTGAAGCACAAGGAGAATGATCATCTTCGAAGAGAGAATGGCGAACTGAAGCTTCAGCTGGCGCGTCGCAATACTGACTTCGAGGAGAACACCCGTCAGTGGAAGCACAAGGAGACTGATCTCCGCGATAAACTCAAGCGACGTGATGCAGCTGTCAGTGAGATGCGAGAGATGACACAGGAGCTCCAGCAGAGCCGCAGATCTGTCAAGTCTCGCAAATCTGAGGTTCAGCCTGAACCCACTCCCAAGGATTCTGGAAGTGCCCGTCCAGCAACTCGTGGCCGTGTGTCCATTGGACAAGCAACGGTTCAGCAAGAACAATCTCAACGTCAGAGATCGCGATCAAGGTCGCAGGCTCGTCGCATCAGCAACACTCAAAGCATGGCGGCCAACTCTTATGTCGAGCCAGAGTCATTTGACATTCCTCCACCCCGAAATGTGAATGATGAGTGTGACGCCAGCGATGAGGGCTCGTTTGATGATACTACCAAGACTATTCATATGGACATCAACCTCAAGGCCGATGAGGATAGAACTCAAGGCTCCAACTATTCCAGCATCCTTGGCCATGGCGAGATGGATCGTCTTCGTGAAATGCTAGCCCATGAGCGATTCAGGATGGCGGAGATTGAGGCAGGACGACCAGATCCTGATGGCGATGACACTGCCATGTCTGTCAAATCTGCCAAATCAGGAAGATCAGTGCGATCTGTGCAGTCAACTTCTGGAAAATCCACCAAGGGTCTAACAGGTATTCTCAAGAACCGTAACCCTCAAGATCAGGATGATACTGGACGCTTGAGCGTCAAGTCTGTTGGAAAGGCTGATCAGGATAATACTTCCCGATCAATTGCCTCGCACACACGCCGTCACTCAGAGACTTCGGTTAAGGCTCGAGCTATCACCCGTCAGATCACATCCGACGAAATGACTTCGGCTTTCATCATTCCGGACATTACATTGAACGGAGTCATGAATGGTGCTCAGCACCCAGTGCTCTCCCCTAAGGCTAAGAAGGTCTTAAATACTCTCTGCCAGCATAATGGCGGCAACTGCACCGTTTGCACGCGCGTTACCTCATTTGATAACAACACATCTAAGGTTCAGGTGAAGCAAACCATTCGCGTTGAGAAGCCTGTTCCGGTTTCTGAGCGCATGCCAGTCGCAGGCCCATACGAAGATGAACCAACTATGCGTCCATCTGTCCGTCCCGGACTCGCTCTCGCCACAGTCATGAAGGGTCTTGAGGACGAGCTTGCTCACTTGAAGATGGAGCTGGCTCAGTATCAAGCTGTATACACCAAGCACGACCCCTCTCTCAGCCTACGCAAACGCAAGGCTGTCAAGGCAAAGATCGAGCGTTTACTCAAGGCCATTGACATCAAGGCTGATCAGATCTATGCCCTCTACGATGTTCTTGAGGGACAGAAGCAGAGTGGTCAAGAGCTTAGTGAGAAGGAGGTTGAAGTTACTCTTATGGACATTGGCATCGATGTGGATGCCTTGAAGAATGAGTCGGCAGAAGCTGGCACGCAAAACACACAAAATGAGCAAGGAGATAGTGATGTGGACTCCGAGCTCGACCTCCCATGGGAGGGTATTGAAGATACCACCGGTTCGCACAGCGTCAATGGAAGACGCCGCAGCTGGGCCGCCTAGATTATGTTGAAGACTATTGCATTGCACGGCGTTTGGGAAGAAAGGCTTGTTGGATTACGAGTGGTGTTTTGTTGGATTATGGGACGTCGATGTGCGACCTGAATTGCACAACAGGCGTTTTCGTCTGGGTACTTTTGTTTTCGGATTGAATGGTCCGATTCTTTATGGATTGTATGATTGGATTGTGGGATTTTACTTTTGGCTACGACTGGCTGAAGACGGAACGCATGGACGCTTGCAGAAGCTCACGACTTTCACTAAGCTTCCTCTTTACACACCAAACATGAAAGCCGGCATTGATCTCTTCAGTGCTTCGGTACTGGGTTGCAGTCTGTCGGCTTTCATCAGATGTATACCTCGACAAGCACGGCTGGCGATATCGGCGTCTGGCTGATGATATTGATCTCCTCGCTTCTTCGGGAGTGGGTTGCAGTCTATCATCGGCAACGATATCGCGGCTCTCGAGATGGATATGGCATTGATTCCTCACTTCGGTGGGTTGTAGTCTGCCATCCGCTGATTCTCGCAGAGAGGTACACTTGGCATGGGTGAGTGGGAGTGGGCTGCGTGGAGGTGGAGAGATGCGACGGGGTGTGTGGAGCGGGTGGGTGCGGAGTGGACGGCATTGATTCCTCGGAGCTCGCGATCCGGGTTGTAGTCTGCTTGTTCGGAAGTGTCTGGTTGCTCCGGCCTGGTCTCTGATCTCTGGGGGTGCGTTGCAGTGGCTGAGGTTTCGTTTTGGTTGGCCGTGGGCTGAGTGCCTGAGGGGGACGGTTTTTGTAATGAGTAATGAATGAATGACTGACTTTGATTGATGTTGGGGGTTTGAAATGGATATGTGATGACTTGATGTTTGTGAAGTGACGCACTTACTATACGTTCTATAATGCATATGTGATGGTCTGGTGAGCAGGAGGGGAGGAAATCATGAGGTATTGAGATATCAGTTTTGCTGTGGAACATCTATGGAGACTCTGCATGAGAGGGAAGAGGCAAGAGCGTGAAGCATTGAAATCAGCGCATCATTTCTCAGACGGACTCTAAACGAACAGCTAATGACTACCACAGACAGGAACACGAACACGCGTGGGTATCTATCTATCGTACACCTTACCCCATCCGACCTTTGACGCCATGCAGCCTTCGCATCCCTATCCTCCCATCCCACCCCATCCCATCCCATCCCCTCCTCCCCCCTCGGCAGATTCCAGATCCCCGAACTCCCCCCTCACCGCGCCTCCACGGCCCCAGCGACGCGCTCGAGAAAGGCGTTGAACTCGCGCAGCCGCCTCAGGAGGCCGCCGCCGTGCGAGGCGGTGCTTGCGAGGGCGGAGGTTTGGGTGAGGAGCAGGGGGAGGGGGAGGGGGGTGGGGGAGGTCTTGCTGGTGCTGGTGCTGGCGCTCGCGTCGCAGCCGAGGGAGGCGGCGAGGGCGATGGAGTGGAGGGAGGTGGAGAGGGTGGTTAGGGTCTGTGGTGGCGTTAGCGTTGGCTCTCTCTCTCTCTCGCGCTTCGCTGTCGTGCATTTGGATCCGTAGATCAGGCTGGATCGCTATGTGTTTTCCCCATAGATAGACAGAAGAAGATTTGGATATCACAGCAGGCCGCAATTGGGGCGGGGAAAGGAAAGAAGGTGCAAATGGAAAGATGGAAGAAAGGAGAATCTCCGTACCTCGTTCTCCCTCCCCTCCTCCTCGTGCCGTATCCTCACCCCATCCATCCGCAGCGCCACCCTCTCCCTCTCCCGTCGAATCCTGAGCAACTCGGTCCTCAACTCGATCTTCTCCCTCACCGCGGCCCTCACGCGCTTCCGCGTCGCATACTCCGCGTCGAGACTGATCGTCACCTCCATGAGCTTCCAGCGCAGCTCCTCGCCCCACGCCTCCACCGCGCGCAGTTTCGTCCGATACTCCCGCCGCTCCGCCACCGACCCCTCCTCCTCCGCCCGCAACGCCCCCTGCTCCAGACTCTCCAGGGCCGAGGCAACGGTCTCCTCGCACATCTGCCCGAGGACGTCGACGGCGTTGACGCCGCTGCGGCTGGGGAACGGGACGATGCTGGCGAGGTCGTCATCCGAGTCCTGTGCGCCGCGCGTCATGCGGTAGGCCGTTACGGGGATCACCTCGTTGGAACGTGGCCCTGTGGTTTTCTTGTCCTTCTTGGGCGCGGATTTCTTGGGCGCTTGGGATTTCCGGCCTTTTGGCGCGCGTTGACGCGCCGGTGATGCTTTGGTGCCTGCAGGCAGGCGCTTGCCGCTGGAAGGGCGCTTTGTGCGCGTTTTGGTGGGGGCGGCCTTGGTGGCGGTGTCATCTTCGACCGCGCTCTCCAAGTCTTCATGCTCCTCGGCTGAGCTTTCGTCCGAATTTTCCGCTTGCGAGGCGATGAGAGAGCTCTTTCTGCGCCGGCGGGACTGGAGTTGTTTCGCTGCTTCTGCATCGGGGATCTCGGAGGCTTCTTCTTGTTTCTCTTCCTCTTCCTCTCGCTCGGGTTCGGGCGACACCTCGATGTCGGAGTATGTCTCCGCAAGGGATTTATGCGGTTGATCGGGCGAGAGCTCGTCGATCTCATCCTCCTCTTCCTCCCGCCTCCGCAAGCGGGGCGTTGTTGTAGACGGTGCGGGCGCCCTCTCAAGTTCCGGCGATGCTCTGGTATGCATAGCCTCCGGCTGCGGACCCCTCATCGTCCTCCTGCCTCTTGCGGTTGTAGGAGTCGAAGGCAGCGCACCAGCAGCGACAGGCAGAGGTGTAGGTGTCGTCAAATCATTTTGTAATCGCTGCACACTCGCAGGCGCTGGCTCAGCACTCAGCGCCTGCCGCCGCCCACTACCCGGCGCATGCCGTGGACTCTCGGTAACTTCCTCCGGCACATCTATCCTCCTCCGGGACCGCAAGCTTCGCGATTGTTGTGAAGATAGCTGCGTAATATCGTTATTGACTGACGAGAGTTCATCGACCTCGAGCGTTGCGCGTTCAGGTGTCGTCACTCGTTCCTGCATCGGCAGTTCCGGTTCTTTGACTGTGACGCGCACATCCGCCGATGCATCATGCCTCTGTGCATCTCCGACCACATCACCAACACGTTGTCTTTTCTCCCCCGCATCAGTAGTCGCATCCGCGGCCCTCTTCCTTCCTCTCCATCTCCCCCTCGTCGCCGGTGTTCGCGCAGCCTGCACCGGACTTGGTGTATTCCCGCTCCTCGTCGTCCTTGCTGGGACTGGCTGCGCAGGTGGCGCCGGTGCAGCAGGGAGTGTGAAGCCGAAATCGACATCCCCAGGCGAGCGGGTTTGCGCGCCGCGTAGGCGCTGGCGACGGGCTGCTTCGCGGTCTGTAGAGACGTCAATAGATGCAATGGATTTGTATACACATTTGCTCTGTGTGGTAATTGAAGGGATACTCACTCGTTGCCATTGTTGATGTTGACGGTGGAAGTTGATGAGATGGATAAGTGGGAGGAGGACGCGTTTGTTTGTGGGGGACGCGCCGTGCGTGGGTAGGCGCGGATGTTGCCGAATGAAGACGACTGTGCTATCATCGAGCGAGATCTCGAGACCTCAAACATGTGATATGTTAAAAAACAACGCGCGGGTTCTAATCATTTCTTAATTGCTCAGAACTATAAATTTTATTATCACGATTATGCAGAATATGCCATATAGACCTGAAGTCCTAGATTAAATTTAAAGAGGAAAGAAGGAAAGAAGGAAAGGAGAGTAAAAAACCCTTAACATATGGCATATCATTATCATATCTCAGGGCAGTCACAAACGTTTTGAACGTCACTTTTTGACTGCTCCTTCCTTGAGTTCCTTATGATAATTTGCATGACAGCTCGGACAATTGCCGAAAATCAAAAGATCAAGCCGAAGACACGAAATTCCGGCATCTACCTACAGCACAACCTACAACCAGAATCACCCGTATCAACGAATTCTCTTGTTATCACTTATGCGTGGCGGAGAACTCAACATGGCCCCTTCAAAGCCAAAGTGCCTTATGTATTTGACCGGGTCTGTACGAAGAATTTCCCAATTTCCCACCAGTCTATCTCCTACACTCCTAACTGTTACTGAACCCCTTTTAGACAGCACAACACCGTCCCCGATGCGTCTCTCGTATCAGAAATCACACATGTCGCGCTGGCCTTCATGACTCCCGCCCTCTTCAACCAGCCCGATCCCTCATCTGCCTCCTTCCCCCTCTTCACCTCAGTCGAGGCCGTCCGCTCGAAGTTTGCGGCGAACACTCAGGTCATGGTAGCTATTGGGGGGTGGGCTGACACGGCGGGCTTTTCTGTTGGCGCCGCTACACAGCAGAGCGGCTGGCTGTTTGCGCAGAATATTAAGGAGATGCTTGCAAGAACGGGCGCGGATGGTAAGACGGTATTCTTCTCTAACCTGATGAGACTTTCTAAGAGATTATAGGTGTCGATATCGACTGGGAATATCCGGGGTGAGTCGCATATGCATCGTATACTGCAAGAAGCACACCTAAGTGTACCACAGCGGCAATGGCGAGGACTACAAGCAAATCCCCAACGCCGAAAAGGCCTGGGAAATTGATGCATATCCGCAGCTTCTGTTAGAGATCCGCTCTGCCCTTGGTCCTGGCAAGCTCATCTCAGCGGCCATTCCCGGTCTAGCACGAGACATGATTGCGTTTTCCAAGGACAACATTTCCAAGATCAACGAGTCTCTGGATTTCTTCAATATCATGACTTATGACCTGATGAACCGAAGAGACTACGTCACAAAACACCATACTGGCCTGGAGGCATCTCTTGAGTCCATCGAAACATATCTAGCCAATGGAGTTCCCCCACACAAGGCACTCCTCGGCTTCGCCTTTTACATCAAGTGGTTTAAGATTGTCCCCGGACAGACTTCCAAGGAGGGCCCGATTGGTCTGCGAACCGTTCTGATGGAAGACCCCACCACAGGCGCCGACCTCGGGCAATCCGGGGCGTTCGCATGGGCGGACGAGGTCCCAGAATCACTCGTCTCGTCGTTCGATAGATCCATGGAGCACGGCCGCTACGATGAGCGCCACAAAGGACACTATTTCGTCGACGAGATGGAAGACATCTTCTGGTCGTGGGACACGCCGGAGGCGCTGCTGAAGAAGTTCCCAGCTATTGTGCAGAGCAGAAAATTAGGCGGGGTATTTGCATGGGGACTGGGTGAGGACGCGCCGGATTGGGAACATCTCAAGGCCCTGACGGCTGGGTTCCAAGAGGCGGTAGGTGGAGATGAGGGGGTGTGATCCCGAGGGGGACCCACGAGTTCGAGTATGTACTTGCCGAACACTGCTCTCACTCAAGAAACGGCGTCAGCTTTCATAAGAGCCCCATGTTCGCAGAATCCTCTTCTCCATTTCCATCAGGATGAGAACCCTCATCTTCTCGTATCGACTGTAAGACGGAGCTTGGCTGGCATTGGCAATGTGTGGTGTATCGGCCGGCCTAGATATCTCGGGAAGTTGGGGGGCTAGAAAGAGCAAATGCAGGGCCTAACGAAGAAATTACGCAGTAAAATCATCAAAATGGCAGACAGTAATGATGGGATATCGAAAGTCCTCCAACGATAGAATAAGTGTAAATACCGGTGAGATCTTCCAACTTTTCATCCTCATCTCCTCGATCCAACTCAAAGCAAGCAAAGCCCTCAGGCTCCAACATTATAGCTTCCCCTCAAACTTCTCATACCATCTTCATAATGTATATCTCAATCGTCCAGACTCTTGCTGCTTTCACTGCAACCGCTACTCTGGTATCTGGCGCCACCCGTCCCAAGGCCAACGAATACCAGGACGGAAACTGGTACTTCCATTTTTTTTCTCATTCCTCTATTCCCCATTTCATCGCCCCTCTCTCCATCCATTCCCCTCTCCTCCTTTTCTCAGTTTATTCCCATTCTAGCCACCCCTGTTCACAGCCAAACATAGAACTACTGCCACAACAGCTTCGACCTCAACGACGTGACCATGAGGGACACCACCCCCTCCGTCTACTTGACCCGCGGCTCCGGCACCGACACTGTCAAGAACGACCAAATGGATGGCGTATGACGGGAAGACGGGCAATGGTGGGAGCTGCACAGGAACGCGACTGACGAGTAACTGGCCTGATGGATGTGTTAACCTCGATACGCATATTGCGGCAAGCGCATCAGATGCATGCGTTTGATCCAGCGCTAAGAGCCTTTGGTGATGGGTTTGGATATGGGAAGCGAGAGACATTGGAGGCGGGATGGAGGGAGTGTGCCTGTGAGGGATTGAGTGAGGGATTGAGTGTGGGATTTTGCAGGACGATGTCTATATTGCGCTTCTCGACTGGCAATCCATATATTCTATTCCACCCTGTGTCCCTAGCCCATCTCGAACTCTAATCAGCATCCCGTGGCTAAGGGGCTGACTGCTCTAAATACCATGTCTCAGTGACTGGATTCGATAAACCCCTACATCTACATATGTCCTCTCTCCTCTCAAACTGCACACCTCCTCTGCTCCCCTCCCCTCCTCCACTGGACTACGCAGACACGCACGCGGGCAAAGAGAGAGATAAATGTAAAGGGTGAAACGAATCGTCGCGACCACCGAAAAAGCAAACGCTTCACGACCACGACGTCAGAGGGCCCTAATCTTCGATCTCGGAGCGGGCGCGAGGATGCAAGCGCGGAGCTTGCATCGTTTTGGTTCGCCCGTTCCTGTTTGTCTGCGCGTGGAGAAGGCGCGGTGGGGGTGGGGGCAGTAGAAATAGGAAATAATGGAAATGCGCAACTTGGAGACGAAGGAAGACATGTGGCACGCGGCAATGCATAGCATATCTTGTATTTCGTATTTCTGGCGGCGAGACGCCCACGCGCTGGAGCCAGGGCCGTCTCGGGAGCCGTATGCGAGATCTAGGGACAAGGTGTAGTCTATTCACCCCCTCGCAAGCCTCGCGGCCATAAACCGACTCACTCTCTTCGGCTGCCCATCCTCGCCCACCCACTCCTCATCCAAAATCGTCCCGTCCTCTGCAATATTCTCCTGCTTTCCAAACCCACCCTCTCGCTGTATCATCCGGTTCCGCACCCTGTGGTACTCCGCCACGACCTCCTGCTGCAACAGCGCCGGGTCCAACTCATCCGGCTCGGCCACACTGTCAGGCACGACAGACGCTCGCTCGACGACTTGCGGCGCCAGCGTCGCGTTTGCGGGGCCCGTAGGCACGGTTCTCTCGCTGCGCGGCTCCACGAAGGTGGGTGGCAGAAATGCTGGCATTGGCGCGGCGGCCTGGCGGGAGGATTTGAATTTTGAGACTTTCTTTGCGGTGGGCGGCGCTGGCGCTGCGACTGAGGCAGGTGGGGCGCGCTCGATGATGTCACTGATAGGTGCTGGGATGGTGGTGGGCTTCGGGCGGACTGGGAGGGCGGATTGAGGGACTTGCGGGGGAGGAGAGATGTCGATGTCTTCTGAAAAGCGGACGCCTTTCTTCGCCTTCTTCGCCAGTTTCTCTGCGTCCTTCTTATCCTTCTTCTCTGCAGCGCTCTGCAGTTTCGCCGCGGCATCGATGGCTTCTTGCGTAATTTTAATCTGTGCCACCCCCGCTTCCGGCGTGGATTTCTCAAGAGATACGTCCGCGGGCGGCTTGGGGCCGAGATTCATCATACCCCTTACCCCTAACTTCTCCTCTAACTCACGCATGCGTTGATGTACCTTCTCATCCACCACCTGTCTTGTCGAGCGGCCGTATGCATCCTCGTCGTCGTCATCGTCATCGTCGCTGAATTCGTCATCGTACCCCTCATCCTCGTCAGACCACTCGCTGCCGGACTCGAGCTCGAGCTCCGCGACCACGGCGCCAATTTCAGACATCCCGTACTGTAGCATTTCCTTGCGCATCTGGGCATCTTCTGCCGACTCGTTGCTGGGGACAATGGGCGCATCGGCACCGTTGGAGGGAAGGGGGCGATTCTGGGATTTGGCGATCGACATGATTTCTTCAATACGTTTGGAGGTCTTGGACTGCTGGTTATCGGGGCCGGGTTTGGTGCCGGCGGTGAAGGAGACGCCTTTCCTTTGGCTCTTGGCTGCTGAGGGAGTTGAGATCGTATCTTCAACCTCCAACTCTACTACCTCTTTTACCGAAGGCTCCGCTGGCTCCGGGATCGTCTTAGTATCTTCATTCAGCTCCATAGACTCGGCGTCTTCTTCCTTTTGCGACTTCAGAGATTTCCCTGCAAGTTCAGCCATATCTTCCTCCGTAACCCCAGCCTGCCGTAGAACATCCATTAGTTGCCCCTTCTGCGTCCCGGGCGTGCTGGCTTTCCAAGAGACCACATTTCCCTCCTCATCCAACTCCTCTGTAATCTCCGTCAATGGCAAGCCTTCTTCGTCCCTTGTGCCCTCCTCCAAATCCTCTGTCACCATCCCCACTTTCTCCAATTTGTCCTCCGCAGCGTGCAGCTGCTTTTCCGTCGTCTTCACATTCTGCGACACGTAGTCAATTCGTCTGTCCAGCAAGTTGACGACTTGGTCAGCGCTCCGCGGCGCTGATTTTAGGTAGAGGATGTCGTCGATTTCAACAAGCGTGACGAGCTGGCCGTTGAAGTCCCGGCCGATGGCGAGAAGGTCGTCGGTCGTGGGGGCAGGGACGGATTGGATCTCTTCCTTGAGACCCTCGTACTCCGCGGACCACAGCTGCCATGTCTGGAGAGCTTTGCGGAGTTGTGCGACTTGGGTTTCGAGGAGGAGACGGTGGCGCTCAAGGTCGATGAGGGTGCTGTCATTCATCGGTTGTGCCATTTCGAGTGGTGATAAATATATAGATTTGGGCGGCACGACTGGCCTCTGCTGAAGGATGTATTTTCGATTTCCCAGAAGAAATTTGAAATTTGAAGTGAAATCGGAGGGAAATTATGTGATTAGTACTATTACATCAGTAAAGCCGTCGAGCTGAAAACGTCAAGTGTCAGTGGAAACAATAAATTTCCGTTCAGCCTCGATGCTTAGTCACCCCCGCATTTCGGGCCAGCCTCGTTCTCAGCCTCATATTCAGCCTCATCATATTTCGAGGCTTCGAGCCACACCACAACCACAACCACAATATCCACGAGCTCATGCCAACATCAATAATCCGAGTTCGACATCTCTGAAAACAAATCCCAGCCCAAATTCTACTCCTCCTGCTCGTCCGTATCCTCGAGTCGTCACGCACAAACAGCGCCCCATGGCTCCCCGTGCACAAAGCAACATTCTGAACTCCTCTCCCCTCGACGACATCTGCCCCGTCTGCAAGTCCAACCGCTATCTCAACCCCTCCCTCACCTTTCTCATCAATGCCGAATGCTACCACACGATGTGCACGTCCTGCGTGGACCGTCTCTTTAGCAGCGGTCCCGCGCCCTGTCCCGTGGCCGGCTGCCACAAGACGCTGCGCAAGAAGGGCTTCCACGCCGCCTTCTTCGGCGACCTGAACATCGAGCGCGAGGTCGACGTGCGCAAGCGGATCGGCGCGGTGTTTAATCGGCGCCAGGACGATTTCGAGACGCTGCGCGACTGGAATGATTATCTGGAGGGCATTGAGGATTTGGTGTTTCAGCTGACGGAGGGGAGTCCGCAGGACAAGAGGGAGGCGGAGGGGGCACTGAAGGAGTATGCGGAGATGAATATAAGGGAGATTAAGGAGAATGAGAAGATGGAGAAGGAGGAGGAGGAGATGGGACGGAGGGCGCAGGCACTGGCTGACGAGAGGGCGAGGCGGAGACGGGAGCAGGCGAGGAGGAGGGAGCAGGAGGAGAGGAGAGACCTGGAACGCACGAAGCGCGAGGCTATTGATAATCTAGCACGGTCGGATGGGAATGCGGAGGAGATTACCAGGAGGGCGGAGGAGCTGATATTGGAGAAGACGGAGAAGATGAAGAGGGATCATTTGGACGAGGAGAGGAGGGATAAGGGCATTGTGCTGAGGGGGCTGAAAAGGAGACAACCGGTGGAGAGAGAGAAACCATATGATGCGTTTGGAGGCGATGATTTGACGCCCACGAGATATGTGCTGCAGAGGCACTACAAGAACGAGTGGTTGAAGCCGGCGGAAAGCGATCTGAGACATATGGTCGGAGGGTATAGTCTGCAGGAGTACTACGCGCGGACGATGTTCGAGGCCTTCTCGGGATTGGGCGTGTTTATCGAGGATGAGCTTGCGAATGCACCGTCGGCTGTTCGTACGCTTGCCGCCTTAGAGTAGGGTCTCAGGTGTAGGTGACGTTAAATTTTTGCGTCACGGCTCACCTCGTCACGAAGTGGGCATGTTATATACCTCTCTATATACCCCTCATAGCACAACATCACAACATGGCACGGAAGAGAAAATGGATCCAAAGAAGGAGATAAAAGAGGAAAAGGAAGCGGAACTGCCTCCGTTAAGGACGGGTACCTCAACGATATCTGCTCAATCCTCGCACCCCGAAAGCATTCAATGATCTTAGCAGAGGAGGCTGCAAGGCGCCGCATGGGTTTGCGCGTCGGCAATGGAGAAGTATGCTCTCTCTATCTTCCCTGTCACAACTCCCAAACGACTTGTGCTAACTAACAATCAGGACCTCGACCTTCTAGTGCGAGACTCGGAGATCCAAGACACCATGACGGACCAGGAAGCAACACGGCGCTGGGAGAAATGCGAGCAAGCCCTACAGATTGGGCGACGTATCCGCGAACGGCCTTCCGCGCGTCCAACGCGTCCGCGGCGATTCATCCTATCCCCGCACCAGCCTGTGGACCGAGTGTCGCTACGTGCTCAAGGTTGACGGGGCGAAGATCGAAAGTCCGGATCCCCGCCCTCTGAATCCGGCGCTTCTGGAAGAGCCCCTCGACTGCGGCGACGAGCGGCAGTTGGCTGTCCAATGCACGGCTAGCACGTGGCGTTGGAGTCGCTCCACGTGTGTCTGCGCAGACGGGAAGCACTCCGCAGCCCATCTCTGTGCCCTCCTTGCCGCGATTCCTCGATGCGCTCGCTGCGCTGCTCGATGGTGTGCAAGATCGCCGCATTCACCCTCAGGATGTTGACAGCGTATTTGGAGTAAAATGCGTGGTGAAACGCAGTTCGAGAACCAGGCGCAAGCAATCACGATGCCCCTCTGTTTTGGAATCTGTATTGCACGACTCACCGAGCACTACTGGGGTTCTCCATGTGGACTTTTGGGATCCAGAGACAATAGGGGGTTCGTTCTCGTCGCATTCAAATTTAGAGTCTAAGCACGTGTGATGGATCTTCCCAGACTTGTTTCCACTTCTACATCGCTGAGAATAGCTGGTAAAGCAATGAATGCTTTTGCCTTTTTGATATCACCACATAAATTCCTTCTTTTTAGACCCATCACGGAGCTCTGATCCCGTCAACGACAAAGAACCCCCATGCTGACTGCCGACACGTCCCATGATTGCCTTTATTTTTCGGACCTCTCGTCACCGAGCAAGAGTTCCCCATCGACGCCAGAACTCCTAGGAGTAGGAATACGACAAACCCCGCGAGAGGGAGGTCTTGCCTCCTTTGAAGCAAGTAGACTGTGTAGATCTCATTACATTTACTACCAATCGCGCATACGCTACTCGGACTACTCTACTCTACTCTACTCCTCGAGCGGTCGGTCCTGCGCTACATCGCACCTCCACCGCGAACACACTCAGGACACAGGAGCAGGCTTCCAAGACATCTCCCTCCCAACCCGGCTCGCTCGTGTCATGCGCAGGGACGAGGTAGAGCCCAGACTCCGATTCGGCTATGCTACCTACCCGTTATGCTCGTCAAGATGGTATTAAGTATCCTACGGCGCCCTTCCACGTCGTGGCGCTGCCGCTTCCAGCACGTCGCCCGCCTGCGTCTGCCTTCTCTCCTCTCCTCTCCCCTCCCCTCCTCTCCCCTCCCCTCGTCCCAGCCCGAGAGATCACGCTCTGCTCTCCTCTGCACATCCTCATGCCTATCTCCGCTCCATAAATATTCTCCATCCCACCCCACCCCTCCACCTACTGCCCCCAAGGCATATGCTGCCCCGGCCGTGGAAACACCGCGATCGTCTGCAACCCGTCCAGCCCGCCCCCAATCGGCGTCTGCGCCTGCTGCTGCCACGGCACCCCCGTCGCCGTATTCATGAACTGGCTCTGCCGGAACGGGTTCGTGCCCCCCGCCCCCGTCGCCTGGGGCATCAGTCCCGCGCTCGTCGCCGGCCTGGGCGCCACGGCCGCGCCGGGACCGCCACCGCGCGCGAACGGGTTCGTGCCCGTGGGCGCCGGCTGCAGCGGCGACGCCATCTGGAACTGGCCGGGCGTCGGTTGCTGTTGCTGTTGCTGTTGCGCGGCGAAGGAGGGCGGTGCGGTGCCGGGCTTCGCGAAGGGGTTCGTGCTCTGTGCCGTGAGGGGTGTAGCGGTCGGCGGCGAGGAGAGCGGGTTCGCCATCGGATTATGCATCATCATGCTCGCGCGGAAGGGGTTCGTGACCTGTTGCTGTTGGCCGGTCGGGAAGGGCTGGAGGCCCTGCTGCTGCTGCTGCTGGGGGAAGCCCGTGGGCGTCTGGATGATGGGCGGGAGCGATGATTGGAACTGCTGCGGTTGCGGTGTGTAGCCCCCGAAGCCGACGCCGGTGAAGTTCGTCTGGAGTTGTGGCTGCGGAGGCTGTTGTGGGAGGAATGCGGGGTTGAATTGCTGGGGTTGTTGTTGGAGTTGTTGTTGTTGTTGCTGTTGTTGGTGTTGTTGCAGTTGGTGTTGTTGCAGTTGCTGGGGATCGGGATAGCCTGTGGCTTGTGGCTGTGCGAACCCGTTGTGCTGGAAGGGCTGCGGTTGCTGTGGTTGCTGTTGGAATTGTGGCGCGCCTGTGAAAGTGGGCATGTTCATCTGTTGCTGCTGCGGCGCTGCGGTCGCGAGGGGCTGCTGATTCTGCTCGATCGAGTCGAAGAAGTCGATTAAGTCCGGATCTGGCCCCTTGGCCGGCGTTGCTTGTGCCTTCGCTATGGACGCTGTTGCTGGGCGGGCGTCTGGGAATGCTTTGCCGGCCGCTGCTTTAGATGAGCTGGCGGTTGCTCCCGGTGGCGGGGTAAATGTCTTGATGCCTCCCTTCTTGTACTTCTTCGCCTCCTGCTCGGCGATGTATTGCCGCCGATTGATCTCGAAATCAGGATCGGCGAGATAGTCCTCAAGCTGCTTCCCTAGGTTGACGGGGGCGTGCTTGAGCTTTGGGACTTCTACTCTGGTTTGGTGCTCGTATGTGCGAGCTGTGCTGAGATAGCTGACTACCAAATCGGTCTGGTGGGTGAAGGTCCTGTAGATCCCCATGGCTCGCTCGGCGTCGGACTTGGACATCTCGAAGAAGTGGCCTGCAGTATATTAGTATGGGACAAATTTAGAGCCTCTCGGTCATACCTAGTATGTTTATCATTGCTTGATTGATGACGTGGAATAGAGCAAGGAGATCAAGCACCAGCATGCGGAATACCGTGATTGTGATCTCATTCTCCGGCTCAGTGTCCAAGACCTTGTGTGTGTGTTAGCAGAGTCCATATATTCGTGCCAATGCATCTCTTACATCGCATTTCAGTAACGAGCTGATCTGTAGCTGGACAGCCTCGGTCTCTCGAAGCAACCCCTTCTCGACGGTCAACTTCTCGAATCTATGCTCAGCACCCCGTACGAAATCGCATTTGCAATGCCTGTATCCCCTCGCTCGTTCTGTCAGGTAACTCGCATAATGCCGGATATTCTTGCCCTGCGTTTGCACTTGATACTGGTCAGCAACAGTACCCACTGGGCCCTCTTCAAGCCATGTTCGAATTCATGTCCGCCCGCCCGCCCATATCGTACATGTGATACATACGCTTGGGCTGCCAAACTTTGTACATACCGTCGGTGAAGCTGCTTGTGGCCAACATATTCTTGTGGTGCGCGAGGAATTCAAGGGTGACATTTGGCGACCCTTCTCGAATCATCAGATGGACGGTTATGAGGGATTTGAAGACGACCGTCCATGTCGAGTCGCGCAGTCGATTTTGCAGCGCGCGGAAGACCTCTGCGACGCCATGTTCTCCGGAGTGTGTTGCGATGAGGATGTGCTCGATATACTTGGACTTCGGAGGCGCAAGCTGAGCAGAGATCGAGTCAGTTACGGCTGTGATGTGAGAGCGCGGCGGGTTATGGATGGTTACCTTGATCTTTGTAGCACCCTTTACGGACTTCTCAAAGGAACTCGACATGTCGTCTTGCTGGCGGGGCAGGCGGAGACGATGTAATCAATCTGGCGATCGAGCGCAATCAGGAGAGCAGATCGCGAGACGGTGCGCATAGACGGCGCTGGTGTTGACGTGCACGAATGCTGTGGAAGTGTCCTTGATATATGGATATACTGACTGGTAAGGCGGAAATGAGTGTCAATGGCTGTGCGAGCTCCTCTCGACCTCTCGATCCCGGCTCCGTAGGGGTTTCGCAGGTTCGCTATCAACACATCATATGGAGATGGAAGTGTAGATGAGGGCGAGTTCGAGGATGAGATTTGAGTGTAGGTGAATGGGATGGTGTTGAGGATGGTGGATTGTGGTGTTGTTGTGTTGTTGTCGTCGTCGTCGTCGTCGTCGATGGATGGATCGACGTACCTGTGTATCTATCTCGACCGGATTATTAGTTATTACGGTGGAGACGGGAGAGCCAAGCACGCTTCGACACTTCGACAGGGTGGAGGCTCGGAATCTGAGCGGAGCGGGATCATCAGCGTCATAAAAAATGGCCTGTGGAGGATAAAATGGGTAAAATGGGTAGAATGGCCAGGCCCTGCCACGGATGAGGACGAGGTGCGGCCGCATTCTTCCGGGCATTTTCCGGGCATTTTCCGGGTAGGGAGGTCCTTTGCATTTTCAAGAACGGGGACATACAAGAGACATACAACATACATATGTACGAGATGAGCGAATATGAATACTCTAGTTGGAGACAAATTCGTTATGCTCCGTTATATATATTCACTACTATTCATATAGACATCTAAATGAACCTGGCGAAGATGACCAAGTATTTAACATCAACCAGCCCATCGACCCTCCAGAACAGCAGAAGACAAAAAGCTGCAAGTGAAGACTTCTCCACGCAGCTGTTGAAGCCAGATCTCTAATGAGATCATTAGAGTACAGAGCACCACATATGCCACCGAGTATCATCGCCCAATTCCCATCCTCATGGTCATCCTCCTCATCATCGCATCCTCATCGCATTCCCATCCTCATCCTCGTCTTCGTCGCATCCCCATCGACTGTGATCTTACCCGAACAGCCAGATCTTCCTTGTGTTCACCACAGAAAAACTTGTCCGCTCTGCCTGCCGCCAATCGTCGGCCGAGTCGAGTCGAGTCGAGTAGATGCATGAGATGATGAGCCTTCCAAGACTTTAAGGATCAGAGATGCCGTATCGCGTCCGTTCGTTAACAAGGAGGGTGTGTCGAACGCTGATTTCACGTCTCCCAACCTCGCCTTGCAAGCAAACCACTTGAGCCCTGTGAAGGGAGAGTTCGCAGGCTCAGCGAGGAGGGATCCATATCATAGAGTACACGCTAGGCTTTCATCATTCTGGGAGAGAAGAGTTAGTATTGTAGTGTTGTAAGATTGTAGTATTATAATATTGTAGTATTATAACAGTTATAATAACAGTGTTGGAGGTTTTTGGGGGTTGAGCAATCAGACGTACTGTTTAAAACTTGGAAGGATGAAGAGCGAAGGAGAGTCGACGAGATTTCTATTTGTACGTCTTCCTTGGCCTTTAGCGAAGAAGAAGGCCTTGTCCATTGGACCAATGACAGAGCTTTGATATCGAGGCTGAATATTAGTGCCTGGAGTACGAGGCATTATGTTTCAGGGCATTCTTGACGAGGCTGAAGAGGGACCCTTACTTACCCTTGTCCCTCTCACTCACGAACTTGACCTGGAGACCTCGTCCTGTCCTTCCTGTTCTCCTCCTATCCTCCTTCTATCCTCCTTATATCCTCCTTCTTCGAAATCGTCATTGTTCCTCATTTATCGCGTCTATACATATCCATATCCATATACATTGATTACTTACGACGCTCCTCACTCCTTACTCAGAGCCAGCCCAATTCCATCGGCAGTCCCCATAATCGGGGAAACACCTCGCCCATTCTCACAACCAACGCCGCAGCAGCCTCATGTTGAGCGCATCTCCTCGTTCGAGCGTCGCCACATTGACCGGAGGCAATGGCTTGCTACGAAGATCCCTCTCGACTGCTACCCGCTCTGCCTTGACCTGCCAGAGGGGCAGGGCGTTGCCCACGACAAACATCGCCAGGTCTACGTCTTATCCTCTCAGGACAATCCGCCAAGCTACCACCGATGCCTCGGAGCAGCCCTGGGTGCAACGATTCAAGGAAACGCGTACGTGGTCCCAGTTCCCATAGATCCTGTGGAATCACCAGTTAACGCCTTTCTTTGCATCTAGTGGGTCGTAAGAGAGCGTCAGCTGTCTTGTCAGAGACAGTCCGTCTTGCTGGCGTAGGGGGGCATGTTCACTTGGCCGGCTATCTTGGGAATGCACGCAATTTGAAGGGGATGATCTTCATTCCATTAGAAGGTCAGTCCCGGCTTCAATTAATCTGCATAGAGGAGGAGACTCCTGCCACATACTCGAAGTTGAAGTCTATAAGAGCAAATAGTGCTGTAGAGGTTTATGGTGTTGTGCAAGAGAAAAGGTCCAAACCAGCAAAGTCTGGTGAGCCCCAGCCGCCCAAGGAATATGAGCTCCTGCTCAAAGAAATCGAATGTGTCAATGAATTTCCAACGGACATCTTGGTGGGAGAAAACGTCAAATATGGACCCGAACAGCGGCATCTGCAGATTCGATTCGATGAAGGTCTTAGGAAGAGGTTGACATTCAGAAGTGAGGTTATATCGTTCATCCGTCAAAATCTTCGTAGTTTCCATGAAATTGAGACGCCAATACTCTTCAAGTCTACCCCTGAAGGCGCCAGGGAGTTCCTCGTTCCAACTCGGACACCGGGTCTTGCATATGCATTGCCTCAGAGTCCGCAGCAGTACAAGCAGATACTCATGGCTAGCGGGATCCGACGATATTTCCAGATTGCCCACTGCTTCAGAGACGAGGACCTGCGTGCTGATCGCCAGCCGGAATTTTCACAGGCATGCTGTCCGTCCTACCGTTATAGTGTTATTGACTGACCTCTCGCAGCTCGATATTGAAATGGCTTTCGCAAATGGTAAAACTGTGATGAGGAGGATGGAGAGGTTGATTACAGAGTTATGGCGTTGGCGATCAAAACATTGGCCAGGATCTAGCCCAGAGCTACGAAAACCATTTCTGCGGATGACATACGACGAGGCGATGGAGAAGCACGGAGTCGATAAGCCAGACCTTCGCATAAAGGACTTGGTACGTCTATTTTTTTTTAAGATGCGCAACGACTAATTCTCTCAGATCCATCGAGTGGAGCATATCACTCCTCCGGCTCTGAAAGGCATGATAACATCGCTTGAAGACCCCATCATCGAAGCGTTCAAGATCAGCCTAAACTGCAGCCCAGACGAGGTCCGCGCCTTCGTCTCTGATGTCATGGACTCTCCAGATATGCGTCCCTTCCACGCGAACCCTGACGGCGGACCGGGTGTCTTAATCTACGATCCAACCAAGCCCCTCGAGGGTCTCGAGGCCTTCGGTCACGAAGGCGTCGAATCACTGAAAACTCTTTACTCTGAGGCTGCAGCCGCCAAGGCGGCCAAGGCGGCTGCCAAAGAGTCAGCTAAAGAAAGGACAGCCGAGCAGGCCAAATCGACAGAAAAGCCAGTCAAAAAGGCAGCTAAGAAAAACGACAGTAAGAAGACGGAAAACTTAGAAAATGCAGCCCAGACGCAGGGCCAAACCCCAGAAATCGAGCAACCCGCCGCCGTCGACGAGGCAACCAACAATCCAGCAATTGAGGAGATCGCCGCCCCAATCGACCCCTTCCAGCCAGGCGACCTGATCATCCTGCAAGCGCGCCCCCGCGCCCCGCTCTCGGGCGGCTCCACCGCCCTCGGCCGCCTGCGCACACAGCTGCACCGGGCGGCCGTGGCAGGCGGCCACATCGACGCGGACGCCTCGTTTGAGTTCCTCTGGGTGACGGACTTCCCGCTCTTCACGCCGTCGAACGACGTGGATCCGGGACAGGGCGGGCTGGCGGGTTTCTCGGCGACGCACCACCCGTTCACGAGCCCCAAGACGGCGGCGGACGTGGATGCGCTGATGCGCGGGGAGCCGCTGGCGGCGAAGGCGGACCATTATGATTTGGTTGTCAATGGGGTGGAGCTCGGGGGCGGGTCGACGCGGATTCATAGCGCGGAGATGCAGGAGTGGGTGATGCGGGAGGTGTTGAGGATGCCGGAGGAGAGGATCGAGGACTTTAGACACCTGCTGGAGGCGCTGAGGGCGGGGTGTCCGCCGCATGCGGGGATTGCGCTGGGGTTGGATAGGCTGGTGGCGGTGATGACGGGGTGTGAGAGTATTAGGGACGTGGTTGCGTTCCCGAAGAATAATCGCGGGGAGGATATGTTGGTGGGGAGTCCGACGCGGATGACGGAAAGTCAGCAGAAGACGTATCATTTGAGGGTGGTGGACGGGAAGAGGGGAGAGAAGGGAGAGAAGGTGGAAAAGGAGGAGGAGGAATCGAAAGCATAGAAATGCCCTGGAAAGACTGTAAGCATACTGTACGAATACCTCATTGTAAGATATCTCCCGCTTCGGATGGACGCGGTCGGCGTTTTAGACGGAATATATGATTTCCATTTCCTCTCATTCAGATATTCTCACTCGTCGCATGCCTGCACTATCTGAAGATATATTCTGCTATTCTCCACGTGCCGGACGCTGCTTTTGCACCGCCGCGTTTAAAACGGGTAGAGACGCCACAGGTAGCATATTGCCGAGGAATAAAGGACATGATCGGTCGTCGACATGTCTTTTATTCATCTGCTCATAATAATTTCACGTGATCACTCCCCAACACCAGCCAATGCAATTCCCACTCCCACTCTCCCCTATGTCGCCTTCCTCCCCCCCCCCCCCCTCCATCTCACCCCATCTTCCCCCCACACAAGACCAACCCCGGACGC
>Ga0123337_10001580_pt1 | contig 28721 bp, 35 predicted proteins | sample frozenSSSSmetaG_FD_89792 | JGI IMG/M metagenome (GOLD analysis project Ga0123337, IMG submission 89792) | Glacier valley bacterial and archeal communities from Borup Fiord, Nunavut, Canada, to study Microbial Dark Matter (Phase II) -... | ecosystem: Environmental > Aquatic > Freshwater > Ice >...
AAGTATTAGATTAGATCACGGTGCCTCGCGTTCATGAAATGTGAAAGCGGCGGTGGGAAAATAGGTGCACGAGCCTCATGGTACCTCGAGGGGGGCAAATACTAAATGCCACCCACTGTACATGTCTTCCGCCGTCCCTTTGCCAAGTCGCTCTGGCCCTTAATAAATAGCTAGGTACCATTACTGTATGACGGTACGATGTATCCGTCTTTCTCACACACTCTCTCTCATCTCGCTCTCTCATCTCTCTCTCAAGCATCTCGACAATAAAACTAGTAATGCGCTGCGACATGCTGCTCCCCGCCCGTCGCTACAGGACTATAAACAGTACCTAGTCAATAATCTTCATTGTCGACATGATGCGGTTACGAGTATGTAACTCTACATACGGAGCACGTAGAAGTACGAAGAAGTGGACAACGAGAACGAACGTTGATCCTCGCTCTCACAACGACTTATGAGGTATGTACGCCGTATCATATGCATTCCAAGATCCAGGAAAGGAGCTCTCTGCCATGGCACCCTATTCTGCCGAGATATTCGATATATAAGCCTCGAGGTACCTCACCCTGAGTAAGTAAGCAAAAGGTAGGTTTAAACGTCAGGTAGGTCATCTGTTTCCGCCGTTCATTGTCCTTGTCAATATTGTACTTGTATGCATTGTACAATACAGGTTAAACACGGGCATCATGATCCTCTCGAACTTCATCGTTGGTGGACTGGCAGCAGCAGGCTTCACAGCTGCGCTTCCACAGAGGTATGTGCGGTACAATATACTACAGGCGGCGAGATAGAAGGAGGTTCATTCGCTGAGTCTCTGGTTTAGTAATGAACCGGTCTCAGAGCGAAATACTCGCCCTTTGGCCTTCGACTTTGGTTCAGCAACCGTTCGAGGCGTGAATATCGGGGGCTGGCTTGTCCTTGAGCCTTGGATTACACCAAGCATCTTCGACAATCTCGATCCAGCTCTGGGCATCGTCGACGAATACACACTGACGGAGAAGCTTGGCTCAGAGCGTGCTCTGCAAATCTTGCGCCCGCATTGGGATTCCTGGTGCACCTTTGCTGATTTCCAAAAGATCGCCAGTGCCGGATTCAATAGTGTTCGGATACCTATTGGTTATTGGGCATATGCCAACTTCGGCGAACCATATACAGGTGGGGCGGCGCCCTATATCGATGCTGCCATTGAATGGGCCAGAGCTTTAGGACTCAAGATTTGGATTGATCTGCATGGCGCCTCAAGGAGTCAGAAATCATATAATATTGTATTTGACGACTCCCGTCCTGGCTTCCCAGTCAGCCGGCCAGGGCACCTACACCTAGGCACCTACACCTACTTCTGTGGTCCATCCGCGGCAAGGGTATATTCTGTCATCTGATCTGTCATCTGATCGGGGCAGGTTACTCCGGGAATATGGGCGGGCGAGACGACTCCCGACGCGAGTAGTTTGACGACTCCTGTTGTGGCTCCCCGGCCAGCCGGCCAGCACTTCTGGTCCATCATCGTAGATCGTATCGTTATCATATCTGCATCTGCATCTGCATCCTTGATGGTCTAGTACAGCATGGGCAGGCGACGTGACGTCCCAAACCAGATGGCATGTGATTCCTTCCACATCGACCCACCTAATTTTTATTTTAGTTTGTGTCTTTTGTTTTGGCGGCAATCTTTGGAACATGCTGGTGGATGGCCACCCATGATACACGTTTCGCATTACACTATACCATTGGACTATGCTATGGGCTTTATATAATATGACATGTACGAGACCCATTTGGGCATGTCATGGATGAAAAAAAAAATGGATAAATGAAATCAAAATTTTCTCTATATTATGGTATCTATGCAGACGTAGACGAAAGGTTTTATAATTCCAGAACAAAGCGAAGTCCGTAAGGCTATAAAGTATGTGGTTGAGATATATGTCCTGATCGGATCTATAAATACAATATATACGAATATACAATGAGGTGAAATATGCACCGTTATACAATATATCTTGTCCATAACCCATGGAGTTGCGCAAGATTAAACAGAACCGTGCCTACCCTCACTCACCCTCCCCGACCTCATGCTGCCTCCTCGGCAGCACCAACCCCTGATTTCCCCTAACCTCAACCCTATGCTGCCTCCCTCCAAACAAATATTTCACTTCTAGGACCTTCCTCTCTAACGGACTCGGGTCCCAGAACCCAATCAACCGGCTTTTATCCAGCCCTCGCGCCAGACTCAGCTGCCCATCATCCACTAGCGCCGCGAGCGCTACATTCACGTCTGCCACCGCACCGTCTTTCCAGCTCCCAGGCTTAGCGCCTCGGACGCCGTAGAAAGCAGATAGGATCACCAGTCCGCCGGCCTCACGCTCTCGCTCTTGCCGGTATGCGACCGAGGGGTACATGAGCACGACCGCCTGTGCGGCCTCCTTTCGTCGCTCAGCGATGGTGCTGCGCAGCTTCGCGCGTTGCGACTTGATGAGGCGTTTTCGCCTGTGGCGCTGCGCGGGGCGGCACACGACGAATTCAAGCGTTGCGTAAAGCGCCCAGGGCACACCGACCGCACAGAGGATCGCGGTTGTGGTAGTCTGCTCGAGCGGGATGAGGGCGATGGGCACGCTGATGTTCTGGCCAAGACGCGACCAGGAGAGCGAGCAGTATAGGCCCATGATCTGGTTAATGCCAACGCCAAGGCCGAGCGTGGAGAAGGTGCCTACGCGACGCTTGCCAGTCATGGAGACGTCGAGGATGGCGGGAAGGCCGAGGGAGCCGGCGAGTTCAAGGCGAAGACCACGGGATTTGCGAAGGACGGGGGGAGAGGAGGAAAGCGCGGCACCAGAGTTCAAAATGCGTGAGCGCACGGGGGGTTCGTCGTAGCGGGTGAAAAGATCTATGGAGTGGGAGACCTCGAGGTGCACCTGTCCGGGGCTGGCGACCAGGGCGGCGTTGGTGGTGGGTCCTGGGATGCCGCCTCCGGGGGCGAGCTCGAATGGGTCGGCGTCTGGGTCATCCTCATTGAGGGAACGTTCCTGAGGCATCCAGATTGCTCCAAGTTTCATGATTGGAGAGGCACGACCGCTGGCGAACCAGCGGGCCAAGAAGGCGGGGTTGGGATGGTCAACGCCGTGGAGTAAGGGGCCGATGAAGGAGGGCCATAGCCACTCGCCGGATCTCCACATCAGGTAGCATTGGGGACGTGAACGGAGGCCTAGCCCACGGGTAATGTTCACCTCCACCTCGGGCGGCTTTAGCATAGGGAAGTCTTTGACGATTGTCGCGACGTGGAGGTAGAAGGGCCTGGTATCTGATACGAAGGACATTGCCTTTCCGAGGCCGAATGTGATGAATGCCGGATGGGGAAGCATTGCGGCTTCGATTTCTAGATCTATGCCTTGGAGCCGGGATGCAATGGAGTTGCTCGCACCTGTGTCTACTTGTTCAGGGAAGCTGTGCTGTAATTTTGCCCCTATTGTGATCTGCTCAGTGGTCATACTGTAGGAGCGGTCATAAAATGCATCCCGCTCTGAAACAGTAAAGTTTTCATCTAGCTGACCAGATACACCACCAGAGATCGTCAGTTTGGGAACGGATGGGCCAAGTGCGTTGACCCAGCTGTCACCGGATTCGATTTCCTCATCATAATCCAGATAGACTTCGCGATTCTGGAGTAGTTGCTTTGCCGAAGGTATTTGAGCCTCCAGAAGACGTCCCAGACTAGGCATTGGAAGAGTAAATGAGGATTGGATCCCAACTTCCTGTAGACAGAGCCGATCACTGGGTATCATGCGTTTGTGGTTGCCGTCAACACTAACGATTCTGACTTGGTTGACAAAATTACCTCTTGCATTGACACCAATATTGAGCATAGTATTGTGCTGAACCAGCGCCTCAATCGCGCGGCGCTCTCTGCCATACATAACCCCGAGAAACCATTTCTTGAACTCCTTCGGGTTCATAACTTTGACGGAAGATATCTGTCTCTCTGATTCGCCGCCAGGTCCCATAGCACCGCCCTGCCTGTATTCATTTTGGACTCCTTCCTCTCCTTCTAGATCATAAATGACTCGCTTTCTGGGCTCTATCAGTGTCTCGTATGCTCGTCGTAGTCTCGTAAAATGCATCTCAGCAGCATCTTTGAGATAGGGAGGTTGTTTGTCGGGATGAAATGCAAGAGACAACCTGTGATAGGCAGCCCGTATTTGCGCCTCAGTTGGGGCTGGATCTCTCGGGAGACCGAGCAGAGTGTAGTAGTCGGCGCTCTCATCGTCATTGGTGCGCAAGAGCCGGTTAACCTCAGCGTCGGTCAAGTCGTCAGTTTCATCCTCCTCAAACCCAGCCGAAGGGGGGGGGGAGCTTGATATCTCCGGTGCCGGCTCCAAGATGTCGTTCTCATCCTCCTCGCCGAACTCAAACTCCTGTCTTGACGCGGCGAACTGTTCATTCAAACTGTACCGTGAGTGCTCCGTGCGTAAGTCGTGTGGTAGCAAATGTGCATTGCGTCCCCTGTAGCTGTTCCGGCCATCGTTCTGTCCTGACCTGGCGTTGGGACCACCTGGGGATTGCTGGTTCTGATTCCTCGCATTTGTCGAATTCATGGAGGAAGCGGGTTGAGGCCGTAGATCTCTGCCCCCTCCATCTCCATCTCTATGCGGACTATCTGCCATGCCCGAATGTCGACAAAGCCATTGACAGCCAGTACTCGATGAGGTGATTCGATGATTATATTAGAACGGAAGTAATGTTTGAGCTGAGTTCGGAGCTTCGTGAAGACGTGTGAAGACGTGAAGACGTGAAGATGTGAAGATGTGAAGATGTGAAGATGTGAAGATGTGAAGATGTGAAGACGTGAATACGACAGTGAGTGATAGTGATAAATTGCGACGAGGCTGTTCGTTCAGCCACCTTTTTGTCGCAGCCTCCCCCGACGTTGCAGTGCCACCAACCTCCATCATCGTCATGACGCTAGCTAGCGGCCGCCATCACCGCCTGACAATGAACCGAGGAGAGAGAGGACTCAGACGCAATAAGCGCTATGCGCTATACGCTATACTCTATACGCTATGCGCTATGCGCTATACGCTATACTCTATACGCTATACGATATACGATATACGCTATACATAATACATAGTACACAGTTTCAACATATTCATACTGGGATCGGTCCATTGGAGCATCTACACTCCAATCTCACTTATAATCGTATTTATTCCTTTCAAGTATTCAGCAAATGAATTGCGATCCTTGTCTGAGTTTCTCGATTCTCAATCACGTTTCCAAGTTCGAGACGGCTGGAGCGGCCGCCCTTCGCCCCTCCACGGTCCACCGACTCCACCCCCTCGCCCTCGCCCTCGCCCTCGCCCTCGCCCTTCATCCGTGAAGCATGTCGTCGTCCATCGCGTATGCCACGCCAGATAGTAATATCAGCAATGTCGATGAGCTGATTGTCCCAGTTCCAAAGGCGCCACAGGCCTGTCTGTCTTGTCGTAGACAGAAGCGCAGATGTGACAAAAAGATACCTGCATGCTCTCTGTGCGAACGCATGAGCAGGCCCTGCGACTACTCAGATGCATCTCCAGCGCCAACGGCCGAGGACTTCAACGCCCTCCGCCAGAAGCTTATCGAGCTCGAAGGGCGATTACTGGGCAGCACTGGAAATGGAAATGGAAATGGAAATGCTAATGCGATGAACCATGGCCCGGCCTACCAGCCTACATCAAGTGGCTCTCTCTCGGCGTCAACCGGGAGTGTCCACCATTCCCCTATTCCGGCATACGTGCTTGGGCCGTCATATCAGCAAGTCCAGAACAGATTTCCCGTCATCGCTTTCTTGGACGGCGAGAGTTTCATGCATGGCCGAGTAGAGGTTCCTAGCCCACATATTGAAATACCTTTAGTGAGTTGCCATACCTCCTTTTACCTGATCTGACTAGGTAGCGTAATTCGCGCTGCACAGAATTGTACTATGCTTTGTTTCTTTCACAAACTTCTGATACGAGACCTTCTTTTTCCGAATTTCTCTTAGTGATGGAGAATTAGTCATGATTTGCCATCCCGGAAATGATTCGTCGATACGTCAAACATAGCTTGACTGACCTCAGTACAGGAAGTCTTAGAAATCTTGGGCGATGGCTCCGCTGTACAGGCTGTTATCAGTGACTATTTTGAAACAATCCACACTTGGATGCCCATTGTGTCCAAAAAGCGCCTGACGAGAAACATGCTCAATCCTATGTGGGAAGCAGGACCAGATCTTGCTCTTCTATTTCTGTGCATGAAACTCATGATTTCACGACCACAAGAGGGTTTGGACAATATGTATAATCCCATATATGCTGCTGCCAAACGTTTCATTGCTCTGATGGAAGCAGGGGGCATGGTATCGCTCATGATGCTCCAAACATACATCCTCGTGGCTCTGTACGAGATGGGACAGTCCATATATCCAGCAGCATGGATGACAGTCGGTTCTAGTGTTAGGTATGGCCAGCTACTGGGCGTCCATGATCCAGAACGGGCACCACAGCTCCTCATTCAAGCAGTAAATAAGCTCCAGCCACATAATATATTCAAAACTAACGTAATGCTAGAGTACATGGACTGAAATGGAAGAGAGAAGGCGCTCTTGGTGGGGTGTTGTTATTATTGACAGGTATTTAATGCACATCTGTGATTACTTAGATGATCTCTAATGCTATTCATCCAGACTCGTTGCCCTTGGCAGTGTTGGGAGATTTTTGTCTTGCGAAGATCCTGATGATGCTACTCCTTTGCCATTGTCTACATCAGCTTGGGTAGATTCTCTGATTCTGTCTGATTGCACTCTAAACTGACTTCGACTAGGATGAAGGACAGATCGCTCTACAGACTACCTTAAGCATATCGTCGGGTATCTCTGACCCTGCATGTCCATTTGCTCGGCTGTGTCAAGCTGCAAATCTGTTGGGTAAGGTCCTCCGCCACCATCGCCAAAAAGACGTACAAGAGACCGAACTCTTTCGGCAGGCTTCAGCTCTTTATCTTGAGCTTTCCGACCTTGCTCGTATATTGGTTCACGAAGCTGCAAATTCGCAGGACTATCTGGCACTGTCTACATCAATGTCGGTCTGCTTTAGTGCCTTGTGCACTTTATGTGATCCGTACGCCTGCCACGGTCTACGGGAACAGAGCAACAGTCCAGAAGAGACTACTATGCAGATCCAGGCCATCGAAGGACTGAAGGCTGTCGCAGACAACATCAGAGATTTTTCCGGGCAGGTCATTTTACAGACACCGCATAGTCTCGATATTGATCGAGTCAGCCCTTTCGTAATGGATTCTCTGTACGCTGCGGCAGCAAATTTCGCGTGGGATGTCAGAGAAAGTGGCAATGAGAATTCTCAAGAATCCCTTGACAATATCCGACAATGTTTGCGGAGATTCGGTGGGAGATGGAGGTCTCCTCAGGAATACCTACGAATACTCGAAGCACAAGAGTTTACATATGCTGTTGGTAGTGGTTAGGCTATTCACGGCTGGAGGAAAGATATTCATATCCATCGATCACCGCATTGTATATGTGTCCTATTGGCACCACTCAGCAACACGAAGAATAGTGTTCAAGGACTTTGGCGCGAAAGTCCATTGGAGCAAGGCCTTTCGTTACGCTACTTTGAAATGTCGAAAGAGAGAAGGGGGGGGGGGGGACATTTAACAAAATGAGTCCTCTTATTTTGTCGAAGACGTCAGACAATCGAGACAGCCGCATAACTTAGCGGCTCCGAGGAGACACATACCAGATTTATGCAGCTAACGTAAGTCTTATCAGGCCCTGGCCTCGCGCCGTGAACCTTGTGATGACGGAACTCGATTTCTGTTGCCAAAAAAGGAAGAGCGGCGCCAACGGTTTTCTCCACAGTAGGACTCTATCGTTCTTCCTAGAACCAAACAAATCTCTAATATTTTGACACAAATAATCGCCTTGTGAATCGCGAGTGCGTGTCGGAGTACGTCGATCACAATGCACAGCCATATCGGTGTGGCCAACATGCTCCGTAAGGATTTTGCTTTTATACTTCAATATTGGTGATTTCTGCGTATGGTGTCCAATCAGCTAACATTTTCTAGTGGAATAGCCAAAGAGCAAATCCCGGTTATCCCAACGAGTATATTTGAATACAATCCCCAGCAGTCTCTGCAGGATATTAGCCTTGTTTGCGTTGCGATGCACAACGATATTTCAAATACTTCAATAAATATGCACATCATCGGCCTCCGATTCCCTTTGAGATCGCTTAATCTGTGCTTGCAGAAGCCGTAATTCTATCCCCAATAAAGCTTATTCGCCGTTCTAGGAGACTTATTGTCTGGAACGAGTGCCAGACTGCTGGTTCGTAATGTACCCCTGTCTATCTTCTCCAAAAGAGTCATTTTTTCTTTTTTGGAACAAGCTTGTTCTTCTCCTGGTTTAAGATTACCAAAAATCAGGGACAAACTCTTCATCCTTTCGGACTATTTCCACGCTTTTCTCTTGAATAAGCAATGGCGCACAGCGCTGCAGCTTCCCGACAAGAATGAATCAGCTTCTTGTATTACCTATGCGGTCTGCCTCTTTTGTGTATCCCCGAGCCACAATTCCTCTTAATCCTGTCCAGCGCATTTACTTTTCGATATCTAACGACCCTTATGAGCTAGCCAATCCTGATTGTGCTGCAAGAGAAAATGCTGGCTCAGTTCACGTTGTCCCATGGAGGCCATGCGATAATACCCAGAAATGTGGACTCACACAGGATACAGAAGCTGAAAGAACTTCCATTCGTGCACAATGCCCCTATTTAATGGAGCATTTGGACAGGACCAAGCCTCTTCAAGTGCACTAGAAGCTGTATTTTCTTCATGTTGTAGTTACACAAATGTAAATCTAATACATGGCAACCACAGTTCACGACAGCATTATCCATTGCAGAAAGATGACAGGCTCTCTTTGGAGTTGATAGTGCTCATTGTGACATGCCGTTCAAAAGATGGCTTGTGCTTCTCCAGGTACCCTCATGATATCCAGATCCATATTCTTACTCTCTATCAATATTGCTGGGTGCCTCATTATTGTTATCACTTAGCTCAATACCCGCTTGCTTGATAAAGTACTAGATTCCTCATATTGACTGTCGATGGCGATTATTTCCAAAACAATATCTTAATACAGCTACTACTTTGGCCCCGTCAAGTTTTATGCTGTGATTATCTCAAGCTGTTCAAGCATCTCCCATTTGTAGGACTGCTGTTGACAATTACAATGTCGTTCCAGAAGACTGGACTGCGAATCAAGCAACTTATATCCGTAAAGAAAAGCAAAGAAGATCAAGGTGCCTCAGAAATCCAGAAAACGTGCCTTGAGCGGGACCACCAAAGACCTCATTCATGGACGTCGCAGAAAACGAAATTCGCAGCTGAAGCATGTTTAATACCCGTTCTGGCACCTCGAATAGAGCCTCCTCCGGCTCCAAGCCTCAAAGCAGCGCATTCGTCTGCGAGTTCTTTGTGCAGTTGTGACTGCGACTCCAATAATGTCTCAATGCCACATTCTTTGTCAATAACAACATCGCCACAGTCTACGCCAAATGCAGCATCAATTGGAAAAGATACCAGAAGTTGGAATTTGTCGTTTTCGGATATTCTGTCAGAGCCGGCATCATTATTGATATCCAACGCGCAAATCGCAGAATCAGACTCAACTCTCAATCTCTTTGAAGCACTTTCCATGGATCCCAGCGATGGTCATAAGATACCCACACAGGAGCCATTAAATATGGAATCAATTCCATCGAAGCAGTGGTCCGATAACGTCGAACAGCTCATTCGTGAAACAGATGAAGCGTTTAAGGCAGTCGACTTTGCTATCACTGATGCGAAGGAGGCCATTCGGGATTGGAACGTCAAAGACCATAACACATCAGTGACAAGAGACACTGCTAAATCTATTCCGAGGAAGCAGATTAAAGTGCCGATAACGAGACATGCCTCCATATCTAAGCCGAAACGGAAGAAATCCAGCAAGGCGAAAGCGAAATCCTCAAAAAACCGGAAACTGGCTTTGCAGACACATGGGCCATCCACTACGCATAGCCCACGATGGACGCTCACGGAAGTGACCGCTAATATGGCTGAGTTATTTGGTGGAAGGATTTTTGGTCGTTTGGAGGCTGATGAAATGCTGAAGCCCGATGGGCACAGTCGATATGCCGACGAGAACCCTCAGGATTCTAATGCAAAGCAATCGTTTGAAACTGCTTCGAGCGGCTCAACAGACGAAGTGCTAACTTCTGCGGAGCCGTTCTATCTAGACGATCTCCCGTCTCGGCTTGGAAATACTCGTATCATCTCAGATAATACCGAAGAGTTCATCTCGCCGAGACCGCCACCACCACCTCCTATTCCGAATAACAATGACCGACACAGAATAGAGCGGGTCAACATGGATCCAATCGTCAAAATTAACCTCCTGCCATCACTTTCGAGATCACCTCCATCAGACCAAAACGATCCACTGCAGTTTGGAAAGCTGAAATTCCCAGCGCCGCCTCAGCGCTCGCCACGTTCCCGCTCAGCTACACGTGCGACTAATCTCGCAACTATTCCCGAGGTTTCGCCCGTTACTCCAAACAAAGAAAGCCCTTTAAGAAGTGCCATTTCATCTGGGACAGTGTCACAACACAGTGTAGCAAGTCCTGGCAGTGAAAGAAGGGGCGCCACAGCGTTATTGAACACAGCCATACAACGAGGCTTCCAGAGGAAATCGCAGAAACAATCAGAAGCCGAAAATGCACAGTTGCTGGAATCAACGCCATATTCTATGACTTCTCCGTTGTTCAAACATGGCTCAATACGTCTCAATAAGCTAAATAAGGCTGAGAAGTCTGATTTTGTTTATTCTGAGTCTGGTACTCCGATAAAAGTTGGCACGTTGCGGAGGAATCTTGAGGATGAACAGGCAGGCGCGTTAAACTGGACGGCGTTCCAGATGGCGATTTCTGGTGGTGCAGGAGACTTCTTGATGGGCGGTGAAGATGTCGAGTCTAGCTTCAAGATGATGCAGGACATGGAAGATGAGATAAATGACATTTTGGAATGGTGGGATAGTTTTGGGTTTTCTGATAAGAATAAGGGGTGTGGAAAGATCGTGCGAGAGGAGACGAAGCAGAGGCAGCCAGAGAAGAAGGTCTTGACTAGATTGAAAAGGGAGCATATTGCGGAGTTACCTGCTGCTATGAATATAGGAAAGGCAAAAGAACTCGGAGTGAGCACTCCACGGTCTCTCGGCACAATAGAAGCGAAGCCAAGACCAGAATCTGGATATGAGAGTGACTACAGCCTTCCAGATAGCCCGATGGACGAGATTAGTCCGGAGCAAACAGACAACGGAGGATCGGCTGTGCTGATGGGATTTAATCTTGGTCACGACTTGCCGGACTTCTTGAAATGGGAAGCAGAGCATGTGGAAGGATTGATGAGCACGCAAGATTTGAAAGGAGACACATAGTTAATGTACCCTAGATCGGAGTTTATCTCAATTTTCAAGTAATTGATAATATAATAGACGTCTGATAGCAAATGCAAATGCAAATGCAATATAATTCTCTTTCCATTAAATGTTAAATTGGTAGCATCTGCAGGACGCTTCAGTACCTATCTGTTCTTTCTTCCCATCAAAGCTCCGACTTACGCTTGGCACTCCGCCAGCCTTGCAAGTGAATTCCCGCGAGCTCGGACCATCATACCTCAACTTCAACTTCACCAAACACCAAGGCTGCACAAAATCTCCATTCTCGCCACTATTCAACTCCAACATACACCCATCTCGTACCATCTCACGCACCATTCATCCATCCATCACAAACCTGCCAGCATGGCCGACATCATGGACGTTGACTCTACTCCCATCTCTCACGATGCCGGCGCCGCAGCCATGCAGACCCTCACCAACGCGACGGCCGTGCGCTCGATCGAAGGGTGGATCATCATCGTCACGAATGTGCATGAGGAGGCTAGCGAGGAGGACCTGACGGATAAGTTTGCCGATTTTGGGGAGATCAAGAACTTGCATTTGAATTTGGATCGGAGAACGGGATATGTTAAGGTATGCTGTGCTGTCTCTACCATCCTGCTGGGACGTGAAATGTGATATGAGCTCAACGGAAGGCTGTTGATGGCGCGGAGTTGAGATGATAAGAGAGGGAAATAAAGAGGGATAGGCTGACCGTGACAGGGATACGCGCTCATCGAATATCCGACTCTCGATGAGGCACGCGCCGCGATTGATGGCGCGAATGGCACGAAGCTCTTGGATCAGACTATCACCGTTGATTTTGTGTTTGTACGCCCGCCGCCAAAGAAGGGAGGAAGAGCACCAGCTGCGAAGGGAAGAGCGAGATCAAGATCCAGGAGTCCGGAGAGGGCTGGTGCTGTGGAGGAGGATGTGGAGTGAGCGGCCAGTGGTGGATTATAAAGCTTTGGCTATGATATCATGGGCGGTCCTGAAGAAGAAGTGTCGATATCCAGGACTCAAGTGCGGTGGACTGCGTCAGCTCAGAGGAACAGGTGGCTTGGTACGAATCTTGATGGCTGGGAAGGAAAAGTTAGAGCCGATGTGTCCACGTTGACATGTCGGCGTATGCAGCGTGCAAAGAATGGTATGTCTATAATTGCACGGATGATCATTGGAACTTGCTGATGAATAAGTTAGAAACTGGGCTCTACATGGACATTCTAAAGTGTAGTGTCTTCTATCCAACGGTGCTAGGTATGTATTATTTTGCATGGCCAACGATGTAATTCGATGACATATAAAGCTTCGCATGTGAAGATATAGCGCAGGATCTCAAGCAGGGCATCACTTTGTTCCTTCGTAAACAGACTTATGAATATGAGCACAGTGGAAGGGACCTTTTGTGAGAAGGAGGTTCCAATACGTTCTATTTTCGCAGCTCAGTTGGGTCATATCTGAATGAATCTACAAAGTAAATGCCGTCCGGTCGGATATTGAAGAGTGGCTTCTTAAGTTTAAATATTCAAGGGCGAGCGGCTATTATTTACTAAGATGATAAGATGTATTAAAAAATAATGGTGAGTCTCCAAGTTTAAATCTTTGATATTTAAATTTTAATGGTAAATTTCCATGGCCCGACGATTACTGCGTACCTCATGGTCCTGGAGTATTTCCGATAAGCGATCTTGAAGATTTGCTTGGCATCGTTATCGTGTAGCCTGGTCAGCCACCCCACCAAGCCGAACGGCCATGAACTGTAGCAGAACATCCCTTCACGTTCATCCTCTCTTTCTACCAGCAAACATACATAGTTATTTAATAATTCCATCTTTTGGACTTGGAAACTCCCCGAGCCACATTCCCACAAGCTTCATTTCAGCAAGATGGATATTTTACCTGATGAGATCATTGTGGCCATTTTTTCGTGTAAGTGAAGCTTACCCGCCGCATTGGCCTCACTGGTAATGGGGCGCTATTAGTCTTTGAGCCATCTGAGATCACTACATTACAGCTCGTCTGCCACAGATTCCTAGACATCGGGCGTGATGATAATCTCTGGCGTAATGAATGTTTCGAAAACTCAAAATTCCTAGAAAATCTGCGACGAAGGAATCGCACCAAGCTCATCCCACCTGCTCCAGTTGGAGAGCCTCGTTTCATTGATCTGCAACAGGCTCTTGCGGAAGATCAGCATGGGAAGCCCTCCAAGAAAGCAAGGAGGAGCTACGACCGGCGAGATGCTGAGCACAGGGCGAAGGAGAAAATGCGCGTGATGGCCAACTGGGACCCATCATATCTTTCTGAGAAGGTTGACTGGTATGCTGAGTTTATCCACCGCACAGCACCTATCTCAATCAGCTGGTTTCAACAGCCCCAATGCCAGAGACGAGAAGGCCGAGGGCAAGCGCCGTTAGAGGTACGTGGTATCTCTGCATTTTATCCTTCTGGTAATGCCGATGCAACGTTCGCCGTCGCCCCAGTAGAAAATGGCTCTGTATGCGTCTGGGACGTCAGCGGCACGACAGCAAAGAAAGGAAAAATAATTGGGCAAAGTGCGGAAGGATCTTTGAACGATCTTGGACTAAAAAATATTGCCATTGGAGATGGTATCAGCTGTGTCGACAGTGAAAGAAACAAAGCCTACATTGCTGTTCAGAATGGCAAGCACCTCGTGTTCGAAGGAGTTTTCTTCCAAGCTAATTGTATGTAGACTTGATTGAAGTAGACCTACAGACTCTCCAGAGCGTAAGTCACACATCCTACTCATCACCGATTTCTGCCCTGTCAGAAGCTGGCAAAGGTCCTGTCACCGTGGGAACCAGCGGTAAACTATACGTTTATGACCCTCGAAGTCACCACATCAGGTCTAGGGAGCATCCCGAGCTTTCCCGAGTCGAAAGTCAAGGCGAGGCTGCAGAGTTTCTTATTGCTCCGGAATCCCAAATCGACCGCCGTATACGAGATGCCGTGCCTTATCCGGTTCCATTATCAATCATTCATTTGCCGGGTTCCATGGATAATTGGAGCGACAGTAATGATATCTATGTCGCCGGGCGGTTTCCAAGTATTATAAACTATGACCGAAGATTCTATGGGCGTCCACGAAGCATCATCCACTCAGGAGCAAGCCTTTCTTGGTTGACACATATTCCATATCCATTCTCGGAGCAGGCGACTGCTAGCAGGCGCCGCGCTGAATTGTCGATGGACGAAGTGCGATCAACAAAGTCTGCTGCAGGAGATACACTCGTAGCATGCGGTGCATATGGAAGCAAAGGCTCGTTGGAGCTTTATGGGCTTTCTTCACCGTCTGATCTCTCGAATCCCCCCGGTGACTCACCTGCTGGTCGGATTCTACAGTCTTGCATTAAGAATCGGCAGACTTCGTCGAGCTCTATGTTGCTGTCTGTGGCTCCTCATGGGTCCCGCCTCGTGTTCTCAGATGGGAATGGCAATGTGAAGTGGGTCGAGCGTGATGGGTTCACGGAAGTGCGACATTGGAACATTCAACATGGTTCTGTCGATGTTCCAGGTCCCAGAGGTATCTTCGGCACCCTTGGCGATTCCTACTACATGGATCCTGCAGTAGGAGATATTGCGAGAAGGATTTTGCCCACAAGACGGCATGGAAGCCCACCATTGGTCAATGTTGATGACCTACTCTTGTGGACTGGTGAGAAGATCGGGATGCTCAGCTTCTCAGGTAAGCCTGGGTTTGCTGCAGCGAACTTCGACGAAACAGCCGAATCACTGGAGGAAAGCCACCAGGAAAAGGCCGAGAGAACTTACGGAGAAGGGATGCGTCATGCTCTACGAGTCCAGGCGGACGAAGTGAGACTTATGAGGGGCCTAGGATTGTCGTACCGATAGGTTCATGTTTTTCGAGACTTCATCTGGCCGGACCTTGTAACACGTCACCGAAGGTGACTCCAACGAGAGGAACAATGGCCAGCTGCTTCAAATTGCCTCTAAGTAATTGGACTTTCAACATGGAAAAGAGGTAGACTGCATTAAGTCTATCATCAGGCACCTCAATCCCAATCTCATGCGGATCAGGAGATTCATTCATCAGGCTGTACTCGGTGATGGATAGGCCATGAATATTGCTTCAATACTTCGATAGCCTATTCTTCCTGCGATGACCTCCAATCCAGGGCTGATAACGCATCTTACCTGTTCTGGTATTGAACCATTTGACTTGCAGCTTCGGATCAAGCTGGGGCATCCTATTAGAATACTTAAGGTTGCTGTCTGAGACCATCCAAGACCCCAAGAATTTATTTCGGAGCTTGTGGTTAGAAACTCTGACCACGACAAGGAGTCTGTTGGTAAAGGCGGGGTCCACCTGCCTCACTCGAGACGCACGACTACGTACTCTGGACAACTTAAAAGTCCGGGCGCATAGTAGTACTTCCCGGTTATAGGCGGCGAAAAAGGAATTAATTCTACCTGTTTATGTGCGTTGTGCGTGGGCATACAGCGTATGCACGCCGGAATCCCACCCTGTCTGCCACAGGGCACAGCACTTATTTCCTAGCGAATCGCCAATATGAGGCATCCAGTTCGCTAATCTGATACCTCATCCAGCATCCACCGCCTTTTTGCCATGTCGATGTGTGGCTGCCAGCGGTGTGAAAGATATCACAATAATTCTGCATCATCATCATTTTCACCATCATCATTGCCATCCAGCCATATCAGACGGACGGCGATCCGCTGTGATATTCCACCTCCGCCCTGGATATGTGAACCGATTATACGCCCAATGTCTCTAGGAAACTGTTGAGAAATCAACAGTTTAAAGGCAAGTTTCTCACATTATTGACCTTGTGAGAACTGGGGCAATTATCCAAAGCTGTGTTCTATGTCTGTTTCCAATGTTGTAGTGCATTACAGAGCCAAACGCCTCTTCCTGCACGGTTCGTATAGTCACATCTATGCCTCAATCGCTCTCATTGGAATATCTCTACAGCCTCGTGCTCTGGCCCAAACGAAATTGATGTGTACCATTGCATTGTTGTTGCGATCGGAAAATGGACTGGTTGCCATTTTAAGTGTCTGCAAGTGCCACGGTATATCGACAGCCTCACTTTTTGCCATCATTACCATTTAGGTAAGCCGCACATTCAACATACACTGTGCTCTATTTTCAAATACGTCTTATATGTCTACTTTCTCAACCCCCCAAAAATTGACTATGATCACGATGGATGCAAAAACAGTTTCAAACCTGAAGCATGTATCCAAACGGCATTTATGCTGTTGATGGCGATACTGCATCCGTGATCAAGTCTATTCCATGCTATTTAAACCGTTGCCCAATGATCGATTTCAATGGCCGAGATCTCAGATATAGATTGTCGAGTCGGCGACAGAGCACACGTGTTAAACCACCGACAGTTCAATATTGCTTAAAGCGCAAGCTCAATCATCGTCGCAATGATGCACAGCACAGAGAATATTCTCATTCAGTTGCCAAAGCAGATAATCGAACGCATTATTTGGTAGCAGGACATCGTCCTCGTCAACCTCATTATGCTTCTTTCGTCGGCTTCCTCCCCGGATTAGTCACCGACGATGAAGCATTTCGAAGAGCTATGCGGTGCTTCAAGAAGCATAAAAATGGATTTGCGGGCAGGTTCATACGAAAGCTTCTCAAAGACGAGCTGACACTTGGCCTGGAGTCACTTGATACCATCATGATCGCCACTGACAATGTCTTCTTCAATGGCAAGCTCCGCGGCAGAGTCCACTGGAGATGGTCTGACGCCGGCGAAGAAGGATATGAGAACGAGCTCCTGGGCACGACCAGGCCTCAATATTCGATTGAAACCGGCATCGAAGCCCGCATTGTTCTTTCCAGGCCTCTGCTGAAGTCAGGCCGGTACAGCCACGATTTGCTTCTCTCAACGTTCCTGCATGAGCTCGTGCACTGCTACCTGTTCATCTGCTGCGGCGATCAAGCGCAGCAGGATGGCGGCCACACGCCTGGTTTCCAGCAGATTGTTCACCTCATCAACAGCTGGATCGGAAATTCTCGTCTACGGCTCTGCAACATGAAGGCGGACCTCGACCATTTTGTCATCGATTCAGACGAAGCCCGTTATCAAACGCCCGTGGAGGATAGGTATCGAGTGTTATCTGCACCACAATACAGCGACTTCAACGGTTGCACCTTCGTATGCGAAGCTGACGATCATACGTTATTGCTGGGAGGGGAGGATGTGGAGGTCCCAGTAGAGTTCGACAGGACTCCTTTGAACGTTTCCTTGCCGTCTGTGGCGAAGTTGCCGTCAATGGCATACGTTAGCATGCAGGAGCGGGTTATGATTGGTGGATCATTTAGTATGCCAATCGTCATTGATTGATGATGGTCGCCAAAGACCTTCTGGATCTTCCTTCAACACAGTTACTTAGCGTTGAGCATTTAGCGGCGTTAACATGTCTATAGGGATTTAACCTTGGAAGATTAAACCATTCAAATCCCATTATAGAAGTTCAGACTCTAGACGTCAAGTATAAACTCGGCATTTGCATGTCAGTGAAAGAATCAGCATATTGGAAGATTCAGGAAACATATCCAAAACTCCTCACTATCCCTGGTATCTATCAGGCGTATAATCATTCCCAAACGCTTCCAATCCAAACGCCTCCAGTAATGCGAACTCCACCATGCTATTCAAATCACCCTTCCATACTATCGTCAGGAACAACAGGAACATATAGTCCATCTTTGCATAAAACCGCAACCTTCTTGAAGAATCTCCTCCACTCCAATGGGTCTCCTTTGACCTTTACGAATCTCACCTCAAGTAACTGCAAGGACTCGTCTCCTGAATCATATCTTTCGACAAGAATATCACCATTTAGATGGCAGCCTCTTTGATCTTTTGCCTTGACCCTCACGCACGTGACCACGACACTGTTATTGTGTATGGGCTGGGGTGGCGATGGGAGGCCGAGTTTTTGCAGTGCCGCTCCAAGCAGATCCACCAACAGCGATGGGTGGACGTGCGAGAAGAACCTCGTGAATGAATACTCGGGAACGATATCTTGGAAGCGGCGCGCGTGTTGTGTTAATGTGAGTGGTACTGTGGGGATGGCGCTGAATTGAGACATAGTAGGCTCATAAGCCAGCGAGGAGACGAGGGGGAAATAGTGACCCGGCATGGCATTGGAGACTGGCTGGCTAGCATTGATGGCTGAAGCTCGAGCTGGTCGCTCCCAGTCGAAAAAGGCATCGTTAATTGGAGTTATAGGAGCTTCAGGTTGTGTGGCCGATACTCTAGGCACTCCAAAGTCGACATCCATTCTGTCTTGGCTATATTGGAAGCGCTTTTGTGAAGCCGTAGGCTGTTGACTGAAATCGATACGAAGATTTTGTAGCATCTGAGTTGCGAGAGACAACGGATCAGACATCCGGCCATCTGGCGTGAGGAGAGGATTTCTGCGCGTAAACCAAGGGTGTCGGCGAACCATCTCAAATGAGAAACGTTTGCTTGGATCAATGCTCATCATGCCTCGCAGAAGAGAAGTCACAGAACGAGGAAGCTTCTCCCAGAGGTTGTCGCCGCTCGGAGCGTGGCTTGTTGCGTACTCATTGTATTCCCAAGAACTATCCGTTGGCTCATCCCAAGGAGTGTTGCCGACGAGGAGTACGAACAGAACAACACCACAAGACCAGATGTCTACCAAATCGGCCGCATAGCCGACGGCTTTCGGAGCGTGTATGCTTTTGTTGGCGTTTCTAGAACATGTTATAACTTCTGGCGCGATATATGGCGGACTTCCACACATAGTCGTGCTGAGCTTTCTCTTTCCCTGGTACTCGAACAGAGTCGCGAGGCCAAAGTCCGCTATTTTCAGGTCGCCGCTTTCGGAAAGAAGGATATTCTCGGGCTTAATATCGCGGTGTCCCACGCCTTTCGAGTGCATGAAGCTTACGCCGCTGATAAGTTGCGAAAAGTAGAAGTGCGCAATATCTTCGCTGACTCCCACGTCTGCCTCGATTTTGTCGAATAGATCGCCGCCCGAAGCATATTCCATCGCAATCCATTTCCATATGGCACTATCGCCCGTCGCAAACCATTCTATGATGTTGGGATGCTGCCCGATATGTGAATGCAAAGATACCTCCATAGAAATCTGCTTCGCCGATATTCGACCTTGTTTGATGGCCCATGGCTTATGAATGAATTTAACAGCGAAAACGGGTCTCTCGTCGGTTGGTGGGATAGCTTTCTTGATGCTGTTGACTCGTTAGATAGCTCTTCTATCTTCTACAATCGTGAAGACACCCGGGAAACGTACGAAGCATAAGCCCCTCTTCCAATGGTCTTGGATATGACACGAAACGGTAAATCATCTGGTAAAGGATCGAGTTGCGACTGGAAAGTGTTTGGGTCGTCAGCCATGGCCTCTGAATGATTAGGGCCCTCATCTTGGGCCTTGAGACACAATATATAATAGAATGTGCGTTATGCATCATCATAGCAGACTGACTTACCATGTTGACTGCGCTTGTCATCTATTGATCGAAAGAGAGAGCGGACAGCGCTTATCGGTTATGCTTTATGATTTGTGCTCTTCGCCCTTCTCAGCCAGGGGACTTTGTTATTGTCGCGTCCCCGGTTTCAGTGCACGTCTGGCAGCGCGTAAATGATTCGCGAAAGCAGCTGATGCACTACTGTAGGGATATGTATTCAGCGCATTGCCCCTAGCCCCCCTAGCCCCGCGACTCTGGCACCCGTTGCCTTGCAGCAACGCCTTCGTGTAAACATAGGTAGGTAGATATGAGCCGGAAAGACTTCAAAGTCTTAAAACCTCACAATTCCTACGCACATCTCATTACTCACTCTAATTATACTCCAGTAGAACCTACTTTTCTTTCAGTAATCGGCATTGTACTTATTCCTGTTCGTACACGGACTTGGGAATTCGGAATTTCACTTCTCGAGTCTTGTCTTTGTTCGTCGTTGCTCACTCGACCTTCCATTTAAGCTTTCGCATCTGGCTTGCTTGCTTGCTTTCTTGCTACATACGCGCCATGGACTTCGATGCGGACTCTCAGAATTCAGCAAATGGCTCAGTGCCAAATGGAAAACTTGGGGCGCCTCGACGTGCAGCAGACGCAATGAGTACTACAAAAAGGCAAGCTCCCTGTCCATCGCAGGCTCTTCATGCATTGGCTAACCTGTCACAGACTCCAGACCGAGCTCATGCAGCTCATGACGTCTTCGGCGCCGGGAATCTCAGCATTTCCATCCGCCGATGGCAATCTCCTCTCCTGGAGTGCGACAATTGAAGGTCCAGATGACACGCCATACGCCAGGCTGAGCTTCAAGCTCTCATTCACTTTCCCGTCAAACTACCCATACGCCCCGCCTACCGTCCTGTTCAAGACGCCAATCTACCATCCGAATGTCGACTTCTCGGGCAGAATCTGCCTCGATATCCTGAAGGACAAGTGGACTGCAGCATACAACATTCAGACTGTTCTCCTGAGCCTCCAGAGCTTGCTTGGAGAGCCAAATAAGTGAGCAAGGTACCCATTTACCATGATGAAGAAGCATGCTGACAAAGGCACAGTGCGTCACCCCTAAATGGCGAGGCTGCTGAGCTGTGGGATAAGGATCCTGCCGAATTCCAAAAGAAGGTCACTGCCCGCCACAGAGATATTGACGATGAGTAGACGGCGTTGGAGGAGAAGGAAATATCATATCATTGGCGCTAGCATTGTCGCCGTGCTCTGGGCATCAGCATGATCAGCATCAGGAGGCTTTGGCATTAATCGACCGTCGTTTTGGGTCACAATAGCCATTCTGTAGCAAAGCATTGGAAAGGTAGCGAGGGGCTGGGGGTACTTCCTTGGGTTTCGGAGGCGTAGATATACACATAATGGTTTATGCATGAAAGAAGAATTCTTCAAGAGTCTACTTCCTTTTATCTTGTTCTGATCCATGGAGATTTGAAATCATAACTGAAAAGCCGCCCACTATGTTCAAGAGTCTGAACCTGCGGAAGATCATGTTGAGATCTTTCAATGTGGAATGTCCGCTGCGCATTAAGGGTATAAGAAAAGTGACGTAATCCATTATGCCCAATCCATCCATGCATTCATTCATTTCATCACACTCATGAGATATACCAAGACTGCCAGGAGATACAAGTGATATCATTTGCTACCGTAGCATAATGCTAACTCCATATCCCATGCCTGCAAAAAAAAACATCTAAGCCTCCTCAACGAGAGCGGTCTGGAGACCCTTGGCGCTCTTGACATTGACGGCCTGAACGTAGCTGTATAGCTTGTGTAAAGCACCCTCCTCGTCGTTACGCTTGCGGGAGATGCGGACACGAAGTCTGTACGGGACACCCTTGATACCGGCCTCCCAGACCTTCTTGTTTAATTGAGGGTCAAGACGGACATCGACAGTGCCCTAAATGCGTAAGACTGTCAGTTATTGTCTCTTCAGAAGCATATACTGGTCTTCCATCTTCCAGCCCAAATATCTTCATCCTTTGGTGGATGGGAAAAGTGGTACGTACCATGGACTTGGTAGCGAAAGCCTTGATCTCCTTGATGGCCTTTGGTGCACGCTTCTTGAACGAGACACCATGGAGCTGTGAAAAGAATAGTTAGCATTTCTGCTCTATTCCATCACCCTTCCCATCTGATCATTATATTGTGGCTCGAACATACTCTCTTGTGAAGGTGGATGGTGTACTCGCGGGCGACAACGTCGGCGATGGCAGAGCGCTGGGTCTTGCCGGTCTTCTTGGTGGTCGACATCTCTGTGAATATGGTCAGAATCAACGTAACAGTATGGGCCTTCTTCGAAGAGCAGCGGGGTGTAGATGTCTTACTGGAGGGTGGTCGGGAGGTTGTCGATTGAATTCGTGATCTTGACACAAGAGAAGAAAGTTCACACACAATGTTGTGATTGTGGGAGCCAAGACTTTTAGCGAGCCCCCCCAAATCTGTGCTTGGACATTTTGTTAGCTATGCATTTTGTGTGGTGGCCTGGGTGCCTGGGTGCCTTATTCCACTTCCTGTCCACGCACATACCCATACAGTTAGTATAGTACCGTCTTAGGTAAGCAATTTAAACTCATCCATCTTTTGTTTGTTCAGCCTCCTCTGCCAAGCTACCCCTACCCAAGTTTCACGGGGTGGCCTGGACAACCACCACGACGTTCCAACGAGCACTCCTGAAATCCTTTACAACCTCATCTTCACGAATTAATATGCTATATTAGGTCTCTCTGGTCGATCAGTTGTATCGATCTTTGCCAATTGACTGACGTCGGCCACTCTCCAAGCTCCAAGCTCCAAGCTCCACACGAGCTTGTTCGTATCCTTTCCGTCCAAACAAACCTGTCGATAACCACACCTGCTCCTCCTTGCAACGCCCCTCCCTCATAGCTCTGGGCAATTGCTTTTACAGCACCATGGACCATCTATCAAGGAGCCCTGCTCCTGATGGGGCTGTCGGCGACAATCCAACCCCATCACCACAGCCCGACATGAACCGCAACCGTCTCCCTACCTTGTTCGAGGTCTTGAGTCGCAGGACACTACCACCTGTTGACCTGTTCTCTTTCTACATATACATGAGAGATCAGCAGAGATCTGTTGATTACTTGGACTTCTGGTAGGTCCTAAGTTTCCATCTCTCAACTATGATCAACATAGCTGACAATTCTACAGGCTTGATGTAGCACAACACATGTCCCTCTGCCGCCACTATGTCCGGGAGCTTCGTCGATCGATCCTGGTGGGCACGCCAGATCTTGAAAAGGAAGGATCGAAACGGTCATCGGCATTATTGGAGGGCCTCGGCGACATGAATCATCCCGTCGCTGGACCATCCTTCCTCTCTACCGACAAGGAAAAGAATCAAGATGCGCAGATGTCAGCATTCCTTCGTGAAGAAGCAGCAAATGGCCACGGCAAGGGCCAATCTCCTCGTGGCAAAGGCCATTCCCCTAGTGCCAGCATCGATTCTCGTGGTTCCGGCGCCGGCATCCGCAAGAATTCATCCAACGAACCGCCGCGCCCAAGCTTCATGTCCAGCCCACTCGAGCACACCTCTGACTCCAACTCTCCTGCTCATGCTGTCGCTCGCTCTGACATCCGCCAGTCGGCTGAGAAGATTCTATATACCTTCCTCCTCCCCGGCGCTGAGCGTGAGATTATCCTTCCCCACAGCATCACCAACGATATCACAGTATCCATCGAAGACCTCGGCCGCGATGATCCAGAAGTCTTTGATGCAGCAAAGGACTATGTTTTCCAAGCCATGGAGCGTGATGCTTTCCCGGGTTTTCTGCGCATGAAGGCTCTCGGCAACCTCATTCCCACCTCCTCCATGGTCCGCCTTATTCTTGGTCTGCTCTCTATGTTTGGTGGCTTCTGGGCTGCATTCATCCTGATCTTCCTTGACGCATCAAGACTTACTCGTTGCTGGTTGATCTTGCCATTCACGATCGGCATCTATGCTCTGGCCTCCCACCAATATTCCTTGGATCCCGTCATGGGCCTTGCGGGCTTCAGCGAGTATGCCTGGATGAGATTCTCAAAGATTCGCGAACCATACATTCGCAAGCTAATCAACAAGCGATCCCTCACGGTTCTGGTAGTCACACTTCTTCTCGACGTGGCGCTCTGCGTGCTTTTCATCTTTGTGCCAGGAAAGCGCCTCTAAGCGTTCTTTTACAAATCTGGAAACTGTGCCTTTTACGAATACTTGCTGCGAGAACACAAGAACAACAACAACAACAACAACACGAACGATACCAAGCGGGGGAATTACGGTCTGAAGGACAACTTTTTATGACTTGACGAAATAAGTAGCAGAGCGAGGGCGTTGTCATAGGCGTTATTGTGCACAGCAAGTCGAATCGAGCTTTGCTTTACAGCTTTACAAGCCGGCGTTGGGCTAGGTCAGGTGGCTGGCAGGACTTGCTTGACTCTCACGGGCGTTTTTATGGAATGGATAAACTGAAATGGAATTGAGATGGAGGATTGCAGATGGATTTGGCAACTGGACTTAATGGATCCGATTAATGTATGTGGTATATGGCCTCGGCTCGAGAGTGGGGTCGACTTGCATTTTTTATGCTTGTCATGTAACCAGTAAAATACACGCATGCGAATATCTCTGGTGCGCTTTGATGCATTGTGATGAAGTCTGATGCTGGTGGTACAGATACCAGTCTATAAAGGCAGAACTTGAGACCTGACCGTTCTCGTGCACAGTGCTGAGGTGTACAATCATCATATCCTAAAGTCCAACGCAGGGCTACGTGCAAGATCGGAAGAGCTCTTTAAACTTTGCTCGGGCACCTGCAAGCCACGCGTAGCTTTGAGAGCAGGTTTGTTTAAAGGTACTGTATTTTTTTTATTTCAGCGATGTAGGTAGATATTAGATAGATATCATCTGTCCCTAGCTCTCAACTGCATCTGCCGCATTTCCATTTTCCGCCTTTCCACGGTCCAACCGTGCAGCCAGTCAGCCATTTTATATCGGGATCGTCACTGAAGTATCCCTCGGCTCTTCTCCTCCCGTGGTCACGGAGAAGCTGCTCTATGAATCCCGTGCAACGCTTGTCGATATTCACACGTTGAAACTGCTCCGAGCTTGGCTCCGATCGAATATTCTTGTTCTCGATGTATTCGAGATGCAGAGAAGATGATCTGTTCAAAGCGACTCTTCAGAAATCTAGCGGACTAGAAAAACCATGTTGATCGGAGCCACGAAGCCAGATGCTTTATGAACCGCGTCTGGTTAGGGACGATGGAGTGTCGAGGACTCGAGGTTGTTCTGCAGAGACTTGACGGGGGCCGATGTAACACATTGATTGAGCTTAGCGATGACAGCCCTGTCAGCCCTGTCAGGTCTTCACCATGCCAACCGCGGCCCGCCGCCACGTCCATGCTCATTCGTGCAGTGGCGCGCGCTAGAAACGTGCGGAGATCGAAGTACATAGGTACGCTACTAAGACTAGATGCGCTCCGAGCCGCTCAAGAGCATCACGCAGGTATACTAAGCGCCTGTACGGGTTTACTAAGCATGCGAGGAAGAGGGTCACAGCCGCCGTTAGCAGAATCGAGGGGTTAGTTATAAGCAAGGAGGAATCGAGGCAAGGTAAGTTTCTATTCATACATTTAAGATTAGCAGCATACCCGTACGTTAGTAGGAGCATTTAGAAGGTAGAGATGATCATCTCCCTCCCAAGGGGTTAGTGGAACAAGTAGCATTTCCACCCTCCAAGTAGCCCAGTGCCCACCGTTCTTCATCTAAGTATGCCTTCTCTTCCTTCCTTTTCCGTCCCTCTTGTCATGCTCAACTGTGATTGAAAGACATCGCCATCGTGACCGCATACAGACGGCATCTCTTGGTGGCCAGCGCTGTATCGGTGACCCTCTGCATCTGGATCTTCTATAGACAACAATTGCAGTCGGCCCAGAGTCAGACATCAGAGCAAGGCCGCCCGTTCCAAGGCTTCTTCGACTTCGCGACCGACGCGCACTCCCCGCATCAACCGGACTTTGTCGAGCTCGCAACAGACGCCTTATTTTACGATGTCCACGATTTCGGCGCGATACAAAGCATGTGCTTAAAGAAGAATTGGACAGCGGGACTGGTCTTCACCTGTGATAATAGCTTCGGCGGGCTGGGCAATATTCGCAACTCTATCCTGAATTGCGTCCGATATGCAATTGAGGCGGGTGGCGAGCTTGTCGTACCTCAGATCAGATTGCGCAATCCCCACGACCTCTTCGACTTCAAGACGGAGACCAAGGTCAACCTGACCTACCTCTTCGACGAGGACCACTTTGTCTCGGCCCTCAAGCACAGCTGTCCGCAATTGAAATTACACAGCACCTTAGAAGAGTGCCCAATATCGCCAATGCCCAGGACCCAGTCAATCTCACACCCGAAGATCTCGAAAAGGACCCTCCGATGACAGGTCTCGCGCGACCTGCGCAATGGCGCTACGCCTTCCTCGTCTGGCTGCACAGCTGGGCCGAGCGCGAGTATGGCAACATATCCTATGCCTCGCCCACCATCATCGCCCTTGATCGGTCGTATTTGCAATTCCCAGTTTACTACGACAGCGTCGCTTTCGTTACATGCTTCGGACGCCTGCTGCGCTTCCGTGCTGACCTGCACATCTTCGCCGCCAAGGCCCTGCACTCCCTTGCCACAACGTACGGCGAACACATCGATCCCACGGTGCAGATCAACCGGCACGCCTATCTAGGCGCGCACCTGCGCAGCGAGTCCGACACCAGGGTTGTCTGGAAGGGAATATTCAAATACTCGACGTACGAAGAGCAGTCCGTCGCCTACCTCGTGCAGGCCGTCGAGGCCAATACGTCCGTCATCTACGTGGCGAGCGGCGACCAGAATGAAATCGAGCACCTGACGGCCGACGCCGACTCCGCGCACGGCTTTAAAGTTACGAATAAGTACCAGCTGCTGCAGGGCGAGGATCTGCAGGCTCTTCAGGCGCTGACGTGGGATCAGCAGGCGGTTGTTGACTACCTGATGATGCTGAGAGCTTCAGCGTTTGCTGGCGTGGCTCACTCGAGTTTTTCGTGGAATGTTGCGCTACAACGGCACCTTTTCTCGGATAGGGAGGATCATCTGGACGGTGAGCAAGTGATGGAGGATGAGTTTTCGATCGTGTATGGCTCGAAGGAGGACTATGAGGTGCCCAAGTATCCGGCTTGTATGTGGCCTTGAGCTGGAAACGAAGCAACTGAGTGTTGAACGGCTAGGGGCGTTGGAATACGACTTCGGTAAGGGAACTACACTACAAGGTGTTCCCTCTGGCTGAGCGTCCCAGGACGATAGAGGAGGTCCAAGTTTATAAGGGAGTAAGGTAGTCAAAGTGCCTACCTAACATAGGTCATGGCCAGGTGTAATGACTGGTTGTCAATTTCCAGATATATCGACCGCTGGGAATATCAATATTCAATATAATGAGTAATGATTAAATCAAGTAATTTACTTGCTTTCCATATGGTTATCATAGTTATCATAGTAGACAAGAGAGATGTGTTTCTGATTGTTAGGCAGCTAGTGGACTCGATAACTGTTCAGTTATATGATAACCGTAGATCTTGACATGCCACACTAATTTACTAATGCGAAAATGCTGTTTAACCGCAATAACCGCAATAAACCACCAAGCTCCGCTAAGGTAGTAAATAATGTAATCTGACCCTCTTTCAATTTCTTGTCCTCTTGTCTACAAAACAAGAAGACAAGAAGATGGCTCTCAACATACGAATATTGATTGTTGCAGCAGCAGCTCTTGCCTCGTACGACTTTTTTTTCAGTCATATCTGGGACAACGGCCCTCATACTGCCGTTTTCTCTGCCCTCAAATCAACCTTTCAGTCAAATGGGAACAAAGATGGCCTTGCGTACATGACTTTGATGACAGGCACGATGCTGAATGTGTCAGATCCAGATATTAGCAATGACAAATACTTTGTTGCGACGCGCCTCCTGGGTTATCAACTCATGCACTCCCCGATGACGAAGACGGGCAAGAAGATCCCGTTCGTTGTTCTGGTGACGAACAAAATTCCAATGGCGATGCGAGAACGACTCCAGAAGGACGGCGCAACCGTTATTCTCGTTGAGGATGTCCATGCCAAGAACGATTGGGTCAAGGCCGAAATGCCAGAGTGGGCGGATGTAATGACCAAGCTGCGAGCCTGGCAGATGACGCAGTACTCACGCGTTCTCCTGCTCGACAGCGACATGGTCCTTAGCAGCTGTCTCGACGGTGTATTCACCGATCCGGCAGCGCAAGCAACAGCCCTTGTGTCTAGTGCTTCATCTCCTACAGACGAGGGCCAGCTTCTAGACAAATACCTCTTCGCCAGCTTCCCCGAAGCCAACCCTCTACACGCCTACCCCCCAACTGTGGAGAACAATGACTTTAAGGACCCCGACTACTTCAACGCGGGCTTCTTCCTCTTTGCGCCTTCGCAGCAGATGTATAGGCACAATACCCTGTCCATGTCGTCCTTGTTAGGAAAGCGAATATTCCAATTCAAGCCCATTAGCTGCCACGGCATCACCCCCCCCCCCCCCCCCCCCCCCACCACAAACACCCACCCCACGCCACCAGTCCGCTAGCCTCCAACCACGCCACACAACAAAGTTGATAGAGC
>Ga0123337_10001581_pt1 | contig 28720 bp, 33 predicted proteins | sample frozenSSSSmetaG_FD_89792 | JGI IMG/M metagenome (GOLD analysis project Ga0123337, IMG submission 89792) | Glacier valley bacterial and archeal communities from Borup Fiord, Nunavut, Canada, to study Microbial Dark Matter (Phase II) -... | ecosystem: Environmental > Aquatic > Freshwater > Ice >...
CGGCGCGGGGGGGGGGGGGGGGGGGCGGGCGGGCGTCGTCATCCTCGTCTTTCTCCTCCGACGCGCGGCTTGGGCTGGCCGTTCTGGTGTGGCTGGGGTGCGCGGCGGGCGCGGGCGCGGGCGGGGATCGAGGGGGCTGAGGGGGGCGCGGGAGGGAGGTGGGGGTATGTGATGAGATGGTCGAGGAGGTTTTTTTTGTTTTTGGGGGGTGGGGGGGGGGATGAAGGTGGATGCGTGTTTGAGATGTTTGTGTCTTTGTGTATGATGGAGCTGGTGGTTTGGGATTGGGGAGTGTGGGACTGTAGATGTTTGGCTTGATTTAGTTTACTAAGTGTGAGTTCTTAGAGGTTTTATAAGTTGGGTGGTTAATAGATGAATGGTAGAGCTGAGCTGTTCTGTTACTTTCCAACTGTCAATCTGCCTTCTAAGGTCCCTAGCCTAGTTTTGGGCTAGAGCGCTCCCTGGATACTATGCCGAATATAGATTAGCCTTGAACCCCAGGTTCTCAAATCTTAGCTTCAATTCAATGCGTCTATGTCGTCAAGAGAGTGGACCGCGCCTCCTACGCGCCCTAGCAAGGTGAGGAAGGCTAGGGGTTCTTGTAGATAGCTTACATATATAATCAATAATATAAACACGTTCTTGTACTCAAACTGCTCGGATTAGTGCGAATTTGCTGTCGTCGTGCTCGTCTGTCTAGCTGTCTCGAAAAAAGGGAAGGGAGGGCGCTGTGAGGACTTCATCACCACGCACGTAAAACTTGACCGTTTGGGCTAAAATTAAAATATATTACATATCTATATCTAATCTACTTAATTTCAGATTTTAGAATTATTGAGTCGCTTTTGGAATTGCGGTGGTGCTGCAAAGTCAGCGCTCTCCGCCAGGCTTTCCTCTCAGTAACCGACGACACTGCCATACGCGACGCCTAGGGGTCAAAATCATAAATAGCATCACCATGAACGCAATTCTGGGCCCAATTGCTTCGAATTAAAATATATTACCTATCTACAACTATTATACTCGAATCTCCATTTTTAGGAGGTTCGGAGCTCCCTACGAGGTACATTGTTGAGGCATAAAATGCCCTCGGCTTCAAACGGGATGTCGAGTCCGATTACGGTTTTATCCATCAGCGGCTAGCTGCCTTGCATATGCAAATATGGACCGCCTCACTTGTAAAAACAAGCCAATTCCACATGTTTACCAACACGGAGGACTCTCATGTCAACTTCATGCAAACTCAAAGTCCATTTGAACATCCGCAGAAAATGGCAGACCCCGCGAAATACTGGCCCGGAGGTATTCCTTCACATATTCGATGTCACGATGATCGAATCCCCAATCTCGCTGCCTTTAAAGAGGAGGTGAAGGGCTGGCAACTATTTCTCGAAGTTTGAGACTCTAATTTTCACAGGGCCTAGACAAAACCAATGGACTAACTCGTGTTTCAAGGAAAACGCCACACCCCGCGATGGCAGTAGCCAGGATGAGAACTCCAAAGTGCACCAGCGGCGTCAGCTCGTGGAAGAGTGGGCCTCCATGAGCCAAGATGCCCGCGACTCGTACCAAGAAAGAGTACCGATGCGTCCTAGCGACGGGTGGTTTCCGGCAGAACTAGCTAGCACCGAGCAGAATATCCAATACTCTAGCTTCTGCAATCTCATCGTCCCGGAGCCGATCAGTCCGCGGAACTGGGCCCTTTGGACCAAGATACGTCTTCTGCTACACCACTTCGATGGCCAGGAGGGCACTCTTTTCGGTCAAGACGACGCGGGTACGGCCATAGTCCGGCTTAACCCCGCCGGTCCCAACCCCGTGGCCGTAGATGGTTTCAATGCCTGGAGCTTCGTCGAGCCGGCCGTATTCGAGCATATGGCCATGACGTCGAGGGGTACCGTGGTCTTCCATCAGTGGGATGCCGGTGTCTTGCTCGCCGACCAAGAAGCGCTCGACACTGGACGCTTGCTATTGTGCGATTTCGGCAACAATGGACGTATTAGAGCAAGCGCTCGCGTCTGGCCCGTGTTCACGGAGGACATCTTCAACATGATCGTGGGGCTAGGCCAACCTGCGCGCCGCGTTATCGCGGAAGACGGATGGATTGGCGTTGAGGATGCTCAGGAATCGTAAGTTCTCCTAATTTTTTTAATTTTTTTGCCCTTTCAAGCGCGAAGCGGCCAACTGATCACGAACCTAGCGTGGATATGGAGCAACCGATTCTAGACATCCTTAAGGCAAAGGCGGAATTCTTCGATGGTGGGGACCGTGGCGCCGACCAGTGGAGAGAGGATATAGAGTCGTACGCTCCTGGTTATCTGGAGATGGAAGAGGCTGGCGATGGAATGGCGCCAGATTATGACCACGGAAATTTGACAACTGACTGAATATCCAACTGAAGGTGTACTTTATCTCAAACCATAGATAGCCAGGAAATAGGCGTCTATGTGATCGCCACATGGACCTATTAGGATGCGGATTATCTGCATGTCCGGAAACGCAACTAATAGAGCGAATCATCAATAGCTAGGTAAGGCATATATCCGCAGTGAGTACTACATTTCTAAGGGCCAATACTATCTGATTGAAACTTGTTTAAGCAAGTCGGGCGTGAAGAATGCACGATGACGAGATTAGCATGATGTGGTCTCAGACATTCGGAAGAGTATCAAAGTGGTCCTTGGGCAAAATGCACGCTCGGAGCCCATCAACCGTCCAACAACCCTTTGTAGCGACTTGTCTTAGCAGTCTGTTGCCTACAAATAGCCTAACATCAGGTAGTGACCCGCGCATCGCAGATCATCAAGAAAGGGAAGGTAACTCAAATAACATGACTTAAGATAATGGAATAGACAAATCATAATGATTTCCTCAATCAGTGGAAAGCGCAGTGTAAATTTGCTGAGTTAACCAGCAAGGCTGAGCTGAGCGGCGATAGCTGACATTCTATATACGGAACCGAACCTCTAAATTTCAATTCAAAAGTAAGCATCATATACCGAGCTTTTGACCTCTCCTCACCCAGCTTCACTCAGCCTGCTCAGCCTGTATAGCTTACCCTCAGTTTTGAACGGCGATTCGCGACGGACATGAGGCTTCCATTTTAAGAAGGTGAGAGCATCTGCTAAAGAGATCTGAGGTTTGTGTACAGCAGAGCGGATGGGATGCCCCATTCTCTTCAGTCTGTGGTTGTATGTGCTTGTTATTCTCTTCGTCGGGTCTATATTCAGACCCGTAAGGCTTGGAGATTGGCCTACGGTTTTCATCCCTTTGCGAGGTAGGGGCCGTATTTATGGTCTCCTCCCCCATGTCTTGGCGCTGAAGGCTCTCCTTTACTTGCCGGTGGTATCTATTGGTGCCCTTATTCTCGTCTTTGGCTGCCTCTATTTCGTCTTCGTCCTCCTCCTCCTGCTCCTGCTGCTCTTGGTGCTGCTGTGAGCGAGATACGCTAGGAGGTTCGGATTTTTGTAGTACTTCCAGAAATTGACATATTTCATCCTCGAAATAAGTGACGCTGTCCGGGTCGCACGATCCAGCAGCCCTAGGGATCTCCGCAGATATGCGGATAGATAAATTATCCGCGGATACTGCAGGTAGAGACGGATAACAGGTAAAAGACTAGTCTTGCAGGTAGATAAACAGGTAGATAATTAAAACTTTTAATCTTGCGGATGTGTGTTAATTTCATTAAGAGAACGCGTTTAGTAAGTTACTAGCCTTCTTTAATATAAACATTACTAATAGTCCCTTAGCTTTAAATGATATAGCACGCTTTAAAAAGGTTGTTAACACGCTAGCACTAACTCCTTAGTTAGCTACTAAAAACATAGATTAAAATGCGAATAAGCATTCACCTGTGCCCTACCACCTACACTCGTTCAGCTATACTCCTATATATAGCCCTACTTTCTTCTCTTATTAAAATACAATTCCTTAACGGCCACCCTGCGCAGTTCGATATATTTTACGCGACTTGAAAGCCGTATGTGAGAGCGCTTCTGTGACAGCTACTCGTATTAATTATGTATACATCCATATAGTATGTTTATGTCTCTCCTATCTCCCCATCTCCGCCCTCCCACCAGCCGCGCATGTCGCCCGCCTCGAGACGCGCATTCAAGAGAGACGCAAGACGCATGAAGTCGCGCCGCCTCTACTAACCCAATTATGTAGCCGATATAGACAGAGATAGCGGTATAGATGCGCGGCCGGGCCGTTGCAGCCGTTAGATCAAGATAGATAGATGCGATATGATGCCCCTCCCTTGCCCTCCTTTCCCGACCTGTCGAATGTTGTTTGCGCCATCACCCGCTCGGTCGCCAGATCAAAAAGCACCCAACTCCTCCCACAAAAACGCCTCGATCCAAAACTATGTACTCTCGGGACCTCTGCTCCCTCCCTCCTCCCTCCACCATCTCACATCACCCCCCAGCCCACCCCTACTTCCCAAACGTCATATACGAGCACATCGCCAACAGCCCCCCCACGAACAGCACCGTTAATATTGCCGCGCCCGCCTTATCCGCCGTCGTCACCGCATCCGGCGGCACATACGTCACCGTAACGGTCCCCCCCGCGGCCGGATTCCCCTGGCTCGTCCCCCCCGTTTCGTTCGTCACCGTCTCCTTCGCCTGCTTGATCAGCAGACTCTGCACGACCTCGAGCGCCGCCATCTGCTGCCCCACGCCCTGCGTGCCGTCCCACACGCCGCGCTTCGCCCAGCTGAGCCCGCACCGCCGCCCGTTCGCGCCGCCGCAGCACTGCTGCGCCGCGGCCTGGGCGGACGTGCGCAGCCGCCGCATGATCGGCTCGTAGCTCCACGGCGCGACCTTGGTGGTCGCGGCCATCCAGCGCGTCAGGAAGGCCTTTTGCGAGAACATGTCGACGGTGCAGTAGACCAGGGCCCCCTCGCAGGCGGCCTCGAAGCCGATGTCGTTGGGGAAGAAGACGTCCAGGGTGCGGTTCAGCAGGCTCTCGGTGCGATTGCGCCACAGGGCCGAGCCGCCGGTGTAGTTGTACATGGTGGCGGCGCCGAGGAGGAAGACGCCCGCGTTGTAGGAGAACTGCACGGGGTTGACGCCCGTGCAGTTCTGGTCGATGGAGGCGCCGTCGTAGATGTTGTAGGCGGCGTCCATGAAGCCCACCGAGGTCATCCAGTCCCACGATTGCTCGGCGTAAGAGGCGTAGGTCGCGTTCTTGGTGTACTGGGCCAGGCGCGCGCCGAGGTTGAAGAAACAGCCGTTGGAGATGGAGTTCTTGTAGTCGTAGCCGTTGAGGAAGATGTAGGCTTGCCACCGCAGACCGCCGCCGCACTTGTCGTCGAGGCGTGAGGCTAGGCTGTTGAAGACGGCTTGGGCGAGGGCGAGCCATTGCGGCTCGTCGGGAGGTGGGTTTTGGAAGTTGAGCTCGGCGGCGGTCATGGCCGTCATGCCCCAGAAGCCTGCCAGGTGTTAGTTTTGCGGTGGGAGCTGCGCGGGGATTATTGACCTTGGTCATCGTTGCCCATGCCGTTCGATTGGTTCTGCGGCAGGTAGTCCTGGTTCTCGCCGACTTGGTGGAGCATCGCTTGGTATATCACGTCATTATAGGAGGTGTCGTTCGTGTAATACCAGTAGTCCAGCAGAGTGCCGAACATGGCGCCGGCCTCCCACCAGAAGTAGCCCTGGTTGAGGATGGCGGGGTTCGGTGGAGGGCCGGGGAGGAGGCCGGGCGTCATGCCGGAGAGGTTGCCCTTGTATTCCGACATCATGTCGAAGGCGAGGGTGCTGGCGACGGACCGGATGGATGCTGGATGTGTTAGCTTCGATCTCGCAGTGTGATGAGAGCAAGGTGGGTGACGGCATACCATCGGATTGGATGTCCAGCTCGATGGCAGCGACATTGCGTCCTCCGAGGAGGAGCAGGGCGGAAGTAAGGAGTGCGGTCAGCATCATCGCGGAGTGCTGCCGGGTTCATCGGCGCAGCATTGATATGTATGATTGACGCAGACTATTGCAGGAGAGACGGGGAAAGGGAGAGCTAGAGAGAGAGAGAGAGGATAAAGACTGAAGAAACTGCGGGTTCACGTGTAGATGTAAAGATGGAGAGATGGAGAGATGGAGAGATGGAGAGATGCGAAGAAAGACTCTCAGAAAAGAAATGATGACGAGGGCTCACCAGGGTGTCTCTCATCGGAGCGCAGGGCTGAAGACGGATATAGTGCCAATACGACGGGATGAGCTCCTCATGATTGGCGCCTGAGAAGAAGAGCATCACTATGTATGTATGTATGTCTGTATGTCCGTATGTACTGTGTATTAGCAGGTGAACGAGGCTGCATAGCTGCATTGCTCTCTCCGCATGCGGGGAATTGGGAATTATTCGTATTGGGATGACAGCGGGGCTCATCACCTGAGCTTGAGCTTGAGCTTGAGCTTGAGCTTGAGCTTGAGCTTGAGCATTGTCTTCTGTCTTCTGTCTTCTATCTTCAATTGAATCTTTCTCGTATAAGACATAGACATATCTTGGACAAACTCGTATACATCTATGCATCTATACATCATGTATACATATACACGTATAGATGTATAGATGTATAGATGTATACGAAGTATAGAGAGAGAGAATCAGAGAGAGAGAATCCGTCGTGCTCTGGATGAATTCAGACGTCCCCCTTCCGGTCAACGAGGACGCTAAGCCGCATTCAGCCATCTTGCTCGTATTCCGTAGTCCTCACGATCCTTCCGGACGCGGCTAGTCTTGGCGGCGTGGTCTTGGCATTTGACCCAGTACGCTTCTGGTGTAGCTTCCCACGACCCCTGCCGTTCTCGTCCTCGAATATTATGAGGTAATCAATGACCCGAGGCTGGCTTGTTTCTCCGTTCCGTTCTTGGCTTCGTCTTCCTTCCGTCATCCGTCATTCTTCATCCTTCATCCTTCATCTTTCAACATTCATCTTTATCTTTTATCCATATCACATATCACGTGCTTTATAGAACTGATAATAGGCTGTTATATGCCTTCTTATGTGCCCTTCTTTAGACTATGTGAGTAGATATCTATTACTATTCCATGTCATAGGACCAAATGTCCTAACGTATACTTGCTTTACTCACTTTCACTTTTAATAATTTCCACATCTTCACATCTTCACTACTTCTTGCCCTTCATTCTTTCCCGCACATCTACTATTTCCAGAGAAGACTAAGTCTCCTTGGAGACTTCCTCGGACTCGCCTTCTTCATCCACTCATAAGCTTGTCCACCTTCCTCTCCTATCTCATTAGATGAAGCCTCTTCACAAATACCGTCCGTTAGTCGAACCACCCTTCCCTTCCTTCTCTTCCCCATCTCCCGGGACGCGGATTTAAAGAAGACGTTGCCATCATGACGGCCACGGCCACAGCCACACGGCTATTTCCCTGCATCGCGAACCACCTCCCACCTAGCCTTATGCGCTGGTACGGAGGGCTGAGGCTGGAAAGAAGTGGGATGCTTCCAGTACTTTGTTCCAGATATCGTACGCCATAAGTCAGACAAGCTAGATGCACTCGCTCGCCAGCCTTCTCCGAACTTCGCCGTGTGAGTGAATCTTATACGACTGTCTTGTAGAATGCTGTTAATCGTTTCTCGTTAATCGTTATGCTCGTTCTTGCCTCTTAGTAAGGCAGTACATATAGAAGAGTTGAGGACAGGAGAGTAGAAGACCCATCATCCACGTCCTAACATCCTGAACAATCAAGCATTGGAGTAGATGTGGCGAGGTAGATAGCCATATGTAAGATATCTTACATGCATAGATGCTACACATCTTCCTGTTGAAGTGAATCCTCTGAGTAAAAAGTGATTGATTGTAAAACTATCTAAACTAGGAAAGGGCTCTCATAATATAGAGAGCCTCAAACAAAGGCTCAAAGGCCTGTGTGCATGCATGGAATCTTCCATGCATGCGCATAAAAATTCTCATGAATTCTCCAAATAGAGAATCCCCGGGTGCCTACAGGCACCAAGCCCAAATCCTCTATTCAACACATATGGATAGGGGAGAGCTCGTTTGGAGATGGAGGTGTGTATGGCCAGGCTTCTGTGGGATTAAGCAGTGTAGAAGAAGTATTGCATGTAGGACCGTTTGTGGCTTTTGGCTTTATGCTCTACGAATTCTCGTAGAGCACATTCTCGTAGAGCATTCCAAGTTGCTTCATTATCACGCAAATTGCATTGCCAAGCAGAAGGTGAGGCGTTTGAGAAACATGGAGCACTCTGCAATATTCGTAATGGCACGTGCAACCCCACCATGAAAAGCACCAGCCACACACAACAAGGATGTCCCCAGCCTACCCCGTCGTGGTCGACGCTCCACTCCACTGGCACCCTCGTCCACAATTCAGGAGAGCCGCCGTCGCGTCAGGTCGCGATGTCATAAGCCCGCGTGCCGCCTCCCTCCCTTCGCACATTCCGATCCTCAACCAGATCCGCAGACCAGAGCTCTCCACAATGTGGAATCGCGCCTACAACGACGCGAAGCGCAACGGCTCCGCCCTCCACGGCCTGCTCTCGCTCGCCGAAAAGTCCAGCGTCCTCGCGCTCTTCGACTGCCACGGCCACCACCGCCGACCGTGGTACTGGCGCCGCAACGTGCTGCTGATCTGCGCGCTGGTGGTGCTGGGGAACATCGCCCTCTTCGCTGGGTGGCCGGCGCGCATACAATGGGGTGCGGGCTCCGGGAGCGGCTCGGGGTCGGATAGGAGGAGGCTGGTCTACACTAGTATGTGCGCGCCCAACCAGGAATCTATTATTTGGAGAGGGGGTGGGGTTGGGTGTTTGCTGACTTGAAGAAGTGGAAGATGCAGGCGGAAGGAGCGCGCAGATCGGATCGCCCCTTGCGTCGCTGGGGTATGTGCAGAAGGGGGTGGAGTACACGCGGCTCTTCTACCATGATTTAGATGGACAGATCTACCAGTCCGCGCGCACGAATGTGTCGAAGCGGTGGGACATCGGTCCCGTCCCGGGCGCGGTGATGCGCGTCAATGCGTCTATGGCGGCGACGGCGCTGTACCAGAATGATGGCGCGCATGAGGGGGAATACGTGCGTGTGCCCCGCCTCCTATCCTCCTATTGAGGTAGACGACGTGGAAGATGACATGGACTGATAATCCCAGATGACATTACTGTACTACACCTCCCCCTCCGAACCACGCATCCAGCTCTCACGCTCCTTCGGCCTGCACGGCTGGCCCGAATTCCCCCCGATAACCTCGAACTTCACCACGGCGCCCTCCTCCCGTCTCGACGCCACGACCGTGGTCAACAACGGCGTCGATACAAAGTCGCACGGCGTCGGCCGTCCCCTGCTTGCCTACGAGAACGCCAAGGGAAGGGTGGTTGTGTCGGACTACATCCACTTCTGGGGCGTGGACTTCGAGACCGTGCCCGATGTGAGGAGGCTCGAGGCCGTGGTTGGCAGGGAGGGGGAGGGCCAGGTGGCGCTGCTGGGCGATCGGGAGGCGGAGAAGGGTGGCGCGTGGATGCTGCAGAGTCATACGGGGAGGGATGGCATGAGCGGGTTTGTGGTGGGGTACGAGACGGTGGAGGGGGAGACAGCGCTGGTGTTCTCGAAGGTGGACCATTATAGTAGGTCACCATCACGTCCCGCCCATCCAGCCCGGAAACAGACCGTGGATTGCTGACGCGTCTCGCAGAATTTCACACCAAGCCCAGCACCCACACCTTCCCCAACCCCGCCGATGACGACCCCAGCGCCGACACTCTCCCCGTCCTCGGCGCTCCAGCGGCACTGAGTCTGGCGGCGAAGAAGCCCGTCCTGGCGCTGCTCCGCGCCGATGCCACGGGGCTGCTTGCGGCGGTGTTCATGGTGGGGATGGAGGCGGAGGGGGCGGGGTGGGAGAGGGTCGAGGAGAGGAGGGAGGAGATGGCGGAGGTGCTGCCGTTTGGGCCGGTCGCGACGGATGGGCTGGGGTGGGTGTATGTGGCGGGCGAGGGGGGGAGGGTGTTGGCGTGGAGGGTTGGCTGGGTGGAGGGAGAGGGAGGGGGTTTGGTGGTGGATGGGGGACCAGAGGACGTGGAGATCTTTTAGTTATAGGGCGGAGGGGGAGTTGTGTGGGTCTTGGAGATCATAATCACAATGTACAGTAGAATCTGCAAAATATATGTATCATCTAGAATGTAGAGAGAGATGCGAACGAATACTATGTACTTCTGTCTGTACTCTTGAAACAGCAAAAAAGCAGGCGTTGCGCATGGCAGCCATCATAATCTCAAGGACTCGCAAGGCTGCGCAGCTGACTGACGCTCCGCGTCGCGCATCGCACCTCGCTTCCACCTTGCGCGGCCCGCGCTGGCAGAATCCCCAGGTGCGCAACATGTCACGAATCCGCCAAACATCAATCCAGATACAGAGGACTGATGACATGACCGAGGGCAAAAAGCGATGGTTGCAATATTTGTTTTCCTTATCGGGAGGGGGGTGCTAAATTTAAAAAAAGTTTGCTCACAGTGAGGTTCGAACTCACGCATCTCTCGATAATGGTGCTTAAAACCACCGCCTTAGACCACTCGGCCATATGAGCTGTATATTTAAAATAATCGGGTATTCATAATTATGTGCCGGATTCGAGGAGGCCGTAGTTAGAATGCGATGCGCTACGGTTTGCATGATCCGGCGTTCTAGGAATCTGTTAGATTGGGGTTTCGTCGTTGCTGCTGCGGCATTAGATGGGATTGCATATAATGACAGCTTAGTGGGGACGCAGAGATGCTAGAAATTTTTCTCTCGCTCGCTTTCTTAATGCTTTTCTAAGGGCTTCATCTCTAGACTATGAGCATGAGCATGAGATGAGATTAAGCCTAAGTCTTAATATGATAATATCTTTTCTATGTTTTTTTGTAGTTATTAGAAAATAGAAATCAAAAATATACATACACTTCTTAATTCTTAATATTTAGATGTAAGAATAGATAAATATTAACTTTACAGTATCAGAATACCGAATAATGTTAGATAGACCTTTACTTTATCTAAGAAATTACACTTACTACTGTATAGTTAAAGCCCATCTTTATGTTTACTACATTAAATCTATGTTTAATTAGTAATATAATATTTTCATGAATCTAGGCTTCACCTATAGTGTTGCCTTTACATGTTCACTTGTTCGCTTACACGCGAGGAGGACGGACAACCCGTTTGTATATAGATCCCTCTTTTCCTTCCTTTCTCTTTCTTCTCCTCTTTTCTCCTTAGATTGAATCTAGCACCTTACCTCTGCATGACCTGCTCTGAATGAACGTGACAGGTAATTACCTAGGTAATTACTTGAACACGACAGGTGTTCAGGTATTTGTGTCGCACATTGCAATGTTTGCAGTATTACATTTGCGTCTGTACAATCCAAATCGTAGGAAACCAACAAGAATTTTTGTTCTATACCACCAGTACGTTTGTATATTACATCTTTGTCATCGCATTGATGGTTGGAATAATCTCATACAAAGGTCTGGGACTCGGCGGACATCTTGGGTAGAGGGTTTTGGTATCGAAATTTCTTGTCGATTACTACCCCAATGACCCCTCGTGGACCCCCATTCAACTGTAATGGGCGTACTTATATTGTCTTGTGGCTGTCTTTTGCGGAGAAGGACACTTTCATGTCTTCTGCCCCTTCTGAGCAGCCATACCAGCTGCTCTCGCCGCCCTCCACCCTGGACATTTCATCCGCAGAGCTGTGAACGAAAACCTTAGCACTTCTTCATCTCCAGGCTGGAGCCGTTACTCAGGAGGGAGTCTTACTCATCACCGCAGACCCAACCAAGACCAAGTCCAGCAAAGCCAGCCCCGTAAAACACCAGCCGTGGCCCATCCTCGCAACGAGCGACGGAATGACAACGGCCGCGACTGCGGCACCCGGATTGCGGAGCATGTTCCCTAGTGCAAAAGCGCCAGCTGCCTGCCTCGGCACGCACTCAGTCAGGAAGACGGTTGTGGCTATAAACACCCAGCTCATACCGAAGCCCGCTTGTTGGCCGTCAGCTCTGGGCTTTGTCAGGAGGAGTTCCTGGAAGGGAGGCACATACTCAAGAATGTGGCTACAAGCACCGCCGCCGGGTGGATGGCCTTTTCGACGAACCAGCCGTACATCAGACACCCCGCTGCGCACATAAGCACGCCCCATATCTGGTTTGTGAGCCGGTTCTCCGGCGTCGCGGTGCCATCAGATGACGCCTTCAGAGTGCGCGCGTGCCTCCAGTCCGAGAAGCGCCCGCCGCACAGGGACCCAATGATCATAGCGACGCCGACGGCCAGGAAACCTGCTCCGACGGCTGTGGCCGACCACTCGTATACGACAGATAAGTCAGTGGGTAGCTGGACGGCGATGGCGAAGTATGTCGAGTACAACATTGCCGTGTTGAAGGTCACAATGCCAATGGGCGGGTAGCTGAACAGGCGCCAGTAGCCGACCAGCGTGGGTTTCGGTGGGGGAGGCCCACGTTCCGACTCCGGTGCCAGAGGTGAGAAGAGCGTTGGTGGGAGGATCATAGGCCCAAGACCTGAGTATAACCTGCCGTTGCCTACCCGCGCGCGGAGCGTCTCTGGCAAGGCGAGAACGATCACAAGCCAGAGGACGAATCCAGAGATTGCTGCATAACCATGTGGTTAGAGGTGCTGGTGGCCAGAGCGCAGCAGATGAAGGAATCTGTACTCACCGAGGAAGCCAAATATCCACCTCCAAGATGTCTGGCCTGCGAAAGCACCGCCTATGACTGGTCCCAGTATTGGACCACACTGGGGACCTAGGAGAAATATTGACATGCCGAAGGCTCGTTTCTTTGGCTCAAGCACCTGCACATCGGAGTAAGCACTCCGTACGAACCTAGTATTTCGAAGAAGTTTGGAAACGAACATCTGCAACGGTTCCCACGCCCATTGACACCACCGCAGCGGAGCCGAACGCCTGTACAATGCGCAGGAAGACCAAAGCACCGAAGTTCGTCGGTACAGCGGCGAGAAGGATATTTGCAACAATGTAGACGGCGATAGAGATGATATAAAGCGGGCGGCGACCCTTCCAGTCCGCAAAACTGGACCAAATGAGGGGCTATCATCTCGATCAGTAAACAGAGCCAGTATGTAACGAGACGTCTCATCCGAGCGGCATGATACAGCTGGCGCAATGGGATGACCGCTGAGATGACTTACTCCAAACGCAAACGTCAACATGAACACCGACACAGTGGCGTTTATGGCCGTGGCACCGACGTGGAACTCTTCCTCCAGCACGGGAAGCGCCGGAAGGTAGATGCCTCCGGCGAGGGGCCCAAAGAAACCTGCGATGGCCGTAACGCCCAGTATGAAACGGCGCCGCCCTGGCGAGAAGTCCGTGTATGGCGGAGGTGTAACAGCCTGTGCCTGCGATTCTGCCTTGTTCGAGTCCGCAGCCAGAGAGAGCTGGTGTTTGGTCTCAGCGTCATGCTCGCCGTCCACTAGACTTGCTGGAGTTTTTGAGGAGATTGATGAATCGGATGGCGGCTGATTCTCTTGTACGGCTTTACGCTCGCCGGATGTGGTCGAGCTGACGACCACTTCTATACTTTTGGGCATGATGACTCCCCAAGGTCCCAGCTAGGTTCTTAATCGTTGGCAAAAACGTAGTTATGTCGACACAGTTTGGCTCACTTTTTCCTCTGCCTGTCTCTCAAGATCCCAAAGGTATTATGAGCGAGGAACTCTATTAACCCGGGAGAAGACGATGTAAAATCGTGATCGTCCCCGCTGGCGATGGTGTGGCATGAAGGGAATAGGGAGCGATTTGAGCTTGGATGACAGTACGGCTACATGTACGCCGCCGGCCAATGGCTCGTCGGTGAGTGAGGAGTGAGCGATGCGGACCGCATCCTGTTCCTTTTCGTGAAGCGTGCAAGCGTCGCGGCCAGCATTGGCGCCATTGGATTTGGAAAACTGCTCTATTGCGCTCAACTTACTAGTGACTACTAACATCAGCATCTCGAGCCTCGCAGCGGCATCGTTGAGCACTATCGCGCAGAATGACATCCCCAGAGAACACGCTGAGGCATGGTGCCTGATCCGTTCCTGTTACAGAAAATTGAGAATTCTCCACAATAGTAGGGTATGGGTAAGGCGAATCCATGAGATCTGTTCCGAGGGTCTGGTGGACCTCATTCAAGCTTAAAGACACATGCTATGTGAGGCTATTTGCGTCGGTTTCTGCACGCATGCCAAGCCAAGGCGACTTATCCCCGCACGGCAGGTGCATTTTGATATTAGATCTATCTTTTGTGGCTCTGGTATGCATCATTGTGGCCTTCTCAATGATACTGACCACACGATGGTGCTTCTAGTCACATCACTGGCCTTCTTTGCCAGCGCTGGAGCGGATAAGAATAGGAATCTTGGGTGATACTGTACACATGAGGTAGAATGAGCTGAATATGAATATCAATATCGCGCAGGAAATGTGGGCTAACAAGGCTGTCGCCTCGCAGCTGTCGATTATTCTCACGTGAAAGATCTGCAACAAGTTTAAATTTAATTTAAAGCGCGCTAAAGACTGCCGCACGGCAGTTGCTGATTATCACACCCATCATACGATATGCAAAGATCTGCAATAATATATCAAGGCGCGCTATACGCTATACGCGCGCCAAACCAATCAGATAATGCAGCATCACACCGCCTTGGCTCCAACCCGATCCCTGAAAACCAGCCTCAGAGCGCGCGGATACAAGGGCCCAGCCTGTGTCAAAATGTCAGCATTCCTTACTATCAGACCACTGCGCATAGACGAATGCATGTGAAATGGGATGCCATACCGGTGTTTTGCGGTCCACCCACGTGGGATCAAGCGACCATTGGAACTGGCGGACCAGGACGAAGAGCGTCACCTTCATCTCCAGCATGGCAAACCTTTCGCCCAGGCAAGCGCGCTTGCCCCCATGGAAGGAGATGAACTCGGCCTTTGCCCGGCGCTGTCGGTACTGCTTGTTGATCTCCTTGATAGACACACCCCAGCGCTGCGGGCAGAAGTCGTCGGCTGATGGGCCCCAGACGCTGCTGTCCCGGTTGGTCGAGTAGCAGTTGTAGCCCAGGTATGTGCCTTTGGGGATGTAAATATCGTTTCCCAGAAAGGCGTCGTCGGCAGCTCGCCGATTGATCAGCTGGCCGATAGGAGGAAAGAGCCGAAGACTCTCGTAGATGACCGACGTCAGGTACGGCATGTCATGCAGAGCCTCGTGTACCGGCTCGCTGACACCGTTTGACTGCATTTCTTCATAGAGCTCTGCTTGTACTTCCTGGGCACATACATAGTTGCTTAGCTCAACGTGATTCCGTACTCGGGCGAGGAAAGATTTACCGGGTGCTTTGCCAAAAGGTACAGCGTCGAGATGAGGAGGAGCTGCGGATTTTCCTGGCTCGCAACGAACGTGACAGTCAAGTTATCCAGGAACTGCTTCTCCGACAAAAGGCCGGATTCCCGGGCAGCAAGCAGACGGCTCCCAAGCTTGTCGGAATCCAGGGACGCAGGAGTCTTCTCGTAGCTTCTCAAGAGTGCATTTTTGAGCTCCTCCCTGAATTGCCGAACAACTTCCCGCGCTCGCATGCGGCTCGGGATTGGAAGCCGGTCCAGCAGAGGAAAGTTCATGAAAATGGGTTTGAAGATCTCCCGCTTTACGGCAATCTGGAGGGTATTGATGGCAGCATCTTTGGACTCGAGTGACTTGGGTGCTTTGGTGAATTAACGTTCTTCAAACAAGCTTCAGTGACTTACTTACGTGGAGATCGGTCTGGAGTAAGACCTCTGAGGAATTGGCTATCGTATATCTCTGGAGAGTTTCTTGCACGGCGATACCATGCTCTCCGGCCTTCATCTGCTCTGCCAGGACGATATTACTCAGCCTGGAGGCATTCTTGGTCAGGACCTGGACCTCAGCCTCGAAGCTTCTCTGTAGCCCAGGCTTAATCACCGACTGGTACTCTTTCCACACTCTTCCATGGCTGGAGATGACATTGTCGCCTTTGGCGCTTAGCTAAACCATCGCATAGTCTGCGGGTGTGCTTACCCAGAAATGCAGCAAGCACGCTGTGAGGAATCTTCTTCTGGTTCCCGCTCTTCTGGAATAAGTCTTCGTCCTTGAAGATCTCAGCCAGGTAGCACGGGCGGTGGACCACGATGTTCCACTGGGCTCCGAAGAACAGCTTGACAGCCCCGTGCGTTCGGAGAGGTTTCTCGATGTACTTCTTGAAGATGTCTGATTGGTCGACGTCTTTGAAGAAGGGGATGAGGACGACCCAGAAGGGAATGGCGGGGATGTTGAGCGGGTACTTCGGGGGCAGCAAGAAGAAGGAGTAAGCCGATGCGAGGAATAGAGCCACCAGAAGGAGACTCTCGCAAACGAACCACAGCATCGCGTCTGGATGCAAAGCTAATACTAGGATATTTATGATTCTATATATGTACAATGTCGCCCACTGGGTTAGGGGAGGTGGGAGACTAGGAGTACGATGGGGTCTTCTTAGTAAAACCCTGCGCAGATTTGAGAGTAGCCCTGACGATAGCGGATTCGAATGCAACTTCTTGGTTGTACCCATAACTTGGCTACTGGGACTCAAATGTGCTCACCTAGATGTGGCGTCCTGCAAGCTGTCATACCATCAGCCCTCAGGAGCCACACTGTCGAGCCATAATGCCACCGAGGTATACGGGATGGAACGACACACGCAATGCTTCTGCTGCATCAGTCACCTTCATCGTTGCCAAGAAGAAAAAAATGGCGAGATGGGCTGGTATGATGAGCTGGTCGTCAATAGCGGTTTCTGTTGGTGTCATTGTTGCAAATATTTATCATATCCATTTCCGCCTGTGCTCAGGCCTACCTGAGCAATTCTGCCCACATCTTTGTTCGTAAGTCGCCCTGGAGAACCGTCCAGCTACAAATGCCCATTTACAGCTGAGAAGGGTGAGTACAGACCCCTTCAAAACGACAGTCACAACACGCAAGATTCCCAACATGGAGTTTTCCAACGACCGAGTTTCAATATATCAGCGGTTCCAAGCTATATTTATCCGCAATCTAGAAGGAGAATTGCTCTACTGCAAAGGACCTCTTAAAAATAAGTTAGAGGAGGATTGGGGAGTCGTCAAGGCTCACCTTGGCCATGACAACACGGAAGAGAAATGCCCGAATCTCCAACTCAGGTCTACTCGGATTAGTAAAAAGTACTCAGGTGCCGTCATCTACGAGACGCGCCGACCCGGTGAGGATTATGCCACCGGCATTGTACTCAGCGCCGGAGCCGAAGAGCGAGCTTTCCAGCCAGAATTCGAGAGATTTTTTGCCAACTTGATCTTAGACCAAGTCAATCTCGCCATTCCGCATCCAAACCCAGCATCAGCTGCTGCCCGCCTCGTCGATAGTGCCGTGCAGACCACAGAGAAAATCGTGGATCTTTTTGAGAGGCGCCTTCGATACAGAGGCAAAGACGACAAGTGGGCAGCCGTTGGACGTGCCTACTTCTCGGACCGCGTCCACCACTTCACATCGCAGCAGGCCAGGCTGGAGTTCTGCCTTCCTGCCTTTCCGTGCAAGTCGTCCAATATCAATAAAGTGGCGGGCAAGGAACCGGATCGCGGGGAGGAGCTTGCCTTGATCAACCTGCATAGATTTGTGGAAGAGATTGAGAAGATCTACGAGCCGGGGGCGAAGATCTGGATTATCAGCGATGGTCATGTGTTCAGCGATTGCAGTCAGTCGTCCCTATTCGGCAGCCTTTGTTCGATTTACGTGCTAACAAGCCTCAGTCGGTGTCGATGACGTGGATGTAGACGAGTACGGCCGAAAGCTGAAGGACATGAATTGTGCAATTGCACTGAGTCGAGGCCGCACGGATCGGGTTGACTTCAAGTCGCTCGTTGACATACTGCAGCTCGAAAAGTCAATCTCTGAAGCAGAGCTTTCCAATCTGGGCGATGAGCTTCATATTGCCGACATTGACCACCACATAGCTACGCAAGTGACGCAAATGGCCGAGCTCTGCAGGCGGATTTTGATGGCCGGATGTCAGTCCAATAGGTCGGCAATACGGGCCAAGATCGAGTCGCAAGATGTCCCCCTCCTGGCACTTTATCGGGGCTTTTCCCGGTTCATGCTGGAAGACCTGGAGCTGCACCCTGAGACGCAGAGCATGAGTCGGTCAAAGCAGCGGAAGTTATCCGTCAAGGTCTCATTTGAAATGATAATGGTGCGGAAGCCCAGTCCATGACAGGCAGCATTGTTTTGATACTGATGACAGTCTCAGAGAAACCAAGCGTATTCTAATGTGGTAGAAATGGTATTTCCGAATCACATCCGGCTTTCAATACATGCGTAAGACACACATTTTCGTCTCTTGTTGGAACAAACGAACAGTTTGGCACTGACGCTGATTGGACAGGCATAACAACGCTGGGCCAAAGTTTGGAATCCAGCTATTCGACCCAACCTTCGTCAGGGCCACAAAGTCACTGTCTGAAGATGCAGCACTCATGACATCTCTTGATATGCTGCATGTTCCGACACCATGGCACAATTGCGTGGTCGAGATCTCGGGCAGTGGCATCTTGCGCGTTACCAAATCCAAGGTTGCAAGAGAGTCTCTTGCCTCAGGCGGCCTCGAGGGACAATTTGTCGAGGGCCAAGCTGGCAGGGGCGCATATTTCATAATGTATCAGCGGAGCGAGGAAGAAGCTGATGTGAAGGACTTGGAGACCATTCCGTCACAGGCTAAGCAGGTTTCAACGGTGCTTGAGGGTGTGGAGCTCAAGGGACGTAGCACTATGGTAGCACGGCTGGCAATTTTCTTGCGCAGACTCCTCTTGACGTGTCGTAGGTTTTTGGGGTTGCAGTTGCATGCATAGGTTGGGATTTTGACAAGAGAGGCGTGGCAAGTGTCGGAATATCCAAGCGGTCGCTGGTTGGGTACCTGAGGGCAGCGGGCCAATGCTAGACTTGGAATTCAGAGACAATCCAAAATAACTGGCTAGCACATCGCTCATTATCAGCCCTTGAGATCCTGCGAGAATCGGGAATCGTGGAGACAGACGTACATATCGAATGCTGGCATTGGTCCAACCCCCCTGTGCTCCATGGCCAAGTATCCCCACAGCCACCATGGGATGGAGTATATAGAGTGTACCTTAAACAAATATGTCTTGCGCGGGACCGAAGCCCACATGCAGAAAGCAGCCATACACAGGTCACGGTGTTACTTGATGACTTCCAGTGCGCCCTGCGCCGGCTCCATTAATATTAGCTGGCGAGCAGCCAGCGGACGATGTATGGCGAATATCAAATAGACATTAGAGGTAGTAGTACTGGAAGTTTGCTTTTGGTCACAGAAACATGTCAAGAGGATTACTTGCTCAAATGTTACTTGCTCAAATGTTACTTGCTCAAATGCTCTCAGTGGCACGAGGTATCAGGTTCGCCAAGTACACCACCATGTTAGCTCCCCATTGAATGATATATATATCGTAAATGCGTCGGGACCTCGTCTTGTCATATTCTCAACTGTCAGGTTCGGCCATACCATACTTGGTCCATACTTGGAATCGTTCTTGTTTACACGGTTACACCTGACGCGATAGGCGCCCATCAACTAGCGCCGGACGCGAAGTAACGGTTTGCTGCGGCTAGGAGAACCGGGTTGCCGGGTTGCGGCGGCCCGGCGGCTGATTGCTGACGGCCGTCGAGGAGATTGAAGTCCGATGGAATTAGGATTAAAGAACATAACCTTTGCCTTTTGCCTTTTGCGTTTTGCCATAAAGGCGACTGCGACTACTAGTTATTCCCCCATTCTCCCATTCTCCCAGATATCCAAGCAGATGCCGACCCAATTCCCATTTCCCAGTGTTGTCTCTGGTTCGTTGCTGAGACATTGCAACACGCATGAGCTCCATACTCCATGCTCCATGCAAGTTTCTACATAGATAGCGGCGGCGATCCCGTGAGCTGGGTGCTGATGGTGAAGGTGAAGGTGAAGGTGAACTAAACCCTTGCTTCCACGTGGCGTGGAGTCTTGCAGTAGGGAGTAGTTCCATGATGTCCTGACATGCCGCGGCCTGCCGCGGCCTGCCAAAGAGAAAAAGAGAAAAGGAGAAAAACATTCGCAAATTGCCGCAATTGTGCTGGTACTACTACGTACCGCCCCCGCCCTAATGTCGGCCAATATGGAAGGGAGTTAGTGCTGCATGTTGAAATGGATACGGACAGGGCTGCTAAGTTGGCCATCAACAACGGTGAAAAGGTGTATAAGCTGCACGCCCTGCGTACGCTGCTTACAATCCACCCGGTCTTGTCGACTGGCTCTTTCGTCGGTTGCTCACAGAGATCTCGACTATGTTGTGCGCACACCCCTCTCCATCGCTATCACTTCGCCGAGCCGCGAGCTTCGTTTTCCTGTTCCTCTGCATGGTCATGTTGCCACCAGTCACGGCTCATAGGGATGGCCAACAAGACGCAGCTCATAGGGGCGGCCAACAAGACACGCCGACGAAGGTCTACGCTTGTAAGTTAGCCCAGCCCGGAAGCTCGAAACGGCAAGCAAGGCATTGCTGAGGACATACGCTGAGATGGAACATGGCAAAGGCCCGACGAAGCCTCGCAGCACAACATCAATGCCTACGGCGGCAACACACTCTACTGAGCCAGACCTACCGAAGAACTATGGCATCGTCATCTTCCGGGCCTTTGAGATGCTCGACGTCTTCGGTCCGCTTGATGCCCTGCAGATTCTGTCAAGAACGCATAAATTGAACCTGTACCTGCTGTCAGACACGCTCGATATCGTGACAACTAAACCGGTTACGGCGTCTATGAACCCGTACAACTCCAGCTTCGTGAGAAATTATATCTCTTTCGTCCATCCGCCGCGATCCTGCGTTCCGGGGCACTAATCAGCGCGTTATTTAGTTCCCAACTCTTCTCCCAACGCACACATTCGCCACAGCACCAGCAGACATCGAGGTCTTGATCGTCCCTGGCGGTCTCGGCACTCGCTCACCCTCCCTGAACTCAACCATCGACTATATCACGACGACATACCCCAAGTTGAGGTACCTGATCACCGTCTGCACCGGCGCCGGACTTGCCGCCAAGGCGGGCGTGCTGGACGGGCGCCGAGCAACGACGAACAAATCTGCCTGGGCCAGCACGGTGGCTCTGGGACCCAAGGTCAAATGGGTGCCACAAGCTCGGTGGGTTGTGGACGGCAACATCTGGTCATCCTCCGGTATCTCGGCCGGCATTGACGTTACTCTGGCCTTTATTGAGAAGATTTACGGGAAAGACAACGCAACGTCCGTGGCGAACTTGATGGAGTATGAGAGGCACACCGACCCAAACTGGGATCCGTTTGCGGCGATCTTCAAAGTTACTGCCGTCTAGGAGAGGAGAATGGGAATTCCGGGGAATGTCAATGAGATATGCGCGGACTTGAGGCACATGTTTTACTCTATGTAGTTAGGTTGACATTAGAATGAGGCTTCATGTCTTGTGCGTCTATCAAATATCACAGACCCCAACTTGGCTGACTGGAAGTAAGAATCTTAAGTTCTTAAGCCTTATTTAATAGAGTATTATTTATTCTTAATCTAGCTAGCAGCCCTGTTTACTTAGTAAGATTTAACTATTTAACTATTTAACTGCAACTTTAAGGCTATATAAAAAGTTAACCTTAAAAAAAGCAGCTCTGTTAATAATTTACCTTAGACCTATCTATATGTAGGCAAAAATCAAAAAAACATACAACAGTAGGTATTCGCTACTGGTCACCCACCCAACTACTAATCTACAAACCTAGAGCAATCACCTAGATAACAGTTAGAACTATGCCATCTAGCCTAGCGGGTGAGCGTCGCCGCCCTTGGAATGTTGAGGGCTTCATGATATTGCTGCCTTGCTAAGATCGTCCCCCTCAATTATATAATGGTGACCACCTCGACCCCTAGAAGTTGGGTGCCATATTAGGACGCGTTGCACCACGACATTAGATAGTCATGGGTGAGCAGGGTGAGGAGGGTGAATGCTTGAGGAGGAAAGTAAGTCTAGGAAGTTGGGTAGATAGAAGTATAATTAGTGCCAGGTTGTCTTTAAGCTCACTGATTGTAGTAATGTCAACAATTGCGGCTCAAAGTGGGTAGTCACATGAAAGGTTGACGTGCACCAACTAAACGTTTGTGGCTGATGATGTGGGGCAATGAGTAATTTGCCAATAAGGATAAGTTTCAAAATTGGCTAAAGTAACAGTGATGGAAGGTGGTGCCCATCTAATGGAACGGTGCGCAGTCCCTTCCCCACTAGTTCATCGATGGCCCAGCAGACCACCGACCTGTCCCGCCCCGCGCCGCAAAACGCGAACCTGCGATAGCCCGACTCCTCTTCCTCAGGGCAGCAGGAAACGGGGGGAGGGAGGTGCTCCCTACCTAGTGAACGGTATGGTACAAGGATGCCTTCGTCGCTCTCCTAGTACAGCATCCAAAGCATTTCCATAATGCTGCAATTAGTCGTGCTGAAAGCTTGTCACGTCAAATCTGATTCGGTCTTGTCTTTATCGTCTCCACTTAATGATTTTGACTGCTAGTCGTTGTTTAGTTTTAGATAGCTTTAATATTATCATATTTTAGGTAGTATCTCAATAATTATCATCAATCCCAGGTATATATAGTGCTAAAAATTGAAGTTACAATCTCAAAAGTGGCGAACATAAATAGATCAATTCTATTCAACGTTTGAGAATCATCTCGTAGCGGTAGTGGGCACCTAAACCCCTTCTCGCTTCTCACTTGATCAATCAAATTACAGTAGTGCGCGCAGATGGGAAAATTTATAAACTCTAAATCCCACCCCATACGCAATATCACATCCTTCTGTGCCCATTCGCGTCTTCATGGCATCAAAAGCATGTGTACTCTTCTAAGTCCGAAGCCGAGAATGTATAGGTTCCTTGCTAACATCGTTCAGGTAGTGGTGCTCAACCTCTCTTCAGCAATGACAAGTCCATTGAATTGGCAGTCAACGGAGAGATCTACAACCACAAAATCCTACGCAACAGCTCCAGAAGTCTTACAACTTCAATTACTGTTGCTGACGTGCTCATGAGTCAAAAGATCAGCGACCTCGCCGAAAAGTTCGACGTTGCCGCCTCTGCATCGAGCTACGTCCCCTCCTCTGGATCGAACGAGGTCGACTTCTCTACGTGGAGCAACGATTGTATACCTTTTGCGACGTAGGATCTATCGATCCCCGCTCTTTTGTCGAACAAGAAATCTTGCCGCGTGTTCACTGCAATCACGGCAATCTATCAAACGTTCTAGCAGTGTCCTACACTCAAAAGATATACATCGAAAATGCACTCAAAGCACCTCGTGGATTTTGGTTCTACTTTTATATCGACTTCTTACCTTCTGTTGACACGAAGCGGTTAGCTGAGAGCTGCACGCACTTGATCGAACTACACGACATTTTCCGAACAATCTTCGTCTCCTCACACGGCCAGTTGTATCAAGCCATCTTCGAGAGCTTATCCCAGCCTCTTGAAGAATTACCGTCGTCGAGTAGCATCGAGGATCAGTTCGAACAAGTCTGCTCACAATATATGGAGTGTCCCGTGACCTTGGGAAGTCCCTTTATGCAGTTCACGCTGCTCCGTGAGGCAAACGTCCGCACGCGCCTCGTACTGAGTATGTCCCATGCGTTGTACGATGGGATCAGTCTTAGCCTCATGATGCGCGACCTAGGCGCTTTCTACCGTGGCGAGATGCTACCAAAAGCACGAAACTTCTCTAGCTACATGGAGCACGCTGTTGCTCACAAAACTGAAGGGTACGACTACTGGCGTGGCCTTCTGAATGGCTCTTCAATGACCACATTATCGCCGGAGGTGCCGGCTACTACCCTAAATGAACTACCAACTATAGTGGATCGTGACGTCCCTTTTCCTAATCTTCCTCCAGGTGTAACAGCCGCCACGCTCTTTACTTCAGCGTGTGCAACCATGTTGGCAAAACTCTCTGGTTCGTCAGACGTCGTATTTGGCCGCTTGATGTCTGCGCGGTCGAATATTCCCAGAGCGCTTCAGAGTCTCGTTGGGCCCTGCATCAACACTTTGCCGGTCAGGGTTAGCTTCGGCAATGGCGCAACAAAGGATGATGTGCTTACAACGATCCAAAGGCAGTATCTCGACGGTCTGCCGTACGAAACAACGAGCTTGGAGAACATTGCGACACACTGCTCGCAGTGGCCCGGTCACATGCTCGATGTGCAATGCACCACCCAATTTCAGAACATTGACGAGTGCTGGCTGCTGGACGTGCCAGCTGCAACAAGCAGGCTGAACGCCCGCCATGAAAGAGACATGCCAGTGCCTGCTGGCTACTTGCACATCCAAGCAGCTCCGCGAGGGGAACAGCTTAACGTCAATGTGATGGCAGGCCCAGTGTATAGCCATGCGAGGGTGCTTCAGATACTTGACGAGGTCTGCAAGGCTTTGGCTGGCTGACCACGGGAGGGGACACCGCAAGGAGGAGGGAAGGGAGGAGACACAATGGAGTTGGGACGGCAGGGACGCTTTTGGCGGCGCAGATGCACAGGCAGTTATAGCAGGGGCAGTAGAGAACGGGGATTCAGAAATAGTATTAAGGGCGAATGTGGTACAGGATGAAGAAGAAACCATACCTTGTGGCGAGGATACCGTTAGAAATGTTTCAGCAAGATCAGTTTAAGCGGAGAGCTGGCTGGTATATCCGAAGAGACACCAGCAAGACCCTTGAAACATTCCAAATATCTGCCTATATTGTTTTGGCAAGACTCGAACTTCTGAATAGTTGAATTAGCTGTAGTCAATGCAAAGTTTAATAGCCACGCCCCTACAACGTTTCCCTCTTCGTCACTCATGGCTTTAGAAAATTGCTTGATTCGGAGTGAGGAGGAGTCTCTATTGCGAGGCGTTTGCGGCTTGGAGTTCTTCACGCGTTTGCTGGCCGACGATGGATGGAACAACTTCGATGCAGCAAGAATTGTGATCGAGATTGAAAACGAGATTGAAATTCTATTAAATAAGGCACAGAACTATGTACAGATCGCCAAATCGCCAATTACTATCGTTTGCATCCCAGTACGTCACGCTTCTGTAGATCTCCAACGTTACATTCCCAACCACCCTAACCTACCTCACACAACAAGCTCAATAGCAGCATCTTCACGCGAATTTAAAGTTGGAGCTACGAAGAAGAAGATGGTGTACGCTGCTATCTGTCACCTCCGGCAGCCAGCTCCAAAGCCATCGCCGCATTGTAGGACTATCCACTCTTTCAAGGCCTTAATATGCGCCTCTGTGAGTTATCACGATGCAAATTGCTGACTTTACTTTCACGACTGTGAGCAGAGTGAACGCACGGTTCCGACGATTATAGATAATAGGCTTTTATGTGTAATAGCTCTCCATGTAGGTAGCGTCTGATTTTATTTAATGTTGCTTAACTTTGTGAAAGCGTCTGATTTTATTTAATGTTGCTTAACTTTGTGAAACCCTTAGACAGTCTATGTGATCCTGATTAAAACCCAACGTTGCCAAGGTACAGTCAGATGCCACGCCATGACTAAGACAGCCTCGGCAAGCCTTGGTATTTCCTTTTGGTGTTCAACCCAGTTGATCTTAAACTGGCACTCCTGCTCTGCCTACTCATTGAAAATTAGTATTGTCTCCCTCCCATCACCTCGAATGTTGCTCCTTTGCTTCACGTATCTGCTTGTCGTAAGCCAAGCCGCAACTCAAACCGTCCTGCGGCCTGACTCATCTGGCGACCAGGCCACGGGTGACGGGTTCCACTTGTTTACAAGCAAACACTCTCCCCAACATTCGATCCGCATCAGAAAGCAAAACGACTCTATCTGCCATGCGCACTCGGCCCAATACACCGGCTGGCTCGATATCGGGCCCAAGCATCTATTCTTCTGGTACTTTGAAAGCCAAAACGACCCAAAGAATGACCCGTTGACACTGTGGATGAACGGCGGCCCTGGAGGTTCTAGTATGATTGGGCTGTTCGAGGAACTTGGACCTTGCTTGATCAACGAGCATGGTAACGGTACATAATAATCCGTGGGGCTGGAGCAAGAACTCATCGTTGCTCTTTGTTGATCAGCCAGTCAACGTGGGATTCTCGTATGTCGACGAGGGATATGAAGTGCCTGGTGATTCGTATGCCGCAGCTGTGGACATGCACAAATTCCTGCAGCTGTTGGTGTCCGAGGTCTTCCCTAACAACCTACACACGCCTTTCCACATCTCTGGAGAATCGTACGCTGTAAGTCCTCCGCAAATCTGACTAAGTGGACAATTCTCAAACGTCAATCTCCGTAGGGACACTATATCCCATATCTGGGAGTGCAAATCTTGCAACAGAACAAGCTATATCCCCACGAACCACAGGTACCTCTCAAGTCTTGCCTCATAGGCAATGGGCTCATGTCGCCGGTGGATACGGCCTTCGGCTATTGGGAGACGCTCTGCACGACGAATCCTGGTGTTGAAAAGCCAGTTTTTAACGAGACCAGGTGCGAAATCATGGCTGCGAACATGCCCAGGTGCATGAACGTTGCAGAAGTTTGCCTCCGTAACCCGGATCCGGCTATATGCCATGCCGCCTCGTCAGTCTGCTATGAGAACGTCATTGGGTGGTATGACGACGAGTCTGGTAAGGGCGGTCGCAATAGGTTCGATAGTAAGTGAAATGGAGTGTAATCATGGCTATGGAATGCTCAGACCTTGTGACAGTCACCGCCCCTTGCGAAATTGAGGAAGTGTGCTACATCGAAGCCGATCGCATCCAGCATTACCTGAACTCGAAAGTCATCTGGGACGCCATTTCACCTCCGAAGCAAATCAAAAAGTACGAACTCGTCTCCGAATCCGTTGTCCTCTCTTTCGGGCAGGTTTCGGACGAGATGACTTCCACGTCTAGCCTAGTCGAGTCCCTACTCGCAAACCAAGTGCACGTCATGAACTACCAAGGTAATCTCGATCTTGCATGCAACACAGCTGGAAATATGAGGTGGGCGCACGCACTTCCGTGGAAGGGCCAAGTTGAGTTCGCGTCTAAGCCTCTGCAGCCGTGGAGATCGGTGGTTGCAGCGACGGGGAAGAATGAGACTGTTGGAAGTATGAAAGAAGTGAACATTCGTATGAGCGACAGTACAAATGCCACCTCGCGGTATGCTTTTGTAACAGTGAATGATGCTGGCCATTTCGTGAGTATTTCCTATATCAGAATCCCAACATAGTTCTGAATGCGAAGCTCACATTCATGATTTCCGCTAGCTTCCTCAAGATCGGCCCGAAGTAGCACTTGACATGATGAATCGCTGGATTACAGGAGCAACTTTTATCTGAGCGTCGATATCAGTACATGATTAGAAGCTACAAGAACCTAGTCTTTATTAGTGATGTCTTGTCAAGGTTCAGATCACGGGGTGAAAGCGGCTGAGGTCTGAATTGCTACGGAAATTAGCTACTGGTGGCGGCTTCGATTTTACTTATCACAGATCCTTTCATTTTTAATACGATGCCTATTCACCTTTTTACCATGATAAGCATAGAAACTGATAATGAAAACTGTTAGCATAGACTGGAAGATCTTCATTTCATTGGATGGTTTGCCTCCGTGGGGTCCTTTGCATACTTCAATGCCATAGTGCTATAACGGCACATCTAGATAACGCTACTTCTTTGTTCGTTGGAGCAGTCACTTTCACCTGTCCGTTTTACAATAACATCGGTGTAGGAAGGCGAGTTACAATATTAGCTTCTGTAACAGGATTATCTACTGTAAGTTTCCGTTCAAGTAGCTAATTCATTAAGGCTATGATGCCCGAGCACAACCTGACTAGTTCATAACCTCTAATTACCGCGTACGCCCTCCATGGTCCGATTAGTCCAATGTTATCAATTGGTCCATAGGCCAGTCATTGTCTTAGCGGTGCAAGGTAATTATATTATTGTTGATTGATTAAAGAAGAGGTTCTAAGCTACAGGTGTACAATATACTGTTGTGCGTGTGTCCAAAGCAGCTAGCGCGACAAACGGAATACTGAATACAAATAGAGATCCATAGTCCAGATGGTTTCAATTGAATCATGCTTTCTCAACTCTATTTACTGCTGCCCACAAGTATTATCATCTTGTGATTCGACATCTTATCTTGAGCTCGGCTGATGAACCTCTGGATGATCTACATACCTTTTAGGCAGCTCAATGACTAGTTCCGAGCCAGAGACCTGACCAATCTCATCTAGGAAAGCGCTCAAAGACTAGTGGCACGGGTATGTCAGGAACACTTCCGTCAACTCGTGAAGCAGAACACCCAAGTTCTAGGACTGACAGAGTCGGTGACTTGTCATAGTAAGTACACTGTCCCGGAGTAATTATTATGATCTGGGGTGCCCATGTCGGTGTTTTGCAGGGGTAGTTTCTCGTGGTGTTTTATCAATGCAACGATGATGGCGAGAATTTTAGGTCATCTGCTTCATGTCATTGGTTTAATATCTTCATAATCTGTTGCGTGAATACGGGCATTCACTTCCAATAGCTGACGGCCACCCGGGGATTCTGTTTGTGTTCATGCATGGAAGCCACCATGCATGGAACACTGTTTGATAGTCTTCACTTCTTTATTGAG
>Ga0123337_10001583_pt1 | contig 28696 bp, 24 predicted proteins | sample frozenSSSSmetaG_FD_89792 | JGI IMG/M metagenome (GOLD analysis project Ga0123337, IMG submission 89792) | Glacier valley bacterial and archeal communities from Borup Fiord, Nunavut, Canada, to study Microbial Dark Matter (Phase II) -... | ecosystem: Environmental > Aquatic > Freshwater > Ice >...
AAGTGAAAACCCAAGTGAAATGCAAAAAAGTGGTTGGCAATTAATATTAAACAATTTTAAATCATATACCGAAACTAATTGAAAATAGAAAAATGGCAAATCAAATTTATCCCTGCTTATGGTTTGATGGACAAGCCAAAGCAGCAACAGATTATTACTGTTCTGTTTTTAATAATTCAAAAATAGTTTCTGAAAATCCTATGGTGGTGATATTTGAACTCAACGGAACAAAGTTTATGGCACTCAATGGTGGACCCCAATACAAGTTTTCGCCTGCAAACTCATATGTGGTCACTTGCAACACACAAGAAGAAATAGACCACTATTGGGAGAAACTTGGTGATGGCGGAAAATATAGTCAGTGTGGCTGGCTTGACGATAAATTTGGTGTTTCGTGGCAAATTGTGCCTGCAATTTTAGGAGAACTTATGAGCAATGCTGAAAAGTCTGAAAAAGTTATTGCATCATTTATGCAAATGAAAAAATTTGACATACAAACCTTATTAAACGCTTAATATGACAATTAATAAATTTGAAATCGAAATTAATGCTTCCATAAAAGATGTATGGTTAGCGTTAACAAATTCAACTGAAGTCTCTAAATGGATGAATAATACCAAAGTTCAAACCAATTGGAAACAAGGGTCTGAAATTACTTACACTTGTTTTGATGAAATTGGAAATGTAACGCAATGGGCTGGCATGAATATGATTTGGAAGGGAAATATTAAAGTTATTGATGAACAGAAAGAGCTTACTTGTGTTTATCCTGATAAACTTACAGGACTTGAAGAAGAAAGTTATTTTCTTGAGAAATTGAGTGATGATAAAACCAAACTCATTCAAATCCAAAAATTAACCTCACAAGAAGTTGCAGACGGATACAAAGAAGGTACAGTGCAAACACTTGAATTGCTCAAAAATCATTTAGAATAAAACTGAAAGCATGAAACAAATCAATTCTTATTTCTCGTTTCACGGCAACTGCCGTGAAGCGATGATATTCTATAAAGAATGTTTGGGTGGTGAACTCACTTTTCAAACAATTGGCGAATCACCAATGGCAGACAAAATCCCAAAAGAATTAAAAGAATGTATTTTACATTCTACACTTACAAACGAAGGTTTTGTCATTATGGGTTCTGATATGACACCGGAAACAGGACTTATAAAAGGTAATGCAGTTTCGTTAATGCTCAATTGCAGTAGTGAAGCTGATATTAGAATGTCTTTTCAAAAACTTTCTGATGGTGGTACTGTTAAACACCCACTTGAAAATACTTTTTGGAATGCTTTGTTTGGCGACCTTACAGACAAATTTGGGAATAATTGGATTTTAAATTTTGATAAAATGAATTAACAATTTAAAATCTACATCAATGAAAAGAAATAAAATTACATTTTGGATAGCGACATCAATCATAGCTGTATTGGAAGGAGTAATGCCAGCTTTAACTTCACAAACAAAATTGGCAAAAGAGGGTATCAGACATTTAGGTTATCCTGAATACTTTGGAAATGCTTTGATTATTTTTAAATTGTTAGGTGTAATAGCATTAGTTATTCCACAAATTCCAAAGCGAGTAAAAGAATGGGCTTATGCAGGTTTTGCATTTAACTTTGTTTTTGCAACCATAAGCCACGGAGCTGTTGATGGAATTAATGGTCAAACATTTTTCCCCTTAATTGTATTTGCAATTTTAGCAGTCTCATACATTTATTATCATAAATTAAATAATAATACAAATTCATAAAAATCATGGCGCTTATTAATCCTCATATTAACTTCAACGGAAATGCCGAAGAAGCATTCAATTTTTACAAATCAGTATTTGGCGGAGAGTTCGCAAAAATTATGCGTTTCAAAGACTTTGCAAATCCGGATTTTAAAGTTGCAGAAAATGAAGCAAACAAAATTATGCACATTGCTTTGCCTATCGGCAAGAACGTTTTAATGGCCAATGACGTTCCGGAGAGTATGGGGCGTACAAATGAAAACGAAAACAGAAGTAAAATCTCAGTAAGTGCAGAAAGTAAAGAAGAAGCAGACAAATTATTCAACGGACTTTCTGTAGGTGGACAAATTGAAATGCCTATTTCAGACAGTCCTTGGGGTTCATATTTCGGAATGTTTAGAGACAAATACGGCATTGAATGGATGGTAGATTTTGACCCAAATTATAAAGGACAAATTTAGAAGGAGAAAAGCAACGAGCCGCTAACAAGGTAGTCTTATTTTTGTTCGTCATTTTGTAAACTACCCCACCTTTTTTCATTGCGAAGGTTAAGTAAGTTAGATGATATCATTAGAAAAACTTAGTTAAAATAACCTATGAATGAACAATAGGTAATAATTAGTTCCTACCCGTCATCTCGAACACGCGAGTACTATTCTTCAATTTATTACATTTTATCGCGTGGAGAAATCTGTTGGGTTTGAGAAGTATTAAAATAAGTTAAAATTGGATTAATCCTGCTTCTTAAAACAGATTCCTCTTCGTACCTTCCTTCGGAATGACGGTAAATTTGCAATGACGGTACAAAATTTACTGCAGCTGCCCCAGTTTTATCTGGAATAACTTATCCCATTTCTTGCCGGTAACAAACAGACGTTTTCCTTTGCTATCCCAGGCAATGCCGTTTAACACAAAACCATCAAAATCCTTCATTGGCCTGATTGAATCAGCATACAATTCGCTAAGATCAACTTCTCCAGTAACTTGTCCATTTGCTGGATCAATAATTACTATCCGGTTTGAATTATAAATATTTGCATAGATCCGGCCATCAATAAATTCCAGCTCATTCAGTTCTCTGACAGGCCCATTCTGGTCATAGACCTCGATAGAATTTTCCTGCATATAGGTATCCTTATTCAGGATGTAAATGGTATTGCTGCCATCACTACTATAAATCACTTTCCCGTCATTGCATAAACCCCAACCCTCCCGCTGATATTGATTAGGGAATTCACGAAGAAGTTTCAGGGAATTAAGATCATACTCCAGACTAACATTATTCTGATATGTCAGCATCAGAATTTTGTCACCCACAATGGTAATTCCTTCGGCAAAAAGCTCGTCCCGAACCTTTGTCATTTGCAGTACTTTGCCGGTGACAGGATCAGTTTTCCGTAAACTGGATTCCCCGGGCAGTCCATCACTCTCATACAAATAACCATTATGAAATTCCAGTCCCTGGGTATATGAACTGGTGTCATGTTTAAACACCTTCTCTATTACATAACCGAATTTCTGAGGAACCAGCGTTGACTTAACCACGATATTTGTACTGATTTCTTCGGGCTCTGATTGCCCCCGGTAGATCTTTGCAGTTATGGCTTTTATTCCCAATTGCAGATCAGCAGTTGGTACAGCAACCGATTTTTCATTAGCAGCTTTCTTTAGCATAACGCCATCAGCAAAATAGACGACGGAGTCGGCCTTCTCATTTAACTTCAATTCCAGGTTCACAGAGTCCCCAAGATTTACGGAAGTCCCGGCCTCGGGCATTACCCAGGCAGAAGATTCAGCACCTTGCTTTCCTTCATTCGAGCAATGAGTTAAAAATAAAATACAGCAGACTGAGAGACAAATTATTTTAAATCGCATGGTATTATTTTATTAAAGAGCATCCTGAATCTCAAGGCCAGAATGCATCTTCTGTATGCCTGATTACCGGATCCCCAAATTTATTAAACAGTATTGAAATTATATCAAAACGTACTTCATTCTGATGATTCATCAGATGAATATATTCCCCGGCAGCCATAGCCATAAGTTTCTGTTTGGCTTTACTTACAAAATCTTCAGGTTCAGCAAATCTGTTATTCTCCCTTGCTTTGACTTCAACAAAAACTATGATCGGATTTCTGTATGCTATCAGATCAATTTCTGCTTTCCTGAATCTCCAGTTTTCATCCAAAATTTCATAACCTTTTTCCTCAAGATATTTTCTGGCAAGCAATTCGCCTTCATTTCCAAAGACATTATGCCTGGCCATCACTTCAGGATAACAGAACCTAAAAACATTGAGATACCTTTCTCAACCTCTTTTACCTGCATGTATCTGCGCATCAGAATAGCCTGATTATCAGCATCATGTTCAGCTTGTATTTCATCACGAATTTTTCTTAGAATACGATCAACCTTGCGTTTCTTTAAATGAAATATTCCACCCAGAATAGTTAACCTGAGGTTTTCGCTTTCATTTCTTACGTAGATCTTTCTTTTTGCATACCAGTTTTCACTAAGGATATAGGGTGAAGAAACCATCGCTATTGCCAGATCTGCGATCTGATGATCAGAGTTCTTAATAAAATCCTGTTCTGAAGGAAGTTTCCCATTCTCAAGCTGCTTCTTGTACTCCTCAATGATCCGGATGCAAAGAGGATGCTCAAATGTTACATCGGCAAGATTTGAAATTATATAGGGAGCAATATAGGTATCCGTAATATCATCCCAATGTACCAGCTCGTGCCCATAGTTCAGAAGCAGGCGGACAATCTCTTTCTCCTGAGCCTCATCAGTATCAGAAATTCCTGCCGGCTCCGGCATATCCGGTTCAGGAACATTTTCGGGCTGTACCTGAGGAGCATTGAAGTTATTATCTTTTTTTATTTTTCCGAGACGAATTTTATTCAGCTCAGATATAAGTATCCGCTCCTCTATCTGAAGCAGGGAACTGCATTCACGTACGAAAACAGAAGCTTTAATTCCACCAGGAATTTTGGCAATACTCTCAACAACTTCCCTGATTATCCCTGCTCTCTTGATTGGGTCATTTCCGGCATCCTTTAAAAGAATACTGGTTTTAAAAAGTATAAAATCTTTTTTATTCCCTTCGATATGAGATTTAAATGCTGCACTTCCAAACTTCTGTACAAAAGAGTCGGGGTCATCTCCATCGGGGAACAGAACGATCTTAACATTCAGGCCCTCTTCCAGAATCATGTCCAAACCCCTTAATGATGCCTTGATTCCCGCATCATCACCATCATATAGGATTGTAATGTTTTTGGTAAACCTTCCGATCATCCTGATCTGCTCAATCGTTAATGAGGTACCCGAAGAAGCAACTACATTTTCTATACCAGCCTGATGAACAGACAATACATCCGCATACCCTTCAACCAGGTAACAGTTATCTTCATCCCGCATGGATTTCTTTGCAAAGAATAATCCATATAATACATTCGATTTATGATAGATATCGCTTTCGGGAGAGTTAACATATTTCGGAACAGCCTTATCAGATTTTAAGGTTCTTCCTCCAAAACCAATGACCCTGCCGGTAAAACTATGAATCGGAAACATTACCCTGCCACGGAAACGGTCATAGAATTTTTCATTCTCTTTACGGATTGTCAGACCGGTTTCTTCCAGAAATTGAATATTATAGCCATCAGTTAAGGCATTTTGTGTTAATACATCCCATACATCAGGAGAGTACCCCAATTCAAATTTTTTAATGATATCATCTCTGAAACCACGCTCCTTAAAATAACTGAGTCCGATACTTCTGCCTTCATCAGTCTCGAGCATTTGCTGCTGAAAGAACTTCGCTGCCCAGGCAGAAACGATGTACAAGCTTTCACGCCGGTCGTTAACCGCCTGCTCTTCGGGGGTATTTTCTACCTCGGCAATCTCAATACTGTATTTATTGGCCAGATAACGAAGTGCTTCCGGGTAAGTTGCTTTCTCATGCTCCATAATGAACCTGACAGAATCGCCTCCCTTGCCACAGCCAAAGCATTTGAAAATTCCCTTTCCAACAGAGACATGAAAGGAAGGTGTCTTTTCATTATGAAAGGGACAAAGTCCGATCATACTGGTACCCCGTCGTTTTAAAGACACAAAATCACCTACAACCTCCTCAATACGGGATGTTTCAATGATCTTGTCGACAGTATCCTTAGGAATCAATTTTTTATTACTGGAATTTAAAAATAGTGAAAGTATTTATTACCCTGACCGAAAGATGAATTTAAAGTTTAATTACATCTTCCCGGTGTATACAATTAGAACTCGTTTTAGAAAATTAGGCAAAGATTTGAGCCGGCAAGACGCAATATCTGTAAATGATCTTTTTATGCTTTAATGACCTTACCTTCAAGCTCAGCATACCATTCAGCACCATATTTACGGATAAGTGGCTCTTTCAAAAATTGATAAACAGACACTTTCAATTCCTTACCAAATGCACAGGCCGCACTGCAGATGCTCCAGCGGTCATAATGAAGTACATCAAATTCAGGATAGTTAGTGATTCGAATAGGATATAAATGGCATGAGATCGGTTTCTTCCATGCTATCTTACCATCTTCCCAGGCCTTTTCAATAGAACATTTGCTGATCCCATTCTCCATAATCACGTAAGCACATTCTTTATTGGTATCTATACAAGGGGTTGTATAATCTCCTTCAAAATCTTTCACATAAGTTCCAAATTCTTCAATAACAGCAATGCCCTTTTCTGTCATGTAAGGCTTAACCAGAGGGTAGATCTCATCCAGAACTGCCAGCTCATCCCGCTCCAATGGGGCTCCTGAATCACCTTCAATACAACAGATTCCCTTGCATTTATTAAGATTACAAACAAAATTTTCATTGACCACATCCTCATGAACCAATGTGTTCTGTACTTCGATCATATATACTATTTAACTAAGTCCAGAGGGTACTTTAATCCCTCAGCTGTCATCAATTCGAGGGTCACTGAACCCACAAGAATCTCAACATGCGCTTTTACAGGGATACGATTAGCATCATCTGTTATCCAAAGGTATAATTTACTATCCTTTCTGAAAATTCTGCCAGGTTGTATGGATGGACTAAATTTGATACAATTGAATGTACCAAGAGCGGTTTTTATACGCTCTCTGCCAACAAACTGTACCTCCAGTTTACTTATTCCATCACCCAGGAAATAATCCATACCGAATTTATCACCCTGTTTTAATTTAGAAATATCAAGACTCCTTGCAAAGAAATAAGCAGAAACAACATCAAATGTTTGGCCATTACCCTTAAATATGCCTTTATTTGATACTACCTTTTTCTCATCCTGATAAAACCTCGCCTTATCACTGCGGCGGTAATTTGCTTCCTGGATATTCTCTGTATACAGATACGGGCTTAAACTTTCCTTATCAATATAAGAATCATAACGATTCCTCACCTTATAAAAAACATTGAAAGATCCGGCCGTGCGACCCTCAGCAAGCAAATGAAAAACCTGGCGATTATCAAATTTAGCATCCGTTTCCAAAACCTTTATTGAGGCTTCTGCCGCAGTAATAAACCCATAACGAAGCCTGTAAGTTAGGTATTCTCCTGCTTTAAAGACAGGTTCCTTAATAGTTTGCAGTCCCTGAGAAAATGCTGTAGAGCTGGAAATGAAAAGAAGAATTAATATAATTTTTTTAAACATTTGGTTTTTACTGCAAAAAGTGAACCATCCCGGGTCAAGCCCGGGATGACAGCCGGGTCAAGCCCGGGATGACACCCCGGATCGGGTCCGGGGTGACATTGGGTCAAGCCCGGGGAGCATCAGTCTGGGAATGTCATTCCGGGCCTGACCCAATCAGGACTTCCGCTTGAAGATAGGTACGGTAGAACAGGGTTCACCATACATAATGCTTTTAGCTATTTCCGTCAGTTTTACTGTCAGTTCAATATAGGCCGAATTAGGGATATGAATCTCACCACAACCTTTAATCACTACACGTTGATCCCGGTAATTTTCAAGGTTTAATTGGTTTAATTTCCGGTCGAAAAGAATGGTTTCAAGTACCTCAAGGTTACCGAAAACCACTGTTGTAGCAAAGGGTGTCATCTTATTTGCAAGCAGCATATAAGCCCAGGTTGGGACTATCGCATCAGCTGAGCAACCGATCGCGATATGCTTACCAGTGTAGGATTCCCAGTTATGTTCCTTAATGAATTCTCTGAAATCCTTTTCCCTGAGCATCAAGCCATGAAAAAGGTTATCCTTTATATCATAAAATATACGTTCCCCGGCCGGATACAATTCGGCCAGATCAAAGCTTATGAGCCCGCTCTCAGCTACTCTATTAATAATGTTTTCCTGAACTTCCATCTTCTCTCCTGAATATTGAACTGCAGAATCGGAATAATACCGATTGACTGCAACAAAAAAAATCCGGAAGTGAATGAACACTTCCGGATACAAAGTTAATGAAATTAGCTATTAAAAGAATTTAACGCGGTTATCCTTGATCTTTGAGTTATCACGCAAAGCTTTGAATGCCTCACCTGAAGCACGCTGTACCAGGCCCTGAGATACCTGAACCTTTTGTTTAAAGGCATTTGTAAGGGGTGCTGGCTTACTAAAGCCGTTAACAATGAAAACGTACACTCCCTGATCACCCTCAATAGGCTTGGATAATTTACCTGGCTGTGACCCAAAAATAGTTCCAACCAGCACATTTTCCTGTGAAAGTCCTGGAATTACCGGATTAGCAAACACAATATTCTGTACCGGTGTTACCGCTCGGCCAGCTTTTTGAGCAACCTGATCAATCGAATTAGATCCTGCCAATGCCTTTTCCATTTTATCAATCAGCATACGAGCTTTTACCCGCTTCGTTACCATTGGCTCAATATCCTTCTTTACCTGATCAAGAGGAAGTGTTCCTTCTTTGAATATATCGACTACTTTGGCAACTGCAAATTTATTACCCATTTCAAATACCTGATTTGAAACATCGCCCTTATCGGCACCAAATACCCATCTTACCATTTCACGGGGACTATCCAATCCCGGAATAGAAGATTGAGTAGCTATCACATTATCGGCAAGTAGTTTAACATAACCAGCTTTTTTAGATTCTGCATCAAATGTCTCGGCATTTTTTGCAAGAGTCAGGAAACTTGTGGCTTTTGAATAGGCATCTTGCTGTGTTTTATTACTTGCGGAAAAAGATTTATCTACAATTGCAACTTTGGCGACTCTGGAAGAGCCGATTTGAGCATTAATCTTGATTACATGAACACCGAACTGAGTAGTGATCACTTTAAGATCGCCAGTATTGCCATTGAAAACAGCTTCCTCAAATGCGGGCACCATGGCACCTCTGGCAAAAGTTCCAAGATCACCACCTGAATCTTTTGAAGCATCAGTTCCGAATTTGGCAGCAAGTTCGGCGAAACTGCCTCCTCTTGCAATTACACCCCTGATTGAATCGCCTTTTGCTTTTGCTTTGTCAATTCCGCCTTCAGTAGCAGGATTTAGCAAAATATGACTGGCCTTAACAGAATCAGGTCCAACCTTTATATCCAGAACTTTTACCATTTTATAAACTCCACCAGAGAACAAAGGGCCAATAAAGGTTCCATTTGAAGAACTGAATACTGCCGAATCAAGTGCTGGCTCCAATTGTCCTTTACGAACATAAGTGATCGGCATTTTAGTTTCAGAATTGATACTGACAAATAACGAGTCGTTAGTAGCAGCCCTGAATTCGGCAGCGGTTTTTGCAACCATTGCCTTTATATCAGCAGAATCAGCTTTAGAAGGCTTCGCGTCAAAAACGATGTACTCAAATGAACGCTTCTCTAAAGGGTTCTTAAACCTGTATTTATTTTCATTGTAATAATCTGAATAATCCTGATCAGTCAGTTTTACCTGATTATCAGGAACTGAACTATATTCCAGATTTACAAAACTGAAATTTGCTAGTTTATTACGCTGATCGTAATCTTCCCTTGCCTCCAGAGATGTAACATAAAGACTATTTTTGATCATATTGTTGTACTTCTGTGCCAGTTTATTCTCACGAATATTGAGCAAAAAGGCAGTCCATTGCTGACTAACAGGACTAGATGTAGGCTGAGACTTTACATTTTCAAGAAATGCATTTAACTGCATTCTGTTTAGCTGACCAGTTTTAGGATCTCCAAAATTCTGAAGGATCTGTGGATCAGGATTTTTTCCAGACACTAGGTCGTTCAACTCGTTCTTACTCACCTGCAGTCCTAAGCGGCTCATCTCCTTGTTCATCAAAATCTGTGAAACCGATTGATTCCAGGTATTTTCAATGATATAAGAGGTCATCTGAGGATCAAGATTACTCTGACCCATTTGTTGTTTAAAATTGTTGGTGTTCTGTTCTACCTTAGAGTTGAATTCCAGGATAGAAATTGCATTACCGTCAACTTCGCCAACATCAGTTTGATTTCCCTTCATAAACGATCCGCCCATCTTTACTGCGTCGCTTACTAAAAATGCAACAATTGCAAAACCAATAGCCCCAACGATGATTATCCCTGCACGGTTCCGCAAAAAACTCATTATTCCCATATCCGTAATTTTTTTCTAATATAATTTTAAAAGAGGGCGCAAGATACAAATTTTGGAAAATAAACAATAGCTTAATTTGAGGAAGAAATAAAGGAGCAAAATGCTTGTGCGCCAGTGGCTTTGAGCGCACTGAATTTTATCGAAACAATCTCCTAAAAGAACAATAGAGATTGGGGTATCAAAAAATTATTTATACCCTTTATGCAGGATCAGGAAACTCGCCCTTTCTTCCCGTTTAAAGGGTATATCCCAGTTCCCCTGATAGCTGATCTTGGTTGGCAGCAAGGTTTTATCTTCGCCAAAATATCCCAGCTCGATATTCATCTGAACATCAAAATCAAAAGCCATGTTTCCATATTTCATATCCACATAACGTCCGAGAATTTGAAAATTACGCATATCAAAGATCGTGACCAGTTCCTTAATCATCATGCCCCCTTCAGTCCAGCCCGACAGATCCGGCTTAAGGGCTACTTTAAAACGGTAAACAGGAATTGAATCTAGATAGGTCCCTCTGTAAAAGGTATAATCATAATACTGCCTCATGTTCGGGGTAAAGATCTGAGTTTTGTTTCCAATAAATGGTACACCTTTAATTGGCCTCCCCGGACTGAATATAAGGGTTTTTAGCTTGTCTTTATAAGATTCATTACTTTCGCCTTTTGCACCAGATATAGGTGCAGAAGGAACAAAATCAGAATTGTAGGCATTCATGAAGATATAGTCGAACATCTCTACTGTGTACAGGGAATATTTTCCATTTCGCTTGTAGACATTTCCATCATCCCTCTTTTCAAGGATCTCCATCTTATAAGGGCCTGTATTATTATGGTAAATCCTGCGATAGATTTTACCTTCAACCTCATTCGCTTTATTGTATGTAAAAATGCGGTTCTCAGCGTTAAAGCTGTACTTCTTCATATTACGAAAGGCCGCATAAAAGCTGGTATCATTTATGATTTCATTAATAAATGTCTCAGCGGTCAGGCGTGTCGAAGTAATAGTAATGGCTGAATCGATGGTAACAGTTAAAACTGTATCAGGATTAAAACGAGGAATTTTCTGAGCCCAACTTAAACTGCAGACACTCAACAGGCTCAGTAATAAATATATTTTCTTCATAATAATTTCAAAAAAGCATATACATCTTAAAAGAAGTATATGATACTAATTACCCAACTGCTTCAGGGCAATATATGCCATCAGTCCGGTGCTTAATTTGAGTGATTCTTCATCCACATCAAATGTCGGTGTGTGCACAGAAGAGGTTATTCCCCGCTCCTTATTGCCTGTACCCAATCTGTAGAAACAGGCATCAGAAACCTGAGAATAGTAAGCAAAATCCTCTGCCGCCATCCAGATATCCAGATCCAAAACGTTTTCTTTTCCCAAATAGTCTTCGGCATAGGCACGAATCTCTGCAGTCAGTTTTTCCTCATTGATGAGAAAAGGATATCCGCGAACTATGTTAAAATCGCAACTACCACCCATTGCCTCAGCAATGCCTTCGGCCATTTTCTTCATTTTTTCATGAGCTCTGGCTCTCCAGTCTTCGTCCATTGTACGGAAAGTACCTTCAAGGTAAACCTCATTAGGGATCACATTCGTAGCGCCATTGGCAATAACCTTTCCAAAGGATAACACAGATGGTGTTTTGGGATCTGCAACCCGGCTGATGATTTGCTGCAAGGCAACAATAATATGTGAAGTAATTAATACAGGGTCAATATTTTGCTGTGGCTGCGCTCCATGACCACCCTTTCCATGAACAGTAACATAGATCTCATCAGTTGAAGCCATGTATTTCCCTGAGCGGAAGCCTACTTGTCCTGCCTCAATCAAGGGCATAACATGCTGCCCGATCACGGCATCTGGTTTTGGATTTTCAAGAACCCCTTCCTTGATCATCATACTTGCACCACCGGGTAATTTTTCTTCGGCTGGTTGAAAGATCAGTTTTATCGTACCTCCAAACTCATTTTTTAGCTCAGTAAGGATTTTCGCTGTCCCAAGCAAAGAAGATGTATGCGCATCATGCCCGCAGGCATGCATCACACCAGCATTCTTTGATTTATAAGGCACCTCATTCGCCTCAACAATAGGTAATGCATCCATATCAGCACGAAGGGCAACAACCGCATCAGAAGGTTTATTTCCTTTAATTATTGCTACTAAACCTGTATTCGCCATCTTCTGATATTTAATTCCGAGCTCATCCAGCTTCTGTGCTACATAAGCTGAAGTCTGATACTCATGAAAGGAAAGTTCAGGATTGGCATGTAAATGCCGGCGGTTTTCAATCACATTTCCGTGGATCTCTTTTGCAAGAAGGTTAATCTTATCTTTCAACATTACTTTAGAATTATCATTTCAGAAAAAATGAACATAGAGTTATAGTATTTCTTCAGCTCATTCATTAATTTTTCAGCTTCAAGCCGCGTCCGGAAATCCCCGACTCTCAGCTTGTAATTTGGCTGAGTATAACTGATATAGGTGTCAATACGGGGATACCTGGCTTTAAATTTGGCTTGTTCAGAATAAGCTATTTGCCGATCTAAACCCGAAAAAATCTGGACCCTGAAACCAGATAAAGTCACATTGTTACCTGTAACACCAGCCCTGTTCAGCTCCAGACGACGGGCGATCAGACTATCAATCTGGGGGTCTTTAGTAACCAGAACCTTCCCCTTTTCCTGAGCAGCAAGCTGCTGGAAGCACATAATAAGAATAAATCCGATGAGGCTTTTCCAATGCATCCTGTTAATCGGCTCCTACTCCATGGCAGTTTTTGTACTTTTTACCACTTCCGCAAGGACATGGATCATTCCTGCCTATCTTTTGTTCAACCCTGATTGGTTGGGTCTTTTGCAATTCTCTGGTATCATCCACCGGAATTCCACCTGCAGACTGATTAAGTTCAGGTTTTGAAACCTTTAATTTACTCAGATCCTGCCGCGGCTGAGGACGGGCCTCACGTACCTGATCCGGATCCTGAGTAGGGATATTTCCCTTGAACAGGAAGCTGACAATGTCTTTATTAACGGTAGCAAGCATCTGTTTAAACATGTTAAATGCTTCCATTTTATATACGATCAGAGGATCCTTCTGCTCATAAACAGCATTCTGTACTGATTGTTTCAATTCATCCATCTCACGTAGATGTTCTTTCCATGCATCATCAATAAGTGCGAGTACCACGCTCTTTTCGAAGGCCTTAAATACCTCATAACCATTACTTTCAACAGCTTTTTTGAGGTTAGTTGCTACCTGAACTGAACGTATTCCATCAGAGAAAGGAACCACAATATTCTCGATCTGATCACCACGCTCTTTATAAACATCTCTTAAAACCGGAAGCGTTTGGTGTGCAATGGCCTCTAGTTTACGGTGATAAAACTCATTGATCTTTTCAAAAACTTCATCGGTAAGTGTGTGAATATTACTTGCAGCGAATTCTTTTTCAGTAAGTTCAGGATCCACCGAGAAAATACGGATTACCTCCATCTGGAAGCCTTCAAAATTACCCTGATCCTTATACTCTGAAACAACATCCTCAACCACATCAAAAATGGTATTGTTCAGATCTACATCCAGACGCTCTCCGAATAATGCGTTCTTACGTTTTGCATAAACTACAGAACGTTGTGAGTTCATCACATCATCATATTCGAGTAATCTCTTACGAACGCCAAAGTTGTTTTCCTCTACCTTACGTTGTGCCCGCTCAATTGATTTGGTGATCATTGAATGCTGAATCACTTCACCTTCTTCAATCCCCATTCTAACCATGATACTGGAAATCCGCTCAGAACCAAATAAACGCATCAGGTTATCTTCCAGAGATACAAAAAACTGACTTGAACCCGGATCACCCTGACGACCTGCACGACCACGTAACTGTCTGTCAACACGACGTGATTCATGGCGTTCGGTACCCACAATCGCTAAACCTCCTGCATCCTTAACACCAGGACCAAGCTTAATATCCGTACCACGACCCGCCATATTGGTTGCAATGGTAACTGTACCTGCCTGTCCGGCTTCTGCAACGATATCCGCTTCCTTCTGGTGAAGTTTCGCGTTCAATACATTATGCTTTATACCTCTTAACTTAAGCATCCTGCTTAGTAATTCGGAAATCTCGACTGAAGTTGTACCTACGAGTACGGGCCTTCCAGCCTCAGTTAATTTTGTAATTTCATCTGCTACAGCATTGTATTTCTCACGAACGGTACGGTAAACCATATCTTCCTGATCCTTACGCTGAGCAGAGACATTGGTTGGAATTTCAACAACATCTAATTTATAGATCTGCCAAAGCTCGCCCGCTTCTGTTACAGCGGTTCCGGTCATACCACATAATTTATGGTACATCCTGAAGAAGTTCTGCAGTGTAATAGTTGCATAGGTTTGAGTAGCATCCTCAACCTTAACATTTTCTTTTGCCTCTATCGCCTGATGTAAGCCATCAGAATAACGGCGGCCATCCATGATACGGCCAGTCTGCTCATCAACCAATTTGATCTTTCCCTCATCAACAATATATTCCACATCGATCTCAAAGAGAGTATAGGCTTTAAGTAATTGATTTACAGAGTGAATACGCTCAGATTTGATTGAGAAATCACGCATTAATGAATCCTTCTTCTCGATTTTTTCTTCCGTTGATAAGGCAGATTTTTCCAGATCTGCAATCTCAGTACCTACATCCGGCATTACAAAGAAGTTTTGATCCTCTCCTGAAGCGGTGATCAGTTCAATGCCTTTTTCGGTTAATTCAACCTGATTATTTTTTTCATCAATCACAAAGAAAAGCTCGGCATCTGCCTTGGGCATTTCCTTGTTCTGATTTTCCATATGATAATTTTCTGATTTGGTCAGAATCTGCTTCATACCGGGTTCACTCAGAAATTTGATTAATGCCTTGCTTTTCGGCAAACCACGATGAGCTCTCAAAAGGGCTAAACCACCTTCTGTCGGACCAGCATGTCCTTCATTAATCAGCTTTTTGGCTTCATTGAGAACACCGTTAATAAAATTTTTCTGGGCAGTTACCAGACGTTCAATACGGGGTTTCAATTCATAGAACTCATGCTCATCACCTCTAGGAATTGGTCCTGAAATAATCAAGGGGGTTCTCGCATCATCGATCAAAACCGAGTCAACCTCATCAACCATTGCAAAATGCAGTTTACGCTGAACCAGACTTTCCGGATTCAGTGTCATATTGTCACGCAGGTAATCGAAACCAAATTCGTTATTGGTACCGAAGGTAATATCAGCCAGGTAGGCCTTGCGGCGCTCTTCAGAATTTGGCTGATGTTTATCGATACAATCAACAGTTAATCCGTGAAACTCAAATAATGGTCCGTTCCATTCGGAGTCACGTCGTGCCAGGTAATCGTTTACCGTTACGATATGAACACCTTGTCCGGATAGTGCATTCAGATAGGCCGGTAAAGTTCCAACCAAAGTTTTACCCTCTCCAGTTGCCATTTCGGCAATTTTACCCTGGTGAAGTACAATACCACCAATCAGCTGAACATCATAATGAATCATGTTCCAGGTCACTTCAGTCCCGGCAGCAAGCCAGGTATTATGGTGTATAGCCTTATCGCCCTGGATCACAACATTCTGCTTACGGGCTGCCAGTTCTCTGTCGGCCTGCGTAGCAGTAACTTCAATTGTTTTATTCTCCGTGAAGCGTCGTGCAGTATCCTTCATAACTGCAAAGGCTTCAGGTAATATTTCCATCAGGACTTTTTCAAGTTCCTTATCACGATCCTTTTGCAGTTTATCCAACTCATCATAAAGTGCTGTCTTTTCATTAATTGGCAGATCTTCCGATTCGGCTTTGGTCTTCACAACCGCAATCTCTTTGTCGATTTCCTGGAGAAATTCCTGTATACGGGCTTTGAAATTCAGGGTTCTTTGCCTTAATTCATCATTGCTCAGTGAATGTAGTTTGGTATATTCTTCTTTAGTTTTGTCAACTAAAGGGTGAATCAGTTTTATATCACGATTGGATTTGCTACCGAAAAGTTTACTTAAAAGTGCTAACATGTGTATGTGAAATATTGAAATTCAATTTATACAAGAATTGCGCCACTACCATATATTGGTCAGTTTGGCATAATTCAGGGGGCAAAATTACGATTATTAATGAGAAAAATGGACTTCCCCATTCTGAATGAAGATTAATCCTTGGGATTAACCAATAAGGATAATTTGAAAAACACAGATTCAAAATTCTAAGAAATATACGGCAGCATAGTTTATAAGTGCGGCTTCAGCAAATAATCAGATTTACATTTTTAAAGAATTTAAAACCATTTAAAAAACACTTTCCCTGTGGTTGGTGTTACCGGCCACTTGATATGATCATGCTTGGTACGGTGAGAACACCGACCAGAGGGGAATCTTGCAGAAATACTGTTTAAATTGTCTTATTTTCTCTTGTTTTAGAAAGCAGGGTTTGTTTCTCTTTGGTAATGAAGGCTAGCGCACGCGTGTCGTGTGTGCCTCTTTATTTAATTCATGGAACGCGCGGCACGCGCGCACCAGCAGCTCCGGGCTGCCCATTCCAATGAAAAACAGCTCCGGGTAAAATAAACCTTGCCGGAGGAAGTAGCTTCCGGCTGTTGGCAATTTGAAATAGGACGCGATTTCATGCCGGAACTACTCCGGAGGAAAGGGCTGAACCAGCCTGTAGGACACAGGTATTGCTTTTCAAGATCAAACTATTGTCGCTATAGCGCCTTATTTTACCAATTATAGCCGTGTGATTTTAGCCTTCCTTCTATCGAATTCAGGTTATTAAAAAAAATTACCTGATCACTTTGGTATTTCCACCATTTGCTATCGCAATATCCATTGGCTTGTTCGTTTTCCATGAACCTGCTGTGAAATCAGGAATTTTAACAGTCATTTGATTTGCAACAGACCATTCGCTCAGGGGTCCGATTGCGCTCCATAATGCCGCATCGTATACATCCTGATCCAGTGGCAGACCATTCCGAAGACAGTCGATCGTCCTCCAGTCCATTAAAAAATCACCACCGCCATGTGCACCGACCTGCTTAGCAATTTCACCAAGCTTCTTAACAATATTAGGCTCATACTTCTTTTGCAAAGCCTTGAATTCATCGTCTGTAATCCAGGTTTGGGCATCAGATCCTCTCCAGGTTTCAGGTGTTGCCTCCCTTGCGACAGAAATTTTTTCTACCGGAAACTGGATAGCCGTGGCTTTGGTTCCACTTATTACTAATCCATCCGATTTAGGACGTGGTGAGGTAACATCATGTTGTAACATAACGGTGCGACCCATATTGGTGCGTATGGTAGTCGTATTCATGTTGCCTCTGAAAGGCTTATCGACATATTGCTTATAAAAATCATCTTTGACTGCCATCTTTTTAGCCAGATCATTCATCATAAAATCATTCCCTGATACTGAAACCAGGTACTCGAATTTATCTCCTCTGTTGATATTCATTATCTGAGCAATCGGACCCAAACCATGCGTTGGATACAGATTACCATTTCTTCCGATATTCTCTTTCAAACGCCATTGATTGTAATATTTATCTTTCGAAAAATGCCCATAGAGCAAATGATGAATGTATGCGCCTTCTCCATGAATAATTTCACCGAAAAATCCTTCACGTGCCAGATTTAACATCAAAAGTTCATAAAAACCATAACAGGCATTCTCCATCATCATACAATGCTTTCTGGTTCTTTCTGATGTTTCAACCAATTGCCAGCATTCTTCCACAGTTTTTGCGGCAGGTACTTCTATGCAAACATGTTTACCCTGATTCATCGCATAAACAGCCATAGGCGTATGCAGTTCCCATGGGGTAGCTATAAAAATCAGATCGATATCTTTACGTTCACATACCTTTTTCCAATCCTCCTGACCTGTATACGTGTCGGGTTTGAAATTGGTCTTTTCGATTCTCTTTTTTGCGGAATCTAACCTGTCCTGGCGCAGATCACATAATGCTTTTATATCAACCCCTTCCAGAATGCTTACCTGGCCAAGATGTGCCGGACCCCTGTTCCCCAGACCAATAAAACCAATCCTGACAATATCCAGTTTAGGTGCCGCATAACCAGACATATTAAAATGCTGTACACGAGCTGCATGTTCTGGTGCAACTATGCCATTGATTTCAGTTTCTGAAGCAATACCATTCAGTACACCTGTGCCGGCTACACTTAGCCCTGCCATGCCGGTAAGCTTTAAAAAATCTCTGCGATTATTTTTCATAATAATTACTGTGTTCTAGTTAAATACTGTTTCTCCCTGCTTTTTGAGACTTGTGCGCATTTTCGCAAACTCAGCCTTATATGCGTTGAGACTGTTACCACTTAGCTTCTGCCCCGACATTGTAACGGGATTTAAAATTGTGATCCGTTTACCACTAAGTGCTGCAGCCAGTGACACATCCCCCCAGTTCAGAAATCCCGGAATATGGATTGCCATACTGAAAAAATCAAGAGAACCGCTATTATCAAACTGATAGCTTAGTGGTGCATCCCGCAAAATAATATCATCCACATTTCCGCCAGTTGCTGCAAGGAAAAGAGCCGCAAGTCCGGCTTCTTTATTCCCATCTATACTCAATTTCTGAGCCTTATGATTTGACTTAAGGAAATTACTTACAATATTCAACTCCTTTACCCATTCACCCAAAATAGTTTTGCCCAGCCAAATTTCAGAACGCGATAAGGTATGCAAAACCATACTCTTGTTGTTCGCAAGCTCTTTAGTGGAAGTGCTCTCGCCGGTACCGGATAATTCAACAATTACTATCCCCTGCCCCTTTTTCTTTAATTCAGTGATCAATTCGGATGAAATTTCCTTTTTTCCTGAGGTATTGCTGATGATCCTATATCCAAGTTTTGGATCAGAAGGTGCCTGATGTAAGATTGGAATCAGTTTACCATCAGATGTTTCTAATGCAAGCCGATCCCAGCCCGCAAGCCTTTCAAACCGGTGTACTTTCTTAAGGTCTGACCGCTCATTTATCCTCAAAATTATGCGAAGTTCCTTTTGTTTTTCAAGGGCATCTAAATTACTTGTGTTCAGAAAAGCTTTTCTTAATTCCTTACCCCGTTTTTCACAAAACTCTCCGGTTGTTTGTACTCCAGGATCACGCATGCCTGTTGGGTAAACGAGAAGTTTTTCTTCAGGCAAAAGCTCAAAGGCTGATTCCTTTTTAGGCATACCCGTTCCAATTCCCTTCAGCTGAAGGTCAAACCAGCCCAGCATCGCTTCCCGGTTTTCGGGCCAATAACCATGGGTTTTATCAAACACCTGATAAGTGATATTCTTTTCTACCCCCAACATCTTAAAAACCGGAACAGCGTTTCGAACCGTACGCTGCATTTCAAACGGTAAAAAAGCAGGTGCAGAATCCTGTTTGTGATTACACATCATAATAGCCCGGGGGGCGACCAGGGCTATAATCCCTGCTTCTTCAGTGAAAGTTAATCCGTCTGGCATCAATTCGCAGATACAATTAGACCGCATCACATAGGATTCGAATGTTCCCACACTTACTACCGGAACAGCCGCCTTTATGCGTTCATCCATCGCAGCGAGCCACATCGTCTGATTACCACCACCACTTGCACCTGTTGCGCCGATATTTTTCGGGTCGACATAGGACAATGAGCTTAATAAATCAACTCCCCTGATGTTATCCGAGATTTGCAAGCCTGCAAGGGTTTCGCCGACATTTAAAAGTGAAGCCCCAAGACTAGCTCCATGATAGTCAAATGCACCATGAATCGTTGTTCTTTCTCCCGAACCCCATGGATCAATACTCAGACATACATAGCCATCAAGCGCCAGGCTATGACCCAATTGCTGGGGACCATCCTGATCAAATTTAGCTTTCCTCCAATGACCGGGCATACTGATCACTGCCGGGAATGGACCTTTGCCATCAGGTATATACAAATTTGCTGTTGCATAAACTCCGGGTCGGGTTTGAAATGCAATATTTTTAATCTGGTAGCCTTTCATCTGTATTGAACCGGTTTCCCTTATGTCTAAAGGGAGCTTATGGTTTACAATTAGACCGGTTTTCTGAATGATTGTTTTCCTAAGATTGTCACGGTATTTAACCCAATCCCGAGGATTACCGGGTAACTGATGTGTTCCAAACTTAATTATAGCCTCATTCCTCAACCTACTTTCTAGCAAATCAGAATGGTTTTTAGCAAAAACTTCAGGCAAGCTATCGGCGATAAAATTAATATCCCTGTAAAACTTTTTGGAGTCATAGAAGTTGCCAGAAAGAGCATAGACATGCCCGGTTGAAAACAGTAAACAAATTAATATCAGTCTTTTCATATCATTTTGGGTTCTTAGATATTGCGTTAAGTATTTTAGTTTATGGGAGCAGACCTATTTTGCTATTTCACAAATACCGGGAACAGCTTTTCAGCATTTATCCTGTATATTTTATCAATAACCTCCCGCGGCAGTTTTAATCCCCTGAATTCACCTTCAACCTTTGGAACACGCATCATTTGATTGCTCGTAAAAAACTTCCAGTGCCTCATCCATACTTCATGAGCATGCATTTTTATTCCTTCCGGATCTTTTATCCCCTTATTAACTATATCCATTGCAGAACTTCTCAAATCAGTTCCATAAACAAGTCTGTCCTGATACTTAATAAAAAAATCATGCACCTTTTGCCAATTTGTTAAAGTCTGATACTGCAAATGTGAAACCCGTTCTGCCATATCAACACTCATATTAGGAAATTTATCCAAACGCTTTGCCAGTTCATCCACACTCCACTCCAAACTTCCCAAATGTGCCCCTATAAACACCAGATCGGGATGTTTTTCAAGCATCCTGTCCCTTGCATTAATATAATCTTCATAAGATGGCCGTTCGGGATGTAAATACATATGTTCTTCGGGATGGGCACGGGCATAGTCCCGGTTTCCATTTACGGTCATCTTTTCTAATGGCAGCCAGGAGTTTTTATGTTCTCCAAGATGTCCGATTAATGGGATATGGTTTTTGGCCAGGTAATCAAGTACAGGATCAAAGCGGGGATGGTCTATCATAACCAACTGGCCTTTTTTATCTTTTAGAAAGAAACCAATGTTCTTCCAAACTTTCACCCCAACGGCTCCATTTTCGACTGATTTTTTGATATAACTTATCGCCTCCTCCTGCCATCCATCATTATTAAAATTATCCAGCGAAAAAGTTGTTACCCAGGCATTTCGACCAGGAAATGTTTGCACCATCTCTGCTGAAAATTTCTGTTGTTCTTCAATTGGCTTACCGCCCGACTTGAATACATTCAAATTGAGGAAGCGAAAATTATCTGCTTCTGCCTGATTGATGAAAACTGTATCTGCATAATCTTGGATATGCATATGTGCATCAATCTTTCGTACGGACTGAAAATCCTCTTCAGTATAATATTCCGGAATTGTATCTCTGTTTTCAGACTTTGGACTATTAACATTTGTGCAGGACTGCATCAAAAGCAAGAGAATAAGCAGGCCAGATAATTCAAATACTATTAATTTTTTCATCATTTATTAAGGTAGGCTTTTTCAATGTAGCTTTAATGATCTTATTCTAACCGCAATCCTGTTACTTTGGCAACACGAAGGCCAAAGCCTGCAATATCAAACGATATCAGGAACAACGAATGGTTTTCTATATACCCTTGTTAAATGAGCATCAGCTTCCGGATCATTAATAAATTTTTCATACTCATTCATAAACCTTACTTCACGTCCAACGCGATAAGATATATTACCCAATAATGGCAGACAAGAAGAGTAGAAACCTTCATTTATATCGCAGTGAAGAACTTCATTCTTTTCAGCACGGACTGCATCGACAAAATTTGTAAAGTGATCACTTGTCTGTTTAACTCCATCGTCTTTTGACCCGGCAAAAGGTTCTCTTTCCCTTCTGCGGAAAGCCTTCCAGGAATCGCCACTGATTTCAAGCCAACCTTCCGTACCATAATAGATTTCCAACCTCCTGACCTTTGCTTCCCTCATGATTCGTATAACGTCCACGGGTTTCGAACTCAAGCATGGTTCCATCACCATATTTGAAAGAGCATGTTTGTGTGTTAGGTGTTTCCTGGAATGTCTTGTCATGTCCATAAGTCTCTACTCCACCATATACCAATTTTCCCGGAGTCCGCTTATCAGGTTCGCGTTCGTCTTTATTAAAGCCATAAATACCTCCTGTAGAATATATTGATACGGGATGTTCATGTTTATTTAAACCCCATCGGGCAATATCCAATTGGTGCGGACCGGTATTGCCGGTATCTCCATTCCCGGTATCCCAATACCAATGCCAATTGTAATGGCTTTTCTTTACATTATAAGGTCTGTATGGAGCGGGGCCAAGCCACTCGTTGTAATGAAATGAAGAAGGAGGAACACTATCCTTTGCCATCCCAAAGGAATCACGAGCCTTATAGCATAGAGCACGTGCCATGTAAATCTCTCCAATTCCACCTTCATGCAAAAATTTTATTGCTTCCCTTATTGTATTGGTGGAGCGGTTATTTAATCCAACCTGTACTCTCAGGTTTGTCTTTCTGGCAACCTCAATCATCTTTCGCCCCTCCCATATATTATGAGAAGCAGGCTTTTCAACATAAACATGCTTTCCTGCCTGACAGGCCCAAATAGTAGCAAGAGCATGCCAATGATTTGGTATTACAATCGATACGGCATCAATCTCTTTGTCATCAAACACCTTCCTCATATCCCATTCTTCTTTCGGTTTAATCCCGGTTTGATCAAAAACCATTTTAGAACGTGATGGGAAAAGCAATTCATCAGCATCACAAATAGTTTTAACAATAACATTATGGCTACTTTTCATACCACACCAGCTGTTGATGTGAAGAGAACCCTGGTTACGTATTCCAATAACTCCAATATTAATGCGGTCATTCGCTCCCAGGATAGATGCATAAGATTTGGCGCTAAATCCCATACCACCAATAGCAATTGCACTACCACCCAACAGACTCTTTTTGATAAATTCTCTTCTAACTGTCATAATGATCTATTTTGTCCCTCAAAGCGGTACATTTCTGTACCTAAATTTTTGTAAGATTCGCTTTTAACTTATTGAAAGATTCCAGGTGTTGTTGCATTGCGGCTATTTTATCTTCAGGATTTGTGGAACTTCCTTCCAGCAATAACCAACCTTTGTAATTTATACCTGCAAAAAGATTAAAGATTTCCTGATAAGGGTAATCATTCCGGTTCAATTCATGGATATGAACTGTATCCCCAAACCACTTTTTAACCATATTAAAATTCTCTACAAGACCAGCTCCCGAAACATCAGGTGGATTACAATTCCAACAAATTTTTACATTTGGTTCAGTTACCTGATCAAAAATTGCTTTCATATTGGGCAATAATTCAGTGAGGGGGCCATGAGCTTCTACTCTAATTAATTGTCCGAAGTCCTGTGCATACTTTCCAACTTCATTGAGTGAAGCGGCAATTTGGGCGATGGTTTTTTCTGGAGATATTTGAGCCGGCAAGCCATTGGGCTTAACTTTTAAACCTGTTGCACCAATATCCTTACATAGCTTTATATACTCTTTTGTCTTTTCGATATTTTGCCTGAGTATTTTTTGATCAGGGCTATGATATTCGTAGTTAGAACCATAGCCTAAACAAGTTACAGGACTGTCAGAAAATCTCTTTTTAACTTCTGCCCGCTGCATCGCATTGAGGTTTGATTCAACACCATGAGCATGCTGGGTGCGAAGCTCTACGCCAAGTAGACCTGTCCTGGCACAATTTGCAATCAAGGTTGGTAAATCCCAATCTTTAGCCCAGAGGTAGGTGACTAATCCGGGTTTCATCAATAAATTTTTAGAATTGGAATGCAAATAACTGGAACAGGCAGACAATTGGTTAATTGCGGCCAGGGTGACACCTGCAGCTATGCTTTTCTGTATAAAAATACGCCGGGATAAATTTTTACTCATCGTAGTTTGCTTAACCTTTTATTTCCTATGAACATAATTTGTGCTTCTACCCCAATAATACCCAATATTAATGCTATTTTATTAAATAATAAGTGCCACTGAACCGTTCAGCAGACATGTAGATTATCTCAATAATATAATTCTTATTATAGTGGGATTTAGGAATAGGGAATTGCGACTGAAACATTTTGAAAAAGAAATTAAACTCTTAATTGTTAAAACAAATTAGTAATAAATTATCTCTAAAATCATAAAGCCATAAATTAATTTGACGTACAAACAATCATTTAAAGAAAGAATTTCTTCGATTTAATACATCCAAATATTTTAATTGCAATTATCATTTGACCCTTAACAAATTTGTTCAATTGCTAATTCGGCCTATCTTTACAGCATGAATATCCTATTACTTGGTTCGGGTGGACGCGAATGTGCTTTCGCATCCAAAATGGCGGAAAGCCGGCATTTATCACAGCTTTACATCGCACCCGGAAACGCGGGAACATTAGCCTATGGTAAGAATATAAACCTCAAGCTTACGGATTTCGAAGGCATAGCTGCTTTTGTTCTCAAAAACAATGTGGAGATGATCGTGGTGGGTCCTGAAGAGCCATTGGTAAAAGGAATTCATGATTTTTTCCTCGAACGCAGCGATTTATCACATATTCCGGTTATCGGTCCGCAGAAAGAGGGAGCTCAGCTTGAAGGCAGCAAGGATTTTTCGAAGCAGTTTATGATTAAACATGGCATTCCAACTGCAGCATTCAAATCATTCACTAAAGACAGCCTTGAAAAAGGTCTTAATTATCTGGAAACCCAGAAACTTCCAATCGTTTTAAAAGCGGATGGATTAGCTGCCGGAAAAGGCGTCCTGATCTGTGAAACACTGGAAGATGCAAAAATCGAATTAAATGCAATGCTTGCCGGTGCCAAATTCGGTGAAGCAAGCAGCACAGTGGTCATTGAAGAATTTTTAACTGGAATAGAGCTGTCTGTTTTTGTTTTAACGGATGGAAAATCATATAAGATTCTTCCTGAAGCCAAGGATTATAAACGAATCGGGGAAGGCGATACCGGATTAAATACCGGCGGAATGGGTTCAGTTTCTCCGGTTCCTTTTGCAGATGCAAAATTTATGCGTAAGGTTGAGGAGCGGGTCATCATTCCAACGATTGAAGGTTTAAAAAAGGACAATATCCCTTATAAAGGATTCATATTTATTGGCCTGATGGCTGCAAGTTCGGCAGACGGTAAAGAGCCTTTTGTAATTGAGTACAATGTACGCATGGGTGATCCCGAAACCGAAAGTGTAATACCAAGAATTGAAAGCGATCTTATTGAGCTCTTCATGGGTGTTGCTGAAGAAAATCTTTGCGAAAAAGAACTAAAAATTTCCCCAAAATTTGCCGCTACGATAATGATCGTTTCCGGAGGATATCCGGGAGAATATCTGAAAGGTAAAACATTATCGGGAATTGAAAATTTGAGAAGTTCTGTTGCCTATCACGCCGGGACAGAACTCGATAACGGCATTGTAAAATCCAGTGGAGGCAGGGTAATCGCCATCACCTCGCTACAGGATAATCTGTTTGATGCGGTTCAGAACGCAACTGCTGATGCGGGAAGAATTTATTTCGATGGAAGGTATTACCGTCCTGATATCGGTGCTGATCTGTTGTAGAATTGATCACCTTAATTCAGAGTAGAGATTTAACTCAATAGAAATTTTATTTCTTTAAAGGGAATAATTCATTTAATTTATCCAGTAAATCTGGTCCGCGAAGATCCCGCCCAATAATTTTTCCATGCGGGTCAAGCAGAAAATTTCTGGGAATACTGCTTATACGGTACAATGTTGCCGCTTCACTTCCCCAAAATTTCAAGTCAGAAACATGCTGCCAGTTCAGATTATCTTCACGAATTGCAGCAAGCCAGCTCTTTTTGTCCCTGTCGAGCGAAACTCCAAAAACTGTAAAGCCCTTATCTTTAAACTGTCTGTAAGCATTCACAACATTAGGGTTTTCCTGTCGGCAAGGTCCGCACCATGCAGCCCAGAAATCAAGCAGAACATATTTACCTTTTAAAGAAGACAACGGAATCGCTTTACCGGAAGTATCGGATAATGCGAAATTGGGAGCCATTGCACCCACAGAGGTTTTTTTCTCTGATTCGAGATAATCCTTTACCAGTTTGGCCGTTGAACTGTTTTGTATTCCTGAGCTAAGACTACTCAGCAGGCTATCTGCTTCAAAGAAATTAAATCTGCTGCCGGCAATACTCGGAATCAGCAATAAAGATGCGAAGGCTGCAGGATTTTCTTTGACAAAAGAACGTTGAAATTCTACCAATTCCCTGTTAGCATCCCTGAATGGAATCCGATACAGGGCGGCAATTGAATCAGGAGAAGTTCCGGCCTGTGACTTTAATTCAGCCTCTTTTCCAATTTGGTTTAACTTTTCGAAATACGGGGCTTGTCCAATACTTAAGCGCTGCATATCGTCCTGAGCCTTTGAACCGCTTATAAGGGCATCAATCAGTCCTGCTTTGACCAGAACAGAGATATTACCTTTGTCGAGTATAAACTGTTTCACCATTGCCGGATCCTTTTTATAATCCTGATCCATTGAAAGAAAAACAGGAACAGGCTCCGTAAAATCCCCCATTATACTAAATTTGCCTTCAATAACATTTACTTTTTGAACCTTTGGCTTAACATTGTTAAAAAAAGAACTTTCTGTAAAATACAAGCTCTTGATTTCCGGATTAGAGACCATCCCGCTAATGGCATAGGAAGGCTGCTGAGCAAAACTGATCGGCGGACAAATAAACAGTATCGAAAAGTATATGTTGAATTTGTAAAATCTCATGAGCTAAAAAACGCTAATCCTATAAAATTAGTACTTATTACGCGATAATTCCATTATTATTGGATGCTTCGGGATTATAAGAATTTGAATTTGACCAGGAATGATATGCCCGATCTGGAAAGGAAAGGCGGAACGGGAAGTGTAAAAGTGTTTAATTAACAGCAATTAACTAAAATGAATAACCAAATCACAGATTATCCAAAAAGCGTCCGAAATAAATTCAAAGAATTATTTGGGCAGGAAGCCCTGATCATTCGTTCGCCGGGCAGGATTAACCTGATTGGTGAGCACCTCGATTATAACATGGGTTTTGTGTTGCCTGCTGCGATCAATAAAGCGATTTGGCTGGGTATACAGAAACGGGATGACGATACAATATGCCTGCACTCAATTGATTATAACGATGATTATTGTACCAGCATCAATGAAATCATTCCTTCAGGCAAATTATGGCCGGATTATATCCTGGGAGTGCTTGGGCAGATTCAAAAATCCCATTCATTAAAAAATGGTTTTAATATCGTGTTTGGCGGGGATATCCCAGCCGGTGCCGGATTATCATCCTCTGCAGCGTTGGAATGTGCGACGGGCTATGCCCTGAATGAGCTCTTCGGACTTGATTATGAAAAAATCGATCTGGTGAAGATAGGACAATCGGCAGAAAATGAATTTGTGGGAGTAAAATGTGGCATCATGGATCAGTTTGCGAGTGTTTTTGGCAAAAAAGAGCATCTCATCCGGCTGGATTGCCGGAGCTTGGAATATGTGTATGTGCCATTCCATACCAAAGACATCAAAATTTTACTGTTTGATACGAGGATAAAGCATTCCCTTGCAGATTCGGCCTATAATCTCCGCCGTGAACAATGTGAAAAAGGAGTGAGCCTGATACAAGAATTCCATCCTGAAGTAAAAAGTCTGAGGGATGCCAGCCAGGAAATGCTCGATAATTATGTTAAAGCAATTGATCAAATTGTTTACCGCAGATGCACCTATATAGTTTCAGAGATCCAAAGGCTTTTAAATGGCTGCGAAGATCTCGAAAAAGATGATCTGATCAGCTTTGGCAAACGGATGTTTGAAACCCATGCAGGATTGAAAGATCTGTATGAAGTTAGCTGTGATGAACTCGATCTGCTGGTTGATCTGGTCAAAGACAATCCTAATGTAATCGGCGCCAGGATGATGGGTGGAGGTTTTGGGGGTTGTACAATCAATCTGGTAAAGGCAGAAGCAGCAAATGAGCTCATAAAAAAGGTTACGGATGCTTATTTATCCGGGACAGGAACTGAGATGCTGGTTTATGAGGTTGAAATTGAAGATGGGACGAATCTAATTGATAATTGACAGTCACTGTTGTCCGGTTAAAATAAAATTTTAGATAAAATAGCCATTTACATCCTACAAAGTATGTTTTTTAGTGTCCAATACATAGCAAGCCCCCCCGTTTCAGGACGATATTACTTTTTATAC
>Ga0123337_10001584_pt1 | contig 28694 bp, 31 predicted proteins | sample frozenSSSSmetaG_FD_89792 | JGI IMG/M metagenome (GOLD analysis project Ga0123337, IMG submission 89792) | Glacier valley bacterial and archeal communities from Borup Fiord, Nunavut, Canada, to study Microbial Dark Matter (Phase II) -... | ecosystem: Environmental > Aquatic > Freshwater > Ice >...
CATCGACCTGGGTGAATGGCAATTTCAACGCAATCGCTCCTATCCATGCGGCGGCCGCTGGTCGCGGTGGCCGGTCGGATCGACATGCACCAGCACGCCAAGGCCTGGAAAGGCCCCGCGCACGCGTGCTTCCACTGCGTCCACAACATCGTGCGCCGCGCCGACGCTCATCGCGGGATCGACCCAGATGTGGAACTGCGCGAAATGGTGCTGGCCCGATCCGCGCGTGCGCAGATCGTGGACGCCGCGCACGAGCGGGTGCTCGGCTGCGATGGCGAGCAGGCGCTGCCGATCCGCTTCGGGCCATTCCTTGTCCATCAGCAGGTCGATCGCCTCGCCGCCCGCGCGCGCGCCGCTCAGCCCCAGCCACGCGGCGATCCCCAGCCCGAACAGCGCATCCGCACCGCGCACGCCGGCGAACGCTTCGAGTACGACCGCGACGATCACGGCGATGTTGACGCCCAGATCGGCCTGGTAATGCGCGCGGTCGCTGCGGATCGCGACCGAACCGGTCGCGCGGATCGTACGGCGCTGGAGCGCGAGCAGCGCCAGCGTGGAGGCGATCGCGATCAGCGAGACCGCGATCCCCACGGCGGCGTCGGTGGGCGGTGCGGGGGCGGCGAGGCGGCGCGCGGCGGCAAGCGCGATCAGGCCGACCGAAAGGATCATCAGCACCGACTGCGCGAGTGCGGCGAGCGCTTCGGCCTTGCCGTGGCCGAAGCGATGGTCCTCGTCCGCCGGGCGCATCGCCCACGCCACCGCGCCGAGCGTGATCAGCGAGGCGACCAGATCGAGGCCGCTGTCCGCAAGGCTGCCGAGCACCGCGATCGAGCCGGTCACCCACGCCGCGCCCGCCTTGAGCAGTGTGAGGCCGGTCGCCACGCCGACCGAGGCGAGCGCCGCGCCGCGCGCGCTGTGCGTCTCTGCGCGGTCGGTCTGCGTCACGGATAGAGGCGCTGGATGCGCCAGCCGGTCGCGGGCGCGGCGGCGGGCTCATACGTCCAGCGCTCGTGCTGGCGGAACGCGCGCTCCTCCCAGAATTCGAACCGGTCGGGCAGGATGCGCCAGCCGGACCAGTGCGGCGGGCGTGGCACCGCGTCGGGGAACTTCGCCTCGTAAACCGCCACGCGTTCGTCAAGCGATCCCCGCGCGGGCATCGGCCGCGATTGCAGCGAGGCCCATGCACCGATTTGCGAGCCGCGCGGACGCCGGTTGAAATAGGTGTCGGCTTCCGCATCCGCAACGATTTCGACCGGCCCGCCGACACGGACCTGCCGCTCGGAGGATTTCCAGTAGAACAGAGCCTCGGCCTGCCCGGTGGCCGCTAGTGCGCTGCCCTTTGCACCTTCGAGGTTGGTGTAGAAGACGAAGCCGCGTTCGTCCCAGCCCTTGAGGAGCACAGTGCGTGCGGACGGGCGACCGCGCGCATCCACGGCCGCAAGCGTAAGCGCCTCGGGGTAGGAGGGTTCGGTCGTTTTGGCCTCGGCGAACCACTGGCCGAAAAGCGCGAAGGGATCGGGGGGAAGGGGATCGTCCATCGGCACGGGCTGTAGCGCGAAGACGGGCGCGAGGGGAGGGGCGTAGTTGCCGTCGCGCCACCCTCTCCCGCGAACGCGGGAGACGGACAGCCCCCGCCCTTGCGGGGCAGGGATAGGGAGGGGGCTTGCCACGCCAGCCAGGGTTCCCCCCTCTCCCCGCTCCCTTCGGTCGCATCCCTCTCCCTTGCGGGAGAGGGCTGGCTAGCCCGCCATATTCCCGCCAGTCGCGGCGAAGATGTTGCCGGTGGTGTAGCTGAGCGACGGATCGGCGAGCGCCACATACAGGCCCGCGATCTCAGCAGGCTGGCCGGGGCGGCCGATGGGCGCATCGTGGCCGAAGCCGGTGAGCTTCTCCGGCGTGGCGCCGCCGGATACCTGCAGAGGCGTCCAGAACGGACCGGGTGCGACCGCGTTCACGCGGATGCCCTGTTTGGCGAGGTTCTTCGCCAGCCCCTTGGAGAAGTTCAGGATCGCGGCCTTGGTCGACGCATAGACCAGAATATCCTTGGACGGATCATAGGCCTGTTCGGACGCGGTATTGATGATGACTGCCCCGGGCTTGAGGTGCGGCAGCGCGGCGTGGCAGATCCAGAACATTGCGTAGACGTTCGTCTTGCAAATATCGTCGAACAACTGCGTCGTGTAATCGGCGAATTGCGGCACCGCCTGCTGTCGGCCGGCCACGTTGACGACGATATCCAGTCCGCCCAGCTCGCGCGTGGCACGGTCAACCAGTTCACGGCAGAACCGCTCCGAACGCAGATCGCCCGGGATCGCCACGCCCTTGCGCCCTTCGGCGCGGATAAGCTGGATTACCTCGCGCGCATCGGGTTCCTCGGCGGGGAGATAGTTGATCGCCACGTCCGCGCCCTCGCGCGCATATGCGATTGCGGCTGCACGACCGATGCCGCTATCGCCACCGGTGATCAGCGCCTTGCGGCCCGCGAGCCGACCGGTTCCCTTATAGCTTTGTTCGCCATGATCAGGACGTGGCTACATGTCGCGCGCGAGGCCGGGGAAGGGATGTTTCTGGTTGGGGAAGGGCGGCTTGGGATAGGCCTCCACACAGCTTTGCGGCTCGGCGAGCGTCGGCGTACTTGCGGGCTGCTGCGCGTGCGCCGCGCGGCCCCCGGCCACCGCCGCCGCCGCAATCCCCGCGCCCACGCCGCCGATCACTTCGCGCCGCGAGGGCGCACCGCTGCTTTCGTCCATGCTCCGTCTCCATTGTGCGGGCACAGCGCCCATGGAGCGGGTAAAATCATAACAGGCGCAGCGGTTGCAGCACGGGCGCGAAACTTTGCCTGCGCCGGTTCAGCGGGGCTGTGCGGCAAGCTGCTCGCGCCGCGCCTTGCCCTGAAATTCGAGCATGAACCCGGGATACTCGGTTGGCAGACGGCTCGCCGCGTCCAGCCCGGCAAGCTGGTCGGTGGAAAGCGTGACCGACGTCGCCGCGATATTGTCTTCGAGCTGATCGAGCCGTTTTGCGCCGACGATCACGCTGGTTACGACCGGCTGGTGCAGCAGCCATGCGAGCGCGATCCGCGCGACCGATACCCCGTGCGCCTGCGCGATCGGCCGCATCGCTGCGATCACCTTGTCTCCGCGCGTGAGATCGACCGGGGGAAAATCGAATTTCGTGCGCCGCCCGCCACCCGCACCCGCACCCGCATCCGCGCCGTCCGAATATTTGCCCGAGAGGAAGCCCCCCGCAAGCGGGCTCCACACCATCAGCCCCACGCCTTCGCTTTGCAGCATCGGCACGATCTCGCGCTCCAGATCGCGGCCAACAAGCGTGTAATAGGCCTGGAGCGAGGCGAAGCGGTGCAGGCCGAGGCGTTCGGACATGCCGAGTGCTTTCACGATTTGCCACGCCGCCCAGTTGCTCACCCCGATGTAGCGGACGTGGCCGTGCTGGACGAGCGTATCGAGCGCACGCAACTGCTCTTCGATCGGCGTGGCAGGATCGAAGCCGTGGATCTGGTAGAGATCGATATGATCGAGCTGGAGGCGCTTCAGGCTCGCGTGGCAGGCCGAGATCAGATGATAGCGCGAGGTGCCGCGCTCATTGGGGGTCTCGTCCCCCATCGGCCCGAACGCCTTGGTGGCGATCACCACCTTGTCGCGTGCGATGCCGAGCGATCGGAGCGCGGTGCCGGTAATCTCTTCGGAGACGCCCTTCGAATAGACGTCCGCGGTATCGATAAAGTTGATGCCCGCATCGAAGGCGGCCTTGAACAGCGGCTCGGCGTCCGCCTGCGGGAGTGCGCCCATCGCAGTCCAGGGCCCGGTCGCGCTGCCGCCGAAAGTCATCGTGCCGAGGCACAATTCGGAGACGAACAGGCCGGTGCGGCCGAGGGTTTTGTAGCGCATGCGAGACATCCCTTGAACTTTGGGCGTACCCTTTAGCTGGTGCGCCCGGGCACAATTGCGAAGGGGGCGGCCGTGCACGTGCTTGCCTCGGCGCGCACTCCAGTGCAGGCAACGCCGATGGAGCCCTGCCCGTCGACGATCGATTGGAACGCACATCTCGAGGCGCTTGCGGCGGAACATGCGCCTTCCTACCGCGACGCCGATCCGTTCGCCCACGCGGTGATCGACGATTTCCTGCCCCCCGCGATGTTGGCAGCCGCGATCGCCGGCTTTCCTTCCGCCGTAGACCCCATCTGGCAAGTCTTCCGCACCGGTGCGGAAAATCTGAAGGGGCAAAGCCGCGATCTGGCGCGTGTAGATGGCGCGTTGCGCGCAATTCTGGAGGCTGCGAACGGCGCGCCGTTCCTCGGCTTTCTCGAACGGCTGACCGGCATTGCCGGATTGCTGGGCGATGATGGCTACAGCGGGGGTGGGCTGCACCAGACGCGTCGGGGCGGGCATCTCAGCCTTCATGTCGATTACAATTACCACCCCGTCACGCGCTGGGATCGACGTCTGAATGCGCTGCTCTATCTCAATCCCGATTGGGACGATGATTGGGGTGGCCATCTCGAACTGTGGGACGCAGACGTGACCCGGTGCGCGCGCCGGATCGCGCCGATTGCGAACCGGCTCGTCGTGTTCAGCACCGGTGAAACCTCGTGGCACGGTCACCCGTCGCCGCTCGCCGCGCCGGCGGACATCGTGCGGCGATCGATTGCGACCTATTATTATTCGATCGGTCGCCCCGAGGAAGAGCGCGCGCCCGATCACAATACCGTCTTTCGTGCGCGCCCTGGCGAGGTGCTCCGGCGAACGCCGCGCGAACGCGCGGGGGCGGCGGCGCGCGCACTCGGCATTTCGCGCGCGCGCCTGCGGGGATTGTTGCCCGGCGGCTGAGTGCACCCGCGTTGAGCCGGACGGCCGCGCCTGCTAGGCAGCGTCATGACCGATCCTGCCGCCGCTCCTGCCCCGACTTCTGGTCCGGCATCCCGTAATCTCGGCGAACTGCGCCTGATCTGGGGGTTCGTGCGGCCCTACCGGACCGAACTGATCCTCGCGCTCGTGAGCCTCGTGATCGCAGCGGTGGCGGGGCTGGCGTTTCCGCAGGCTTTCAAGCTCATTATCGATCGCGGCTTCAAATCCTCGAGTGCGGGCGGGATCGGCATCTACTTCTGGGGCCTACTGGGCGTAGTGTTCATCAATGCCGTTTTCGCAGCAATCCGCTTTTACTACGTCAGTTGGCTGGGTGAGCGGTCAGTCGCCGACTTGCGTATGGCGGTGCACCGCCACATGCTGTCTCTTCATCCGGGATTCTTCGAGGAGAACAGGCCATCGGAGGTCACGTCGCGGCTTACCGCCGATACTTCGGTCATCCAGACGGTTGTTGATACGAGCTTCTCGATGGCGCTCAGGAACGGCGTTCAGGGCTTGGGCGGGCTGGTCTACATGGCCTATATCAGCCCGAAGCTGACCGGGCTGATGCTGCTCGTGATCCCGATCGTGATCGGGCCAATCATCGTGCTCGGGCGGCGCGTGCGTGGGCTGAGCAGGGCGAGCCAGGACCGGATCGCCGATGTCGCGGGGCAGGTTCAGGAGAGCCTGAGCGCGATCAAGATCGTGCAGGCGTTCACGCAGGAGGGCCGCGCGGCGCGGCGCTTCTCCGATGCGGTCGAGCGCGCGTTCGGCACCGCGCGCAAGCGCTTCACCGTGCGCGCTTTCATGACCGCAACGATCATGTTCCTGGTGTTCGGCGCGATCACGCTCGTGCTATGGCAGGGCGCGTTGGACGTGATCGCCGGGCGGATGACGGGGGGCGACATCACCGCCTTCGTGATCGCCGCGATCATCACCTCCGCCGCGTTCGGCGCGCTGACCGAAACCTACGGCGATATAATGCGCGCGATCGGCGCATCCTCGCGCATTGCCGAGCTGCTGCGCGAGGTGCCCGCGATCCGCGCGCCCGCGCACCCCGTGGCACTCCCGCAGCCGCCGCGCGGTGCGCTCGCGATGCGCGGCGTGGAGTTCCGCTATCCCACGCGCCCCGATGTGGCGGCGCTGCACGATTTCAACCTGGTGGTGCGCCCGGGCGAGACGGTGGCGATCGTCGGCCCCTCGGGCGCGGGCAAGTCCACGATCTTCCAGTTGATCCAGCGCTTCTACGATCCCGAACGCGGTGAAATCCGCATCGACGGCGTGCCGCTGACCAGCGCGGACCCCGCCGAGGTGCGCGGGCGCATTGCGTTCGTACCGCAGGAGACGGTGATCTTCGGCGCGAGCGCGCGCGAGAACATCCTCTACGGCCGCCCCGATGCTTCGGACGCCGAGGTCTGGGCGGCGGCCGAAGCTGCGAACGCAGCCGAGTTCCTGCGCGCACTGCCGCAGGGGCTCGATACGTTTCTGGGCGAATCGGGGACGCGGCTTTCGGGCGGCCAGCGCCAGCGCATCGCGATCGCGCGCGCGGTGCTGAAGAACGCGCCGCTGCTGCTGCTCGACGAAGCGACCTCGAGCCTCGACGCCGAGAGCGAGCATCTGGTGCAGGGCGCGCTCGACCGGCTGATGCAGGCGCGCACCACGATCGTGATTGCGCACCGGCTTGCCACCGTGCGCGGTGCCGACCGGATTATCGTGCTCGAAGCCGGGCGGATCGTGGCGGAGGGGCGGCACGACGAGCTGGTGGGACGCGGCGGTCTCTACAGCCGCCTCGCGCGGTTGCAGTTCGAGGAGGCGGCGTAGCAGCAAACGCGGCGATGCGTTTTGGCGAGCTGAATGCGCCGTCCGCCGATCGCGCATCCAGCACGCGGCGTTTGGCATCGACTTGCCCGGGGAGTGCGGCCGCCGGTTGCACGTGGCTTGGCCTCAGGGCTTTGCCTCAGGGCCGCAAAACGCGTGCGGTGAGCCGTCCGTCGGGCCCGTAGGCGGCTGCGGGTGCACGCCCCACCGCGCGTGCGAGCGCGTCCAGCCGCCGGTCGATCCGCGCCCGCGCGCGGTTGACGCGCCGCGCCGCCTCGCGGTTCAGCTCGGCTGCGGCTGCAATGTCCGCGTGCGGCAACGCGGCCGCAATCGCGGGATCGGCGAGCGGCCGCAGGGCTTCGAGCTTGGCACGCGTCGTGGCGCCCAGCGCATCGAGATCGCCTGCACCGAGCGCGGCGATTTCGGCCTCCATACACGCCGTCAACCTCGCGAGCGCGGCGGCAGGCGTCATTCGGGTCCGACCGCGTTCACCGACACCATGCGCTCGGCGAGCTTGGCGGGATCGAGCGGATAGCGCCCCGCCTGGATCGCGCTGCGCAGCGCATCGAGCCTGGCGCGATCGAGCGGCGGTGCGCTGCGCTGGGTGGCGGCAAGCGGCTGCGCGTGCGCGGTAGCGGGAGCAGCACCGCCGAGCGAGGTGATATTGGTCATCCTTGGGGTCCTTCGGGCCTGTTTACGTTTTCGGAATGACGGCTGCCCTGCGCCGCCTTTAAGCCTTCCACGAAAATAATCCCGTCGCTCCGGACCGTTCCGCGCAGCCGCTTGCCCGTGCTGCTGTTGATGGCCGCGACGGACGCGCCTTGCACCCCGTCTGCCACCGCTGCGCCCGCGGCCTCCACGCTGAACCCCGGGCGCTCGATGCGAAGCGTCACCGGATCGCCGCGTCGTACCGCTGGCGGCGTCAACAAAGCGTCGCCGCGCAAGTATACGCCCGGGGCGATCGCGTGCTGAGCCGTCCGCCCGATCGCCTGCGCGGAATCGCTCAGCGCATCGAGCACCAGCCCGTGCGCGGGGGCGAGCGCCACGTCCGCAGCCGAGATGATCGCCCCCCGCGCGATGGGCCGCGCCGCCACCAGCAGCATCGGCTGTTCCGAAGATAAGGCGGGGGCCGGTGCCGCGGCCGCAGCGATCAGCCACAGCAAGGCAAGCAGGGCGAGCAGACGGATCATGCCGCCCGCGATGCAATCCCCGCGCCAATCCGGTCGCGACCGCGCAAGCGTCGTTCGCCCGCTTGGCACACCGATTGCACAGCCTAGGCATCGGCCACCCCGGCCGCACCGGCGAGGAGCACCCGCGATGGGCACGATCGACCGCTATTTCGGCATCCACGCCGCCGCGCTCGAGCTGCGCGCCAAACGGCTCGATCTGCTCGCGTCCAACATCGCCAACGCCGCGACCCCGGGCTACAAGGCACGCGATATCGATTTCGCGGGCCAGCTCCGCGCGGCGGGCGGCAGCACCGCGCTCGCGACCGCCGCCCCGGGCCAGTTTGCGCAGGCCGCCGGCCGCCCCGGCCCGTCGGCGGGGTTTCGCGTGCCCGTGCAGTCCAGCCTCGACGGCAACACGGTCGAACTTTCGACCGAGCAGACCTTGTTCGCCGAGAATGCGGTCCGCTACCAGAGCAGCCTCGCCTTCATCAACGGCCGCATCGCGCAGCTCAACGCCGCGCTGAAAGGCGAGTGATGGCGGGGATGAGCGTCTTTGAAATCGCGGGCCGCGCGATGTCCGCGCAACTCGTGCGCCTCAACACCACCGCGTCCAATCTCGCCAATGCGGGCCAGGTCGCGACGCGCGCGCAGGACGCCTACCGCGCGCGCAAGCCCGTCTTCGCCGCCGTAATGGACGGTGCGGCGCGCGCCACGGTGCGCGTGGACGATGTGGTGAGCGCGTCCGCACCGCCCGTCCGCCGCTACGAACCCGGCCATCCGCTCGCCGATAAAGACGGCTACGTCTTCGAAGCCGCGGTCGATCCCAACCAGGAGCTGATCGAAATGGTCGAGACCGCACGGCAATATCAGAACGATGCGGAGGTGCTGAACACCGCCAAGTCGCTGATCCTCAACACTCTCAAACTCGGACAGTGAGGTTTCCATGACGACCGGCGTCAACGGGCTGACGGGGATCGCGACCGTGAGCCAGAATCCCGTCACTCAGGCGAGCAAGACAGCGGGCAGGACCGCGCTCACCCAGACCGATTTTCTGAAGTTGCTCACCGCGCAGCTCAAGAACCAGGATCCGACCAAGCCAGTCGATAACGACCAGCTCGTCAGCCAGCTCGCGCAGCTTTCCACCGTCGATGGCATCGCCACGCTGAACAAGACGGTCACCGGCATCGCCGACCGGCTTGCGCAGCCCACCCCCGTCCCCCCCGCCAAATAATCCCCGAACGTAACGGAGCACTCCCATGGCCCTTTATACCTCGCTCACCGGCCTCAACGCCGCGAACAGCGATCTATCGGTGATCGCCAACAACATCGCCAACGTCGGTTCGAACGGCTTCAAGAAGAGCCGCGCCGATTTCGGCGATATCTTCGCGTCGTCCGCCCAATCCGATCCGCACAAGACGGTGGGCATCGGCACGCTTTTCAAGGGCGCCCGCCAGAGCTTCACGCAAGGTCCGCTCCAGTCCACGGGCAACACGCTCGATCTGGCGATCACCGGCGGCGGCTTCTTCGTCGTGCGCAACAAGCTCGGTGATACCAGCCTTACGCGCAACGGTGCCTTCGCGCTCGATTCGCAGCGCTATGTGACCGACAGCAACGGCGCGCGCGTGATGGCGTATCCCGTCAATGCGGACGGCGTGCCGTCTGCTGTCGGCGCGGGCGCGCTGCAGGGATTGCGCGTTCCTGAAACCTCGGGCGCGCCCAGGGCGAGTTCGCTGATCGATCTTTCGGTCAACCTTCCCTCGGCTGCGACCGTGCCCACCGCCGCCTTCAACGCCAAGGATGCGACGAGCTACAATGCGTCGACCTCGACCACGATCTTCGATTCGCTCGGCAATCCGCTGACCGCAACCGTCTATTACGTGCGCACGACCACCCCCACCGCGGGTGCGCCAACGAGCAAGTGGGACGCGCATTTGTTCGTGGGCAGCGACGAACTCTCGACGAGCGCGACCACGCCCAAAACACCCGAGACGGTCACCTTCGACAATCTGGGCGCGCTCACCGCGCCTTCAACCGCCGTTGCGTTCCAGCCCTACACGCCCACGAGCGGCGGCGCGGCGCTCGCGCTCAGCGTCGATCACGGCAGCACGACCACACAGGTTGCCGATCCTTTCGGCGTCGTCACCGCGACGCAGGACGGTTTTGCGGCGGGGCGGCTCGATAACATCGCGATCGACAATGCGGGCATCGTCAAGGCGGGCTTCACCAACGGGCAGACGCAGGTGCTGGGCAAGCTCGCGCTCGCCGATGTCGCGAACCCGTCCGGTCTCAAGCAACTTGGCGACGCGCACTGGGCGCAGACCGGTCTCTCGGGCAATCTGCTGATCGGCGAGGCGGGCGCGCAGGGGCTTGGCACGGTGCAATCGGGCTCGCTCGAACGCTCGAACGTCGAACTGACCGACGAGCTGGTCAACCTGATCGTCGCGCAGCGCGATTTCCAGGCGAACGCCAAGGCGGTCGAGACCGACGGACAGATGATCCAGTCGATGCTCCAGCTGCACAATTAGGGCGCTGAGCGATGGACCGGCTGATCTATACTGCACTCTCGGGAATGCGCCGCGCCGAATACGGCCAGGCGCTGACCGCGAACAATCTCGCCAACGCGGCCACGGTGGGCTTCCAGCGCGACGCGGGCACCTTCCAGAGCCGCTGGGTGGAAGACGGCCTCGATACCCGCGTCCAGGCGAGCGAGCAGATCACGACGACCGAAGTCGAGGGAGGCACGGTCAATACCACCGCACGCCCGCTCGATGTGGCGCTGCACGGCGGGGCGCTGCTCGCGGTCGCGGCCCCGGGCGGCGGGGAAGCCTATACGCGCCGCGGCGATCTGCAGCTCACCGCCGAGGGCGCGCTCGTGACCGGCGACGGCCGCGCGGTGCTCGGAAGTGGCGGGCCGATCGTCGTGCCTGCCGCCGAGCGTGTCGAGATCGCGTCCGATGGCACCGTCCAGTATGTCGCGCCCGGCGACCCGACCGGTCAGATGCAGGCGGCGGACAAGCTCCGCCTCGTCGCGTTCGATCCCGCTGCGATGCGCAAGGGAGACGACGGGGTGCTGCGCCGTGTCGATGGCGGCACCACCCCGGCCGACGACACCGCGACGCTCACCGCAGGCGCGCTCGAAGCGTCGAACGCGTCGCCGGTCGCGAGCCTCGTGCAGCTCATCGAGCAGAGCCGCGCCTTCCAGCTCCAGACCAAGCTCGTGTCCACCGCGCGCGAGATCGACGTGGCGGGCACGCAGCTCATGCGCGTCGAATGACCCCCAAGGAGACCGCCCGATGAACGCCGCGCTCAGCATCGCGAAAACCGGACTCGAAGCCCAAGACATGCGCATGCGCGTCATCTCGAACAATCTCGCCAACGTCGCCACGGTCGGCTTCAAGCGCGACCGCGCCGATTTCGAGACGCTCGCCTACCAGAACATTCGCCAGGTCGGCGCGCCCAACGGCGGCGATGCGCAGCTTGCTGTGGGCCTCGCGATGGGCACCGGCGTGCGCGTGACAGGCACCGCGCGCATCCATGCGCAGGGCAATATGACGATCACCTCGAACGCGCTGGACATCGCGGTCGAGGGCAACGGCTTCTTCCAGGTGCTGATGCCCGACGGCAAGACCGCCTACACGCGCGACGGTGCGTTCACGCTCGACGGGCAGGGCCGCGTCGTGACGAGCGAGGGCTATCCGCTCCAGCCCGGCCTGCAGGTGCCGCAGGGATCGACCAACATCACTATCGCCACCGACGGCACCGTTTCGGCCACCGCTGCGGGCGCGACCGAGCCGACCGAGATCGGGCAGGTGCAGCTCGCGCAGTTCCTCAATCCGCCCGGCCTGCAACCCGCCGGCGGCAATCTGCTGACCGAAACCCCCGCGAGCGGCGCGGCGCAGGCGGGGCAGCCCGGCGCCGACGGTCTGGGCCACGTCCGCCAGGGCGCGCTCGAAGCGTCGAACGTCAACATGGTCGAGGAGCTCGTCAACATGATCGAAACGCAGCGCGCCTACGAGGTCAATTCGAAGGTGGTCAAGGCCGCCGACGAGATGATGCAGCAAGCCACGCAGATGGCGCAGTGATGACGCGGCTGCGCCCCCTCCGTCGGCTGCGCCGCCACCTCCCCCGCTTCGCGGGAGAGGGGAGGAAAGAGCGTAACCCCCCTCCAGCGAAGCGGGGGAGGTGCCCGAAGGGCGGAGCGGGTGCTGTCGCACGGGCCGGGTTGCTTGCTCTCCTCCTGCCGCTCGCCGCCTGCCTGCATATCGAGGGCCGCCCGCCTGCCGGATTCGATCCCCCGCGCGCCGCCGTCGCCGCGCAGCCCGCCCCCATGCTCGCCGCAGGCCAGCCGACGCCCGGCGCGATCTGGTCGCAGGCGCGCTACACCGGGCTCGCCGAGGACGATCGCGCGCGCCGCATCGGCGATCTGGTCACCATCGTGCTCACCGAGACTACCACCGCCACTAAATCCGCCACCGCCACCACCGCGCGCAAGACCGCGCTCAGTCTGACGCTGCCCAAGGCCAAGCCGTTCAGCAGCCTGCCCGTGGGCCTGTTCACCGGCGGCATCGATACCAGCTTCGCGGGGCAGGGCGGGGCCACGCAATCGAACCAGCTCAAGGGCGAGATCACGGTGGCGGTCGCCGACGTGCTGCCCTCGGGCGTGCTGCTCGTGCGCGGCCAGAAAGTGGTGCGCCTCAATCGCGGCGACGAGTTCGTCAACATCTCGGGCCTCGTGCGCCCGCAGGATCTAGGGCCGGACAACCGCGTGCCGAGCACGCGCGTGGCGGACGCGCGCATCGCCTATTCGGGTGTGGGCGAACTCGCCGCGCAGAGCCGCCAGGGCTGGGTCCAACGCCTGCTCAACTTCTTCACCCCGTTCTGAGAGGTCACACGCGCGATGCACCAACGGGGTCTGCTGATGCTCGCGGTCGCCGCCGCGCTCGCGGTCATGGGCGCACGCGCCGCGCATTCGGAGCGCATCAAGGATCTAGCCGATTTCGCGGGCGTGCGCGGCAATGCGCTGGTGGGTTACGGCATCGTCGTCGGCCTGAACGGCACCGGCGACGACAATCTGGAATACACGTTGCAATCTGTCCGCTCTGCGGCGCAGCGGCTCGGCGTCAGCATCCCGGCGGGCGCGCGTTCGAGCCTGAAAAACAGCGCTGCCGTGCTGCTCACCGCCGAACTGCCGCCGTTTGCCAAGCCCGGCCAGCGCATCGATTTGGAAGTCGCCGCGATCGGCAAGGCCAAGTCGCTGCGCGGCGGCACGCTGATCATGGCGCAGCTGCAGGGCGCGGACGGGCAGACCTACGCGATCGCGCAAGGGTCGCTCGCCGTCGGCGGGCTGGGGGTCGAGGGGCATGACGGATCGAAGATCACGATCAATGTGCCGAGCGCCGGACGTATTCCCGATGGCGCGACGGTTGAACGCGCGGTCGAGACGGGCTTTGCGGGCGGCACCGGGCTGACGCTCAACCTCAAGCGCGCCGATTTCACCGATGCGGTGCGTGTGTCGGCTGCGATCGAACGCGCGCTGGGGCCGGGCACCGCGCACGTGCTCGATGCGGTCTCGATCCTGATCCCCGCCGCGCCCGATCCGGGCGTGCGCATCGCGCTCATGAGCCGGATCGAGGGGCTCGAGATCGCCACCGATACCCCGCCCGCGCGCGTGATCGTCAACGCGCGCACGGGCACGATCGTCATCGGCGGCAGCGTGCGCGTATCTCCCGCAGCCGTCGCGCACGGCAATCTGATCGTGCGGATCGCGGAGGATCTGCAGGTCAGCCAGCCGTCGCCGCTCAGCGCCGGCCGCACCGCCGTGACGCCGCGCAGCACTGTAAGCGTCGAGCAGGAACCTGCACGCATGTTCCTCTTCAACCCCGGCGTGGCGCTTTCGGACCTGGTGGACGCGGTCAACAAGGTCGGGGCGTCGCCCTCGGACCTTGTCGCAATCCTCGAGGCGCTCAAACAGGCGGGCGCGCTCAAGGCCGAGCTGATCGTGATTTAGCCTTTTTACGCAAGCGCGCGCGCGCGCGGCCGTCACTCTCGACGAAGGTGCGTCCAATGAAGATCGAAGCTGCAAACACCGCCACAACCCCCGTCGCAAGCCCCGCTGTAACCGCTGCCCCGAAAGCGACCGCAGCAAGGTTCGAGGGCCTGTTCGTGCGCGAGATGCTGAAATCGATGCGCGTAGCCAAGCTCGACGATGGCCTGCTCGACAGTGAGGCGGACGCGTACTGGGCGGACATGCGCGACCAGCTGTTCGCCGATACGCTCGCGGCGCGCGCCCCGCTCGGGGTAGCTGCCACGCTACCCGCCGCCGCCCGGCCGACCCCCTGCTCGCCCGTCGCTATCCTCGCCGGAGTCTCCACGCGATGAGCGATCTTATCCAGATCGCCGCCTCGGGCATTCGCGGCTACCGCGCCTCGCTCGATGCGGTCGGCGAGAATGTCGCCAATGCGTCGAGCCCCGGCTATGCGCGCCGCTCGGCCGCGCTGACCGGCACCGATCCGGGCAGCACCGGCCCGCTCGTGCGACCCGATCTGGGCGGGCTGGGCGTCAGCCTCACCGGCCTCAAACGCGCGCACGACGCGTTCCTCGCCGCCGACGCGCGCGGCGCGGAGGCGGACAACGCCCGGCTTGCCGCGCAATCGACGTGGCTCGGCGAATTCGAAACCACGCTCGCGGCGGGTGGCCAGGATGTCGGCACCGGCATCACCGCCTTTTACAACGCGGGCCAAGCGCTTGCCGCCGAACCCGGCTCGACTGTCGCGCGCACCCAGTTTCTGCAAGCCGCGGACAGCGTCGCCACGCGCTTTCGCGACGCATCCGCCGGGCTCGACCGCACCGACGGTGCAATCGGCAAGCAGCTCGTCTCCGGGGTGGCAGGCGTCAACGGTCTCGCGCAGCAGATCGCCACGCTGAACGGTCGCCTGCGCCGCGCCGAACCCGATACCGCGCAAAGTGCGAGCCTGCTCGACCAGCGCGACGCCTCACTGACCGATTTGTCGCGCCTGATCGCCATCGACGTGCGCGAGGGCGACCGTGGGCAGGTCACCGTAAGGCTCGGCACCGCACAGGGGGCGACGCTGATCGATGGCACGAGTGCGCAGACGCTCGCTACGTTGGGCAACACGATCCTGCTTGGCAAAGCGCGCGCCGACGTCAGCGGCCAGATTGTCGGCGGTAGTCTCGGCGGTACGCTCGGTGGCGCGCACCAGCTCGCCACCACGCGCACCGCGCTCGACAACCTCGCCAATGATTTCGCCACGGCGATCAACAGCGCCCACGCAAGCGGAGTCGATCTCGCGGGCACCCCCGGCGGCGCTGTTTTCGCCACCACCACGGTGTCGCTCGCCGCATCGCCCGCCAACACCGGCGCAGCCACCATCGCAGCCACCGTCGCACCGGGCTCGACGCTTGCCGCTCAGGGCTATGCCCTGCGCTACGACGGCGCGGGCGCGCAGTGGACGCTCGCGCACGCCGACGGCAGCAACGCGGTCGGTGGCACAGGCACGCTGACGCTCGACGGCCTCACGCTCACACTGGGCGGCGCGCCCGCCGATGCGGACACGTACCGGCTCGCCCCCCGCGCCGGCGCAGCGGGCATCGCAGCCGCGATCACAGATCCCGCCAGGGTCGCCGCCGCCGATCCCTTCATCGCCGGCCCCGCGCTCGCCAACGCTGGTAGCGGCACGATCATAGTCACCGCCGACGCGGCCGCGACCGCGCTTCCCGCGAGCCCCGGCGGCACGTGGCGCGTCCAGATGGTCGACGCGACCAATTTCCAGATCGTCGATCCCGCGAGCGGAACCGTGCTCGCTGCCGCACAGCCCCTCGCGCCCGGTACCGCCGTCAAAGGCCACGGCTTCACCTTCGCACTCACCGGCACCCCCGTGGCCGGCGACAGCTTCGACATCGCCCCCGCGCTCAATGCCAGCGGAGACGCGGGCGGCATCGCGCGCCTGCTCGCCACGCGAACCGCCCCGGTGGGCACAGCACCGATCGAGGACCGTTTCGACCGCGCGTCGAACGCGGTCTCGAACCAGCTCGCCGATGTGAAAATCGCCGCCAAAGCCGCAACCGCCATACTCGATACCGCCAATAGCGCGCGCGACGGCGCATCGGGGGTGAACCTCGATGCCGAGGCGACCGATCTGGTGCGCTTCCAGCAAGCCTATCAGGCGTCCGCCAAGGTCATCCAGACCGCGCGCGATATCTTCAACCAGCTTCTCCAGATCGGGTGACTTCCATGCGCATCGGCACCGCCACCTTCGACGCGAGCCAGGTCAACGCAATGGCGCGGCTGAACGCGCAGATCGCCGCCGATCAGGGCGCGATCTCGACCGGACAGCAGCGCGCCGCCGCGTCGGACGATCCCGCGTCGGCCGCGCGCAGCACCCGGCTCGCACGCACGCAGGCGGACAATGCACGCTTTGCGGCGGGCCTCGATCTCGCCGAGCAGCGGCTGAACATCATGGACAAGTCGCTCGATGGCATGGCCAACCAGATGATTCGGGTGAAGGAACTCGCCATCCAGGCCGCAAGCGAGACCGCGAGCGCGTCCGATCACAAGGTCGTGCTGACCGAACTCACCCAGATCCAGAAATCGCTCGTCAGCCTCGGCAACGCGCAGGACGGCGGCGGAGCATATCTCTTCGCGGGGGCACGCGCGTCTGCGGCCGCGTTCGTGCAGGATGCCGCCACCGGCGCGGTGGCCTTCAACGGGCTGGGGGAGGCCGCACCCGTCGCGGTCGGCGATACGGCCACCATCCGCACTTCGGATTCCGGTCCCAAACTCTTCGGCGCAGTGACCGCTGCGGGCGGCCGCTCGGTTTTCGCGGTCGTGGCCGATTTCATCGCCGCGCTCCAGCAGCCCGAACCCGCGCCCGGGGAAGATCTCGCAGTCGCCGCGCGCCGTCAGAGCCTCGCCACCGCACTCGACGGCGCGAGCGCCGCCACGGACCGGATTGCCAACGTCCGCGCCGATCTGGGCGGGCGCCTGAACGGGGTGGAGAGCGAACGCGCGCGCCTGAGCGCTATAGGCGAGAGCCTTACGCAAGCCCGCTCGGCGCTCGACGATACCGATTACGCCGCCACGATCACCAGCCTCCAGCGCGCGAGCACGATCCTGCAGGCCACCCAGAAGAGCTTCGCGCAAGTCAGCAGCCTCTCGCTCTTCAACGATCTCCACTGACCCATATTTTCGGTTGGCGCACCGTGGTATGCGTGCCGCCCCCGCCCCCGCTGCCGCAACCGGGCCAGGCCTGCGCGCGCGAGCGCCGCCCCGGGCCCGCACACGCAAGCCCACCGTCCGATGGCCGTCATCTCAACGCGGATGGCCCGATCTCCACCGGGGACGGGGCGTCCGCGTAAGCCACGGGTGTAGCCAATGTTCGCAGCGATCGGGATCGTCGTCATTCTCGTCATGGTGTTCGGCGGTTTCGCGATCACCGGCGGCAATCTCATGGCGGTGCTGGGCGCCATCCCGCACGAGATGCTGATCATCGGCGGCGCGGGGATCGGCTCGCTGCTGATCGGCAATTCGTTGCCCGGCCTCAAAGCCGTCGGCGGTGGCATCATGCGCGCGGTCAAGGGGCCAGTCTACCAGCGGCAGGATTATCTGCAGGCGATCTTCCTCACGTCCAAGCTGATGAAGATGCTCCGCGTCGAAGGCCCGGTCGCAGTCGAGGTTCATGTCGAGGAGCCCGCCGACAGCGATTTGTGGAAGCTATACCCCAAGCTGCTCGCGGACCGGTTTTTCGTCAGCCTCGTCACCGATACGCTGCGCCTCGTGCTGATCAGTTCGGGCACGCTCAACATGCATGCGGTCGAGGAGGTGATGGACAATGCCATCCGAACGCATCACCGCATGGCCGAACGCCCGGCCGAAGTGCTCACCACGCTTTCGGATGCGTTTCCCGCACTGGGCATCGTCGCCGCGGTGCTCGGCGTGGTGAAAACCATGGGATCGATCGACAAGCCGCCCGCAGTGCTGGGCGGTATGATCGGCTCGGCGCTGGTGGGCACCTTCATGGGCGTGTTGCTCAGCTACGGCATCGTCGGGCCGCTCGCCGCGCGGCTCAAGCACGTGCTCGAGGAGGACGCGGAGATTTATCATGTGGTCAAGCAGATCATCATGTCTTCGCTCCACAAGCATCCGCAGCCGCTCGTGATCGAGGCCGCGCGCACCAGCATCAGCCACCACAACCAGCCCAGCTTCAGCGACGTGTTCGCGGGCGTGCAGGGCCGTTAACCGATGTCCGCCGCCAAGCCGCAGGCGCCCGAGGCCGAGACCATCATTGTCGTTAAGCGCGTCCACGGCGATGCGCATGGCGGCGGCCACCACGGCGGCGCGTGGAAGGTTGCCTATGCCGATTTCGCGACTGCGATGATGGCCTTCTTCATGCTGCTGTGGATCGTGGGGGCAACTACCGAGAAGCAGCGCAAGGGCATCGCGGACTATTTCGCTCCTACGCTCGTCAAGGTCTCGCCGGTGTCGAGCGGCTCGAACGGTCTATTGCACGGCCGCTCGATCAAGGACGATATGGGCGGTGCGCCCGCCTCGGCGAGCGGCGGCAAAGGCATGATCGCCAACGTCCTGCCGCGCGCGGTCGGCACCGGGCAGGACCATCCGTCGGACGCCACCCCCACCACCCCCGAGCGCGACGCACGCCAGCGCGAGGACCGCGCCGCCTTCGCCAAAGTGCGCGCTGCGATCGATGCGAAGCTAGCCGCCGACCGCAACCTTTCAGACCTGCGCAAACAGGTCCGCTACACCGAGACGCGCGAGGGGTTGCGGATCGAGATCATCGATCGCGCGGGCTTCTCGATGTTCGAACTCGGCACGGACAAGCTCGTGCCGCGCGCCGCGCAACTGATGGCCTCGGTCGCGGGCGGCGTGGTCGCGGTGCCCAACCCCGTCGCGGTGCGCGGCCACACCGATGCGCTCCGCTACGCCACCGCAGAGATGAACAACTGGAAGCTCAGCGCCTACCGCACCGAGGCCACGCGCGCGGTGTTCGAAGCCGCGGGCGTTCCCGAAGCCCGCTTCGCGCGCATCGAGGGCGTTGCGGACCGCGAACCTTTCATTGTCACCGACCCTGCGGACGCGCGCAACCGGCGCATCACGGTCACCCTTTTCTACAGGGACCGCTAGACGGGTTGACCCTTGCGCGCCGATGCGGTCCGTTGCGGGTCCGAAGGGGAGCGCCCACCTTGCACACCGCACCACCGGCCGGGATCGCCCGCCGCCACGTCGCTGCAATCGCGGCGGGCAACGCGCTGCAATTTTACGATTTCGTCACATACGCCTTCTTCGCCGCGCAGATCGGCCGCGCCTTCTTCCCCTCGCACGATCCGACCGCCAGCCTGCTCGCCAGCCTTGCCACCTTCGGCGCGGGCTTTGTCTCGCGGCCCTTGGGCGCGCTCGTCCTCGGCCGCCTGGGCGACCGCATCGGCCGGAAGCCCGCGCTGCTGATCTCGTTCGCGCTGATCGGCCTTTCGGTCGCGGGCCTCGCGCTCACGCCATCCTACGCGCAGATCGGCGTCGCCGCCCCGATCCTCGCGGTTATGCTGCGCCTGCTCCAGGGCTTTGCAGTCGGGGGCGAGGTCGGCCCGTCCACCAGTTTCCTCCTCGAAGCCGCGCCCCCGCACCGGCGCGGGTTGTATGTGTCGATGCAGACGCTCGGTGGCTCGGCGGCTGCGCTGGTGGCAGGTGCGATCGGCGTGATCCTCTCCCATGCGCTGGGGCCGGACGCGTTCGAGCAATGGGGCTGGCGTATCGCGTTCCTGATCGGGGCCGCGATCCTGCCATTTGGCCTGTGGCTGCGCCGCGCCCTGCCCGAAACGCTCCACGCGGTCTCCGCAGACGAACCCCCGCCCGCCACCCGCGCGCGGCGCACCGCATTGCTCGGGTTGATCCTGATCGCCGCGAGCGCGATTTCGGGCTATGTGCTCTATTATCTTACTACCTACGCCGCCGAGACGCTGCACATGCCCGCCGATGTCGCGCTCGGCGCGACCGTGGTCGTCGGCTTCGCGGGCTGTATCGGCTCGCCGCTCGGCGGATGGTGTTCGGACCGTTTCGGTCGCAAACGCGCGATGCTGGCACCATGGATATTCCTGCTCGTGGCAGTGCTGCCCGCCTTCATCCTGCTCGCCCGGTTTCGCACCGCGTCCGCGCTGTACGGCACGTGCTTCCTGCTGTCGCTCGCGGTCGATTTCGCCTCGGCAGCGATCCTCGTTGGGATTACCGAGCAATTGCCGCGCAATGTCCGCTCGGGGACGCTCGGCCTGCTGTATGCGGGCGCGCTCGCGATCTTCGGCGGCTCCACCCAGTTCGTCATCGCATGGCTCACGCGGGCCACTGGCAACCCGATCGCGCCTGCCTGGTATCTGATGGGCGCGCTTGCGATCGCGATGATCGCGCTCGTACAAATGCCCGAGACCGCGCCGCGCTTGCGGGAACGTAAAGCGCTTTAATCCTCCACGCCGGGCCGAACGCCGCTGGCCGCTTCCGCCGTCGCGCGCCAGAAATCCGGCGCGTCCCCGGCAAAGCGAGACAGGATCATGACGGCACCCGACCTCCACGGCCTCATCGGCCGCAGCCCCGCGATGGCCGATCTGCGCGCACTGCTCGCGCAGGTCGGCGCGTCCGAAGCCTCGGTGCTCGTCACCGGCCCCTCGGGCAGCGGCAAGGAGCTTGCCGCGCGCGCGATCCACGCCGCCTCGCCGCGTGCCCGCGGACCGTTCGTCGCATTGAACTGCGGCGCGATCCCGCGCGAACTGCTGGAAAGCGAGCTGTTCGGCCACGAGCGCGGCGCGTTCACCGGCGCGCATGCGACGCGTATCGGCAAGTTCGAGGCGGCGGCCGGCGGCACATTGTTCCTCGACGAGATCGGGGACATGCCCTTGGATATGCAGGTCGCGCTGCTCCGCGTGCTCGAGGAACGCCGCTTCGAGCGCATCGGCTCGGCGCGCGCGCAGGTGGCCGATGTGCGCATCGTGTCCGCCACGCACCGCGATCTCGAAACCGCGATCGCGGCGGGGCGCTTCCGCGAGGACCTTTATTACCGTCTGAATGTCTTCCCCATTGCCATGCCTTCGCTCGCCGAACGGCGCGAGGATGTGCCCGAGCTGATCGCGCACTTCGCCGCCATGCTCGGCGAGCGCGCGCCCGTGTTCGCGCCCGAAGCGATCCACCGCCTGATCGCGCATGACTGGCCGGGCAACGTGCGCGAGCTGCGCAACTTCGTCGAACGCGCCGCGATCCGCGCGATGGGCCGCCCGCTCGGCGTGCCCGAGGTGGAGGCCTCGCTCTACCGCCCGGTCGCGGACGCACTCGGCGCGGCGCTGCGCGCCGTCGCCGCCCCGCCGCGTCTCGCGCCCGCGCGCGCCTCCGCAGTATTCCCGGGTATCGAACCCGCACGGCTGCTCGCGAACGGCGGCTTCGATCTGCGCGCCGCGATGGGCAATCTGGAGCGGAGCTTCATCGAGGCCGCACTCGCTGCATCGGACGATGTGGTCGCAGACGCCGCGCGCGTGCTCCACATGCAGCGCACCACGCTGGTCGAGAAAATGCGCCGCTTCGATGTCCGGCGCGGCGGTGGGGAGGGGGAGCGGCTCGCGGCGTGATGCTTGCGGTGCGCGTTCACCCCACCCACGGCAGCGCCATCCCTGCGCGCGTAATCAGCGCCATCCCCACGCCCAGCGCGGCGAACGCCACCGCGCCGAATACGATGGCGCCCGAGCGCGCGACGATGGCGATCGAGAGCAGCACGATCGCCACCTGGAGCGCGGTCTCGCCCAGCTCATAGCCCTCGCTCGCGCGCCGTGCGACCGCGTTTTCGCGCTCGAGTTCCTGCCCCTTCTCGCGCAACTGGTCGATCCCGTGGCCGGACTTGTCGGGCGCGCGCAGCCGCTTGGCTTCGGCCGCGAACGCGGCGCGATCCGCCGCGCTCGCGCCCCCGCTGCCCGCCGCTGCGGTCTTGAAGATCGCCTCGCGCACGTTCTTCGCTTGCATATAATTGTAGGTGTCCGAAGCCTGCACGGCGGTGAGCAGACTCTCGCGTGCCGCGCCCGCAGCCGCCATATGGATCACCGCGAGCAGCACCGCGAATACGCCCACCAGCAGCGCCACACGGTTGCGGAACGCGCGCTCCTGCCTTGCCTCCGCCGCGCGCCCGGCATCTTCCTTCTTTTCCTCCTGTTCGACCGCCTCGTCGATCAGCTCCTTGGCTTCGGATGCTTCCAGCATGTAGGTCTCCTCACTGCGTTCCGTGTTTGGCCGGAACCAGCGTCAGCGTCCAGCGCGGCGGTCCGGGCAGGAACGGCGTCGGCGTGCCGCGGACCCAATCCTCATGGCCGCCGAGATAATAAGGTGAGAGCGGATTGCCCGCCTGCCCGCCAGGCATCTGGAACAGTCCGCGCTCCTCGTGCCCGGGCGAGACCGCGATCCGCTCCGATGGTCCGCCGCCCGGATACTGCGCGCGCGGCGTCCCCGAATCGCCGTTCACGGCTTCGTCGGGTGGATCGGTCAGCCACTTCAGCCCCGGCACCGCCGCCGACAGCGGATGCCTCACGCCTGCGCGCATATAGCCGCCCCACGTATAGCGCCCCAGATCGCCGCCCGCCTCTTTCGCGATATCCGCCAACACCGCGCCGGTCGCCGCCGCTTCGAGCGCGTCCCAGCCCGCATAGCCCGGCGGCACCAGCCCGGGCGGACGCGCGCGGAGCAGCCGCCGCATCGCGCCTTCGGACTGCGGAGCCGCGCGTCCCACCCCGCGCCCTGCCTCGTCCGCCGGACCGACATACGCATCGAACGCCTTCAGGATCGTCTGCCGCCGGAACTGCGCGATCAGCCGATAGCCGACCGAGGCATCGTCGGCCCGTCCGTTCCACGCGCGCACCGGCGCGGCCCATGCCGCAAGCCCCGGCGTCCGCACGATCACGCGCGCCAGCTCGTCCGCCCAGAAGCGGTTGCGCAACGACACATCGTCGAGCTGGATCGCCAGCATGTCGCGCTCGTCGAACCGCTCGCGCGCCGCGAGCCGACGCGCAATCTCGCCCGCACGTGCGCCGGTATCGTAGCCGCCGTCGCCGAGCAGCGCATAGCCCGCCCCGCCGATGACGCGCGCGTTCGCGGTCCAGATCCGGCCCGAGGGCGGGTTGAGCACGGTGGGGACCTTGTCGGCGGGCAGATACCCCGCCCAGCCGCGCGTGCCGTCCGCCCAGCTCGACGCGTCGCGCCCGGTGAAGCCGAAGCGCGCGGGCAACTGTCCCGCGATCGTCCAGCCGATATGGCCCTCACGGTCCCCCACCGTCAGATTCTGGTCGGGCATCCCCGCACGGTGCCCCAGCGCGAGTGCCTCCGCCGCAGTCTGCGCGCGTTCAAGCGCGAGCGTCGTCTCCAGCCGGATCGCGCCCGGATCGTGCGCGATCCAGCGGTCCGCCACGCGCCGCCCGTCCGCCAGCCGCGCCACCACCGGCCCCCAGATCGTCTCTTCCACCACAAGCGTCGAGCACACCGCGCCCACGCACAGACGCTCGGGCGCGCGCACGATCGCACGCGGTCCGCCGGGCGTGCGATACATGTCCGCCGCGCCCGGCACCGGATCGAGGATCACCGCATCGTGCAGCGCGGCATAGCTGTTGGTGAACCCCCACGCGATCCGCCCGTTCGAGCCCACGGTTATCTGCGGCGTGCCCGGCAGCGTCACCCCGGTGATGTCCAGCCCCGGCATCCGCAGCCGCGTGCGATACCAGATATTGGGCACGTTCAGTGCCAGATGCATGTCGTTGGCCACCATCGCGCCGCCGGTTGCCGAGTGCGCGCCCGAGACCGCCCAGTTGTTGCTGCCCGCAAGGAACGGCTCGGCATCGATCGAGGCGATTGTCGCGGCACGCGGCACCGGATGCGTCATCCTCGCGGGCATCGGTGGCTCGGGCAGGTGCGTGCCGTCGATCGCCGAATCGAGTTCGGTCGTTTGTGGGTACAGAAGGTCCGCCATCGGCTGGCCCAGCCGCGCCGCCGCGCGCGCGCGATCGAGCTGCAATTTGGGATCGGGCCCCTGCAACCCGAAATACATCGCGTAGACCACCAGCATCGTATCCGCCGCGCGCCACGGCTCGGGCGCATGGCGCAGCAGCGCATATTCGAACGGGGCTGCGTGCAGATCGCCCAGCCCCCGGTTCACTCCCGCCACATAGGCATCCAGCACCGCGCGGCTCGCCGGGTCCATCCGCGCGATCTCGGCCGCCGCGCGCGTGCGGAAACGGTGCAGCCGCAGCTTGCGGTCGGTCGCCTGCGTCGCGCCGCCCAGCAATGCCGAAAGCTCGCCCGCCCCCGTGCGGCGCAGCAGATCCATCTGGAAAAACCGCTCCTGCCCGTGCAGCCAGCCAAGCCCCCACGCGAGGTCCGCTCGGGTCTGCCCGGTGAGCGTCGGCACACCGTTCGCGTCGCGCACCACCTGCACCGGCGCGCCGAGGCCCGGTGCTGCCACCTCCCCGCTCAGCACCGGCCTGCTCGCGTCGAGCCGCCACCAGCCGAACGCCGCCACGGCCAACGCCAACAGCAGCAGCAAGCCCAAGCCGCGCAAAGGCCACCGCGTCCAGCTTCGCGCGCGTGTCGTCATGCTCTCACCCCCGGGTTGGTGCGGACGGCGGGACTCGAACCCGCACTCCTTTCGGACTCAGATTTTAAGTCTGGTGCGTCTACCGGTTTCGCCACGTCCGCATATTCGCGCGGTGTGGCACAGCCGCGTGCGCCGCGCGAGAGCAGCGAGCGCGTTACGCTTCCTCCGCCTGCAAGTTCAGCCGCGCGCGCATTTCCTTGCCCGCCTTGAAATAGGGAACGCGCTTGGGCGCTACCTCGACCGGATCGCCGGTGCGAGGATTATGGCCGGTTCTGCCTCGCCGTGCGCGCGTGGTGAACGCGCCGAAGCCGCGCAACTCGACACGCCTCCCCGCCGCGAGCGCACCGACGATCGCGTCCAGGATCGCGCCAACGATGGTCTCGGCTTCGGCGCGCTCCAGATGCGGATGCGCCTTGTGGACGCGCTGAACAAGTTGGGATCGGATCATCGCTGCCCCCGTGTCCGATCCCCGTCGTCATTGCCAAGGCAACCGGCACGGCCGACTATTCGCAGGCTCTACACCCGCGTCAAGCCGTCACGGCGCGCGCCAAGCCTACCGCTTGTCGCGCGCCTTGTTGAGCGCTGCGCCAAGGATGTCGCCCAGCGACGCGCCGCTGTCCGACGAACCGAACTTCTCGATTGCTTCCTTGTCCTCGTTGAGCTGCATCGCCTTGATCGACAGCGTCGGCTTGCGACCCTTCTCGAACCCGGTCACCAGCGCATCGACCTTCTGACCGGGCTGGAAACGCTCGGGCTTCTGCTCGTCGCGGTCGCGGCTCAGGTCCGCGCGCTTGATGAAGCCGATCGGCCCGTCCTCGCCCACCTGCACCTCGATCCCGCCCGAATTGGCAAGGATCACGGTCACGGTGACGATCTCGCCCTTGCGCGGGCCGGTCTGGTCGGGAATCTGCGCGGTGCCGGTGGGCACTACGATCTTCTGGCCGCCCGGTCCGGCTTCGAGCTGCTTCATGCCCAGCCCGATCCGCTCCTTCTCGGGATCGATCTCGAGCACCTGCGCCTGCACGCTCTCGCCCTTGCGGTGCAGCGCCAGCGCCTGCTCGCCGCTCAGCCCCCACGCGATGTCGGACATGTGGACCATACCGTCGATATCGCCATCGAGCCCGATGAACAGTCCGAACTCGGTCGAGTTCTTGACCTCGCCGGTAACGGTCGAGCCCACCGGATGCTCTTCGGCGAAGACTTCCCACGGGTTGCGCTGCGCCTGCTTGAGGCCGAGGCTGATCCGGCGCTTCTCCTCGTCGACTTCGAGCACCATCACTTCGACTTCCTGCGAAGTGCTGACGATCTTGCCCGGGTGGACGTTCTTCTTCGTCCAGCTCATCTCGGAGACATGGATCAAGCCCTCGACGCCCGCTTCCAGTTCCACGAATGCGCCATATTCGGTGATGTTGGTGACCCGGCCGGTAAACTTGCCGCCGACCGGATATTTGGCCGCTGCGGCCGCCCACGGATCGGTCTCGAGCTGCTTCATGCCGAGCGAAATGCGCTGCGTCTCACGGTTGATGCGAATGATCTGCACCTTGACCGTATCGCCGATATTGATCGCTTCGGACGGATGGTTGACCCGCTTGTAGCTCATGTCCGTCACGTGGAGCAGGCCGTCGAGGCCGCCCAGATCGACGAACGCACCGTAATCGGTGATGTTCTTGACCACGCCGTCGATGATCTGGCCCTCGGCGAGGCTGCCGATCAGCCCGCTGCGCTGCTCGGCGCGCGTCTCTTCGAGGATCGCACGGCGGCTCACCACGATGTTGCCGCGCTTGCGGTCCATCTTCAAAATCTGGAAGGGCTGCGCGAGGTTCATCAGCGGGGTCACGTCGCGCACCGGCCGGATATCCACCTGCGAACCCGGCAGGAACGCCACCGCGCCGCTCAGGTCCACGGTGAAGCCACCCTTCACGCGGCCGAAGATTATGCCCTCCACACGCTCCTGCGCGACGAACTGCGTTTCCAGCGTATCCCACGCAGCCTCGCGGCGTGCACGGTCGCGCGAAAGCATCGCCTCGCCCTGCGCATTCTCCACCCGGTCGACGAACACCTGCACATCATCGCCTACCGCGACCTCGGGCGGACCCCCGGCGGTTGCGAACTCGCGGATCGAAACGCGCCCCTCGCTCTTCAGCCCGACGTCGATCACCACGAGATCGTTCTCGATCGCAGTGACGCGGCCGGTGACGACGCGGCCTTCGAAACTCTCGTTCTTGCCGAACTTCTCGTCGAGCATTGCCGCGAAATCGTCGCGGGTGGGGTTCATCATGTCGATCGCGGCGGAGGCCATTCAGTATCCTTGGGTGCTGCGGCGCAGGGCGGAATTGCCCTTCGTAACGCCGGCCCGGCGGAGCGAAGCCCCCGCACGATGGTCAGAATATGCCAATGGCGAGCGCAAGCCGCAGCTTCGCCCGCGCCGCCGACGCTAGCGCGCCCGCCCGATCCTGGCCTCGACGAGCACGATGGCCCGCCGGACGGACGCATCTATAGCCAAATCGCTGGTATCGAGCAAGTCGGCATCCGCCGCCTGCACCAACGGGGCGACCGCGCGCGCCGCGTCGCGCCGGTCGCGCTCGGCCAGATCGGCGAGCACGTGCGCCGGGTCGCGCCCAAGCTCCGCCGCGCGCCGCGCCGCGCGCACCTCCATGGTTGCGGTCACGAACAATTTGGCATGTGCGTCCGGCGCAATCACCGTCCCGATATCGCGCCCGTCGAGCACCGCGCCGCCGGGTTGCGCGGCGAACGCACGCTGCCGCGCGAGCAGCGCGGCGCGCACGTGCGGGATCGCCGAGATCAGGCTCGCCGCCCGCGCCGCCTCCTCGCCGCGCACCGCCGGATCGTCCAGCCATGCCGGATCGAGCGCGTGCGCCGCCGCCACCGCCGCGTCCGCATCGCCTCCCGCGCGCAGCCCAACCGCGCGATACAGCAGCCCCGTATCCAGACACGGCAGCCCGTAATGCACCGCCAGTGCGCGCGCGACCGTCCCCTTTCCCGAGGCGGCGGGTCCATCGACCGCGATTACGAGTTTATGCACCATCGGACCCGGCTATAAGCCGCGCGTCCGCCCCGCAACCCTTGGAAACCGCTCATGATCCTGCAATCCACGCCCTGCCTCATCGTCGAGGATGTCGCCGCGTCTGAACATTTCTTCGCCAAGCTCGGCTTCAAGCGCACCGTCGAGGTGCCGCATGGCGATGGCCTGGGCTTCGTGATCATGACGCAGGCGGGCGAGGGCGGCGGCGATGGCGGGCTGGGCGTGATGCTGGAGACCGCCGCTGCCGCCGCCGACGATTCGGGCCTGCCGCCCGAATTCTTCCGCTCCGGCGCACATTTGTTTATGAGCGTCGCCGACCTCAACGCCGCCGAACGCGCGCTGCACGAGTTCGGCGTGTTCATGCCCCGGCGCGACACCTTCTACGGCGCGACCGAAATCGGCTGGCGCGAGCCCGGCGGCAACTATGTCACTATCGCCCAGATGGCCGCGAATAGCCCGCAGGAGGCGTAGGCGCACGCACGGCGGCGGGCCCGGTCAAGCTAAGCCGCCAGCCGCCGCTCCAGCCCGCGCTCCCACGCGAGCGCGTGCTCGACGATCGTCTCCAGATCGGCGTGGCGCGGCTGCCAGCTCAGCTGCTCGACGATCGCGCGATTGTCCGCGATCAGCGCGCCCGGATCCCCCGCGCGGCGCGGACAGAGCGTGCGCGTCAGCCGCACGCCCGATACGCGCTCCACGGTATCGAGCACGTCGAGCACCGAAAAGCCGCGCCCATAACCGCAGTTGAGCGTAAACGAACGCTCCGGCTCGGCCGCGAGCGCATCCAGCGCCACCACATGCGCCTGCGCCAGATCGCTCACATGGATATAGTCGCGCACGCCCGTGCCATCGGGCGTATCGTAATCCGTGCCGAATACGCTCACACCCGCGCGCTTGCCCAGCGCGGCTTCGGCGGCGATCTTGATCAGATGCGTCGCGCCCTCGGTCGATTGGCCGCTGCGCCCCGCCGGGTCCGCGCCCGCCACGTTGAAATAGCGCAGCACGCCCACGTTGATCGGATGCGCGGCGGCCACATCGCGCAGCATTTGCTCGCTCATCAGCTTGGACCAGCCATAGGGGTTGATCGGTACCGTGGGGCTGGTCTCGTCCACCGGCGAGCGTTCGGGCAGCCCGTAGGTCGCCGCGGTCGAGCTGAAGATGAAATGCGGCA
>Ga0123337_10001585_pt1 | contig 28687 bp, 30 predicted proteins | sample frozenSSSSmetaG_FD_89792 | JGI IMG/M metagenome (GOLD analysis project Ga0123337, IMG submission 89792) | Glacier valley bacterial and archeal communities from Borup Fiord, Nunavut, Canada, to study Microbial Dark Matter (Phase II) -... | ecosystem: Environmental > Aquatic > Freshwater > Ice >...
AAGCGAACTATACCACTTACGCCCATTACGATGTATGAACATGTAAAACATTTATTTCCGACGGGTCGCTTAGTTTCAAAGCCTGCCGCAAGAGAAAAGAAGAATGAATAAAATAGAAATTTTCACGGATGGTGCGTGTAGTGGTAATCCTGGTCCTGGCGGTTGGGGGGCAATTTTACGTAGCAAAGGGGTAGAAAAGGAGCTCTCCGGTAGCGAGAAAAATACGACCAATAACCGTATGGAAATGATGGCGGTGATTGCGGCGCTCGAGGCCCTAACTCGTCCATGCGAGGTGATAGTGACAACTGATTCACAATATGTGATGAAAGGCATGATGGAATGGCTGCCAGGATGGAAAAAACGTAATTGGTTAACCGCGTCGAAAAAACCCGTTAAAAATGTTGATTTATGGCAGCGAATGGAAAAATCCGCTGCGAGTCATAAACTCGATTGGGTTTGGGTGCGTGGTCATCAAGGTCATGCCGAAAATGAACGTGCCGACCAGTTAGCTGTCTCGGCTCGAGAAAAACTTGCTAAGTTATAAAGAAGTTCAAAAATTATATGACGATGAAATTAGGTTAAACGGAGTAAGACTAGTGGCTGAACAAAAAATCAAACGGCAGGTAGTGCTCGATACTGAAACGACAGGTTTAAGTACGGCCGATGATCATCGTATTATCGAGATTGGTTGTGTAGAAGTCATTAATCGCCGTTTGACGGGCGAGCGATTCCATCAATATATAAATCCGAAACGTGAAATTGATGCTGGTGCGATGGAAGTACATGGTATAACGCCCGAGTTTTTAGCCGATAAACCGCTATTTTCATCAGTTGTTGATGACTTTATGCGTTTTATTGATGGCGCAGAATTGATCATTCATAACGCTGCATTTGACGTGGGCTTTTTAAATCATGAATTAGCAAAACTAAAAGGTGAAAAGCGCAAAATTACAGACATTTGTAGTGTACTAGATACGCTCAAATTGGCTCGAGATAAACATCCTGGTCAGAAAAATAATTTGAATGCCTTATGTCGACGTTACTATGTTGATAATTCTAATCGTGAATTGCATGGGGCATTACTAGATGCCGAGATTTTGGCGGATGTTTATTTAGCAATGACGGGTGGGCAAGTGAGCTTATCTCTCGCTGCTGAAGTACCAATTGTGATAAATAAAACCAATGACTCGCACGTTAAGGTGCCAACGAACCGAGGTCCGTTACGTATTATCAAAGCTAATCAAGATGAATTACTCGCTCACCAAGCAAACTTGCAACGACTGGATAAAGTAACCGATGGTCAATGTTTGTGGTTTAACACAATTGAGTAAGATAGTGCCAAAAGTGTTGTCATTAATGTAAAAAATCCATTGTTGGCTTGAAATTAGTTTTTTCATCCCCAACTATCTGAATTGTGATAAATAACCCGGAAACTTGATTATGAGTAACGAAGACATCGATAGCATCGATAATACGCAAGCAGAAAATATTACGGAAGCAGAAAATCTTGAACCTGAAGTAGAGATCAATGCCGATCCCGCTGCGTTGTTAGAGGACGCACGTACTAAGGCTGATGAGCACTGGAATGAATTACTACGAGCCCGTGCTGACATGGAGAATTTACGTCGCCGTCAAGCACGTGATTTAGAAAATGCTCATAAACATGCCTTAGATAGATTTGTTGCTGAATTATTGCCAGTCTACGATAGTATGGAATTAGGTTTAAATGCTGCTAATGCTGATGGCGCATCACTAGATGGTGTGCGAGGTGGTTTAGAAATGACCATGAAAATGTTTTTATCATCTATTAACAAGTTTGGTCTAGAGCAAGTAAACCCCACTGATGGTGAAGAATTTAATCCTGAGTTGCATCAGGCCATGGCCATGCAGCCAGTTGATGGCGTCGAAGCAAATAAAGTATTAACGGTAGCTCAAAAAGGCTTCCAATTTAATGGTCGTTTATTACGTCCTGCAATGGTTGTCGTTTCACAATAAAAAATAACATTAGACAGGGTAGGGGCTTGAAATTTTATTTCGTCCACCCCATCTACTATTCAACAGCTGGATATGCCAGTTATAAATTTTAAGAATGATGGAGTAAAAATAATGGGTAGAATTATTGGTATTGACTTAGGAACAACAAATTCCTGTGTTGCTGTATTAGAAGATGGTAAACCACGTATAATCGAAAATAGCGAAGGTGATCGTACTACGCCTTCAATTGTGGCATTTACTAAAGATGGCGAAGTCATTGTCGGTCAATCAGCAAAACGACAAGCAGTGACAAATCCTAAAAACACGTTATTTGCAATTAAACGACTAATCGGTCGAAAATTTAAAGATGATGTGGTGCAACGTGACATTGATATGGTCGCATACAAAATCGTAGAAGCAGATAATGGAGATGCTTGGGTTGATGCGAATGGTAAAAAAATGGCACCACCAGAAATCTCTGCTCGTGTTCTGATGAAAATGAAAAAAACGGCAGAAGACTATTTAGGTGAAGAAGTAACGGAAGCAGTGGTAACCGTTCCTGCCTACTTCAATGATTCACAACGTCAAGCAACTAAAGATGCAGGTAAAATTGCCGGTCTTGAAATCAAACGCATCATCAATGAGCCTACTGCTGCGGCATTGGCTTATGGCATGGATAAAAAACGTGGTGATTCTAAAATAGTAGTTTACGATCTAGGTGGTGGTACATTCGACGTATCCGTGATTGAAATTGCGGATATTGAAGGCGAGCATCAATTTGAAGTATTATCAACCAATGGTGATACATTTCTGGGTGGTGAAGATTTCGACCAACGTATCATTGAACATTTAGTTGAAGAATTCAAAAAAGACCAAGGTATTGACTTATCGAAAGATCCTTTGGCATTACAACGTCTAAAAGATGCAGCAGAAAAAGCGAAAATTGAATTATCTACTAGCCAACAAACAGATATTAACTTGCCATATGTAACGGCAGATGCGTCTGGTCCTAAACATATGGAATTACGTTTAACACGTAGTAAATTAGAATCATTAGTTGATGACTTAATTACTCGTAGTTTAGCGCCTTGTAGACAAGCAATTAAAGATTCAGGTTTATCTTTAGCTGAAATTGACGATGTTATCTTGGTTGGTGGTCAAACACGTATGCCTAAGGTACAAGAAGCGGTTAAAGAACTATTCGGTAAAGAGCCTCGTAAAGATGTAAACCCTGATGAAGCTGTTGCTGCTGGCGCTGCAATTCAAGCAGCCGTTTTATCTGGTGAAGTGAAAGACGTATTATTGTTAGACGTAACACCGTTGAGCCTTGGTATTGAAACAATGGGTGGTGTTATGACCAAACTTGTTGAGAAAAATACTACGATCCCAACCAAAGCGAATCAAACGTTTTCAACGGCTGATGATAATCAACCTGCGGTTACGATTCATGTATTGCAAGGTGAGCGTGAAATTGCATCAGCTAACAAATCATTAGGTCGTTTTGATTTAGCTGATATCCCAGCTGCACCACGTGGTCAACCACAAATCGAAGTAACGTTTGATATCGATGCTAATGGTATCTTGAATGTATCAGCTAAAGACAAAGTGACAGGTAAAGAGCAATCTATCATCATTAAAGCGTCTAGTGGTTTGTCTGATGAAGAAGTCGAACAAATGGTAAAAGATGCTGAAGCGCATGCCGATGAAGATCGTAAGTTCCATGAATTAGTCACGGTCCGTAACCAAGCAGATGGATTGATTCATTCAACTAAAAAATCAATTACTGATCTAGGTGATAAATTAGCTTCAGATGAAAAAGCTACAATTGAAGCTGCTATAACTGAACTAGAAGTCGCGATTAAAGGTGAAGATAAAGCCGATATCGAAGCTAAGACAGCAGCATTAACTGAAGCCTCGGGTAAACTTGCAGAGAAAGCTTATGCAGAAAATGCAGAAGCGGGCGAAGCTACAGCTGATGCGGCTAAAGAAGCTGACGATGTAGTTGATGCTGAATTTGAAGAAGTAGAAGACGACAAAAAATAAACGCTTAATTAGTTTATTTTTTATTCAAAAACAGGCGCGGGATATTCTCGCGCCTGTTTTGTTGTATTAGATGTTGAAGAAATTTTAATAGGTAATTACCAAGATGGCCAAACGAGATTGTTACGAAATATTAGAGGTGTCACGTACTGCGACCGAAGCTGAAATTAAAAAAGCATATCGTCGTATGGCAATGAAATATCATCCTGATCGTAACCCTGATAATATTGATGCGGAAGAACACTTCAAAGAGGCTAAAGAAGCCTATGAAATTTTATCTGATGCTCGAAAACGTGCGGCATATGATCAGTTTGGACATGCAGGTGTTGATTCTTCAGGAGGTGGTCGTCAGCAACCTGGCGCAGGCGGCTTTAGTGATATTTTTGGTGATGTATTTAATGATATTTTTGGCCAATCAGGTGGTGGTGGCAGACAAGGCTACCGCGGTGCAGATCTTCGTTACCACTTAGATTTAACACTTGAAGAAGCGGTATCTGGTACAACACAAAAAATTCGTATTCCAGTACATGTAAATTGTAAAACATGCGAGGGTACCGGAGCTAAAAAAGGTACAAAACCCGTTACCTGTACAACGTGTGCAGGTCATGGACAGGTTAGAATGCAGCAAGGGTTTTTCTCCGTACAGCAAGCCTGTCCACATTGTCATGGTACGGGTCAGATGATCAAGGATCCCTGTGGTGATTGTCACGGCGAAGGTCAAATCCAAGAACATAAAACCTTATCGGTTAAAGTGCCCGCAGGTGTTGATACAGGTGATCGCATTCGATTATCTGGTGAAGGTGAAGTGGGTACCGGTGGCGCCGCTCCGGGTGATTTATACGTCGAGATGCAGGTGCAACGACATGACGTGTTCACCCGTGATGGTAGCAATTTATATTGTGACGTGCCAATCAGTTTTGTTACAGCAACGTTGGGTGGTGAGCTAGAAGTGCCAACGTTAGAGGGTAAAGCAAGTTTGAGCGTACCGGATGGCACTCAGACAGGGCAACAGTTCCGTCTGCGAAGCAAAGGTATTAAGTCTGTACGTGGTGGTGCTATTGGTGATCTGATGTGCCGAGTCATTATTGAGACGCCTGTTAAGCTGTCGAACAAACAAAAAGAACTACTACAAGAATTTGATGATACGTTGCAAGGTAGTAGTCACAGTAAACATAGTCCAAAACACAGTACATGGTTGGATGGCGTTAAAAAGTTTTTTGATTAAGTAATGATTGACCATTACTTTTTTACGATATTCTTTATAGAAAGTAATAATAAAACGAATGACTTGATAGTATTTATTTAGAAATAAGTGGAATAAACATAATGGCAATACGGATAGCAATCAATGGCGCGGCTGGTCGAATGGGGCGCTGTTTAATCCAGGCAGTCGAACAGACTGATGGTCTTACGTTAAGCGCTGCAATTGATCGTGCTGACTCAAGTTTATTAGGCGTGGATGCCGGTGAATTAGCAGGTATTGGCAAATTAGGTATTGCTATAAGCGCTGATGTGGCAGCAGCAACCGCTGACTCAGATGTCATTATTGATTTTAGCTTACCTGAAGTTACCATGGCATTATTACCACACTGCATTTCTAATCAATGTCATTTAGTGATTGGTACTACGGGCTTCAGCTCGCAACAAAAAACCGAGATTGAAAAGGCAGCCCAACAAGTATCCATGTTATTAGCGGCAAACATGAGTGTAGGCGTGAATCTTACATTTAAGTTACTCGATATTGCAGCGCGTGTTTTAGGCAATGAAGTTGATATTGAAATCATTGAAGCCCATCACCGCCATAAAGTAGATGCTCCTTCTGGTACCGCATTACGTATGGGTGAAGTTATCGCTGATGCTTTAGATCGTGATCTTAAAACCTGCGCTGTTTATGGCCGTGAAGGTCGTACAGGTGAGCGTGATCGTAATACGATTGGTTTTGCTACCGTACGTGCAGGTGATATTGTTGGCGATCACACCGTGATGTTTGCTGCAGAAGGCGAACGCGTCGAAATAACCCATAAAGCATCAAGTCGTATGACATTTGCATTAGGTGCAATGCGGGCATCAAGTTGGCTAATGGTGCATCGATTTGGCTTATATGACATGCAAGACGTTTTAAACTTACGAGATTAGACTACGCTTGAGTTAGGTCGTTTAGTGCCATGACCACGTTATGCTTTTATGTAGTTAATAACGATTAGCAGTATCACGCGCTTGTTTGGCTCCATTAGTATTACCGGCCGCAGTACGAATAACGGCAATTAAACTCCAAAACCGATTTAGTTGATTGGCTTGTCCTTGAACGAGAGATACTCCTTTCAGGGCGACTTGCTCTGCGAGACTATAATCTTGCAGCGTTAGATGGGTATTAGCTAACGCGAAATACACTTCTGGATCGCGTGGAGCTATACGCTGGGCACGTTGTAAAGTGCTTTGTGCTGAACGTAAATCACCCTCTTCGGAATAGTTATTTGCTTCAGACAGTAAAGCAATAACAGCTGTATTTTGCTGAGCGGGTCTAATGGCCGTTGGCGATACAGGCATTCCAGTGGCTTCAGGTGCAGCAGATAATGGTTCAGTAGTTGCTTGTTCTGATCGCTGTGATTGATCGACCATTTCATCAGATAGCGGGATCGTTATTGCGCCGTTGTTAACGACGGGTTTGGGTTGTTCCACTCTTGGTGGCACACCATTACGGTCCTCTATTGGCGCTTGAAACGTGCTTGAACACCCTGCCATCCCTAGAATAAAACTTAGTAATACAAAACGGTATGCATTTGTTTTTAAAATCATTTTTCTACCTAAATAACTGTTTTACCCAATCAATGGATTTTGATACGGGGTTATCGTCATGCTGATCAACACAATCTATCGCTAGAGTTGGACCAGTACCTAACAAAAATGGCATCTGTTGAGCGCCGAGACAATATTCGGCGGATAATTGGCCGCTTTGCGGATCTATCCACACATACTCAATGCCTTCGGGCGATGCGGCTACAAAAGGTTGAAGTGTTTCAGACGCCATATAGGCTATCCATGCTTGTAAAGCGCCACTTGCACCAGTGAATGGCAATGAAGCATTATCATCCTGACCTAACCAAACTATAGCAAGTCGGTTACCTGTAAATCCTGCAAACCAACTATCTCTTTGTTGATCCGAAGTGCCCGTTTTACCGGCAGCATTAATATCCGCTGGTAAATGTTGGTAGATCGATCTTGCTGTGCCGATTCTCGCCGTTTCTTGCATCATATATTGTAGTAGATGAATAGAATTACTACTTACTGTTTGTTTAAGCTGGAAAGGATAACTCGATAATTCTTGTCCAGCTTTATCAGTCACCATACGAATTGAGCGTAATGGCATTTGAAAGCCATTAGCGGCAATAGTTTGATACATGGTTGCAACTTCCATAGGCGATAAACCTTGGGCACCGAGTAGTAATGACGGGAAGGCATTCATTGGCCGAGTAACACCAAGACGTTGCATTGTACTGATGACTTTATCTAGCCCTAGAGTCATCCCTAACCTTGCTGTAGCTAAATTATAAGATTGAGCGATTGCCTCATGTAATGGCACCATACCGTTTGATTTGTGATTAAAGTTTTCCGGATTCCAGACTTGTCCACCTTTCATGGCCAACTTGTAGGGAGAATCATCAATTTCACTAATTAATGTGTAACCTTGTTCTATAGCCGTTAGATAAACGGCAGGTTTGACCAGTGAACCGATAGGCCGAACAGCATCTAACGCCCTGTTAAAACCCTGATAACGGGTTTGGCGACCACCAACTATAGCTATCACTTCGCCTGTTTGTGGCTCAGTGACGACCACACTACCTTGTAGTTGCTTTAACTTTTTACCATGCAATTTTTCTAGTTTAGTTATGGTGTCTACAAGTGCGGCTTCTGCTTTATTTTGAGCGATTGGGTTTAGGCTCGTAAATACTCGCAATCCTTCCGAGTTTAAATCGGCGTCTTGATAGGTTTCTCGTAATTGCCGTTTAACAAGATCTAAATAAGCGGGATATGCTCCCTTAAGTAGGCTCGAACGTTCTACTATACCCAATGGCATAGTAATGGCTCGTTTATATTCGGCGTCAGTAATCGAGTTTTGCTCATTAAGCGCCCTAAGAACAAGATTTCGACGTGCTTTAGCGCGTTCTGGATGACGTCTAGGATCATAAAAAGAAGGGCCTTTAACCAACCCTGCTAATAAGGCAACTTGATGCAACTTTAATTCTTGAATAGGTTGAGCGAAATAATAATGTGCTGCCGTACCGAATCCATGGATGGCACGAGCACCTTCTTGGCCGACGTAAATTTCATTTAAGTAAGCTTCTAAAATCTCATCTTTGCTGTAATGAAGCTCCAACAGCATCGCCATTGGGATCTCCATTAATTTTCGCGCAAGATTACGATCTGAATTAAGATAGAAATTCTTGATCAATTGCTGAGTGAGTGTGCTGCCACCTTGTACAAAGCTACCTGCTTGAATATTGATCCACATCGCACGAGCGATGCCTCTTGGTGATATTCCTAAATGTTGATAATAATCGCGATCTTCAATGGCGATTAAAGCATCAATGAGTTGTTGAGGTGCATCTTGTAATTGGATTAAATCTCGATCTTCATTATTTAAGGGATAAATTCCGCCGACAAGAATCGGCTCTAAACGAACCAAAGATATGGGGTTGCCTTGGTAGCCGCGAACATTCGTCAGCAGATCATTAGAAAAATCTAAAACAATTTGTTGAGCTTGCTCATTCCCATCTGGAAAATTAAAGCCACGGGAATATATAATTGCCTTAGAGGTTGAAAACTCAGCCTGACCTGGCTGACTAACCTTACTAACAAATTGATAACCAAGACCTCTCAATTCGATCTTTAAGTCGTCAAGTGACAGTGACAGTCCGGCATATAATTCTAGAGGACGTGCGTATACTTTAGCAGGAACAGCCCACCGCTTTCCCTCAAATTGCTGACGAATATGTATATCAACAAATACCAGTGCAATGCCAAAAAGGACTATCATTGCAAAAAATACTTTATATGAAGTGGAGAGCAATTTCTGTTTGAAGGTAGGTGTCGTTTTTCTTGCTTTACGAGATCGCGTTGGCTTTTTTGTTGTTGCCATAATTAGAGTGTAACGGTCCTTTGAAATTTAAATATTTTTAACGGATCTGGATTGATTTGCTATGATTTAATAAACATAGAGAAGATTTGATTTAATTCGTATTATGACAAAATAGTGTAATTTTAACAGGCTTTTAGCCTCTACATATGACGATAGCTCAAATTTATTGACATAACATGATTAAAATACAGAAAATAAAAACTGAACTCGCTTATTATCGCGCTTTAACGAAGGATCATCGCACGCCACTAATATCAAAATGGTTGATAGCGGCAGCCGTAGCCTATCTACTAATGCCATTTGATTTGATACCTGATTTCATTCCGATTCTAGGCCAGCTAGATGATCTTATTATAGTGCCTGGTTTGATTTGGCTCGGTCTAAGATATATTCCTTTGACCTTGAAACAAGAGATCCGACATGCTGTAGAGCAAGATCAAATGGCTAATTTTCCAGATTAGTCATTTAAGTTCATAAACGGACTAGTAATTTAGCATTATTCTAGTTTGTCTGGTAAAATCACCAATCCTTAAAATTATAAATTACGGTCTTTTTTTAGTGCTTGTGGCTAAAAATGGGCTACTTACATGAGAGCCTATGGTCAGTCTAGAAACGCCAATTTGTGATTTTGACTTGCCAGCTATTGATTTCTCATTGCTTGGCACGGATGGAAAAATGTGGACTCTCGACGAATGTCGTGGAACGAATGGCTTACTGGTGATGTTCATTTGCAACCATTGTCCATACGTTAAGGCGATTTTGGATCGATTGGTTCGAGATACCAATGAATTAAAAAAAATCGGTATTAATACTGTGGCGATTATGGCTAATGATCCTGCTGATTACCAAGAAGATTCTTTTGAAAACATGCAACGTGTTGTAAAAGAAAATAGTTTTAGCTTTCCTTATTTGTATGACGAAACACAACAAATTGCCCAAACCTACGGAGCAGTGTGTACCCCCGATTTCTTTGGCTACAACAAAGATCTTCAATTGCAGTACCGCGGTCGTTTAGACGCAAGCCGAAAAGAAGCTGCAGCACCGGACGCACGACGAGATTTATTTGAGGCAATGAAACTGGTTGCCGAGACAGGCCGTGGTCCACAACAACAAATACCTAGTATAGGATGCTCGATCAAGTGGCGAGCAGCTTAATTTTTTTAAATAGGAGTTATAAACAATGGCTACACGTAGACATTTAGCAAACGCCATCCGTGCTTTAAGTATGGATGCGGTACAAAAGGCTCAATCAGGTCATCCAGGCGCGCCTATGGGCATGGCAGATATCGCTGAAGTATTGTGGAATGATCATCTAAAACACAACCCGACTAACCCTGAATGGTTCGACCGCGATCGGTTTGTTTTGTCGAATGGTCATGGCTCAATGTTGATTTATTCATTGTTACATTTGTCAGGTTATGATCTACCAATGTCATCTCTTTCTTCATTCCGTCAGCTTCACTCGCAATGTGCTGGCCATCCTGAATACGGTTATGCACCAGGCATTGAAACTACAACCGGTCCTTTAGGTCAAGGCATTAGTAACGGTGTTGGTTTTGCGATGGCTGAAAAACTAATGGCCGATCAATTCAATAAACCTGGCCATGAAATCGTTGACCACAACACTTATGTTTTCTTGGGTGACGGTTGTTTGATGGAAGGTGTTTCCCATGAAGCTTGTGCATTAGCAGGAACTTGGGGTCTAGGTAAATTGGTTGCATTCTGGGATGACAATAATATCTCTATCGATGGTCACATTGATGGTTGGTATACAGATGATACTGTTAAGCGTTTCGAAGCTTACGGTTGGCACGTACAATCAGTAGACGGTCATGATTCAGCTGCGATTACTGCTGCGGTTACAGCGGCTAAAGCAGTGACCGACAAACCTTCTATGATTTGCTGTAAAACAATCATTGGTTTCGGCTCACCCAACAAATCAGGCAGCCATGATTGCCATGGTGCTGCTTTGGGTGAAGAAGAAGTTGCACTAACACGTAAAGCATTAGACTGGAACTACCCTCCATTCGAAATTCCAACGGATGTTTACGAAGGTTGGGATGCAAAAGCTGCAGGCGCTAAAAAAGAAGCGGATTGGAATGTTAAATTTGATGCGTATGCTGCGGAATACCCAGAATTAGCTGCTGAATTCACCCGTCGTATGTCGAAAGAATTACCAGCAAACTGGACTGAAGCAACAGATAAAATCATTGCTGAAACTAATGAAGCTGCTGCTAACCTAGCATCACGTCAAGCATCTCAAAAAACAATTGCTGCTTTGGCACCCTTATTACCTGAATTTTTAGGTGGTTCTGCTGATTTAACAGGTTCTAATTTAACAAGCTGCGCAAGCTTCAAACACGTATCTGGTAAAGAGCTGGGTAACTACATCTCTTACGGTGTTCGTGAATTTGGTATGTTCGCAATCATGAATGGTATGGCACTTCATGGTGGTCTGATCCCGTTCGGTGGAACATTCCACATGTTCTCTGACTATGCTAAGTCAGCGTTGCGTATGGCTGCATTGATGAAAATTCGTACTATTGCTGTGTTAACACATGACTCAATCGGTCAGGGTGAGGATGGTCCAACACATCAACCAATCGAAAATACAGCGGGATTACGTTACATTCCTAACATGGATGTATGGCGTCCTTCTGATTCAACTGAAGTTGCAGTTGCGTGGGTTGCTGCAGTTGAACGTGAAAACGGTCCTTCAAGCTTAGTATTAAGTCGTCAAGGTATTGCTGGTCGTAAGCATGATGTTGCTGATTTTGCAGCAATGCGTAAAGGTGCCTACGTCTTATCTGAAGCTAAAGGTTCAGCTGATGTGATCCTTATCGCAACAGGTTCTGAAGTTGATTTAGCAGCACAAGCTCAAGAAGCTTTAGCAGCTGATGGTATTAATGCACGTGTTGTATCTATGCCTTCAACGAATGTGTTTGATCGTCAAGATCAAGCATACAAAGATAGCATCTTAACGCCTGGCGTTAAACGTGTTGCAATCGAAGCGGGTGTAACTGACTTCTGGCGCAAGTATGTTGGCCTAGAAGGCGGCGTGGTTGGTATCGATACCTTTGGTGAATCAGCACCAGGCTCCGTATTGATGAAACACTTCGGTTTCACAGTTGAAAACGTTGTTAAAACTGTAAAAGAAACACTATAAAATTTTTTAAATATTATTTTTTATAGATTAAACATAATGGCGGGTGAGCGTAAGCACACTCGCCATTATTATATTTAAACCTTACAAATCCTATCGAAAACAATTACAAACAAGTAATAGTCTTCATGAAAAACAAATTACAATATTTGTTATGTGCAAGCTTAAAGTAATGAGCCCTGGCTATTACGAAAGTAAAAATTAAGATGAGTGTAGATATATTTGAGTGTGGTTTGAGTTATAAATGACTTACACTTATTGGACGAGATAATAACTGAATAAAATTAGGAAAGTTTTTGGTGGCATGACCTAGTCTGCAACAAAAAGAGAGCAGTATATTTTTAATGAAATCAGTACATTTCACCATGCAGCATCTTAAATCATGCAGTTTTTTGATGAAAATATTGCCGTTATCGCAATTTAAGTCATTTTGCTGTTCTAGCTTTTAATCTTACTAAAGACGAAAGGAAAAAGAGAATGACAATTAAAGTGGGTATTAATGGTTTTGGTCGTATTGGTCGCATGGCATTTCGTGCTGCCGCTAAAGACTTTCAAGATATTGAGATTGTTGCAATAAATGATTTGTTAGAACCGGAATATCTAGCTTACATGCTTAAACATGACTCTGTTCATGGTCTTTTTTCTGGAGACGTTTCAGTTGTCGATGGCCATTTAGTGGTCAATGGCAAAACGATTCGCATCACTGCGGAACGCAATCCTGCTGATTTAAAGTGGGATGAGGTCGGCGCCGATCTTATCTTAGAATGTACGGGATTCTTTTTGACTAAAGAATCGTGCCAAGCGCATCTTGATGCCGGCGCTAAAAAAATTGTGCAATCAGCACCATCGAAAGACGACACACCGATGTTTGTATTTGGTGTGAATGATGATCGATATAAAGGTGAAGCAATCGTTTCGGCCGCATCTTGTACAACTAACTGTTTAGCGCCTCTTGCTAAAGTAGTGCATGATAACTTTGGTATCAAACGAGGTCTAATGACAACGGTTCATGCTGCGACAGCAACGCAAAAAACAGTTGATGGTCCATCGATGAAAGATTGGCGAGGTGGCCGTGGTATTTTAGAAAATATTATTCCATCATCCACAGGGGCGGCAAAAGCTGTCGGTATTGTGTTACCTGAGCTCAATGGCAAATTAACCGGTATGGCTTTTCGTGTTCCGACATCGGATGTTTCAGTTGTTGATTTGACTGTAGAGCTTGAGAAAGAGGCTTCTTATCCAGAAATTTGTGCAGTAATGAAAGCCGCCTCTGAACATGGTCCCTTAAAAGGTATCTTAGCTTACACAGAGGAAAAAGTAGTATCCACTGATTTTCGTGGAAATACTGCGGCGTCAACATTTGATGCTGGAGCAGGTATTGCGCTCGACAGCACATTCGTAAAGCTCGTAGCATGGTATGACAATGAATATGGTTATACGTGTAATATGATGCGTTTAGTAGAATTAGTAGGTAAATAGTAAGATATTGTTATTTGTTTGACTAAACGAATAGATTGAATAAATCAAAAAGCTCCGATGGCGAAAGCATAGGAGCTTTTTTTGTTTTATGAGGCTATAGTTAATCTTAAACATAATAATAATTTCAGCGAGAGGAATAAAGTGTATGTCCGTGATCAAAATGTCTGACTTGGATTTAGCTGGCAAAAGATTATTAATTCGGCAAGATTTAAATGTCCCTTTAAAAGCTGGCGTAGTTGCAGATGGCACACGCATTCATGCTTCATTACCTACTATTAAGACCGCGATAGCTGCTGGCGCAAAGGTGATGATAATGTCACACCTTGGTAGACCAACGGAAGGTGAGTATGAACACAAATATTCTATGGCTCCGGTAGCTAATTATCTGTCAGCATTATTAGGGCAACCCGTGCGATTAGAGCAGAATTGGCTGGAGCCAGACTTTATTCCAGTAGAAAATGGTGAAGTCGTTCTATGTGAAAACGTACGTTTTAATATTGGTGAAAGTGCAGATGATGAGGCATTGTCAAGACGAATGGCTCAAATGTGCGACATTTATGTGATGGATGCCTTTGGTACTGCCCATCGGGCCCAAGCTTCGACCCATGGTATTGCAAAATATGCTCCTATTGCTTGTGCAGGGCCTTTATTATCGGGTGAATTAGAGGCATTAGGAAAAGCATTAGATAATCCCGCTAGACCCATGGTGGCTATTGTTGGCGGATCAAAAGTTTCAACTAAATTAACGGTGCTTGAATCATTATCAAAAGTTGTCGATCAATTGATAGTAGGTGGTGGAATTGCCAATACTTTTATTGCAGCCGCAGGTAATAATGTGGGTAAATCACTTTATGAGCCTGACTTGATTGATACCTGTAAAAAGCTCACCGCAGAAGCAATTGCCAGAGGTAGCTCAATTCCAGTGCCGGTAGACGTGGTGTGCGGTAAGGCTTTTTCAGAAACGGCATTGGCAACGACTAAACTGGCTACGGACGTTGAAGATGATGATATGATTTTTGATATTGGACCAAAATCTGCTCACGAGTTAGCTGAAATACTCAAAAATGCCGGTACCATTGTATGGAATGGTCCAGTAGGTGTATTTGAATTTAACCAGTTTGGAGAAGGTACTAAAGAAATTGCCATGGCAATAGCAGAGTCAAAAGCATTCTCAATCGCGGGTGGTGGCGATACATTGGCTGCTGTCGCAAAATATAATATCAGTGCTGATGTTTCATATATTTCAACAGGAGGGGGTGCTTTCTTAGAGTTTTTAGAAGGTAAAGTGCTACCGGCAGTAGAGATCTTGGAGCAGCGCGCTAGATCATAAAGTCAGAATGGAGCACGAAATCCTTGGTAGTTAAAAGAAGAACTAAAATTGTTGCCACCTTAGGGCCAGCGAGTAATAAGTCTGAAGTTGTTGATGCATTAATTGAGGCTGGGGTAGACGTTGTTCGACTGAATTTCTCTCATGGAGAAGCAAGTGAGCATCTAGCACTTGCTGAAATGGTACGTAATCGAGCAAGTGCATATGGTCGGCAAGTAGGTGTATTAGCCGATATGCAAGGCCCTAAGATCCGTATTTCTCGATTCCAAGCAGGGAAAATATATCTAGAGGAAGGTGCCACATTTATTTTAGATGCCGATCTTGATTCTAGTGCTGGCGATAATGACCAAGTCGGTATTGATTATAAACAACTACCACAGGATGTAAATCGGGGCGATACATTACTACTTGATGATGGGCGCATTGTATTTTGGGTCGAGCAAGTCGAAGGCCAACGCGTAATTTGTCGCGTGATCGTCGGTGGCGAGTTGTCAAATAATAAAGGTATTAATCGCCAAGGAGGGGGATTGTCTGCCGAAGCATTAACGGATAAAGATAAAGCCGATATTATTACAGCGGCTAAGATGAAGGCAGACTATATCGCTATTTCCTTCCCGCGTTCAGCCGCAGACATTCATTATGCTCGAAAATTACTGCGTGATGCGGGTGGTCATGGCGGTATAATTGCAAAAATAGAACGTGCCGAAGCATTAGATGTACTTGATGAGATTATTAAGGCTTCTGATGCGGTGATGGTTGCACGTGGCGATTTAGGTGTTGAAATTGGCGATGCCGCCTTGCCGCCGATCCAGAAAAAAATCATTCAACGAGCAAGACAGTTAAACCGTGTTGTTATTACCGCCACTCAAATGATGGAATCGATGATAACTAACGCAATCCCGACACGAGCTGAAGTCTTTGATATTGCTAATGCTGTATTAGATGGTACTGATGCAGTGATGTTGTCAGGCGAAACCGCGGTAGGGAGATATCCTGTCAAGGTTGTTGAAGCCGTCGATCGTATTTGTCTTACTGCCGAACAACAACGAGAAATTCGCGTTTCACACCATCGTATGGATTCACAGTTTGAGGGAATGGATGAAGCCATTGCGATGGCAGCCATGTATATGGCTAACCACCTAGATGTAAAGGCAATTGCGGCATTAACAGAGACAGGAACGACCGTGCTACTGATGTCTCGAATAAGCTCTGGCATCCCTATTTTTGCATTGACTCCCCATATTGAAACATTGGGGAAAGTAACTTTGTACCGAGGCGTTTACCCTGTGAGTTTTCAGGTGGATCACGCTGATTATGCAACGTTAAATTTAGAGGCCATAGAGGAGTTGCAGCGAAGCGGTGTGGTCAGTGATGGCGATTTAGTCATCATTACTAAAGGCGACCTTGAAGTACAAGGCAGCACTAACTCACTCAAACTCGTTCGCGTAGGAGACATGGTTAAACCACAAGCTGTAGCACAAAGTTGCGAATAAAAGCTAATGAAATCAAGCAAGATAACTAAGAAATTAAAATTAAAAGTAGCAAAATAGCGCTAACTTCAATGCGACAATTATTAGATTATGCTGCGGAACATAGCTTTGCTTTTAGAGGGGGTAATGTGAATAATATCGAACAAGTCCGAAATATTATGCAAGCGACGAATGCAACCGATAGCTAATTCACCGTGCAAGACTCAACTGGCGACCGTAAACCTGCTGATGAACTCTTTCTCGGGCATTCAATTTTAGTCGCGACAGAAAAATATCCTCATATTCCGAGAGTAATGCGTTGAAATGGTGATGAGTGCACTTTGCTACGACTGCTCACCCCATTAGTCATTTAAAAATATTCTAGCAACGTTAGCCAAATACATATTTTGTTATGTAAGGTTCAAATTCAGTTCCGTAAGATTAGTTAAAAATAACCGATAACCAAGGTAGTGATATTGCCCAAACTGAATAATATCTATGATGAAATCTTTGAATGAATAAAATTAAGGCATCTGCAAAGTTAATATTGATTCTGACTTACGCATGAGTCACTTTAGGTTTCATTCGACAATTTTAGTACAAGAAGAAAGTGTCAATATAGTTGACCTGCATAATTTTATACTGGGACGCTCGAAGCGATATCAGGTGATATATCAAATATGCTATGAAGCATTTGGAAGTGCCGGACCTACCAGTAAGATTAATATTATTCTACTATGTAAATCTTTGGACGCTATGCAAATCGGGAACTTACAGCTAAAAAAATAATAATTTATTAAATTAAGAGACTGAATCATAATATTAAGCAGAAACGCCGAATAACGAGCCAACTGCTGCCGTAAGCGCCATCGCTATGCCGCCCCAAAAAGTGACGCGAGCCGCAGCAATCAATATTGGCGCGCCACCGAAAGAAGCTGATAATGAGCCTAATAGGCCAAGAAAAATTAATGAACTAAGGGCGATTGTCCACATTAGTGCGGAATGTGGCACGAACATTACCATTAGTAATGGCATGAACGCACCAACTGCAAAGCTGCTTGCTGAAGCAAGTGCTGCTTGAATTGGCCGGGCTGTTGATATCTTAGAAATGCCTAATTCATCTCGAGCATGAGCACCAAGTGCATCATGGGCCATTAACTGTGTTGCAACTTCAGATGCTATTGTGGGGTCAAGTCCGCGTTCAATATAAATCGCCGCTAATTCAGCGTGCTCATGGATAGGTTGGGTTAATAATTCATTACGCTCGCGCTCTAAATCAGCCTTTTCTATATCAGACTGCGAGCTAACCGACACGTATTCTCCTGCTGCCATCGACATTGCGCCGGCTACTAGACCCGCGATGCCTGCAATTAAAATATTATTGGATGTTGCGCCTGCAGCTACGACGCCTAAAATGAGGCTGGCCGTTGAAACTAGCCCATCATTAGCGCCCAATACTGCTGCACGTAACCAGCCAGCATGCTGAGTTTTATGTTGTTCACTATGTCTCATTAATATGCTCCAGCAAAATATCTTCAATGGATAAAAGCTTTAGACGATGATTTATTAAAAAATACTTATAAATGTATCTTAAACCTAAGATAACGCGTTAGGTAAAGCGATTGAAATGTTTACAATTGTGAATTAACGTTACAATCAATTATTAATAAATGTATGTAATAAGGTAAACTATGCGCTTTGATTTTATTGAGAAAACTTCGTGCTGCAGTTATTAACGATTGCTGGCGGCGGTGCTTTAGGTGCGGTTTTACGTTTTGGCATGTCAGCCTATGTTTATCGCTTATTAGGGCGGGACTTCCCTTATGGGACCCTGGCCGTCAATGTGTTGGGGTCTTTATTGATGGGGATTTTATTTATCCTGTTTGTAGAGCGTGGACTTGTGTCGGCAGAGTGGCGAAGTGCGATCATCATTGGTTTTCTTGGCGCGTTCACTACCTTTTCTACTTTTTCTATAGAGACATTGATGCTAGTGGAGTCAGGAGAACTAACCCGAGCAGCTATGAATGTCGTATTAAGTGTCACCTTGTGTTTGGCCGCGACGTGGCTAGGTTTGATAATAGGAAGACAGATTTAATATGAAGACAATTACCATGGTACGAATCTATCTTTCTGAAGGTCGTGACCATTATGAGCAATTAGTGAGTTGGTTATATACTGATAAACGCGTACAAGGCGTATCTGTATTTCGAGCAATAGAGGGATTTGGCGAAGATAGAAAGATGCGAACATCTTCATTGTTAGATTTATCTTTAGATCTGCCCGTAGTTATTGAGTTTTTCGACACACCAGAAATTATCACTGGTGTTTTAGAGCAAGTGCAACAAATGGTGAAAGTAGATCATATTGTTACTTGGTCTGCACAATCTGGAATTTAACATGTTAGACCCAAAATTATTAAGAAATGAACCTGAAAAAGCGGCAGAATTGTTAGCGCGTCGTGGCTATGTGTTGGATATAGCAATGTTGGAAAAATTAGAGCAAGAGCGTAAAAAATCACAATTAGATGCGCAAAATTTGCAAGCAGAACGCAATAGTCGCTCGAAAATGATCGGCAAAGCTAAAGCATCAGGCGAGAATATTGCGCCATTATTAGCAGAAATTGAGCATTTAAGCGACGAACATAAAGCTGCAGAAGTCCGTTTGGCTGATGTTTTACAAAAGTTGACTGATATCGCCATGGAATTACCGAATATTCCACAAAATGACGTGCCAGCGGGTAAAACTGAAGAAGAGAATGTAGAAATTTCACGTTGGGGACAGCCAAAAGCATTTGACTTTGAGCCAAAAGACCACGTTGAGTTAGGTGAAAACCTTAATGGAATGGACTTTGAAACAGCGGCGAAAATCAGTCAGGCACGTTTTGTTACCCTTAAAGGGCCATTAGCTAAACTGCAGCGTGCTTTAACCCAATTTATGCTGGATCAACATACTGAAGAGCATGGTTATACGGAAACCTATGTGCCGTATTTAGTCAATGCAGATTCGTTACGCGGAACAGGGCAATTACCAAAATTTGCGGATGATTTGTTTGCAGTTGATGGGGGCAGTTTATATTTAATTCCAACAGCTGAAGTGCCAGTGACCAATATTGTTCGGGATACGATTTCAACGGATGCACAATTACCCATAAAATTTGTTGCTCATACCCCGTGTTTTCGTAGCGAAGCGGGATCGCACGGCAGAGATGTTCGCGGTTTAATTCGTCAGCATCAATTTGAAAAAGTTGAACTAGTGCAGATTGTGCGTCCTCAAGAATCTGCGCTAGCACATGAACAATTAACAGGACATGCTGAAGCTATCCTGCAAAAATTAGAACTTCCTTATCGAAAAGTACTGCTGTGTGTTGGTGATTTAGGCTTTTCTTCAAGTAAAACGTATGACTTAGAAGTATGGTTACCTAGCCAGCAAACTTATCGTGAAATTTCATCATGCAGTAATTTCGGTGATTTCCAAGCACGACGTTTACAGGCGCGTTGGCGTAATCCCGAGACAAATAAGCCGGAGTTAGTGCACACACTCAATGGATCTGGTCTCGCTGTGGGCAGAACATTACTAGCCGTTATGGAAAATCATCAAGATGAACTAGGTCGAATTCACATTCCTTTAGCGTTACAGCCCTATATGAATGGTAAGGAGTTTATCGGTGGATGATTTTTCTATAGTTCAGAAAATAATTATTTGGGCGATCCCAGTAATTTTTGCCATCACTGTTCATGAGGTTGCTCATGGTTGGGTCGCACTTAAATTCGGCGATCGTACTGCGCAGATGTTGGGTCGATTAACATTAAATCCAATTAAACACATCGACCCGCTGGGCACGATTTTAATTCCGGCCGTGTTATTGATGATGGGAGGATTTGTTTTTGGCTGGGCTAAACCAGTACCCGTCACTTATCAAAACTTACGAAATCCTAAAACTGAGATGGCGTGGGTAGCATTAGCGGGGCCGATGGCTAACCTAGTCATGGCGATTATTTGGGCATTTGCCGCCAAAATAGGTTTTGGATTACTTCAATCTAATATTGCATTCGGCGAGCCAATGCTACTTATGGGCGTAGCAGGTGTACTTATCAACTCGATGCTAATGATGTTGAATTTATTGCCTTTACCGCCATTAGATGGAGGGCGAATTTTAATTAGCTTATTGCCTGGCCCTTTATCATGGCAAGTCAGTCGTATCGAGCCTTATGGGTTCTTTATCCTCGTAGGCTTACTCTACTTGGGCATCATCAGTATGTTGTTGCTGCCGATGATGAATGGCTTTATCAGTTTACTGGCAATGTTATTTAACTTGCCACCACAAATATTTTCAATTTTATAGTAAATACCTTGCTCAATTAACAAGCAAGGATCAGGAGAACACATTGGATACCGTAGCATTACAATCCCGTCGCATCGTTTCAGGAATGCGTCCAACAGGACAGCTTCATCTGGGACATTATCACGGCGTATTAAAAAATTGGATTAAGCTTCAGCATGAATTTGATTGTTTCTTCTTTGTGGCGGATTGGCATGCCCTAACTACACATTATGAAGATACACAAGGTATTGAAGACAGCGTTTGGGAAATGGTTATTGACTGGATTGCTGCAGGGATCGAACCATCAGCTGTGTCGTTATTTTTACAATCACAAGTGCCGGAACATGCCGAATTACATTTGCTGTTATCGATGATCACACCGCTGTCATGGTTAGAACGTGTTCCTACCTATAAAGATCAACAAGAAAAACTAAAAGAAAAAGATTTATCGACATATGGTTTCTTGGGCTACCCTTTGCTCATGATCGCTGATATCTTAATCTACCGTGCAGGTCAGGTGCCAGTGGGCGAAGATCAGGTAGTGCATGTTGAATTAACACGTGAAGTAGCTCGCCGTTTTAACCATATTTATGGTCGCGAAAAAGACTTTGAACAGAAAGCCGAAGCGGCCATTATGAAAATGGGTAAGAAAAATGCTAAGCTTTACAATAATTTGCGTAAAGCCTATCAAGAACAAGGTGATAGCGAAGCATTAGAAACGGCTCGAGCTTTACTAAAAAGTCAGCAGAACTTAGCCTTAGGCGACACTGAACGCTTGTTTGGCTTCCTTGAAGGGGGCGGTAAAGTTATCTTGCCTGAACCAAAAGCACTATTAACAACTGCATCAAAAATGCCCGGGCTTGATGGTCAGAAAATGTCGAAGTCGTATGGCAACACCATAGCGTTACGTGAGCCTGATGATACTTTGGCAGAAAAAATTAAAAAGATGCCGACAGATCCCAATCGTGTTCGCCGAACTGATCCAGGTAACCCAGATCTTTGTCCGGTATGGCAACTGCATGAAATCTATGCAACTGAAGATCAAAAACAATGGGTACAACAAGGCTGTCGCACAGCTGCAATAGGTTGTTTAGATTGTAAAGGACCGTTGATTGATGCCATTTCTGCTGAATTAACGCCTATTCGCCAACGTGCCGCAGAGTTGAGTCAGCATCCTGAAGATGTACGTCGTATTATTCAAGATGGTAATGAAGCAGCACGTGAAGTTGCACGTGATACTTTAGATGAAGTTCGCTCAGCAATGGGCTTAAATTATAAATAACAGGTGTATTCCAAACCTTAATTATGTCGGGAGACAATTCAAATGTCAGAAAGAATTCAAAAAATATTAGCACGAGCGGGTTATGGCTCACGTCGTCAAATTGAGACGTGGATCAAAGAAGGAAAAGTCCAGCTTAATGGTGAAGTGGCCAGTCTTGGCGATCAAGCAAATATCGGCGATACACTTCGTATGGATGGCAAGCCATTGTCACCAAAACGATTATGGCAGCAGCCACAACAAGTTATTCTTTATAACAAACCCGTAGGAGAGGTTTGTACGCGAAGAGATCCTGAAGGCCGTCGTACAATTTTTCAATCCTTACCCGCACCAGAAGAAGGTCGCTGGGTTAGTGTTGGCCGTTTAGATATCAACACTAGCGGCTTGATATTGTTAACGACAGATGGCGATTTGGCGAACAAATTGATGCATCCTTCAAATGAAATGGATCGTGAATATGCGGTACGTATTTTAGGCGAAGTAACGACTGAAATCATGCAAAATCTTCGTGATGGAGTCGAGTTAGAGGATGGTAAAGCTAAGTTTTCTGATATCCAAGATGGCGGCGGTGAAGGTGCAAATCATTGGTACCACGTCGTTATTCAAGAGGGTCGCAACCGTGAAGTCCGTCGTTTATGGGAAAGTCAAGGTGTACAAGTTAGTCGTTTAATGCGTGTACGTTATGGACCAATTATCATACCTAAACAATTGAAAATGGGTCGCTGGATGATGGCTTTACCGGGAGATATTGAAGCTTTGTACGAGTCAGTTGATTCATTACAAACCTTAGCGGCACCTAAAATAGCAGGACGAGCGCAGCGTGAAAAAACCTTGCGACCTCTAAAAAATATGGCATCAAAGCCTTCAAATGTTGGCTCTAAACCATCGCGTCAAAAATCAAGCACATCAGATGTGAAGCCTAAGCGCGAACCTCGGGTGCGTGGACGATAAAAAGATCGAAAAAAAATCGTTTTTAAAAAAGGGCTTTTATTTAAAAGCCCTTTTTTTATAGTATTGATATAGTCATCAAAAATATTTTATTTTTAATTATCATTACCAAGTATAACCGGCGCGCACATACTGATATTTCTACCTGATTTTTTGGCTTGATATAGTGCATTATCTGCTCTGTCAAATAAGCTTGTTCCATTTTCGCCACTGTACAATTGAGCTATGCCTAAGCTTATAAATAACCCAAAATTATGTTTACCATCGTTGCAAATTAGTTGGGACGCCGCAATTCGAAGACGTTCCGCAAGCAAGTAGGCAGACTGACTATCAGTATTGCTCAAAATTAAACTAAATTCTTCACCACCATAACGAAAGGCAATATCACTGCACCGAATCGTTTCGGTAATAGAGTTTGTTAATAGTTGTAGTGCTAAATCGCCACTGCTATGACCATAGGTATCATTAATCACTTTGAAGTTATCAATATCTAAAACGATAAGTGACATAGGTCTCTGTTGGCGATGAGCTAAGTCTATTTCACGTTTTAAACTGGAATCAAATGCACCATGATTATTTAATCCTGTCAGTTTATCTTGTAAGGCGGCGGATTGTGCCTGACGGTATAACAGACAGTTTCGAACTGGATAAATTAATTTACACAGCAAGTCTTCTAATAATTGCAGATCAACATCGCTGAATTTGACGCGACGAGTAAGCGTCAATTCACCCAGCCATGCATTATTCATTTCTAGACGGTAGTGGCAAGCGTGATGACTTCGGTTACCGGTGTTTATGTCGCAGTGGACATCTTGATGTTGATAATGCAAGCTATCGTATGCTAATACTTTAGAAATTTCTTTGTGAAACAGATTGATAACATCATCTAGCTCTAGCGTTGTTTGTAAGACCGATGGCAGACGAGTGGTAATGTATTCGACGTCGTAATTATCATCTTTTGATTGGCTAAAGTCGACGGCATGGCTATGTTTGCCAACCAAAGATAATTTAGCTGTTTCGGCATGAAACTGGTTTTTCATTGTGCTAGTCCTAGTTCTAATTTGCGTGTTGGACTAGATACTGCTAAAAGCGTGCCATTTGTTTTATTTTTATCTATTTCAATCGGTTAATCAAGTTCGCCAGTAAATTGACGACAAGTATTATTGAGCTTTAATAAGCTCGCCATTTATATTCAAGCTGTCTTTACCCATTAGGTATAAATAGCTAGAAACAACCTCTTCAGCCAGCGGTAAGTCTGATGGATTGAGCCCTGGAAAAGCACGACTAAGTAATGGGGTTTTTACTCTGCCAGGATCGATACAATTTACTCGAACACTGCCTTCAGATTCTAGCTCGTCAGCTAGTTGTTTGCTCAGAGATTCAATTCCTGCCTTAGCAATGCCATAACCAGACCAATAGGCTGAATCTTTATGATCATCGGTAGTGAAAATGATTGAGGCGTTATCCTGTTTTTGCATTAAAGCTAGACATGCTCGCGTTAAGAAATACGGTGCTGTAAGATTAACGTGTAGGGTTTCTAACCAAACGATAGGATCTTGATGTTGTACGGGTGCTATCTGTCCCAATGATGCAGCACAATGAACTACACCATCTAAGCGACCAAAATTATCACTTATTGAATCCGCAAGATCATCGTAGTCTGTTATCTTTGCACCTTTTAAATCCAAAGGATAGAGTGCTGGCGTTGCATGTCCTCCAGCAATGATACCGTCGTAAACCTGTTCTAAAGCAGGTATTTTTTTATCAAGTAAAATTACAGTTGCGCCATGCTGAGCAAATGCTCGAGCAACCGCGCTGCCAATACCACTACCAGCACCAGTGATGAGAATAACGTGTTCTTTTAATAAATCTGGTGAGGCAGTATATTGCATGAATTTTTACTATTTAGTAGCTGTAAATTGAGTGAATTGAACTATACCATTTTGGAATTGAACACTCGTTGTTCCAGAATCATCGGTCCATTCACTGTGTATCATAGTGAGTGAATCTAAGGTATGTGTTTGTGTTAACGTTGGTTTGCCTAATAAATCTGTAACAGATTGTTCAGTCATACCTGCTTCTATTTTATCAGTTGGCATTGCTGTATTTGATGCCGCTGATTGGTCGGCCATTTCACTGGTTACAGCTTCAGATGTCACGGCTTCGCTAGAGGTTGGCGCTTCGTTAATAGTTGCTGTTTCAGCAGTCGTTGGCGTTTTAGCTGCTTCGTTGTCATTATCACCACAGGCAACTAATGCAGAGCAGAGTAAAAGAGAGCTCACTAACAAACGAGTTTTATAGATCATGGTTTTCCTTTGGTATTAATAGGTAAAAATAACAGTATAGCAAGCTGAGTAGATGATATCGACTTAAGTTAATGATTCGTTTATTAGTAGTTCAGCGCAAAGTTTACCATTGCGAATGGCTCCTTCTAGTGTTGATGGATATCTATTAGCCACAAAATCACCCGCTAACCACAAACCATTTATAGATGTTTCACTGTGAGGCCGTTGCCGTTCAATATTTACAGTACACGCAAAAGTAGCACGTTTCTCACGTATAACTAAACTATGCTTGGCTTGATCAGGTAACGATGGCAACAGAGTATGCAATTCTTTGCTTATTAAATTGACTAATGCTGACTTGCTCAATTTTTCGTGTTGACCTGGTGCACTGATAACTACGGCGACAAGGCCTGGTGTTTGTGAACTTCGATCAAACACCCATTGACTGACAGTACCCGTCATACCAAACATCTGTGAGGGTAAACTGACGGGAGCTGGATAATATAAATAAACGGTACTAATAGGATATTCATCAGGTTTAGTGATATTAAAATAAGGCGAAACTAGATCCGCACACTGTCGAGGACTCGTCGCCAAAATAACATTTTTAGCGAAAATCTTATGATCTTCTCGGCAGACGATGCCTTGAACTTTATTATCGACAATAATCAGCGATTTGGCTCGCGTTTGTAAACTGATTTTACCGCCATGGTGTTTAATGAAGTTTGCTGCAGCATTGGGGAATACATCACCTAACGGAACGCGAGGTATTAAAGAATCAGCAGACGATTGTCCTCTGCCAAGACTCTCTTGTAATACAGTTGCTAAGCAGTGAGCTGAGGCCTCTTTTATAGGTGTGTTTAGAGTAGCTAGACAAAGAGGTACCCAGAGTTGTTTTATTAATCGCTCAGACTGTTTGGTTTGAAGTAACCAGTCGCTAACGCTTATATCTTTTTCACACAACAATTTTGCAATATCAGATTGTAATTTTGCAAGCTGATAAAAACCAGTAAAGCCTGCGCTCGAAATCAGGCTCCATGATATAGAGAGTGGCCATGGTAGCCAATTTTTTGCAGACAGGACCAGTGGCGAAAATTTAGTGTCATAGATCGTAATGTGCATTGGATAACGATCAAATACTTTTTCGGCAGAAATACCAACTAACGCCATCATATCCAGCATTTCTTGGTAAGCTCCAATCATTAAATGTTGACCGTTATCAAGGATTTTATTTTGCCACGAGACATTGCGTGCACGGCCACCAAGTAGTTTTGCCGACTCGATTAGATGAACGGAGTGACCTTGCTTAGTGAGAGTAACAGCAGCAGCGAGTCCACTCCAGCCACCACCAATAATCAAAGTAGTCATGAATTAACGAGAATTTTTATGATGCAGTTGTTTTTCTTTGCGAGCGATGCGCCAAGCGATCCACAATTTTCTAATGGGCGTTAATGACACTCGATGTTGCATCACTTGGAAATGATCTTTTTCAATTTCAACTAATGTAGCCTCATATATAGCAGCCATAATGAGACCTGTGCGCTGAGTATAACGATCATGCTCAGGCAGTATTTGCAATGCTTGTTGATAATATTGTTTAGCTCTTGCTGTTTGAAATTTAAGTAGTTCGATAAGCTCAGGACTAGATTTAAGAGCAAGTAAATCATCGGACTTCACATTGAATTGTTGTAGCTCATCTTGAGGCAGATAAATTCGACCGCGTTGTGCATCTTCTCGTACATCACGAATGATATTAGTAAGTTGTAATGCCATGCCTAAATTTTCAGCGTATTTAAGCGTTAGTCTATCTTTATAACCGAATATTTCGACAGATAATAAACCGACAACACTGGCCGCACGGTGACAATATAAGGCGAGATGTTTGAACTCAGCATAACTAAATTGATCGAGATCCATCGCCATGCCATCAATAATTTCCATGAAATATTCTTCATGTAACGCGAAGTTTTGTAAGCTAGATTGCAATGCCAAACCAACAGGGTGGCTTGCAGTCCCTTGAAAAGTACGTTGGATCTCTTCCCGCCACCAAGCAAGTTTTGCTCTGGCAATGTCGGTATCTTCTATCTCATCGACTGTATCATCTACCTCGCGACAAAAAGCATAAAGCGCAATGATTGCTTGGCGTTGTTGAGTAGGAAGGAAGCGGAAGCTGTAATAAAAACTAGAGCCACTTTTAGCGGCCTTATCTTGGCAATATTGATCAGGTGTCATCGTAGCAAACGCTCCACAATGATATCTTTTTGCAAGTGAGATTCAATAATTTCATCAATATCTGCCTCAGTTTCATAGTGATACCATGTACCTTGTGGGTAAATCACTAGCATGGGGCCTAAAGCACAACGATTGAGGCAGCCTGCATTATTAACGCGGATTTTTTTAAGTTTTAACTGTTTCACCCGCTGTTTAGCATAATCACGCAATGATTGCGCATCGCCTTGCTGGCAGCTAGCTCGCCCATCATCACGTTGATGCGTGCAGAAAAATAAATGGTATTTATAAATGTCGGTCATAGACTTAAGAATAACGGATAACGAGATAGAGGCGAAAATTATTTAATGTACAACACTTTAGGAGATGATTTTAAATATGGCAAAAAGTTTATTCTACCTATGCAATGTTGATGAGCGTTATTTGTGGCTAATCAAAGTAGATGGAACTTGTCGTATTATAGTGATTTTACCCGATAACTTAAGGTTTTATTACATCTAAATCTGTTTATTATCCTAGAATAATATCGCTGTTATAACAAGTGATAAACAAGGACTTTAAGTCTTATATGTATAGACTTGAATCTAGATTATAATTAATAATGTTGTGCGTTTAGTGAAAATTTTCTAGTCAAATGTTTCGCTTAGAACGTTCGACTAATCGAATAATCTGCAAGAGATATTAATGCTTCTTTATAAGGTGAATCAGATAAAATAGTGAGTGCTAATTTAGCCTGCACGACTTCGTTTTCAGCCGCTTTAGAGGTGTAGGCAATTGCGCCAGTTGATTCTATAATCTCGATAATTTCGTTTATTTTATCGCGCTGACCATTTTCAATGGCTTCACGAATGATAAGTGCTTGTTGTTCAGTGCCATTTTTCATTGCGAAAATAAGCGGTAATGTTGGTTTACCTTCGGCAAGATCGTCACCAATATTTTTTCCGATAGTTTCACTTGATGCACTGTAATCTAATAAGTCGTCTACTAATTGAAACGCACTTCCCAAGTGCATTGCATAAAGTGTCATTGCTTGTTC
>Ga0123337_10001587_pt1 | contig 28649 bp, 27 predicted proteins | sample frozenSSSSmetaG_FD_89792 | JGI IMG/M metagenome (GOLD analysis project Ga0123337, IMG submission 89792) | Glacier valley bacterial and archeal communities from Borup Fiord, Nunavut, Canada, to study Microbial Dark Matter (Phase II) -... | ecosystem: Environmental > Aquatic > Freshwater > Ice >...
CCTATTGAGGCTAGAGGCATATATAAGTAGATAGATTTCATAGTTTAGCTAGACTCTATTCTACATGCTTTATCACACTTTTGCTTCCGTGCACACAGTCCATCGATACTGTGTTCAACAGGTACTCACCATCCTTAGGGCCACAAACCCACCGCTCAGCACTCAATCTCATCAACGACATAATTTCAACTGACGGCCCTTTCGACGGCTGCATCGGCTTTTCACAAGGCGCCGCTCTTCTTGCATCAATAATGCTCTCCCATCAAACCCTTCATCCCTTCTCTCCGCCACCATTTCGGCTCGCGATCTTTATTTGTGGCTCCAGCGCTCTTTCAGTGAGCGAGGTGGATGGGACGTGGAGCAAAGTGGACCCGAGACAGCTGGAGGAGGACAGGAAGAGGATCAGGATTCGTACTGTGCATATTTATGGGAGGAAAGATAAATTTTATTCTGAGAGTTCGAATCTTAGGGATATGTGTGTGCCGAGTGGGAGGGTGGAATTTGATCATGAGGCTGGGCATGAGATTCCGAGAGGTGTTGGTGTGACAGCTCAGATGGCGAGGGCAGTGCATAAGGGGATTGATAGGGCTTTGGCTGCACATTAATTTCCTTTGCGAAATACAGAGCCGCTAATGAATGAACTTCTGTCCATCAGAAACAGTCGAGTTGATCATTCTTGTGAGCACGCGAAAACGGGCAACAGACGAGAAGTCAAGTGTTATTGGAAAAGACTCGAATATCCGATCAGATTTCGATCTTCGTATCCAAAATCCTCAACCATTGTGTTGTCCTTCTATGTATCTCCAGGAACCTACACCATACAAGATAAAGAAGCAGGCAATTCTTCATATTCCGTATTCCGCATTCCGTAACTCCTCCAAACACTCCACGTCTATTCGGCCAATTACTAAGCGAACCCCCCTATCTCTTCCACGAACAAACCACTGGACTTCATTTTTCCATGCTACCTACCCGCCAGTTGATAGAAGATACCAGATACCCATCATTCAATATCCGTATCCGTCAGATCGGACGACTTGTAACACCACATGCGCATTTACTTATCAGGGATCTTAATCACATCTCGGGTATTCTTGGAAAGCTTGGCAATGATCCGGCTCCACTCAATAAGCTGCGCCGCAACCGTGCTTTATGTTCCACGCAGGATGTTAGGCTAAGGATGTAGATGATGTGACATTTGTGTCAAGGTTGTAGTGCTCCACTGAGCACGTTTCTTCAGGGCGCTTGGCTTTTCGGATTGATGGCGGGAGGAGCCGCTCCCCGGACTCGACCCATCTCCCTACACGGCTTGTGTGGGTACACGCCTGCAGACAGACCGTATCTTTCTCGTTGGCGTTCTGCTTGGAATAGTCGCTGGCATGTTGTTACCGAGTTCACCCGATTCAATGGTATTCGATTTGCAAATTTCTGTCTTTCACTGAAAAGTAAGATCTTACATTGTCCATGACTCTGAGAGGATAGTAAACCACCTCGATACCTGATTGCAAGCTCGGATAACCGCTGAGTCAAGAGACGCTGTACTTACAGATTCTACTGCCTTTCATTACTCTGGTGTTATAGTCTACTGTTGCATCCACAGTAGTATCGATCTCGGTGAAGTTATGCAATTCAATTTTAAAGCAAATGGAAAATACGATTTATTTTGAAAGCAATTTTGCTCACGGAGCTCTCAAATACGAAGATAAAATTACCAATACAAAGCAAAGTACCTCAAATTCCGTCTGGAAACATTTTTCTCGCAAAGACTCTTACAGAATTGTCTTCTCCGCCTTTTCAGCCAGCTTACTGTATTTTACTGTAGATGCGGAATCAGTTTCAATTTTGGGCCGCATAGAACCAAGGGGAAAGAATGACGGATTTACTTACCAGGAAATGGCTGAGACTTTGGGTATTTGTCTCCAATGAGTAAGTCAAGAGCTTTCAACATTCGGTTCCTCCACTTCGCCTTTGATTTACTGCTTCCCATGAAGACCAAGTCATGAACTTTCTTGCTTTTTTCTTGCATAGCAAAACCTGCTTTAAGCATAATTGCTTCGTAGGCATGGAGAGCCGAGCTGATGGACTCAGGGCTATGACTTGAGGTTAACTTGAGGTATTTAGCCAGAGTTAAGGCATCAAAGATGGCAGATGTTGCGCCTTTGCCCAAATAGGGAGTCATACTAGCAGTTTATCAGCGAATGATCTCAATCTAGTCAAGATGAAGGTACAAAACCTGTGAGCAGCATCCCCAAGAAGTGTCACGTTTCCTGAAGCCCAAGGATTTATCTTATGCTGTGTCTTGATATGCGATACAAATACCGACTCTGGCACAGTGAGTGCTATCAAAGATTTGAACAGCGGATGCCAATCTTGTGCTCGTGACAGGCAATCATCTTTGAGTTCTTCTGGGGTCATCTCATCAGGGTGTTTGGTTTGATTGACGAATTCGTTGGTATAGCAACCGAGTCCGCACATGAGAAATGAATCTTTACCATCGATGGACTCGAGGTTGTAAGGTCCATAAGGGTTGGTTTGATCCTTGAAGTAGGAGACGATCATTGATCTTCTTGGTGCCATAATCTAACTCTATTAGCGGTGGTTCTCAATAATGACTGCCTGCTGTCTCCTTACTCACCATGCATCCAGACCCAAATGGCAACATTGCCTCGGTCTCAGGCGTGAATGGCATCTTAAAATACAACACCGTCACACCCAAACTATCTCTCGTCGAATCAGGAAGCAATTGCTTCCTAATCTTACTCCCAGCACCATCAGCACCAACCAACACATCACACTCCACCGTCACTCCTTCACCAAAAATAATCCGCACACCATCCTTCGAACTCTCATAACTCTTAAACTCCGCCTCCCACTTCACAAAATCATCAAGCCCCACCAACAACGCCGTCCTCAACTTACTCCTTGACACACTCCTCGCATCGCGGAAATCTTTCGGCATATACTTAATCTTTACATTTCCCTTTTCATCCATAAGTGCAAGATCCTGTCCTCCAGGCGGTTGCACACCAATTGCTTTTCCCATTTGCGACGCTACTTCTGGAGGGAGCTGTTCCCGCAACGCAGCGAGCATTTCTTGGGCGAGGAAAATGCGGAATCCAGCAAGGTGGCTAATATTTCCATCTCGGGAGGAACGCTCGTAGACGGTGATGTGGAATCGGGAGTCATTGCGGAGTAGTTGGGCGAGGACGAGGCCCCCGATGCCAGCGCCGATGATGGCAATGCGTAGCGGGGAGGAAGAAGCTGACTTTTCTGATGCCATTGAATGACAGGTTATCAAAGCTACTCGAAATGAGTTTGAATAAATTGGTTAGAGAGGAATATGCTTTTTCTTAGGAAAATAGACTTGACAAACTCATATTGGCCAATTGGCAGTGTAGTCACCTGTTGATCCATCGATGAGCCTCTCGACACTTCGCACCATATCATGACCTGATTCTTGAATCCTTTCGCATTTCAAGCACCCTCCCAAACCGAACGATAAGAGACTGGAACCTTACGACATACTCGGTAACGACTATACCCCATACGGAGAAGGGATTTGTTGGGACGAACGCTCTGCAAGCCCCGGGATCAATAGGATCTACAATGCAGCAATAGCCGCAGCTCAGACCCCACAGAATCCTTCGACTGTACGTTCGATGTTGAGATGGACATGCATATGCACGTCGTGTAAAGTCGGAATCCGGTACCTCAGCTCTTCCATCCTGCCCTAAGTAGCGGGGCATTCAATACGAATCTAAGCCCAAACGGCCGATCCCCTTTAATCCTCGCTTAAATTTTGAACCCGGTCCGTATTCGTTTAGAATTCATCGGATGAAATAGTAGATGACGACCAGATTCAGGCTATTCCTTAAGTGTTCCCTCCGATCCACGATTAGAAGTATCAGGGCCACCTCTGACACAGGTAAAGCTACGCGCCTCTTTCTATCGCGTTAGAGAACAATTCCTATTCCTAAGATGTCTGAAACTAAAGACTCACCAGTTGTGGCGCCAGATCCTAAAGAAACAAACTTGACACAAAAAACTGAAGAGTCGAACAGACTTCAACTAAGTTTGGTCATCACGGGGTATGTCTGCCCTTTTTCAGCCTCAACTTATTGCAATTACTGACAAAATTAGATTATGGATATCTCTCTTCCTCTGTGCGCTTGAAACGACTATCGTCAGCACAGCCTTGATCCGAATCTCAAGTGAACTCAACGATCTCACTGATTCGGGATGGATTGTCGTGGCTTATATGTTAACCTACAATGGTACTCCTCTTCCGATCTGATCATCCCCACGGCTCTGACACTATTGAACTTCAGCATTCATTCTTATTTGGTCCAAACTCAGTGATAGCTTCGGCACCAAACGCTTACTCCTCCTCGCAAATATCTTCTTCGGAGTCTTCTCCCTTGCATGTGCAGTTTCAAAGAAGATGGTGCAACTGTAAGCGTTATTTCTCCATATCGCTCCGCCACGCTGCTCATTCCTAGCTAAGATGCCCGCAGAATTATTTTCCGTGCACTTCAAGGTGTTGGTGGCTCTGGGATGTACTCGCTCGTCTTCGTGGTCTGCGCAAAAATTGTTCCCATGGATAAGGTTGGGCTTTGCACTGGTATTTTGACTTCTTGTTTTGCGATGGCGAGTCTGCTGGGACCGATTTTGGGTGGTGTTATTGCGGATAATACGACTTGGCGGGTATGCGAACTCTTTACCCCCCCCCCCTTTTTTTCAGTAGGTCAGATACTAAATTCAATAGTGGGTTTTCTGGTATGTCTGGATTAACTCCTCGACCCTCTTGGTCGAACTTCAAACGTGGGAACTGTTACTGACGAATGAAAGCATTCCTGGCATCGCGGTGGCACTTGCAATTCTGTTTGCATTTCTCCCAGATGACAAATCCGAGGAAGATGCTCGCCAAACCTGGAAGGGTATTGATGGCCTTGGCGCCTTCTTGTCCTTAGCATGGGCTATACCTCTGCTTTTTGCATTACAAGAAGGCGGGTCCGAAACCAAATATGCATGGAGTAGCGGGCCCATCATTGGGACGATCGTTACTGGCTGTGTGGTGCTGGTTATTTTTGCCTTGTGGGAAGTCTGGGTATATGCGAAGAAAGAACGCGAACCGATCTTTCCAGTAGGCCTGCTGAAGGAATTGGTCGTTGCGATGATGCTCCTGTAAGCTCCATAAATCCGAACATAGGGTGTATTGCTAAGAAAGAATAGGACCATGCTAGCCACCGGATTCTCTTGGTACGTTTCGATCATCCAGATTCCTCAACGCTATCAACATGTCAACGAAACTTCCGCAACACGCGCAGGAATCCTCCTCCTCCCTCTAACTCTCATTTCTCCAGTATTCGCCATGCTGGCGGGTACCCTGGTCGGAAAATTTCCGACTTCTGCTGCACCTTTGACGTTAACCGGGACGTGCTTGAACTTGGTGGGTATGGGGTTGATGAGCAGTCTTCCAACTGGGACGAGAATAGTCAAAGGTCAATTTGGATACCAAGTCGTCATTGGCGCAGGGTTAGGCTTCATCATGCCTCCTTTGCTGTACTTGCTGAAGGTGGAAGTGAAGGATAGTACGCTGGCCAGTGCCATGGGTGCGATCAACATGGCTCGAACACTGGGTGGCTGTATCGGTCTGGCAATCTGTTCTTCACTTCTTCACGCCAGGTTGGATGCTGATCTGTCAAAATTCTTGACTCCAGAGCAGATTCAAGCCACGACTAGTAGCAACTTTGAGCTGGGATTACTGACTGAGGATGATAGGAGGAGAGTTTCAAAGGTATATGGAGAGAGTTATGATTTGCAATTTCGAGTAATGATGGCCTTTGCGGCAGTAAATATTCTTGCTGCCGGAACGTTGTGGTGGGCTGTGTGGAGAAAGAATAAATCGGTCGATAAGGCAAGTGACACCGAGACGGGAGAGCAGAAGTGACGGGTCCTAGGTGACTAGCATTTGGCACAGAAAAGTTCAAGCTGGAATTCAGTCTATTGCATCAAGCAGAGTTGAGGGCCTCCGTATCATTTCGTACTGGTGTAAAGGGCGAGAGATGGTACGGATGGAGGTCACCCCTATTGGAGTTCAACAATTTCATCAGCCAAAGCGCATACCGGTTAGCGGGGTAGATCCCGAGCGATAGATTTTAGTCCATACCTATTTTTGTGATTGGGCAACGCAAAAGACGTTTCTATCTTAGTTTGAGAGACTTCTTCACCTATTCATAGTGCATTCTAATTGTGTGTGTAAAGCCCTTGAAATAGCAAGCGAGGTACCCCCTAACGTTAGTGAACCCCGCGCATTTTATCTCTCATCATCTGAGGTCAGTCCATGAGCGGTTTAATTTCGTCGTTAGACAGCTTTAGCGTCTCTGCCATCATCCATTCCCATTTCCCAAGTTATTCAAGCGTGATATAAACTAAGAATGCGAGATGAGCAGTGCGTGAAGCTCAGGAGCAAAACGAAATATCGAATGACAGCGATCGTAAAGCGCATCCTCATTTCGATAGAAGGCAGCGGCGCTGAAGGCCGAGTTCGCTGCAGTATCAACAGTGCGAGTTCTTCTTCTCGACCTCATTTTCGACAGGCCACTTCAACTGCGAAGCCCGTCGTTTCTGGAGTCCTTATCGACAAGCTGTCTTACCCGCACGTAGAGGTCTTAAATGGGCGATTTTGCGACAAAAGCCGTCTTTGGGAGGCGAAAGACCTCACAAGAGGCGCTCTTTGAGGATTAGCAACGCTTATTTTCAAAGAGAAAGCGTACATCTACAGTGTACTAAGAGGCAAAGTCCTCACGAGAGATAGTTAAGTCATAAATCCTTACAAAAGGCAGGAGGGAGGCGCTAGATATGATCACAGAGGGATTTAGAAGTTCATATGATTTTTCAGACGTTACCTCGCAAGGGGAATGTTAAATGGAGGTGAATAGGTATTCACTCTCTTGCTCTTACGCTTGCCTGACCTACTATATGTAACCCACTTCCCAGCGTAGATAGACCTTCTCTTCGTCAACCAATACGATTCTCAATAATCGCCCTGCACACATTCAAGAGAAAGAGGTTGGAGTTGGAAATAATGTCTCTGGTAAATCGGCACTGCCTCCACTCATCAGTGATGTAGTAGGCATGGGACCGGTTCTGCCAGTTCCGCTCGCATTACCATTGCCTCCTCCCCAGTGGCCGATGTAAGTTGCTGGAGACGTCGGAGCCGCTGTAACAGAAGTGGACACTGGGATACCTGCTGGATTTCCCATCGGGTCGCCGCCTCCGTCGCCACCACCGCCGCCAGGAGAAGTACAAGCCGGCTAGATCGTCTACTCAGCATGCGAAAACGACAACGCAGGAGTGGATATTCGTCTTACCAAGGGATAATCAACTCCCACATAAGTGCCCGAAGCAACCACAGTCACTTCTTCCACCGCACGCTTCTGCTTCGGGAGTTCCTTCTCGACCTGCCTGATCCGCACGCGCTCTCCCACCAGCTGCCGCCTCTCCATTTTCGCCCCTCTCTTCTTCGCCAGGATGATAACAGCGCACAGGTCATCCTCCGCGAGGTTATACGCAACGCTCGGCTGGCCCGCCTTCCTCGAATACGAGGCCGCGACGAGGAAGCTCTTCATGCGCATGGCCATCTGGCCCGCGACCTGGAGCTCGCCCGCCAAGGCCGGCAGGCTAAGGAAGTACGCTGCGAGTCTGGCAACCTGCGGCGCGGCGAACGACGTCCCCGTCCCCGCCAGTATCCGGGCTCGCTGCCGTGCGGGGCGTCCATGGCGATCGCGACGCCGGAGATGCTGATGGACCCGCCTTGGCCGTTGGTTGTGCCGTCCCAGTAGGTGCCGTCTTGCGTGACGCCGCCCACGGTGAGTAAGGGGTTGCCTGGGGTGCCTTGGCGCTGTGGGATGATGTCTGCCAGGGTTGCGCCGTAATTGCCTTCGTTTCCGGCGGCGAGGACGATGAAGACGTCTTGTGCCCAGAGACGCTCGAATAGTTTCAAGAGCACGTCGTCCCAGCCCTGCCACAGGGAGCCACCTGTAGAAGTGTCGAAGCCTATGTGATTACATTAGTATTTTGCGCGTGGCGAAAACAATAAGAATCCAGAAGCAGAGCATGAGGCTTCGACTTACCGAAAGAGATATTGATCACCGACTTTCGCTGTCTGTTATTGGCAATCACATTGCTTGTTATCCACGGCAAGCACCAGATCAAAGCTCCCGGCCTGGCTTGGTTGTAGTTCTTGTACTTGACCGGGACGAGGTTGGCTTTCCGCGCAATCCCACAAGTGTTCCCGACAGCAATACCGCACACGCCGGTCCCGTGATTCCTCATGTCTTGCATGATGTCCAAGCCGGCCTGGCCATCGCGATCGCTCATGAGGCGCTTTGGCGCATAGGCCTGCTCGATGATGTTTACGCCTTGAAACTCGGCATGACCGAATTGGATCCCGGCATCGATCACGTAGATAGTACAGCCCGCGCCCGCTATAGGATCGTAGAGGTAGTCGTTAAGTGTGAATGCGATGTTGCTTGCCTTCCGCTGCGAAGTGACTTTTTGATGGAACTTGGAGTTGGGTATGCTGACCAGAGTCTCAGAAATCGCCCTCTTGCCTAAGTGGTGCACCGGATCGTCGTAGCTCGGCAGCTTGATCGAAAAGTCCGTGTCGTCAAGGTCAACGTCTGGAATAACAAATTGGACGATGGCGTACGTTGCTATCTTTGCCGCCATAGAGCTATTCATCTCAGTGACGTAGCTTTGCCAATTTAGATTAGCAAAAACAATCTCCTCTCCGGTTCCCTCGTCGGGAAGCTCATTAGTCATGACTCTAAATGCGCTCAGTGAGGTTCCCTCGTATGTTGTGACGACATAAGGTGTTGGTGTGGCTGTGGGCGAAGAGGAGGAAGAAGAAGTCGAAGAACTGCGCGTCGAGGTTGGCTGGGTTGCGGTGCTACCATTAGGATCAACGGGGTCATAGAATCCAGGTAGCCCATCGCTACCTCCTCCATCGCCTCCACCGCCTCCTCCACCTCCTCCTCCGCAACCAATCCAACATGAGGGGTTAGATGGATTACAGAAAAATTGACACTTACTACCAGAACCAACAACACAGTGCGAGCCAGAGTTGCGTTTGTGGTAGGCAATGGGTGGCCAAGGGTCTTCCGATTCCTAGTTTGTGGATGAGGCACCGGGGTTATGGTTCGCGTCACAGGAGGATGGATAACACCAGTCTCCTTCTCTGGATTTGGATCATCGGTGATTGTGAACGGGGGAGGAACAATGCTGCGAGTTCGATGCAGTGTTGTAGTTGTCTGCCGTATGTCCGTAATATTGATGTTCCAGTACTCGATCTCAGTAGTAGTGAGCGTCGGAATGGTAAGGACGGTGATCTGGACGATATGTTTGTAATACGTAGTCGTCGTCGTTGTCAGACCTGGAGACACTGTAACGGCCGACGTAGTCAACCAAGCAACGTCCAGAGATGTCGTCCACGGAGGGAATTTGATTGTCGTAGGGGTTTGTAGAAGCAGCGGGGGCAGAATGATAGTGCACGGCGGGTAGCAGCCCACTTCAGGATTGCACGTTTCCCAAATCTCTGGGCTAATATATACATCCCCTGAAGGTGTGTACACTCCATCGCCATTGTAGCAAGGCCCTCCTAGACATCCATCGCCACAAAGTGCTGCAGTGTCCCCGCACCAGCCAGAACTCGAGCAGCAGCCGCCAGTCGGCCAACCTTTGCAGGTAGAATTTCCATTAAGAGTGCCACAGCTACCATCAATAGTCGGGCCGTCAATGACACATGACGCAGATTGACAACCATTGCCACAGTGTGCCGCAGAACTGCCACACCAGCCACCGCTTGAGCAGCAGTCGCCAGCAGACCAGCCGGTGCAGACCGTATTATTGTTGGCAACCGCACGTCCCTGAACAGTAGGCTCGCCCAATATCGGAGTATTACCATCTCCAATTCCAGAATAAGAATCAATACTCCAAATCATTGTTCCCCCAAAACACAGATTATCTGCAAACGCTGTCTTTAACGCAATCGTCTCAGCATCATCGTAACCAATCCACTGATCATCCCATGTAATCTGCTTCATCATAATATCCGACAGCAGTTCCTGCACGAGACTCTTCTCAGCAATCAATTGCTCGATCTCAACGAGTGACATGACACCTTTGGAGTTGGTGCATGGAGCAGGCTTGCTGGGACCAATGAATTTGCATCCAGGATGGTTGCAGCTTGAGCTTTCAAGCGTATATCCTCTTCCATAGTACGCGAGGCCAAAATTTATTTTCGATGGATTCAGCCCGTCAAACCAGAGAGGCAAAGTGTCATTGTAGATTTCTCGAAGATCGGCCTGACCACGCACGACAGAGCCGAGAGTCTTGACATCGGCGTCCCAAGAACCATGGAGATCGTAGGCCATGAAGCCAAAAAAGTCAACATAGGGCTCCATGGCCCTAGGGTCGAAGCCACGGAGAGACCAGTAGTCAGGTGCCAGCGGGAGACTGATGCCATAATTGGTGCCGAAGGCGGCGCGCATCTCTTGGACGAGGAGGACGAAGTTCTGCGTATCTTCGCGCCTGCCACCACGTTCTGCAATAGCAGGATATTCCCAGTCCAGATCAGCACCTTGGAAGCCGAACTGGTTCATGAAGACCAAGAGGGAATTGATGAATTTGGCGCGAGATGTGGCACTGGAGGCCAAATCACTCCTAGATAGACATCAGCTGGTGTTCCAAAGCGCTTGGTGTTCAAAATAACTTTCGCAAAGATGGCTTACCATGTCGTATGCGTGGCGGCTTCAGGATTACTGAAGTCATAGCCGCCAATAGCAATCCAAGTTTGCAGCGTTGGAGTCTTCAACGCTGTAAATCTCGAGTACAGGGCTACATCCTCGACATCCCATGGCACAATTTCAAAGGTCGTAGGGTTAATACTCGCAAACGCAAAGTTCATGTGCGTCAACCCTTCCGTACGAATATGTTCAGGATCAATTCTATTGCAGCGCCTCCCTCTCACATTCGAAGCCGGGTAATATCCAATCTTCCGCCCGGCCGTCTGGCCACCACCGGTACAGGATGGCGGAGGAATGATTTCGCACAAGCCGTAGCCCTGCTGGCACGCAGCATCTGGGTTGGCGCAATGGGCTGTAGAGGTTCCGCACCAGCCCATGTAGGAGCAGCAGAGATTGAGACCGCAGCTGACGGTGCCATTGTAATCGTTAAATTCGCCGCACATGGCAACGGCATCGCATTGAGAGGTGCAATTGCCAGCGCCGCAGTAGGCTGGGCCATAGCCACACCTACCATTCGTACCACAGCAGCTATAGACAGGTGTAAGTCAAGTGCCTCTCACCTCCTAGGAGACGGAGCTCGTACCTGCCATGGGCGCAAGGATTACCAGGGCCGCATAGTACAGCCTGTCTGGAGTGCAAGATATGAGAATCTAAGAAGTCTGTCAAGCGAGTTAGAAAAGGTCATGAACTAAGAAATATAAATGATACTCGCCATTGGCTCGCCCAGAGAGCTCGGGCGCTCTGATCGAAAATCCATTTGCAAAAGATGGAGTAATAACTGCCAAGAACGGAAAAAATAAGAAAGTCCAAGGGACAAGGCTTTGACTGAAAAGCGTCCTCATGATGCAAAGCAGACTTAGAGACTAACGTCAAAGTCCTACTTGCAAAATGCACGGGATGCCACTCTGTTATATCCATCATGTTGAGTAAAACTTTTGAAGCTCATTTCTGTGCTGATGCAGAATGATTTGAAGGATAAGCGCGATAGGCGTTCCCCAGAAGACGTATACAGAGGGATATACATAGTCTAGACTGTCCAGGATGCCAGGAACACCCGATCCCTCCAGTAAGAGGTCATCCAATGTAAGCTGAACGCACATAAGTGAGGTTAACAGCCGTGTTTTCGGCCTCGCCGATTATTTCCTTCCATAAGCTGTCGTCTGAGCGTAGAGGTCAGAAGAGAATAAGCAATATAAGAATAAGCACTACCTCTCTAAGGTCAGGAGAGAATAAGCAAGCACTACGAGAATAGCCGCGGTGAGAATAAGGATTATGAGAATAAGCACTACCTCTCTGGCTCTTCCCTTCCTCGCCGCTTGGCTGATTTAGGCATGGATCAAGTTAAATGTCAGGGTTGACGAAATAAGAAAATCCAACCGAGAGGAACGGCCCGGTAGAGCCGCGGGACTCTAAGCGAGCCAAGGCTCTAATTCGACTTCAATAGCCATTTACGTGATAAATACTAGATATGTAAAATAAATGTCAGTTTCCGCTGGCTCTCCTCTATCTACCCTGTCATTAGAACATTGGCAAATATTGGCATATACATACTTTCCCATAATCACACCCCCAGTAGTCTTCTAGCCCCCAATTGCTCTACTTGACCACAATCTCATACGAAACTCACCACTGTGAAAGTGTGATAAAACGATGGTAGGTACTAGGGACCCGGCACCAACAATCATCCTCTTGGTACGATCATAAAATCCGCAAAAGCACAAGCAACAAGCAACAATGTCCCAACTATTAAGTCTCAGTCTCATCGATTACTGAATACCCGTCATCCTTTGAGCATAGTCCACAACGCCAAGATCGAAAATCTATAAAAACTGGCAATGTACGTACGATATGTTGTTTTTGCATCTTCACTCCCTTAATGAGCGCTATTTACCCTGCCCTCTAACCCCCGTCCTACTTTGCCCTCGATCTCACCCCAAGGTTTGCCAAGAAGGTAAGATATAGGTAAGGTATAGGTAAGATATCAGATATAGGTAAGATATAGCCAAGATACTACTGCTCCGGAATAACACCACTCTCCCCGGCCTTCCTCGGCATCCGAAATCCGAAATCTCAACGCGGTGTCCACAACATTCAATACCATACAATCCCAGCACTCCAGGATCGATCTCCCCCTGTCTTTCTTTGCAATGCTTTTCCCTCGTATATCCCACTTCGAAACAGAAGACAAAGTGTGCATCTATACCCTCCCTCCATCTTTCTCTCACCATCCCCCCTTCCCCCGAGTCCGACCCCTCATCCCCTGCTTCCCCTCACAACAACGCACGCAAATAACCCCCCTCCCCTCCCTCCCCTCCCCCACTCACTCAGCCCTACCACCTCCACCACCTCCACCACCTCCGCCACGCCCCCAATGCGCGGCGCCCATGCCTCCTCCCGTCCCGTCCCGCACACCTTCCTCCATCCCGCACGGCAGACACGCCAGCAAACACTGACACGATTCAAGACGGCAGCAGCAACAGCAGCAGCAGCAGCCGCATCGGTCCGTCCCGTCCTCTCCTCCCAGCCCCCGAGGCCTCCAAGACGGCGCACGGGAGATCGTCTTGTCTTGCAATATGACCTTTGCGATGCAGCGGGACAGAGCGAGGCGTGGGATTGAGTCCGTTTGCGATTCGGTGTTATCGGAAGAAGGAGGAGGAGGAGGAGGAGGAGGAGGAGGAGGAATGGCTTGATATGGTGGACTCGTCACCCGCTTCTTCGACCACGCAGGCGGATCGGTGTCACGATTCACGTATGATGCATCTGCGGCCTGCATCACCAATGTTCACATTCGCATTCGCATTGCCGAGTCCCAGTAGAACTAGAACCTCAGAAGCTTTCAGAATCAATTACGCAAATCAAAGCTCGAGGAAACGCCATCTAAGAGATACTATCCTAGCATCCCATCTCATCTCATCTCATCTTGCCTGCGTTTCCCCCTAAAAATCCAGAAAGAACAGACAAGGAATAGTCATAACAGTAGTACATGCATTCCCAACCCCCCCCAAAGCTTACGAAAAATCTCCCGTCCCGCTTCTATTTTACAATAACCTCCCCTCTCGTTTATCCTACCTCCCATCCCACACAGTCCCCCCAGACCTCGCCTTTATCGCCAAATTCCAGCTCAGTCCAGGGCCAGACTCTAGCCAACCGATCCTCTGCAGGGATCCTCTCACGCCTCACTCAAGAACTTCAACGCCTCCTCCCTCTCCCCCACAGGCAACATCCCCAGCATCTGCTTCACGCCCTTCAGCCCGCCCTTGCCGCTCTCCCTCAACAGCTTCGCCACCTCCCACGCGACGCCCTCGCTCTTCATCGCCTCGACCTTCTCGTGCACCATGCGCCGATTCTCCTCATACCAGCACGCGACCTCCCTATCCGCCCTGTCGAAGCCCGGGATCCCGCTCCACGCGGCCAGCGTCTCCAGATGCCTCGCCCGCGACGCCAGCGGATCCCTCGACGTCGCCGCCATGCGCTTGAGGATGTACTCCTCGTTCAAGCGCCTGCGCACGCGCCAGTAGAAGAACCGCCTCGCCTCGCGCCACTTCAGGCTGTCGCGGATGACGCCCTTGGCCTTCATGCGGCCCGCGCGGTCGTGCAGGTCCGCGAACTGCAGCGATACCTGCGTGTACACGGGCAGCAGGAGCTGCTCGCGCGCGGCCATCTTGATCTTGATGTCCGAGATGGCGTCCTGTGAGAGTCTGGCGTCGCCAAGCTGTTTCTTGAGGTCGCCGTATTCGGGGTCCAGACGCGCCATGGTCTCGAGTTGCTTGTCGCGACGGTATTTGATGTTGACGATGCCCTCGGGCTCGAGGACGCCACCGCGGGCGTCTTCGTCGGCGTACATCTCCATGGCTTCGGGGTTGATGGTTGGGTCGACGACGACCTGGGGGAGTTAGCCTGCGTAGAAGGAGAGGGGAGGGGGATGCTTACCCATGATCCACCACGGAGCTCGCCGAAGGGTGGGATGTACACGAAGATCGGCTGCTCGTACTTGACCAATGCATCGACAATGTAGGATCCATACTTGAGAACCTCGTTGAACATATCACGCTGACCACCAGAGAAACCTCTCCAGTTAGCAAGGATCATCAGAGGCAACTGCTCGCCGTTGTTGAAGTCCTTGATCGCCTGTGCGGTCTTGAATGCCGAGTTGGGATACCAGACACCACCGGCCTCATTGGTGATTTGCTCCATAGAATCTGGATTGGCGGGGTCGGCTGGGGTGATGTTCTCAACCGAGCGAGTCTCGACAGCGATGACACCCATTGGGATACCGCCAAGACGAGCACGGCCAACAACGACAGTGCGAGCCCATCCGCCAAGAGTCTCGACGAAGGAGTCCTTGTCGAAGAGACCAGTCAGGAAACCCTCGTCATCCTCCTTACCGCCGATGAGATGTCTCACATCATACGGTTGCTTGGGAGGTGGCATGAAGGAGACCTCTCTATCCCAAGAATCAACAGCTGGACCAATTGGAACTGGGTTGTTCTTCTTGTCTGGAACGAAAGCCATCCACTCGACAATCTTGGAGACACCCTCGAAATCATCGTTGGCAGTCATGTGAGAGACGCCGTTCTTGTACATGATTTGGGTGCCACCAAGTTGCAAGTTCGAGGTATAGACTTCACGGCCGAGAAGCTTGTTGATTGCGGGTGCACCAGTGAGGATGATTGGTTGGCCCTCGATTTGGATAGCACGTTGACCGAGACGGACGAGGTAGGCACCGATACCAACGGAGCGGCAAGTGACCAAGGTGATCGTGAAAATGTCCTCATAAGCCCTGCTTGTCGCACCGGCGATCAAACCAGAGCCCTTCAAACACTCAACGCCGAGTCCATCCTCAGCACCAACAATAGTTGTGATCTTGTGTCTGGTCTCACCATCCTCAACGATCTCCTCGGTGATGACGTCCTTAGCGGCCTTGCCATCCTCGAATCTCTTCTTGACCTCTGGAGTCAAGTACAGATACTTGAAACCAGCCTCAGGTTTCTCTGGATTGTTCCAGGCGACGCTGAAGTGAGGAATGAGCTCCTCGGCCATACCGATGCGAGCACCAGAATTGGCAGAGAGGTAGATGCGAGGGATGCCAAGCTTACGAGCGAGCTCCGTGCACTTGTTGAAGAACTGGTCTTCCTTTGGACCGAAAGAACCAATCCTGAAGGTAATATCGTTCGCAACGATGACGAATCTGCGGCCCCTCGGGTATTCTGGAGTTCTCGCAGTCACGATCCACCCAACCATACCGTGAGTGTTAGTGCCAGGCTCGCGAGACACCTCAGCGAGGTTATCCTGATCATCGAGAACAAGCTCGCTATAGTCGATGCACTCACCAGTCTGAGGCTGCTTATCGGCTAATGGTGAATGCCTGCTGACGGCCTTGGTCCAGCTGTTTTGGATAGCTTGCCTGAACAGCTCTGGGAAATCGTAGACGTATTGGGTACCCATCAAATGAGCCTTGTATCTCTTTGGCTGCAACCACTCCTTTGTAGGATATGGTGTAGAGACTGGACGCAAGTGCATGGCGCCAATCTTGGTAGTACCACCAATGCTCTGGAACACCCACTCGCCACCCTTCTCAGACTTGCGCTCAATGTACATCTCGACCTGGATGACGTATCCCGAAGTATTGGTGATAACAACACGAAGGGGATAAGCCATGCCAGTTGCAGGATCAGTGCAGATGATACGGATCTCCGCGCCAGTGACACGGAGGCGCCACAGACGACGACCGAAGCGCTCCAAGAAGCCCGCAAGAGCCTCTTCGACCTCCTGTGGAACAAGAGGGAAGACAGCTGAGAAGTTGATGAAGATGTGGTTGAGATCAGAGTTATTGTTGCCAATGATCTCAAGGGCGTCAAGAATATCGTTCATGAGTCTGTCAGACTCAGAGATTAGGTACTCGGCAGTAGGAATCTCATCACGAAGACGTCCAGGACGGACGACAGCGCGTGTGAAGTAGCGCTTATCGCTCTCGACATCCTTTCCAACAGCCTCATAAACGTGAATGTTCCTGTTCTCAGTGAAGACGGGCTTGATCTTGAACTTGGAAAGACGTCCGAGCTCAAGCTGGAAAGCCAAGGCAGGCTCAATGTGACGGATACTATCATCTTCCTCGTAGTTGGGACCACGGAAAGTAAAGTAGCCTGGATAAGATCCATCCTTGTGACCACAGATAAATGTAAGACGACGAACACGGCGTGCAAGAAGCTCATCCTTGTAATCTTTAACGATACCCTTGATACGGCCCAAAGTCTCATTGTCATCGGCTGACTCGGCATCACGGATCGCAACATTGCAGACAGCCGTAAGCTCATCATTGGTAAATGCTGGTGGTTGAGGATGCTTGCGCTTGCCGTTCAACTCAGGCAGAAGACCATTTTGGGATGGACGCTTCTTCTTAGATCCTGCCAATGGGAAGACCTCGAGGGCTCTGGCGAGATACTCCTCCGCCTCATCCAAGTAGTGGACAGGAACAATGACACCCTTTCGTATAGGCTCATTGTGCTGTTGATTGACGAGATAAGACATATCACTGATAGAGCTGATACGCTTGAATGGATCGCCACTCTCGCCAATTGGAGTGGCTGGAGTAGAAGAAGTTGACTGAACTGGCATGCCGTATTCAGAGTGTCCAACCTTTCGGAGGACGAAATCCCAGGAGACAATAAATGGAGGCTCTCCACCCTCGTTGTGATACTCAATCTTCTTCAATGAGTATGCACGGTATGCGCGGCGGATGTAGACCTCAAGAGCAGCGAGAGAAACCCATGGATCCTGGTGACCGAAGAAGATGGGAAGGACGTCGAAGACAGTATACTTTGAGTCAACGACCTCCTTGAGTATCTCGAGATTTGGCTCTCTGTGATCCCACCCAGTCTCACCATACCTCGACTCAACAACCGATGAGCGCAGGATATGCTCCATCTGGGCAGCACGCTCCTCGAGAGATGGGAGAGCGCATTGAATGAGGACCTCACGTGCCTTGAGAGCAACCTTGGCAGTCATTCTTGACTCCAACTCAGTGAGCTTCTTCAGCGCTGGGCGGAAGTACTTGGCCACATTGCCAGCATTTGGCTTGTTTGGTCTGTACTCCTCAAGGATGGCAAGAACAAGGTTGTTCTTGGCACCGACTCTGGAGTGAGAAAGCACGGTCTGGACGACCTTGGAGATGTCATCTTTGTTCTCCTCTCTGAGTTTCAGAATAACCTCCTCGTCTCTTGAAGTACGGCCGGAGAAGAGCTTCTCAACAGTAGCGTACTCCTCGAGAAGCCCAGCAAAGACATTAAGCTCGTGGATTTTCTGTCCCTCGAGATATATATCAAGCACTTCGGTGAGTGGAGCAAGAGTGGCCTTAAGGACGTCAACATCGTTTGGTTCAACAAAGTCGTCCAGGAATTTCTGGAATGCCTTCGCCAAGTTCTTGGCTGGGAACTCCGCCTTCCGGGCTCTTGAACGGTCGACAATTTGCACAAAGAGACTGTCCAGCTTCTGAGGCATTCTGGCATGGAGAGCCGAAAACTGCGCATTCCACTCAGAGTATGGGAGGTCAATATCTCTTAGGACGTCGATCAAGTCCTTCAGTGTCTGAGCCATAATGAACTGATTATCGAATCCCTGGAGGATGTTGTGGAGGATATTGTGAAGAAGGACAAATCGCTGAGCAGGCTTGGTGCCAACAATTTGGGGTGGTCCCAGATCTGGGAGTTGGCCAAGGAAAGGCTGGGCATGCTTCACCCTAGACGGATCATCAAGGGCAAGAATACCTATGATATCTCCCGCCTCGAGAGTAGCTCCTGGCTGCTTGATGAGTTGCACAATACCGTCCTCAGATGCAAGGAGCGGCATGTACATCTTCATGACCTCGACTTCGGCGTATGGCTGACCAGCCTTGACGTGCTCGCCGTTGTCGACGGTGAACTTGACAAGCTTTCCTGGAGAGGGTGTCCTCAGCTGTGTCGGGTCGTTCTCTTGCTCGAGCAGGCAGGTCATGCTGTCAACGCTCAATCTGGTCGCACCAACTTCCTCCTTCCAGTAGACATTGTGAGAGCGTCCGCTGAGAAGAACAAGGAGGCCACCATCACTGAGAGCTCTGATACCAATGGAGCATTTGGAGCCGTTAATGAAGAGATGATAGCTGTCCAAGCTGGATCTTGTCGCGGTAAATTTGTAGCGGTGGCCATCGTAGATAAAATCGATCGGGAAAACTGTCTTCAAGACCTCCTTGGCTGGCACTTGACCCTTCTCCAAGCTGGTCTTATATTCCGCCATACACGCCTCGCTGGCGATGTGGGCCTTGCAGACCGCACCGCAAACGACGGCAAGCATAGGATCTGGGCGCTCAGCCGTCAATTTGTTGGTAATCAGCTCATCGAGCCATCCCGTGGTGATAGTGTTGTCCTCGAAAGCTGGAGTTTCCAACAGCTTAATCAGATACTCAACCGTAGTCCTGAAATCACCACGAATGCTCAGTTCCTTCAAGGCCACGACCATATGTTTCCTCGATGCTGATCTGTTCTCGCCATAGGCGAAAATATGACCAAACTGAGAATCTGAGAAACTGTGGATTCCGCCAGCCGTACCGACGGAGAAATAACCCCAGACATTCGAGCTACTCCTGAAGTTAAGCTCGTGCATAACACCGTTAGACGGCTTGAACCCCTCTCCTGGATCTTCGGAGGTGATACGACAGGCAGTGGTGTGCCCCTTTGGTGTAGGCCTTCTTTGCGTCTCCTGGCTGTCCTCCTTTGAGAAATCGAAATCGATCTCGTTCGATCCCGAAGGATCCACACCATAGAGCAGACGAATATCGCGGATGCGATGCAGTGGCAGACCCATAGCGATTTGAAGTTGCGCAGCTGGCAAATTGACACCCGAAACCATCTCGGTCGTAGGATGTTCGACCTGCAATCTGGGGTTCAACTCGAGGAAGTAGAACTTGTCGTCGGAGTGCGAATACAGGTACTCGACCGTACCAGCCGATACGTATCCGACCAAACGGCCGAGACGCACTGCAGCCTTCTCCATAGCCTGGAAAGTTGCTGGCTTCGCAATCGTAACTGGCGCCTCCTCGATAATCTTCTGATGCCGTCTCTGCACAGAGCAATCTCTGCCAAACAGCGAGATATTGTTTCCATACTCATCAGCCAGCAATTGCACCTCCAAATGTCTCGCATTTCCGGCAAGCTTCATGATGAAGATCGGGGATCCAGGAATTTCGCTCGCGGCTGCCTTATACAGCGCCTCGAATCCCGCCTCGGAATCTGCCTTCCGAATACCCTTTCCACCACCACCTTCCGAGGCCTTGATCATGATGGGGAACCCGATTTTCTTGGCCGCCTCCAAGCCCTCTTGCCACGACTGCACGCAGCCCTTCATGTATACATCATCATCAACGGTAACGAGGCCGATCTCGTCGATATGCACTTTGTCCACGCCCGTTCCCGACCACGGAATGCACGGTACCTTCGCGTGTTGTGCGACGATGGTCGAGGAGATCTTGTCGCCGAGCGAGCGCATGGCGGACCCCGGCGGGCCAATGAAGACGATTTTTTTCGGTGATGCGGCGAGCGACTCTGGGAGTTTTGGGTTTTCGGATGCGTGACCCCTATCATTATCAGCATCATTCTCCCAAATGCGTCCAAGCCACTGTACTCACCATCCAGCCCATACGGCATGAACGTTCATCCGCTCGGCCACATCGACAATCAGCTCCACGTTCGCGTAGTTGTTATTATTTGTGCCTCCCGGGACCTCGACGTATTGGTCTGCCATCCTGATATAGTCGGCATTGGCCTGCAGATCCTCCGGCGTCGCCATGACTGTGAATTGGATCGCCCTCTCATCGCCAAAGGTCTCGTATGCCCATTTCCTCACTGATCTGATCTCCTTGACGGCCGCAATACCGTTATTCGCAATCAGCACCTGTAGGATCCGAATTAGCCATTGTCCCGTCCTCACGTCCCCCTCCTCACGTCCCCCTCCTCCGTTCCCTCTCGGAATACGTACACTCGTAATCACGGTATGTCCATCGTGAGCGGCGACGAAGTCCTTCACAGGTCCTGCGGCCGCGTTCTCCAGCTTGTTCCCCCCGATGAAGTGGTCGGCCAGCTTGTGCTTCGCCGAGTAGCTCTGCGCGGATGCATTCATGACGGGCACGGTGCCGTTGGTATGGGCCTTGACGCCGTTGGCGACAACGTCAGGCTTCTTCGGCAGTGCAGTCATGTTGTGTCTGTCGTGCTCGAGTCAACGAGCCGTGCTAATGTATATTGATGGCTTCGAAGCCAGGCGGATGTGTGGTGTTGAAGTTGTCGTAAGCCGGGCTCGGGGTAAATAAAAGTTGAGCCGCGTCGAGTAATGCGGAGGAAGGGAGGAAGGGAGGAAAGGAGGAAGGGAGGAAGTTTGTCTCTCGAACCGGGGAATTAGGAAGAGTGGTATGGGGTATAACAATCGTCAATTGAAGTATCTCGAAGCAAAGAAGGAAGAGCCAGCAAGAGAAATGAGAAGTTGGAGATAGAGGAGGAGGAGAGAGAGAGAAGGGAGGGGAAAGGTGTTGTTCGGGTTATGGATATGTCGAGGTTGACAAGATTTGAGATTCGGGGATGCTGAGAAGCTGGAAAGCTGGGATTATTTTGGATACACGTAGGGGGCAGCATTTAGAGTTGGATTTTGGAGAGGGAGGCCAGCCAATCAGAGGGCGGCAAGGTCTCCCTTCCATCGGCTTTCTGCGCGTCGCTCATCGTTGGGTGAGCGTTGAATGTTGAATGGACACTAGGCCGAAAGGGGCAAGGGGAGCCTCGCTTCACATTTATGATGAGGATGCCTGTTGGCTTTTCTTTTCACTACTTCAAAACATGAAAACATACACGAAATCCGGATGGGGCAAATATTGTGCCTATTAAATGTCCCCAGTAGGCATATGCCTATAAGGCTGTCCCTATTTCATTTCTCATTACGAAGCACTCCATCATCTCCGTCTCCTAAGGTTACGGAGCATGGGAAGCGGAAAGCGGAAAGCGGAGAGCGGAGAGCGGAGAGCGGAAAGCGGAAAGCAGGAAACACACCTCGGCCAAGCAGATTACCTAGGAGAGGAGGCTGCTTCTCACAGCACGGAGTGCAGTGCACGGTGACGCAAGGCGGGTGTTCGGCGCAGCGATTTACTGGGATTGAGAGGAGACATTGTCCCCAATACCGACAGACTCCCCAACGTCTTCTCCGATCTATGTATCTACGTACCTATGTACCTATATACCTATATATTATGTTGTTATTGGGGTTGTCCGTGTATACGAGGGCGGCGCATAATGAAGACTCTATGACTAGGAATTTCGTCTATTCTATTTATATATGTATTGTCAACCCTATGATACTCATCATCTATTTCACCAAAGAGTCAGGACTCAGAAGATTGATTGATCTGTTGAAGTGCTTATCCGTCCTGCCAAAATTCTTCCCTTTTCATCCGACGGACCTGCGGAGCAAGGAGGAGGGAGAGCCTCCTCCTCCCAACAACTTACAAGTCACCGAAAACTCAAGCACGCCGAAACAATCCCCCCTCAACTCGTTCGTCAATCGTCATTGAATCCGGAATTTAACGCTCTCTATCTCTTCTTCCACTTCTTTAATTTTAGTACGGCATACGGAGTAAGTACTCCAAAGCAATTTCGTCATCGCATCGCAGAGAAGATGCTCATTTCTGCCGTACCGTCCTCAGCCTTGCCTTCGGACACGTCAGCCTTGTCGGTGTCCGAAGACAAGGCTGGGCGACGCTGCACAAACCCGAGATGACCGCCGAACGTGTAGCCCTCCAAGATTCCACGATCGCATACGAAGATGGCATCCGTCATCCAAAATGCATACCACATACCGCACAGTACAACTCGTCCTTGTCCTTGTCACTCGGCGCACGCTGCCCGTCGTCTGATCTCATCACCAGCCACATACAAAGTTCCACCTCACGCCCTTCAGGCTTCTCCGCGTCGAAACATTCTTCCCGCAAACCCTCTGTATTGCCCGACTTTAGCTATGTACCTCTTCTCGCCGTGCTGTAATCCGAAGTACGCCCACCATATCCAACAACAAGCATCGGTGGTGTAGTGATCACAATCCCTCGTTGCAGTGATAACTTTCTTCTCTCGCTCCAGCTCCCAGTGGTGCCTCACCCTTCCCAATTTCTCCCTTCTGCATCCTGAAAAGGGAGCAACGTTGCCCGAACAGGAGTTGCATGTTCGACATGGGTCACGTGATTCAAGCTAACAATGATCTTGTTTTACTCCCGCCTTCGCGGAATCTCGACGGAAGTCAACTAGGAATATTACACTCTAGCGTCGATCCCTAGACAATAGACACACGTCTGCCGGCAGATATCCAATACGCTTGTCTGTATTGGGTATGGAATGCGGAGGAAACCATGCATTCTAGTCGAGGCAATTAGGTGCAGAGCCAGTAAGCAGTGTTTATGATGCTTGTTGTCTACCGGTTTTCTGTATTCTGGTGACTAGTGCATATGTGATAAACTAGTGGGGAGAATTAAAGATGTTTAGGAGATGCGAGTTTTCTGTTTTCACGAGAGAGAAATTATGTTAAACGGCTGCGAGTCTTCAATAGTAGTTAATAAAGCTATCATTCTGTTTCATGTGTCTCCTCCTTCGCATTTCCTCAGAGTAGAACCTTACCTTCTAACTCGAAGTTCCAAAGCAGTGTCGACTTTGGTTAGATATACGAGATCTCTAACCTAATGTTAAAAGGCTCCATAGACTTCCTGGTAGAGATGTGCCATTTCCTTCACCGACTTCCCGTCTCCAAGAACGGTGATAGTAAAATGCGTCCATCAATGATAATTATGAAAATAAGTGAAACCTCATGCCCTCAATTTTATATGTACTCACATTCCAAAAGCCACGAGCACTTGGATCGATCGCCACCTCGCCTGTGAACCTTGCCGTGTCCTCCATGGCGGTCATATCAAGCAGCTCGTCGCCAGTGCCGAAATCGCAGAAACTCCCTTCTTCTGCACTGACAACGCCGAGAAAGGAGCCCAAACCACTTCCATGAACGCCGCGTTGAGTATGTGGACGGCCTTGATTTTTTTAGCCTTTTCCATCTCATCGAGATAGATCTGTATGTGCTTCATTAGGTCTTTGGCTAGGTGATCCCCAAATCCAAGCTTCCTGAAGTCTAAGCTCCCATCGGAGGCAATACAGCGAGGGGCTCCCTCTGCGATACATGCGTCGATGAGATGTTTTTGACCGTTGATCATAAGGATGTTGTCACCAAGGTCGCAACAGATGCATGCTGAAGTGCCGGCTATGGCGTATCGGAGTGCTGTCGTGTCTGTGGAGGCTGCTTCGAAAACCTTGACGTTCGGGTTTGAGAGCGTGCTGGCGTTGAGCTTGTCGGGAGAGCGACAGATTCCATGGATCTGAACTTCGGAATGACCACGAAGGCGGGAAGCCGTGATCAGGCGGGCCATTTTCCCTGTGAAGTCAACGATGGCTATTTTGGTACTCAAAGACATCAGGACGAAAAAGGGATGTGCATAGGCTGTAGTCTCTTCTGGTAACAGTTAAAGCTACTATGATTTCAGTAAAATATTGTGCTGTTGAAGGAAAGGCAGGCAAGCTTTGTTCTCAGGTCAGTCTATAGGTGACTTCGGAATCAACACTCTCGCTGCTCCGAACCTAGCTTGGTTTCCATTCTGATCATATTTGCCAGATCGCTCCTTCGAGAAGACGAAAGGCTGACAAGCTGTTCACAAACTCTCCATTTGTAATAATAATGAACCTCTCGCAAGCCAGAGTTGAGGAGAGGAATTATCATCGAATAGTCCACCACGTGAATACCTTACTAATCCAGCAAGCTTTGGAGTTCTAAGCTAGCCAGAAGTGGAAACTTTCGTACGAGATTGATTACATAAGCTTAATAGTACTTCCACCGCACGGATGCTTACTAATCCAGTCAGCTGTCAGCTTTGGGGTTCTAACTAGCCAGAAGTGGGAAGTTTCGTACGAGACTGATTACATAAAGTTTAATAGTGCGTTCCCATGGACGCTTGGACCTCCGACTCTGAAGTACCGTCAAATGGAATCGCGGGGTCGACCTTACAAATTCATGATCAGTGCACTTATCACAAATATCGCAATTATGGCTTCCATATTCATGTTACATACGTCATGGCTCGCCAGTGCTGATTGAGTCTCGGCACGAAGCACTGTTAGGGAAGCAAGCTATATAAATTTCGATGATGTCTGCGCGAGAAGCCCTTTTTTCTCCCTCACTTTACAAGTACTTGATTCCTGCCCTTTATTGCTTCTTTTAAGTCCTGAAAAACAGCTATTTCGGACTATTCTATATCAAGACTTGTCATCCAAAGTTACGAGAGACAGACTCCGCCATAATGTCGCCTGTTAAGAAGATCATCGCTGTCATTGGTGCTACGGGCGGTCAAGGTGGTTCAGTCGTTAAAAGCATCCTCGCAGATCCCAAGATGAGTGCGAGCTGGGCGATTCGTGGCATCACCAGAGACGCTTCGAAGAACTCTTCGAAGCAGCTCGCAAGTCAGGGCGTTGAGGTTGTCGAGGTAAGTATTCGTTTGTTACCTACTGGCTTCGTTTTGTCTGAGAATGGCTGATGGAAATGGAATAGGCCAATTTGGATAGCAAGGACAGTTTGGTGAAGGCTTTCCAAGGAGCCTATGCTGCGTTTGGGGTGACAGACTACTGGGCTAAGATGGATATGGACCTAGAGATCCAGCAGGGCAAGAATCTCGCTGATGCCGCATTGGTGAGTTAGCACCCCCTTGCCTAATGTGGAAACAGATTCTAAACTCATAACACAGGAAGCTGGTGTCCAGCATTTTATCTGGAGCTCTCTTATGAACGTTACAGAGCGTTTGTTCACCTTCTCCATTAATCAGAATCAGAAGCGTACACCTGCTAACGGGAAGACTTCCCAGTAACCCATGGCGCTCTCCCTCATGTTTATCATTTCGATAGCAAGGCCAAAGTCGAAGCCTACATCCGCACCACCTCTTTGCCCACCACCTACATGATGCCTGGGTTCTACATGTCCAACATTCCCGGCAACAACCTGCGCCCTTCTCCACCTGATAACGCTTGGACGCTGTTCATGCCACTGCCTGCCACTACGCCTGTCCCGCTTTTCGCCACCAACGAAGACGCTGGCAAGTTCGTCAAGGGAATCCTCCTGCACCGTGACGAAACGCTCGGGAAGCGCGTCCTGGCGGCGACAAAGTATTACACATTTCAGGAAGTGCTGGACGCGTTCAAGATCGCGTATCCTGAGGCTGGCAAGACGGCGAAGTACTCTGAGGTGCCGGACGAGGTATACAAGGGCTTCTTAACGGGCGCTGGAATGCCAGAATTTGCGGCCCAAGAGTTGTTGGAGAATATGAAGTTGTTGAACGAGGGCGGCTATTATGGCGGTGAGAGCCTGAGTGGAGCCATTCGGTGAGTTTCGTCGCTTGTCATAAACATACGCTATGAACCGTGGCTTATACCCCAGTCATAGCTCTTGCAGGATAAGTTGACCACGTGGGAGGATTTCATTCAGACTGCGAAACCTTTCCAAGACTTGAAATAGCCTCCTGTAATGCGGTTGAATGGGCGTCGGTGGGTGCTCGGTGGGTGCAAACACTGGATGGCTAAAAATGCCGAATAAAGGATTTTCGGCTCCGTAGGCACCGGAGGATTCTCAGGGGAATATGAGGATCCTAGAGAATCTTTGGATTCATGCATGGAATCATCCGTGCATGAATCACCGGCTTTGAGCCTCTGTTTTGGACTCTCTATATTATGAGAAGCCTATCCTAGATATTAGATAGTTTGAGAATACAACGACACTCCTTTTACTTCCGCTGAGCTATCTGGCGATGACTTTTTACAAAAAAAGGGTGCTTAATGCTCGTCTCGGATGTGGAGGATCAATTCCATTCTACGACATATCTGAAATCATTGTGACACAGTGTCCTCGACTGCGATCGGACTAGGCAGTGCAGTATCCAGTGCGGTAGCAAGGATGAGTTGACAAGCAGCCAAGTCCTGACTGGGAGAGCAGCAGCGTATTGAGTGAGTAATCGTCGAGCATCTATTGATCTGTACTGTCGTGTCTAAAGATCTATCTCCTGGTGGAGGGAAAATGCCCATATATGAGAAACTGTTGCAAGACATGCATGGTTTCAGAAGCCTCGCATGACCATAGATTGGCAACAAGTAGGGCAGATTCTTCCAGAACTTCGAGACTGTATCTGCAAAGAGTTGTAGACTTGTAGTGCTGCCGTTCATCCTCGCTGTGAAATAATGAACCGCGCAAATGATAAATCGACGAAACTCGAGTGCTGCTGATTTAGTCCAGAAGCTATTTCCAAGACATCATCTAATAAAATGTTTGTCTTAGCTTAGTTAGTTGCGAAGCTGCTGAAGAAGGAATACTGTACTGAAGTATGCTTTGATCTCGACGAACGTTGAATTAAGCCTAAACGGACGCTAATTAATCTCGTGCGGGACTTGTCTCTATATGAGTAGGAACATGGCAACAATGGTCACATACGACCACAGACTGAAGAGAACTGGACATCTCTTGTGGAGGCAGTCGCTAAATGAAACAGCTTTGTGAAATCTGTTGCTGCTTTCTAGATATCCTAATGCTGAATCTTATAGGTGGTTTAGGGGCTAATGCTGCTTTTACTTCCTAACAACACCATCGCAAAACGGGAGAACGTATATAGGATCTGTGACTTTAGCTAGCATTTCGCAAAGCGACTTGCATAATAGTGGCACAGTTATTGCAGTAAGTTTATATAAGGTAGGCAAATTATTGTATAAAGACTTCTGTTTCTAGTTAATGGTTAAGTTTTCTAATTCCTAGAAATGGGAAATTAGTAGTCCTAAGTAGACTAGCTAGACTAGACTAGACTAGACCACTTATGTAAGTGGTCTAGTCTAAATTTTTTAGCTTAGACTGTTACTACAGTTTACATTTTTTTTAGACTAGACCACCCTATAGTCTAGTTTAAATTTTTTAGCCTAGACTGTTTACAATCTTACATTTATAGACTAGACTATAGTATAGTTTATATGTAAAATGTTATATAATGAGATAGCCTTATAGATAAACTATAGTTAGGTGATATTATAATGCTTAATAGTAACACTAAACGTCCTTAAATATAGTATATGTGTGATTTAGGGTATAATAAACTAACACGTTTATAGATAGTATTATATTAACATAGTTATAGTTAGCCTAGGGTAGCCTTCTTTACGTTACATAATATAGTAATGTTTAATAGTAACGCATAATGCTTTTGTCACAGTCACGCAGAGTAGGTCATGCAGATCTAGAGTGCTAGATTTAATCTAAAGAGAAAAGAAGGAAAAGAGGAAAGAGAGAGGAAAGGAAAGATCTATATATATAGTGTAGGGCCCTAAGTGTATAAGCGCGTAGCTAGCTAGCGAACAGTACACGTGAATACTACAACAATAAGACCAACACATAAGGTGAAGCCTATAATATTCGTGACAGCTTTTAATTCTACTATAGATGGAAATTAATGTATAAAAAAATAAACTTAACTACTAATCCTATTTAACGTAGCTAAGGTTACTAAGAAGGACCCTAAGTCTCCTTAGGGCTTGTCACGAATATTAAAGGTTGAGAGCTTTGCTTTAGGCGTTGCTCTTATTGTTAATGATTCACGTGTACTGTTTCGCTAGCTAGCTGCGCGCTTGTGCGCTTAGAGCCCTACACTGTATATATAGATCTTTCCTTTCCTTCTCTTTTCCTCTTTTCCTTCTTCTCTCTTTAGATTGAATCTAGCACTTTAGA
>Ga0123337_10001588_pt1 | contig 28642 bp, 25 predicted proteins | sample frozenSSSSmetaG_FD_89792 | JGI IMG/M metagenome (GOLD analysis project Ga0123337, IMG submission 89792) | Glacier valley bacterial and archeal communities from Borup Fiord, Nunavut, Canada, to study Microbial Dark Matter (Phase II) -... | ecosystem: Environmental > Aquatic > Freshwater > Ice >...
ATTTAGTGGAATGATTATTTAGATGTTTTTATTTCAAATTTTATAATTATTTATGAATTTAATTAAAAATATTTTCCTGTGTTTAAAATATAATTTTAAAGGTGTACTAATATTTTTCTTTGTTTTCTTCATTTGTTTTTCAATCTCCTATTCTCAAAATAAAAGCCTTAAAACTGATAATTTGCCAGCTCCTTTTGCTACAAAATCTAAAATGAATTTTAGTAAAGTGCAAGGTTGGAAAAATAATGAAACCCCAAAAGCTCCAGAAAGATTTACAGTATCTAAATATGCTGATGGATTTGAAAATCCAAGATGGATGTATGTTACAACTAATGGTGATGTATTGGTAGCTGAATCAAATTCAAACCATACTTTATTAGAGAAGATTGGTGGTAGAATATTAGGTGCCTCTAAAGCAAATAATTTAAAGCACAGTGCAGATAAGATTACATTATTAAGAGATACTGATAAGGATGGAAAACCAGATGTAAGAGAAACTTTTTTGAAAAATTTAAATCAACCTTTTGGTATGCTCATTATTGGTGATTGGTTTTATGTTGCCAACACAAATGCATTGTGGAGATATCCTTATAAAACAGGGCAAAATAAAATTACAGAAAAAGGTGAAAAAATTATTGATTTACCTGCAGGTAAACACAATAGGCATTGGACCAGAAATATAATTGCAAATGCTGATAACAGTAAAATTTATATTGCTATTGGATCAGGAACCAATGTGGCAGAAAAAGGAATTAAAAATGAATTACTTAGGGCAGATATTATAGAAATAAATCCAGATGGTTCAGGTCAAAGAGTTTTTGCAAGTGGTTTAAGAAATCCTGTAGGAATGGCTTTGAATCCTGATAACAAACATCTTTGGGTTGCAGTAAATGAACGAGATTTATTGGGTGATGACTTGGTGCCAGATTATTTAACAGACGTAAAAGAAAATGGATTTTATGGATGGCCGTATAGTTACTATGGTAAACATATTGATCCCAGAGTAAAAGAAGCAAAATTGGAATTGGTTGATAAAAGCATTATCCCTGATGTTAATCTAGGTGCTCACACAGCTTCACTTGGATTAATTTTTTATAATGGAAAATCGTTTCCAGAAAAATATCACAACGGAGCTTTTGTGGCTCAGCATGGTTCTTGGAATCGGTCAACATTATCTGGTTATAAAATTGTTTTTATTCCTTTTATAAACGGAAAGCCATCTGGTGAACCAGAAGATTTTTTAACGGGATTTATTTCTGATTTAAGTAAAGAAAAAGTGCGTGGCCGACCTGTAGGCGAAATTCTTTTATCTGATGGATCAATGCTAATCACTGACGACAAAAATAATATTATTTGGAAAGTGAGTTATAAATAAAAATAATTTATTTTTTTTAAACTGATTAAAGAAATAAAAGATTAATCTTTTAATGTTTTAAATAATAAATTTCACTACCACCACACACATTATTTATTTTTTATTCACCTCCACCTAAAGATTGATTTTCTTCGGATGATTGTTGAAGAAGTTTTTGATATTCAGCAGGTGTTATATTATTGAAAAAATAATAAATTGGATTTACTTTTTCTCCATTTTTTATTACTTCATAATGTAAATGAGGCGCAACAGACATACCTGTGCTACCTACATAACCAATTAATTCTCCTCTTTTTACTTTTTGACCATAATGCACCGCAAATTTTTCCATATGACCATATAAAGTAACGTATCCATATCCATGGTTTACTTCAACACAATTTCCATAACCTGCAAATACATCAGCTCTTTTCACTATTCCATCACCAGCTGAATAAATAGGAGTACCTCTCGTTGCAGAAAAATCTAAACCTGTATGCATTTGAATAACTTTATAGATGGGATGTATTCTATAACCAAAACCAGAAACCAATTGAGTTGCTCCATTTTTTGCAATAGGTTGTATGGCTGGTATACAAGCCATCATTTTTGATTTTGCTTTTGATAAGGATGAAATATCATCGTAAGATTTGCTTTGGATGTACATCCGTTTTTTAAGTTGATCTACTTTTTTATTTAAATCCAATATTAAATCTTCTCTGCTTAAACCTTTGTCTAATAAATTTTGATACCGCTCTACTCCACCAACTCCTGCAGTTCTGATAGAAGAAGGAATAGGTTCTGCCTCAAATATTACACGATAAACTTTGTCATCTCTTTCTTGTAAAGAACCTAAAACTTTGTTTGATTGATTGATTTCCTGACTTAGAAGATCATAATATAATTTTAATTCCTGGTTTTCTTTTTGAAGTTTTGCCTCTCTGCTTGATTGAAAGTAGTTATTATAAATGGGAACAATGGCAAGAGCGATGAGAAAAGCGGCTGCAAAAAATCCTGCTAAGTTTAAAATTATGGTTGTGGCTTTTGGTTTGACCCTTTCGTATTTACAAGTTTCTGTATTATAAGAGTATTTTATTTTTGCCATATAGGTTGCATTTATTTTATAATGTAAATTTGCAAACTTTTTAAGCGTATTAAAATGATAAAAGCTTTTCAAACCTTACATCTTTTTAATAAACGGTGAAAGGCAAGGTAATTTTTTTAAATTTAAATTACAAAGCCGTTCATCACTTAATTGGTTGAATATGTGTTATTTGTACGCAGAATTAATATTTAAGCATATTTTTATTAAAAAAAAATATGCTTTTTAAATTTAAGTTATCTGTTTTAAAAGACTCTTTATATTATTTTTATTTGATATGACTTCTAAAGAAATTCGCAGTGCTTTTTTAAATTTTTTTAAAGAAAAAGCACATCTAATTGTTCCATCAGCCCCTTTAGTTTTAAAAAATGATCCTACATTGATGTTTACAAACTCAGGTATGGCTCAGTTTAAAGATTATTTTTTAGGAAATAAAATCCCACCAGCAAAACGAATAGCTGATACACAAAAATGTTTGCGAGTTTCTGGTAAGCATAATGATTTAGAAGATGTTGGTTTGGATACTTACCATCATACTATGTTTGAAATGCTTGGTAACTGGTCTTTTGGAGATTATTTTAAGAAAGATGCGTTAGATTGGAGTTGGGAGTTATTAACCGAAGTATATAAGCTTCCTAAAAATCGTTTATATGTTTCCGTTTTTGGTGGAGATGAAAAAGAAAATCTTGCTATGGATCAGGAAGCCTATGATATTTGGAAAAGCATGGTGGACGAGAGCCATATAATTCTTGGAAATAAAAAAGACAATTTTTGGGAAATGGGAGAATCCGGTCCATGCGGACCCTGTTCTGAAATTCATATTGATTTACGTTCAGAAGAAGAAATTGCAAAGAAAGGAGGCAGGGAATTAGTTAATAACGATCATCCTCAAGTGGTTGAAATATGGAATAATGTATTTATGCAATTTGAGAGAATGGCAAATGGATCGTTAAGAACTCTGCCAGATAAACATGTGGATACAGGAATGGGTTTTGAACGCCTTTGTATGGCTATTCAACAAAAAACTTCTAATTATGATACAGATGTTTTTCAACCTTTAATTCAATTTATAGCTAAAAAGGCATTGAAAGTTTATGGTAGTGATGAAAAAGTAGATATCGCTCTAAGAGTTGTGTCAGATCATATTCGGGCAATTGCTTTTACTATTGCCGACGGTCAACTGCCTTCTAATAACAAAGCAGGATATGTTATTCGTCGAATTCTTCGTCGTGCTGTAAGATATGGTTATACATATCTAAACTTTAAAGAACCGTTTTTACATTTATTGGTACCTATTCTTTCAAATCAATTTGAGGATGTGTTTCCTGAATTAAAAGCTCAAGAAGATTTTATTAAAAGGGTTATTTTAGAAGAAGAAAATTCATTTTTAAAAACTTTAGATAATGGTTTGAAATTAATGGATGAAATTATTCTGAAAAACAAAAAGAATAATATTCAAATTATTGATGGAAAAACTGTTTTTGAATTGTATGATACTTTTGGTTTTCCACTCGATTTAACTGCCTTGGTTGCTCGCGAAAATGGGTTTAGTATTGACGAAGTTTCTTTTGATAAAGAATTAAAAATTCAAAAAGACCGATCAAAACAAGATGCGGTAAAAGAAACAGGAGACTGGATAATTTTGAATGATGTAGAAGAAAGTAGATTTATTGGTTATGATGAAACTGAAACAATTTCGCAAATTTTAAAATACCGCAAAGTAAAAATTAAAGAAAAAACTCTATTTCAATTAGTTTTGGATGAAACTCCTTTTTATGCAGAAAGTGGAGGCCAAGTTGGAGATATTGGCGAATTGATATTTAAAGTGGACGAATCAAAAAAAATTAAAATAATAGATACTAAAAAAGAAAATGATTTAACTATTCATTTAACTGCCGATGATATTGAAAATTTGGGTCAGTTATTAAATACTCCTGTACTTTCAAAAATAAGTTTTACCAAAAGAAAACTTACAAATAATAACCACTCCGCAACTCATTTGATGCATGCAGCTTTAAAAGAAGTTTTAGGGGTGCATGTTAATCAAAAAGGGTCTTTAGTTAACGAAAATGCACTACGTTTTGATTTTTCTCATTTTACAAAATTATCTGATGATGAAATTGCAAAAGTGGAGAAAATAGTGAACTTAAAAATCAGAGAAAATATAATATTAGACGAAAAACGAAATGTGCCCATTCAAAAGGCTAAAGAATTAGGAGCAATGGCTTTATTTGGTGAAAAGTATGGGGATTTTGTAAGAGTAATTACTTTTGATAATAAATTTTCAATCGAACTTTGTGGAGGAACTCATGTGAAGGCAACGGGAGAGATTGGTTTATTTAAAATTTTATCTGAGACTGCAGTAGCTGCTGGAGTTCGTCGTATTGAAGCCGTTACTGCTAACGAAGCAGAAAATTTAATAAACGATCAATTAAATATTTTAAATGAAGTTAAGGAGATTTTAAAAAATCCTAAAGATTTAAAAAAGGCAGTAAGCGATTTATTAGAAGAAAAAAATAAGTTACAAAAGCAGATAGAAGTATTTCAATTGGATCAACTAAATATATTAAAAGAAGATTTATTAAAAAAAATAATTAGAAAAGATGGTATTAATTATTTGATTGAGAAAGTTAAACTCCCAACATCCGAAACTTTAAAACAATTATCTTACGATATAAAAGCATTATCAGAGCCATTATATTTAGTATTAGCTGCCGATATTGATGGCAAACCTCAAATAGCTGTGATGCTTTCAGATAATATTATTAAAGAAAAAAACTTGAATGCAATACAAATTGTAAAAGAACTAGCCAAAGAAATAAAAGGCGGCGGCGGCGGACAATCTTTTTTCGCCACAGCAGGAGGAACTGATTTGGATGGTTTGGATAGGGTAGTGGAGAAAGGGAAGAACTTATGATAATTGATTTAATTCCAAATATCCAACTTTTAAGTAGATTTTTGAAATTGATAATATTTAATACACTTGGTCTGGAGTTTTTGTAAAGTTGCTTTCATTATTTATTCCTGAGGATTTGGTCTAAATAAATCTATATGTACGATAAAAAATTAGAGGCTTTATTTTAAATAATCATAAAGTTTTAAATAAATCTTATGATTATTTAAAATTATTTGGATAATAGCATACTAAGTATTTATTTCCCGATATAATTCTTTTTACTAATTCAGTTTTATCAAAATCTTATATGAAGAATCATAAAGGATTTTTTTTGAAGATAAAACTAAGGGTATCATCTCTCCTGATCATTTTTAAAATTTACAACGTTTTCCTTTTTTAAGGAAATTTTTTTCAATTAAAATATCGATATATCAATATCGTTTTTTTGATATTTTTTATTGAATTTAAAAAATCTACTTTTTACATTTTAAATTTTTGTTTTTACCACATGAGAAAATTACGTTTACCGATTTACCTATTTTTACTCTTTCATTTATTTTTCTTTAATTCATTAAAGATAATTGCTCAAAAAGAACCATTGAGTTTTGGTGATGTGGATATAAAAGACGTCACTTCCAAAACCTATGATAAAGATTTGAATGCTGAGGCAGTAATTTTGTGTGATTTTGGTAAAACAGATTTTCAATATATTGAAGACAAAGGATTTGTAAAGATTATAAAAAGGCATACGCGCATTAAGGTTTTAAAAACAAGTGGTATAAATAGAGGAACTGTTGAAGTGCCTTATTGGATAGATAAATCGGATAAAGACAAAATTACTAGTATAAAGGGGGCAACTTATAATTTAGTTGATGGGAAAATAATTAAAACTAAATTAGAGAAAGAAGCAATTTTTGATACAAAAATAAATGAAGATTATGGTCAGGTAAAATTTAGCATGCCAAATGTTAAAGAAGGCTCTGTTTTTGAATATTCTTATCAAATCACGTCACCTTTTGGTTTACGCCCATGGCTTTTTCAAGATGATATTCCTACTTTATGGAGTGAGTTTAGGATTGAAATTCCAGAATATTTTAATTATGTACAAATATCGCAAGGCTATAGGGCTTATGATATTAAAGAACAAGGTAAAAAAGCAAACGCTATCAATTATGTTGATCGGGAAAGGAGTGGAGGAAATGGATTAAGGGATGCACAAGTAAGAACAACTGTTACACCTCATCAAGTTAACTTTCAGGATGGAAATTATCGCTGGGTGATGAAAGATGTACCTGCATTTAAAAATGAAAAATTTATTACTACTCCTCAAGATTATGTTTGTAAAATTGATTTTCAGTTATCTTCTACAAACTTTCCTGGCACAGGTTATAAAAATATAATGGGTACTTGGGATCAATTAAAAAAGATACTTTATGATAATGAAAAATTTGGAGGTTATTTAAATAAACGAGGAGCCATCAAAACCTTAACAGCTACGCTCATTGAAGGCAAAACCAATCCTAAAGAAAAAATGGATATCATTTATAATTATATTAGAAATAATATTCAATATGATGAAACGCAGGATAATATTACTACGGATCAAAGTCCTAAACAATTATTAGAAACTAAAAAGGGCAGTAGTTCAGAGATTAACCTTTTATTAGTAATGATGTTGAAAGAAGCAGGTTTAGAAACTTTTCCCATTTTATCAAGCACACGCAAACATGGTAAGGTTAATACATATTATCCTTTAATATCCAGATTTAACTATGTTACTGCTTATGTTAAAATTGAAAAAGAAGAGCATGTTTTAGATGCTACAGACCCTATGCGACCTATTGATATGGTTAATAGTTTTGCATTGAATGGATATGGTTTAATAATAGATAAAGGAGCCGAACCTCTTTGGATCTCCACTCAAAATGTTACTAAAACATCCGATATAACGATTTGTAATTTGAATATAAATGATCAAGGCAATTTAAAAGGCAATATCGTTACCCAACACAAAGGTTATGCTGCCCTTAGATTGAGAAGGAAATTAATTAAAAAGGAAAAAAAGGCCGAAATTACCTCGTCTGAAAATGATGAAGATAATTTGGAAATTAAAAATAATACTTATAAAAACATTACGGAGTTTGAAAAACCTTTAGAGGGAGAAGCAAAATATGAATCATCGGATTTTGCACAGGTGAATGGAGATTTTATTTATATAACACCTTTGGTTAAATTTCAAAAAAAGGAAAGCCCGTTAAAACAGGAAGAAAGATTATTTCCGGTTGATTTTACTTATCCTTATGAAGAAAGTTACTACATGACTTATACAATACCTGAAAATTATAAAATTGAAGAAGTGCCAAAATCGTTGAGAATGCAATGGGAGGATGGTAGCGTTAAATTTGATTTTTTAGCTCAAGCGATGGAAAATAAAGTACAGGTGGTGAGTAAATTGATAATGAATAAGGCCGTTTTCCAGCCTGAAGAATACAAACACTTGCGTGAAATGTTTGCAAAGCTTGTTTCTAAGCACTCAGAACAAATTGTTTTAAAGAAAAAATAATCTTTTTTAGTTTTCAAAAAATGAAAAAAAATATAATAATTAATTTTTTAGCATTACTTTTTTGTATTAATGCATTTGCACAACAAAAAGCAGATTTTTCTTCTATTGATATTCCAAAAGAACTCTTGTTAGGAGCAAATGTAATTTTAAGGGATTATAAAGAAACTTTCTCCGTTGAAAGTATTTCAAAAGCAACACATAAAATTCATAAAGTATATACAATTTTAAATAAAGACGGAGAAGATTATGCACAATTAGTTGCTTGGCGAGATAAATTCAATTCTATTAAAACCTTTGAAGGTAAAATGTATGATGCATTTGGGAAGCAAATTGACAGGTTAAAAAAATCGGAAATAAAAGAAGAGCATTATACTGATGATAACACTCTCGCTAATGACGATTTTTTAAAAATTGGCCGTTTTTCAAGAGGTGAATATCCTTATACTGTTGAATTCACTTCCGAAGTTGTAACCACTTCAACAATGTTTTATCCTAGCTTCCAACCTCAGGAAGATGAAGGCATGTCAGTTGAAAAGGCATCATTTGAAATTATAACGCCTACTAATTTAAAAGTTAGATATAAAGAAGTAAATATTTCTCAAAAAGTAAAAATTAATCCTCTCCCAAATAATATTACATCTTATTTATGGGAACTAAACAAAATTTACGTTTCTAAAAGGGAAAAATTAAGCCCTCCATTTGTTGAAAGACAGATGTCAGTTTTTACAGCTCCAAACGATTTTCAAATAGATGGTTATGTTGGTAATATGAATACCTGGGAATCATATGGAAAATTTTATAATGAATTAATTGCAGGTCGTGATGAAATACCAACAACTACAAAAGACCATATAAAAAACTTGACAAAAAATTCAATTAATAAATTCGAAAAAATTAAAATTATTTATAATTATATGCAGTCTAAAACAAGGTATGTATTTATTGCATTAGGTATAGGTGGTTGGCAACCTATGAAAGCTAATGTGGTGGATTCAAAAGGATATGGTGATTGTAAGGCTTTATCGAATTATACCAAATCTCTATTAAAATCTATTGGTATAGAATCTTATTATGCCTTGATTTATGCTGGAGAAAATGCGCCTAAAATCCCCAAAGATTTTCCTTCTGCACATTTTAACCATGCTACATTATGTGTACCTCTTGAAAAAGATACTATTTGGTTGGAATGCACAAGTCAAAGCCAAGCTCCTGGTTATACTAGTAATTTTACAGACAATAGATATGCAATGATTGTTACTCCAACAGGAGGTAAACTTGTTAAAACTCCCCGATACAATCAAAATGATAACTTGCTTAAAAGGTCAGCCCAAGTTAATATTGATAAGGATGGAAATGCTTTGTTAAAGTCGAAAACCATTTATACCGGGCTTCAACAAGATAAAAGGAATATGGATTATTATGCTGAAAGTTCAAAAGATAACCAGAAAAAATTTTTGACTGAAAACATAATGCTTTCACATTTTGAAATGGAATCTTTTAATCTTGAACGTAAAAGAGATAGGATACCTTCTGTAATTGAAACACTTGAATTAAAAATCAACGGATTTGGAAGTAAAAGCGGAAAAAGGATATTTATTGCTCCAAACTTAATGAATAAATTTGAGCACTCGCTACCTGATAATGCAGATCGTAAAAGTGAAATAGTTTTATCATCTTTTGATTTCATAGATGTGGATACGATAAAATATATTTTACCAGCAGATTATCATATGGAAGGTGTTGCTAATGATATTCAATTTAAATCAACCTTTGGAGAATATTCTTCAACCGTGAAAGTTGAACAAGGCTTAATGACTTATATACGTAAATTAAGCATGAAAGGAGGAAGATATCCCAAAGAAAAATATAAAGAACTTCAAGATTTTTTTAAAAATATTTCTAAAGCAGATAAAAATAAAATTGTGTTGGTAAGCAGTACCTAATATTTTGTAATATTGTTTTATTTTAAAATCAGTTAAATGAGATCAATAATTGATATACTCCTTATAAAAATCACTCCATGATCAGACGAATAAGTCTTCAATTTACATTAATATTTTTGACCACATGTTTACAAAAAAAGCAAGAAAACCAAGCTGGGTCAAATTCTAACAGTACATTAATTGACCTTGCAATCATTCTTAAACATAAAGCTATACTTTTCTTATTTTTTGCGAGTTGAAAAGCTTTAAAATAATAGTTTTTAGCCTTCTCGCATTCAAAATAATTTTTTTCATTATTTTCTAACATAGGTTTTTTATAGTATTAGTCTGATTTACTTGATTTATTTTGAATCATTATCCAGAAGTTTCCCCAATAAGAAATATTTAAATAGCAATTACTGGCAATAAAATACCACTTTGAACGGTTTATTTCAGTAGGATTTTCTGCCTTTCTTATAACTTTTATAAGGCCAGTAATACTAAATTTTGTTAATACTAAAGTATCGGCTTTAGTATAGGTATGTTCATTATAAAAATTTGTATAGAAAGGGTTGCATCCAAATACGAATTATAATTTTCATTATTTGAAGACCAAAATGTATCTGGTAATGTTTTAAAAACATTTCTCGCTTCTTGTAAATTATTTAAACGTAAATATTTTGTCCCAATTAAATCTAAAATCCTATTTCTTTCATTTATTAATTTACTTGACATGTATTTTTCAAATTGAGTCATATCTTTTTTATCCAGAAAATTTAAAATTTTCTTTAAATCTTGTATTGAACTCTTTTCATCCAAATAATCGTAACACGAAATGATGGACTTGAAACTTTCGAATTTTTTATTCCATTTTCAAGAAATGTTCTGAATTTTCTTAAATATAAAATGTCTTTTTTTAAATTAAGAAGTTTTTGCAATTCATTATTGCGAGGCTCTACATCATAAATTTGATTATGAAACCTTATATTGTAAAGATTTGCTGAATAAATCCAATCTTCAATTTTATTAAATTATTATAGTTATGATAGTAATGTTTCCAATAATAATAACAATTTAATTAGAACTGAATATCTTTATTCTAGTGGTGGATCTAGTTCATATCAATATAACGATAAAAGAATTCCTAAAATTAAAACAGAAGGTACCGAAATAACCTATTACACTTAAGATTGTAAATAAAAAAACTTAAATATTTTTTATTTCGATGCCACATTTTCAATTGTAAATCCTGGTTTTAAAACTTTTATTTCTCCAGTTTGGCTCAACGAATAAAGAATTTCTTCAACTGGTTTTTCATATTTTATTGGATTGTTTTCATATCCGGATTTTTCAACGTCTTTGGCTCTAACAAAAACGAACCTTTGTGTTTTAAAATTTAAATCTTGATTGAAAGTTCCTGACAAATAATCTTCATAATTACTACTATAAGCGATATTCTGTTCAGCAATAGATTTACCTTTTTTATCATAAATAGCTAAAGAAGTATAAGTATTCACTTGCCCATTAAGTTTTTCCATTTCGTTATAACTGATAGTTCGAGTATATATAACTGCCGTTATCTTTTCGTTTTCAAACACATTTCCTACATATTTATACTTAATTTCCATTTGATTTTTATTTGAAGCTAAATTTACTTCTGGTAAAAAAACGGAAAACTGATTGTTGATTTTTAATGTAGAGTCACTATTAAGGGTTTGGTTTTTAAAAAACGATTTATCAAAAACTAAAGGAAATATTGCTGTTGGAAAATGATTGATAAAGTCGTTAAATAACTTTTCATTGTTATTTTTATTTTGTAAATCATTTTTAATTTTTGTTGAATCAAAATCTAAACTGGCATCTTCAGCTATTTTTACTTCTCTTATAGTTTCTGTTTCATTGTTATTCATGGTAATAATTTGATTAGAAATATTACCCGAATATGTTTTGCGAACGAGAAAAAAAATAACAAAAATAAAAATACCTAATATTAAAAACAGAAATATTCTAGTTGGCTTCATAGGTATTTTGTGGAAATACAATATTCTAACAAATTTTATACCTAACGTTAATTACTCTATTTAAAAATATAATTATAAGTAATTTTTAATGCTTTTAACAAGCATATCTACTTCTGAAATATTTAGTGCCGGAAAGTTTGCAATTCTGATTTGAGAATCTTTAAATTTTCCATACCCACTGCCAACGATAATATTCTGTTTTTCAAGATTTTTTAATAAACCTGTTGCATCTTTCACCTTAGCTACAACTACAGTTGGAGATTGAAAAGCATTATTTTTTACAGATGCTGAAATATTTTCATTTTCATTTAAGAATTTATATAAATATTTTGCTTTTTCATCCGTTTCCTGTCTTATTAAATCAGCACCTCTCGTCAGCATATCTTCTACAACTTTACCTAAAATATAAATTGCAACCACATTAGGAGTAGAGGGCGTTTCAAAGTTTTTTGCATTTTTATATAATGAAATAAGGCTATGGTAAGTGCCTGTTAAATGACCTTTGTTTTTTATTTCCTCTGATTTTTGAATGCATTTTTCATTAACAATCCAAACTCCAAGGCCTGCAGGCATGCCGAAAGACTTTTGGACAGAAAAAAAAGCAGAATCTATTAAATTATAATCGAATTTTGGGTAAGGTGCAGAAGAAACCATATCAACCACAAATAATTTATCAATATGTTCCTTTTTTAATTGATGGATTGTATCTACAGCCGTTACTACGCCAGAACTTGTTTCGTTATGAGTTAAGCAAACCAATTCAGCATCTATTGGTATTTTAATATCTTCATAATTAAAACCTTCACCCAAATCTACTTCTTGTTTTATACCATTTTTACCAAGCTCAATTGAAAAATCATAAAACTTTTTAGAAAAGGATCCATTTACCAAATGAAAACTTGTTTTTTCTACACAACTTTGTAAAATTCTTTCCCATATTTCAGTTGCCGATCCAGTAAATAATATTGAATTTTCAGAAGGTATATTTAATAATTCTTTTAAGTTTTCGGAAGTATGTTGGTAAATGATTCTAAATTGCTTACTTCTATGAGAGATGGACCCAAGTTGAAGCGACATTGCATCATCTAAATGTTTTTTGTATGTTGGATATAATTGCGCTGGACCTGGAGTAAAAAATATTTTTTCCATATTAAAATGCGAATTGAATTAAAAAATTAAACCTCCTTCGAAATTACTTCCGAAGGAGGTTTTTACATAAACAAAAATACTAATCGATACCTTAATAAAAAACAATATTTAACTATTTGTAATATTACTTAATAAATTTTAAGACCAATTTTCATCTTCTTTTTTATTTATTTGTCTATTATCAAGCTCTTCAATGTATTTCATCCTTCTTCTTTCATTTGCTAAATAACTTCCGTCTTTTTCCAAACCTTGAACTGGTGCCCATGGATTATTTTCCATATCCACTATGGGATGCCTATCTCTATTATAGGTACGTTGATCTTCGATATGGTAATCTTCTTTTACAAATAAATTTTTAATGTACCTTTTAAATTTTAAAAATTTCCTTGATAGAATATCCCCCATCTTGTTTGGTTTTAAATTCAGAACCTATCTAGCAAAGATTAAATTAAAAATCTTTGAATTAAAATCCTAAAATAATTAAAAAAATGACCAATTAATTTATATTCAAATATATACAAACTTTTATTACTGTTAATTAATTTAATATTTTATTTTTTTAAAAAAAAATTTGAGTAAAGAAATTATATTGATTTAAAAAAAAAGTAATTCCTTTAAAATGGTTGATTTTAAAATTAATAAAGATTTATTTTTTAATTATCATAATTCCACAAATTTTGTTTTGTCTTTAATTGTAGGAACAGGTTCTATTATATATCCTTCATCTTCCACTTTAACGTTGCAAAAGGCAATTAAAGTATCATAATTGGAGGTTGCTCCGCTTGGGTCGTTTGTACCCTTAAAAAAATCAGTACGACCCTTGTTTTTGGATTAAAGGTTACTAAAAGATTATGGCCACCTTTTTCAAAAGAGTTTTCCCTAGTTTCTATACCTAATTTTTTTGTAGGTGACTAGGTTCGATTTCATTGTGTTCAGGTCTCCCTAATTCTTTTCTTACTTCATCAATATTTTTTCCAATTAAAATTGGAATATTAAAAATAGCTTTGATATTTGAAACTTTCTTTTCTGTGCAAGCACATAGGGTAAAAATTAAAAATAGTAATAGTAACTTTTTCATTATAAGTTCTCTCAAATAATTTTAGCTGTTTTATCTAAAATTTAAAAGTAATCATAATTTGATTTTTTTTAATTTAAAATTTAGAGTTGAATTTAAACTTTATAAAGTTAAAAGGGGTGTTTTTTTTACTATTTATATGTTACTTTTTAATGGGGTTTTATTTTGAAGAAATATGTTAAGAAATTTAAAAACAAAAAAGCCACCTTTAAAGTGGCTTTTTTTTAACTTCTAAGAGCCCCCTGACGGGATCGAACCGCCGACCTACTGATTACAAGTCAGTTGCTCTACCAGCTGAGCTAAGGAGGCTTTTGCTAATTGCGAGTGCAAAGGTATTTAAAAAAAATTAATCTGCAATAGTTGTTTTAATATTTATGATACAAACATCAATTTTATTTGTTTTTTTATTGATTCAATCTCTGCCTCAGCATCTTTAATTTTTTTGTTAAAATCACTCAACATGGCATCAGCATTTTTAGATCTTGCGAAAAACTCTCTATTATTTTGCCAAACTGCAACGTCATTTTCTAATTGAGTCAATTTTTTACGCAAAACAATTTCTTGTTTTTCAATTTTCTTTTTAGCCTGAGGATCAGATTGTGCAAATTCTATATCCATTTGCAAACGATATGTATCTTTTTCTTCTTTTTTTATTGAAATACTTTCTAAAAATTTCTCTACAGAAGTGTTAAATCTGTTTCGAATTATATCCATATCCTTTCTCGGAACAAAACCAGCTTCGTTATAGGCAGTTTGCAATTTTTTCAAATCAGAAAGATTAGCGCTTTTTTCTTTAGTAAGTTTTTCTATTTCAAGGCAAATTCCTTCTTTAATTTTTAAATTTTGTTCATATACTTCCTCAGCTTCTTTTATTTTGCCTCGTTTTTTATTAAAAAACTCATCACAAGCAGCTTTAAAACGATCAAAAACGGAATTACGATGTTTTTCAGGAACGGGTCCAATATCTTTCCACCTTTTTTGAAGAGATTTAATTTTATCTGCTGTTTTATCAAAATCAAGATTTTCTTTCAACGCTTCTGTCTCTTCACATAATTTAATTTTTTCTTGCAGATTTTTTTCCCTGAACTCTTCTAATTTTCTAAAAAACTCGGTTTTATTATTAAAAAATTGCTTAAAAGCATTCCAAAATCTTTTGCTAACCTCCTTGGCCTTTTCACGGGAAAGGTTTCCAACTGCTTCCCATTTTTTTTGTAGATCTAAAAGTTCTTTAGTTTTATCATTCCAATCATTAATTTTATCAGAAGTATAATTGGAATAATTTTGTTCAATTTGTTCTATTATAGTTATTTTGGCTTGAAAATTCTCATCCATTTGGCCTTTTAATCCATCTAACTGTTTACGGCGTTTATCGTACAGTTTGTCGGATGCCAATTTAAATCTTTGCCAGAGTTTTTCTTGTTCTTCTTTTGTTGCCGGGCCAACATGTTTGTATTCTTCATGCAAGTCGTTAAGGTCTCGCATTTGATTTCCGGTTATTTCCTGTTCAGCAAGTTTTTCCGCCCTTTCACACAATTCTGATTTTAAAATAGCATTCTTTTTTTGATCCAGCTCTTTTAATTCTCTGTAAATACTCCTATTGCTTAAATACCTCTCAACTAAAGATTCATAACTCGCCCATAAATCTTTAAGATTGCCAATAGGTAAATTCCCTACACTTTTCCACTGTTGTTGTATTTGTTTGAATATTAAAAAACTATCATGGGTTTCTTCACTATCAACTAAATGTCGTAATTTTTCTAAGAGTTCTTGTTTGGTTGCAAGATTTTGAGTTTTTAATTTTGACTGCTCCTGCACAAGTTTAAATTTTCTTTCTTTAAGCGATCGATAAGCTTGCTCAAAACGAGTTGTTAACTCATCATGTTTAAGTTCAAAATCATTTTCAACCCCACCCTCTTCTATAAATTTTTGTAAAGCATGTTGTTTTTCATGCTCCTTTAATTCATCAAAAGAAATTTTAAGAGGTTTTAAAACAGTGTCAATTTTTTTTATATCAGATTCCTTTAAAAGTTTTTCTGCGAAATTGGCAAAATCTTCTTTTTTAAAATTGTTATAATCAATTTGATCCTCAATACTTTCGTTTTCAATTGTTTCCATGCCCTTTTTCAATTCATCTCTGTTATCTTCAGCCTCTTTTTCTAATGTCATTTCAAACGCTTATTATAAATTGTATTCGCAAAAATAACAAAAACTCAATTATCTGCAATTCAATACTTAAAAACCAATAATTAAAATAGCTACTTTTGCTTTAATTAAAATTTTATTTTAATTAATTAAAAAAAAATAAATATGATTAAAGATTCTGATTTTTCTTTAAAAAATATTAGAAAGGATTATTCATTACAACAATTAGATATTCAAAAAATTGATAAAAATCCCTTCTCATTGTTTGATAAATGGATAAAAGAGGCAATTGAAGCAAAACTTCCTGAACCTACTGCTATGCACTTAAGTACTGTTTCTAATGATGGGAAACCAACGGGAAGAATTGTTTTATTAAAAGAATTTAATGAAAAAGGTTTTATTTTTTTTACTAACTATGAAAGTAAAAAAGGAACAGATTTAAAAAATAACCCGAATGCAGCACTTTCTTTCCATTGGGCAGAGTTGGAAAGACAGGTAAGAATAAATGGTAAAGCTGAAAAAGTAAGCAGAGAAGTTTCGGAAAATTATTTTCATAGCAGGCCACGTACAAGTCAGATTGGTGCATGGGTTTCTCCACAAAGCAAAATAATTGAAAATAATTTTTTAATTATTGAAACAGAAAGATTTAACAAATTATTTGAGAATAAAGAAATACCGTTGCCTGATAATTGGGGAGGCTACATTGTATCTGCTGATAGTATTGAGTTTTGGCAAGGCAGGCCAAGTAGATTGCATGATAGAATATTATATTTAAAAAGAGAAGCTGATTGGTTAATTGAAAGGCTTGCACCATAGTTTTTATTTAATTATGAGTTTATCAATATTGATAAACTCATAATAATTTTAATATTTTAAAAATTTTTAAAAGAGTATAATGAAAAGAATTGCAATTGACATGGATGATGTGATGGCAGACGCATCAGGCAGATTTATTGAGTATGCATTTAATAAATTAGGTAGAAAATTAGAGAAACATCACTTGGAAGGACGAGATTGGGCAACTGTTGTTGGTATGCCACATGAAGATGTTAGGAGTTGGTTATTTGAAGCTGGTTTTTTTAAAGGAATGCAAGTAATGCCAGATTGTAAAGAAGTAATGGAAGAATTAACAAAAAAATATGAAGTATTTATAGTTTCGGCAGCGATAGAATTCCCAGAATCATTAAAAGAGAAAGTAGAATGGCTAGCTGAACATTTTCCGTTTATTAGTTGGAAACACATTGTATTATGTGGTCACAAATACATGATTAAGGCGGATTTTTTAATTGATGATCACGAAAAAAATCTTATCAATTTTACAGAAGGAACACCAATATTATTTACAGCTCCGCATAATTTACAAATCAATTCTTATAAAAGAGTAAATAATTGGACAGAGGTTGGTGAAATGTTTTTATAACAATTTGGTATATAATCTCTACATCATTGAAATTTTGTACACACTATTGTATTGTTAGGAAATTAACTAGCGGCTGTTAATTCATTAATAGCTCTAAAACTAATTGGTTTTTCCATAAATAAATCTGCTCCATTTGTAAGAGCTTTTTCTTGTAAATGCGTCATTGCACTTATCATTATAAGAAAAATTCCCTTATCAATGGCTTTAATGCGTTCGATAAAATCTAATCCAATTCCATCAGGTAAGTTATTATCCAAAAAAACAATATTGGGTTTGAGTGTAGATATTTTATCTAAACAATCTTTGAGCTTTAATAAATATTCTACTTTAGCACCTTTTTTACTAATAAAAGCCTTTAATAAAATACATAATTCCTCTTCGTCGTCAATTATTAAAACCCGTGTATCATTTTGAATAAGTATTTTTTTCATTCTAAATTATTAATATTCTATAGTGAGAGGGGGACATTAAAACTGTGGAAATTAAATAACACCACACTTTAAATCTCAAGAAAACTATATTAAATTATTATGCCCTTTAAATTAACACTCAATTAATTAGAAACTTTAAAAATATAATTTTATTTATGATTTCTATGTGAAAAGAATTTTTTTTATGGTTGGTGATAAAAATTAATAATTTGAGTAAGATATTCTACATTAAAACTTTTAAATAATAGATTTTAGCGATGTGATAATTATTTATGATATGTGGCATAATACTTTATTTAGAATGGATACGAATATATTTTAAACTCAAAAACATTTAATGTCATGTCGAACAACGGAAGAGTATTATTAGGAATAGTTACAGCAGCTGCAGCAGGAGCTGTTATTGGTTTACTTTTCGCCCCTGAAAAAGGAGATGATTTACGTAGAAAAGTAAAAGATTCAGTTAATGATTGGGCTGACCAATTATTGGATGTTATAAACTCTGGTAAAGATGAGTTACATAACTTAAAAAACAAATTAGCTTTTGAAGGTAACAACCTTAAAAATGAAGCTGTATCAAAAGGACAAGAATACAAATCAGAATTAAAATCTGATTTAAATGGCTTAAAAGACAGAGTAAAAGAACAACAGTTCTAAAACGAATCATAACTTCCCGAAAAAATAGATTTCGGGAAGTTATTTTATTAATTAAACCTTAAAAATTTTATGGAAGAAGGAAGAGCTACAGAAGTTAAAGATAATTTAAAAACACATGTTGAAAGCCTAGTTGGTCATGTAACAGATTATGCTGAAACTAAATTTGATTTAACTTTATTAAAAACAACAGATAAATTGGCATCGACACTTTCTTCTGCTACATCTGCCATAATTGTGGGCGTATTAGCCTTTTTTGTTTTTTTATTTGCTTCCTTAGGCACCGCATGGTGGTTAGGTCAAGAATTAAATAATGCAGCTGAAGGTTATTTTATTGTAGCAGGATTTTTTGTTTTTATTACTTTGATTGCATTTTTATTTAGAAGAATGCTTTTTAAACCTTTAGTTACTAATATTTTTTTAAAACATCTTTATGATAAATAAAATAGAAAATAACGAGCAATTGCAAGCAGAAAAGGAAAGAATGACGGAATTACTCGAAGAGAAAAAAAATCAAATCAGTAATGATTTTGACGATATAAAAGAAAATTTAAAACCTGTAAGGCAGGTTACACATGCTGTAAGTAATATGTTATCTAACCAAAATAAAAATAATTTAGTAAGGTTAGGAGTTACTTTAGGTGTTGAATTAATTTTAAATAAAATAATTTTAAGAAGGGCAGGATGGGCAACAAAATTAATTGTTCCTTTTCTGGTAAGAAATGTTGCTTTAAATTATATAAATGATCACAGAGAAGAAGTAATTACAAAAGCTTTACATTTAGTAAAACGAATATTGAAAAGTAAGAATTCAAAAAATTATATTAACAATAAATCTTCAAAAATTATAAATTATCCAACCTACCAAGGCCAAAGTGTGGAAGATTCTTTAAAAACAGTTTATTAACCTTCAGAAAAAAACCTGAAGGTTTTTTTTAATCTTCACTACCAGGGATACTTGCAACTTCCAACCAAAATTTACTTAAACATCTAGTAACTTCTAATAATCCATCAAAACTAACTGGCTTTGAAATAAAGCAATTTGCACCCAAATTGTATGCTCTTATAATATCTTCCTCTGCTTTAGATGTAGTTAAAATTACAACTGGTATACTTTTTAAAAAAGGATCTGTTTTAATTTCAAATAAAGCCTCTCTCCCGTCTTTTTTTGGCATATTAAGGTCTAGTAAAATTAAACCTGGTAAATGCCTATTTTCATTGTATTTTCCTATTCCATGCAAGTAATCCATTAATTCTACTCCATCTTCTACAAAGTGAATTGGATTTACGATATTATTCTCTTCAAATGCAGATTTTGCTAGTAACCGATCATCTGCATCGTCATCAGCCATTAAAATATGAACAGTATGGCGCATTAAAAAAATTTAAAAAAGGTGGGACTAGAAAGAAATTGTTTTTTCTGCAAAGGTAATATCAAAACATAAATTTAAGTTCATTATACTTAAATTAAAAAATCTTAATCCTCTCTAAAATTTCCAATTGGTAAATAAATAAAAAAAGTTGAACCATTGTTAAGTTTACTCTTAGCTGTTATATACCCATGATGATTGGCAATAATTCGTTTACAAATTGCTAAACCAATTCCGGTTCCTTCATACTCCAATTTACCATGTAGCCTTTGAAAAATTATAAAAATTTTCTCAGCAAACTGTTGATCAAATCCAATACCATTATCTGATACTGTAATTTTATGAAATTCTTTTCCCTTACTAGCAATGCTTATATCCATATTATTTATTTCGCTTCCTTTAACAAAATTATAAGTAATATTTACAATGGGTGAAACCTCCAATTTTGAAAATTTAATTGAATTTGAAATTAAATTTTGAAATAATTGATATATTTGATTAGAGTATGCGGAAATAATGGGTAGCGAAGAAACATTAATTACAGCATTATAATCATTTATTGGATCCGCCATATCCCTCATTAAGCCTTTTAATAAAATATTTAAATCTACATTTTCTAATTCATCAATATTTTTAACCATTCTAGAAAAATTCAATAAATCATCAATCAGCTTTTGCATTCTTTCTGCTGATGATTGAATTTTTTCTAACATCATTTTACCATCTTCCACAAGTGCGTCTTTATGTTTCATCACTAACCTATCACTAAAGGCTCTTATTTTTCGTAATGGCTCTTGCAAATCATGCGATGCAACATAAGCAAACTGTTCAAGTTCAGCATTTGAACGATTAAGTTCACTTACTTTTAATTCCAAATCTTTTTGTGATACTAATCTTTTTCGTAATTCTTTATTAAGTGCATAAAAAGAGATACCTAAAAATATCATTGCTAATGCACTCGTTATAAGCAGAAAATTAGGAGTAACTTTTTGAATTCTTTCTCTGGCATCGAGCCTTTCTTCCATTAATTTACGTTCCTCATTATTAATATTTAGGATAATTTGCTCTATTTTATTAGTAATATTTCTTTCAACGAATATAAAATTTTTAATATCTGAGGCGTCTTTATTAAGAAATTTTTTGTTTGATATATTTGCGTTTAATTCTTTTTTTCTTTTTAGTAATAAATTTTCCAAATTATTGATTCTGGAAACTTGCGAGGGGTTATCATATACCAAAGTTTTTAATTTTTTTAAGGATGCATCCAATAGTTTGGATTCACTTAAAAAGGTGGTATAAAAAAGTGAATCATTAGTGAGTATAAAACCTCTTTGAGATGAAATTGTGCCTTTCATCAAAGAAAACATCTTTTCACTTTCGAGCATCACATTATAGGTATGGTCTACCCAATATGAATATCTTTCAATTTCTGATGTTCTGGTATAAGATATAATTGAAAGAATTACGAGCAATGATATCGAAATAGAAAAAGCAAGATTTAATAACTTTTTTGGTTTCATTAATTATTGATAAAATGTTTATTGATGCCGGATCATTTACATATTTTAATCCCATAATTTTATAAAAATACTAATTATAAAATGTTTTCAAAGCTAAAATTAAAATTGAAAATTTAAATTCAAAATTACAATTAGGCAAATTGTAGAAATATATACTCACGATGTTTCTCTCGTTCCCCATTCAAACAATTATAAATGTCATTAAAGGTTTATACCAATTAATTTTTAACCTTATCTTAAAAATATTAAAAAAAAATAGTTTTTTTTAAATCACTGATAAATAATATATTAAGATAGAAAAATATTAGATTATAACATCAAAAACATTGCACAAATTGTATATTATTTTCCACAGGCTATATTGGCTTGCAAATTGTTTAATGCATGTTGCAAGTTAATTACTGTTTTAAAAAAGAGTTTATATGCAACACCAGACCCAAACCCAACGACAAACATTAAAAATTTTACCTCAGCAAATTCAAATGTTGAATTTAATTCAACTTTCAACCATTGAATTGGAAAACAGAATTAAATCTGAATTAGAAGAAAATCCTGTTTTAGAGGAAGGAAGTGAAGATGAAAATCAAATGGAAGCTGCAGAACCAGAAGTTAGAGAGGACAACGAAGTTAATTCATCAATTGAAGATCAACCTCAAGAAGAATTGTATAATTGGGAAAAATTAGAAAATGATGTTCCTGATTATAAAACACGATCTGATAATCATAGTGATGATGATGGGGATTCTTATACCATTCCAATGGTGCAAACACAAACTTTCAGAGAAGATTTAAAAGAACAGCTTCATTTATTAAATTTATCAGAAAGGTATTTAATATTTGCGGATTTTATTTTAGATTCATTGGATGATGATGGATTTTTACGTTTTCCACTGAATGATTTAGCAGATGACATTTCTTTTGCCCATAACTTATTCGTTGATGTTGAAGAATTAAAAGATATACTATTATTAATTCAAAAACTTGATCCCCCAGGAATTGGAGCTAGTGATTTGCAAGAATGTTTACTTTTACAACTCGAAGCAAAAAAAAATGCAGGCAAAAATGTTGATACCGCTATAATGGTTGTAAATGTATGCATGAATGAACTTGCTCATAAAAATTATGAAAAAATAAAAAAGATTCTTTCTTTGTCAAATGAAGATCTTAAAGAGGTAGTAGAACAAATTACTTCATTAAATCCAAAACCAGTTTCGGGTCAGGCTTCAGATATTCAAATTAATTTAAATATATACCCAGAGTTTAACTTATTTTTTGAAAACGACAAAATTGAAGTTTCTTTAAATAATAAAAGTAATCAGGAACTTCGTTTAAATAAATCATTTATGGATATGGCTCATGCTGCTGGAAATGATAAGCAAACCATACAATTTGTAAAAAGTAAAATAAGTGCCGCACAATGGTTTATTGATGCAATAAAGCAAAGAGAAAATACAATGCTCACAACCATGAAGGCCATTGCAATATTGCAACAGGAATATTTTATGACAGGTAATGAAAGAAAATTAAGACCAATGATATTAAAAGATGTTGCAGATATTATTGGAATGGATATTTCAACAGTATCCCGGGTAACAAGTACGAAATATGTTCAAACGCCATTTGGTTTAATATTACTAAAAAGAATGTTTTCCGAAGGATTAACCAATCAAGATGGTGCTGAAGTATCAAATAGAGAAATTCAAAACCATATTCAGGAAATTATTCAGAAAGAAGATAAAAATAATCCATTAACTGATCAACAAATTGTTGATGCACTTAGTCAAAAAGGATATAATATTGCCCGCAGAACCGTTGCAAAGTACCGCGAACATTTAAACATTGCTGTTGCAAAACTTAGAAGAGGTTTGTAAGCTTACCATTTTATTAAAATTTTAATTAAAAAGCATGTCAAAAAAAATATTAGTTATTGATGACGACACAGATATTTGCTTGTTGTTAAAAAGATTTTTATCAAAAAATGAATTTGAAGTTGAAGTAGCATATAATGGAAGAAAAGGATTAGAATTATTAGAAATTTTTCAACCTGATTTAGTTATGACTGACTTTAAATTAGGTGATATTGATGGTGGCCAACTCTTGGTAAAAATAAAAGAAAAACATCCTGATTTACCAGTTTTAATTATTACTGGTTATTCAGATATTAAAGTAGCAGTAAATGTAATTAAACAAGGGGCATATGATTATATTACAAAACCTCTATTTCCAGATGAAATTTTAATTACTATTCGAAAAGCTTTAGATAACAATGTTGAAAATCAATTAAATCAAAAAAGCAATTCTTTCACATCTAATGAACCTTCAAAACATAAAATCAATAATCAGGCAGAAGGTTGTTTGTTTGGTGAAAGTGTTGAATCAAAACATTTAATTAAACAAATAGAATTGGTTGCCCCTACTAACTTTAGCGTAATTGTGTATGGTGAAAGTGGATCGGGAAAGGAAGCCATTGCACATGAAATACATAATAAAAGTAAAAGAAAAGATCAACCATTTATAGCGATGGATTGTGGTGCAATTTCAAAAGAACTTGCAGGAAGTGAATTATTTGGTCATGAAAAAGGATCTTTTACTGGAGCATTAAATCAAAAAATAGGTCATTTTGAATTAGCAAATGGAGGTACTTTATTTTTAGATGAGGTATCAAATCTAACTTACGATATTCAGGTTTCATTATTGCGTGTTGTTCAGGAAAGAAAGTTAAAAAGGATTGGAGGTACTAAAGAAATTTCGATAGATGTAAGAATTATTGTGGCAAGTAATGAAAAATTACTTGAGGCATGTAAAAAAGGTAAATTTAGAGAAGATTTATACCACCGTTTTAATGAATTTACTATTGATGTACCGCCACTTCGCGACAGGAATAGCGATATAATGATGTTTGCTGAATATTTTTTAAATAATACCAATAATGAGTTGGAAAAGGACATAAAAGGTTTTTCGCCGGATGTTATTGAAAACTTTATGACTTACCCTTGGTATGGAAACCTTCGAGAATTAAAAAATGTAATTAAGCGTGCCACTTTATTATCGGATGGGGATTGGATTGAAGCGAAATCATTACCATTTGAACTTTCAAACCATAGTAGATTATTATTTATGGAAAGCGGCTCAGAGCCAGATAACCAAGCTGAAGAAAGTTTATTAATTCCAAACTCTCAAAAACCAAATTTAAAATCTGCAGCTTCAGAAGCAGAATACGAAATGATTTTGAAGATATTAAAACAAGTAAATTTTAATAAAAGCAAAGCTGCCCGCTTATTAGATATAGATAGGAAAACGCTTTATAATAAAATGAAAAATTATAATTTGGAATAAGGTATTTAAGAAAATCTAAGGCTCTTTACTATGAAATGATAATATGTATCTGGAATCATTAATTCACAACAACAATCACGAATCGGATTTTAAAACATTTGATTCTTTTAGAAAAATTGCCAAACTTTCTCCATATATAATCTATATTCAAAAGGCATCTGACCAGTCTTTATTATTTATAAATAAAAGAGTAACTGACTTGCTTGGATATACTGAAGAAGATATAATTAATAAGGGTGGCAATTTATTAGAAGTATTATATGACCAAAATGATAAAGATTTTATAGTGAACTTAAAAACAAGCTATAAAGATGAAAATGATATTTTGGAATTTAAGGCTTGGGTAAAACACAAGAATGGAGGAAAACGGATTTTTAAAATCCGTACCATGATATATAAAGCAAATACTATTGGTGAAACAGAAGAAATACTTGGAATTGCAGAAGATATAACTGAAGAATATCAAGCACTTGAAAAATTAAAACGTAACGAAACTTTATTATCAGAAACAGAAAAATCTCTTAAATATGGAAGTTGGTATTGGAATGTGAATAAAGGTGAAGTAATTTGGTCAGCAGGTTTACTTAAAATATTTGGTTATGATACTATTGAGAATAATCAATTAGATTTTAGTTTTTTTGTTGATCATATTCATCCAGATGATAAAGAAAGTGTATTAAAAGGTGCTGATAATTTCCTCAAAACCGGAATAAACGACAATAATGATTATAGAATAATTACAAAAAGTGGAGAAATAAAAATATTAAATGGTAAGTCTAACATTATAGAAGGTACAAGCGAAAATCCAATTAAAGTTATTGGAAGTACTGCTGATGTAACAGAAATAAGAAAATTTCACGAAAAATTAATTGAAAATGAAGCCCTCCTTGCTGAGGCAGAAAAAATATTAGAATATGGAAGTTGGATATATGATATTGAAACTAATAAAGTAGATTGGTCGGATGGGCTATGGAGAACTTTTGGTTATGAACCACAAAGCTTTGAATTAGATTTCGAAAAATATTTAAGCTTAATTGATGAACGAGATGTTGAAAATGTAAGAGAAATGATTAATAATGCACTCACTAATCACGAATCGTATAACATCGAACATCGGTTAATAAAACCAAATGGGGAGGAAAGAATTATATCAGGTAAAGGAAGGCCAGTATTTGATAAAAACAATAAATTAATAAAACTTTTAGGGAGCACTGCAGATGTAACTCAATTAAGAATTGCTCAACAAGAATTAGAAAATAAAGTTGTGGCATTAAATAGATCTAATGTTGAGCTGGAACAATTTGCGTACGTTGCTTCACATGATTTACAAGAACCTTTAAGAAAAATTATAGCTTTTGGAGAAAGATCGGATTTAAAATTTGGAAATATATTAGGTGATGATGGCAAATTATTTTTATCAAGAATGATTAGCGCATCATCAAGAATGAAATTATTGATTGAAAATTTATTAAATTTTTCAAAAATTACAAAACACAACGCCGATTTTAAACCTACCGACCTTAATGACTCCCTAAAAAGTGCATTAAGCGACCTTGATATAAAGATTGAAGAAAAAAATGCGGAAATCAATTACGGAAATTTACCAGTTGTAGAAGCCATTTCTTCTCAAATGAATCAGTTATTTTTAAATTTGATTTCTAATGCTTTAAAATTTAATAAACCAAATCAAAATATTATAATTGATGTAAAACACGAAATGGTTTCACATCTTTTAAAAATTGAATTGGGTTTAGAATCAACTAAAGATTATTTAAAAATTGATGTCATTGATAACGGTATAGGTTTCGAGCAAGAATATGCTGAAAGGATTTTTGTAATTTTTCAAAGGCTACAGGGAAGATCAGAAGAAGGTTCTGGTATTGGATTGGCAATTTGTAAAAAAATTATAGAAAATCATTCAGGAAAAATATTTGCTACAAGCACTTTAGATCTTGGCTCGACTTTTACTGTAATTTTACCATTAAAACAACTTCAACTAAAAACACACCATTAAAAAGTGGAAAATATAATTTTAATGTCATGATGGAAATTGAAAAAGCAATACAAATAATAAAAGATAAAAAAAGTATTAATATACTTATAGCAGACGATGACCCAGATGATAGGCAGATGACCAAAGAAGCTTTAGAAGAAAATTATCTTCTAAATAGTTTACATTTTGTTGAAGACGGTGAACAATTAATTGATTATTTAAAAAGAAGGGGCAAATATCAGGATCCCTTAACTAGCCCAAGGCCAGGTTTAATTTTATTAGATTTAAATATGCCCAGAAAAGATGGAAGGGAAGCATTAAATGAAATAAAATCTGATCCAGAATTAAAAAGTATTCCTGTTATTATTTTCACAACATCAAAAGCAGAAGAAGATATTATTAAATCATATAACCTTGGTGTAAATTGTTTTATCACTAAGCCAGTTACTTTTTCCGGTTTATTAGATGTTGCCAGGTCTATTGGTCAATATTGGTTTGAAATAGTTGAATTGCCTAAAAGTTAATTTGAGAAAGGAAAAGAGATAAAAATGAATAATATTAGAGTACTATTGGTTGATGATGATGAGGATGATTATATTCTTACCATTGATTATCTGAATGAAATACCAAATACAAAATTCGAAATTGATTGGGCAAATAATTTTAATAGTGCTTTGGAATATATTCATACCAATGCACACGATATTTATATTTTTGATTTTTTATTAGGTGCTAAAACTGGTTTAGAATTACTTAAGCAAGCCTTAAAGGTAGGTTATGAAGGTCCAGTAATTTTATTAACTGGTAAAGGAGATCAAAAAGTAGATTCTGAAGCCATGCGTTTAGGAGCTTACGATTACTTAGTTAAAGGCGCCCTAGATTCAGAAAAATTAGAAAGAAGCATAAGGTATGCCCTTGATAAAGCAAATACAATAAAGGCATTAAAGGAAAGTGAACGCAAGTACAGAAATGTTTTTGAGCAAAGTAAAGATATGATTTACATCACCAATTCTTTTGGTGATTTTGTGAGCGTTAATAAATCAGGTACTGAATTACTCGGTTATTCCAATGATGAATTTTTCGATATGAAAGCTAATCAAATTTGGGACAGTGAGGTTTATAAAGAAATTTTTGAAATAAACATGGCTGAAAATGGTGAAATAAATGATTTTGAAGTTGTTTTAAAAACAAAGACTGATGAAAAGAAATTTTGTATAATTTCCGCAACAGCTCAAACAGATAATAACAATATTACTTATTATCAATGCATAGTGCATGACATTACTACTCGTAGAAAGACAGAGAGAGCTTCTACCTTGTCAGAAAAAATGGGCGCAACCAACAGGCTCGTTAGAACCTTAGCGCATGAAGTAAGAAATCCATTAACAAATATAAATTTATCGATTGAAAATTTAGAAAGTGAAATTAATGATGATCTCCTACAAGCCTACCTTGACATAATTAAAAGGAACTCTAAAAGAATAAATGATTTAATTACCGAGCTTTTAAATTCTTCTCGCCCATCAGAAATTGTTCTTAAAAAACATTCAATAATTGATATTGTTGAAGCCACTTTGCAAGAAGCTGCTGATAGAATTAATTTAAAAAATATAACTCTAGTAAAAGAATATGATTCGAATTGCAATATTGTATCAATTGATGAAAGCAAAATTAGAATAGCCTTTCTTAATTTA